>Ga0182018_10000236_pt1 | contig 72804 bp, 58 predicted proteins | sample 812P2MmetaG_FD_120490 | JGI IMG/M metagenome (GOLD analysis project Ga0182018, IMG submission 120490) | Permafrost microbial communities from Stordalen Mire, Sweden - 812P2M metaG | ecosystem: Environmental > Terrestrial > Soil > Wetlands > Permafrost | place: Sweden: Stordalen | collected... | reverse complement strand
TCCAGGTGTTAGCCAGCTTGATGTAGCAGGGATTCTCGGGCTTGATCACTTTCCCGCCAAGGATTCGGACGTAGAAGTCCTTCGATTTTTCCTGATCCCTCACGGCGAGGAAGTGCGTGACGAAGAAGCCTTCGTGTGCAATCGGTGCATCAGGCAGATTCATGCGGTGCCTCCCGTTGTCGGCCGAAGTTTGCTTCGTGGGTCAGCGATGTGGTGACCGTATTCTGCGTGCTGGAGCGAGCCGAAATCCCTGCAGAGAGATGGAACCGTTCATTGGGATTCCTTTCCGAGGTCACGACTTGCGCAGAGCTGAAAGGGCAACGGCGATCTGACCAGCAAGGCTAGCGTTGGCAATAAGCAAAGCGATGTTGGCCTTCAGACTCGCTCCGCCGCTTAACGTTGACAAATAGCCGAGCAAATACGGCGTAACAGCTTTTTCTTTAATTCGCGCAGAATTTGCTGAGACCAAGGCAGCCTCGATGAGCGATTCCGCTTCGACGCGTTGGAGCGCACTGGTCTCTGGCGGCGGATTACAGAACACGATTCCCGAAGAGAGCCCGAGTTCCCATTGAACTGACATGAGCCGGGCCGCTTCCTCAGGAGACTCGACGCGTAGGTCCAAATCGAGGCCGCTCTCGCGCACGTAAAAAGCGGGAAAGCTGCTCGTGCGATAACCGACGACCGGTACACCCAGAGTCTCCAGCAATTCGAGCGTGCGGGGCAAGTCCAGGATAATTTTCGCGCCCGCGCAGACGACGGCTACGGGAGTTCGGGCCAGTTCGGTGAGATCGGCGGAGATGTCGAGAGTCTCTTGAACGCCTCGGTGTACGCCGCCGATTCCACCCGTGGCGAATACGGAAATCCCTGCCTGAGAAGCAATCCATGCGGTAGCCGCAACCGTGGTGGCTCCGGGTTTTCGCGTTTGGAGTACGGTAGAAAGATCGCGGCGGCTAACCTTGTGAATGCCCTCGGCGTTGGCGAACAGTTCGATTTCTTGGCTCGAGAGCCCGACAATCAACCTTCCATTCAGGAGCCCAACCGTCGCTGGAACAGCGCCTTGCTTGCGTACTTCAGCTTCCATCATTCGAGCCGTTTCGAGATTGTGTGGACGCGGAAGGCCGTGCGAGATGACGGTCGATTCAAGCGCAACAACGGAACCGCCATGTTCGAGGGCCGTGGCCACTTCGGGGCGGATTTCGAGATACGGATTCATAGTTTGTCTGTCTCTAACTGCGTCAGGCTTGCCTCGATCCGTTTGAGCACCGACTCGCGGCCTAGATTCGGCGCGATCGATTCCTCGGTCTCGACCGTGAGGCTGGCTGCTGCTAAGCCCCAGAGTGCTGGTTCGTAGCGTTCGCCGGCAACCACGGCGTACACGTAGCCAGCCACGAGCGCATCTCCCGCGCCGGTTACGTCGCTGACCTTACGCGCGGGAATCGCCTGAATAAATCTCCCTTGCTCACCATTATCCAGGTAGACCCCATCTTCGCCGAGAGTCACGATCACGGTGCCCACTCCTCGACGCCGAATTTCGGCGGCAGCCTGCACAAGGTCATCGCGGGTTGCAACCGAATGTCCGCTCAATACAGCAGCTTCTTTGGCATTTGGGAACAATACGTCAATTTCGTTGAGCACGGGGCGCACCCGGGCAGCCTTGGCCACAGAAATAGGGTCGACGAATATCGTGGCGCCGCCTTGGTTGGCACACAATAGGCGCTCGATCGTCGCGGCGGGGAGGTTGGCATCCAGTATCCAGAACCTGGATCGTGCCATCGCGGATGCGATGCTATCCGCCCAAGCCGGGTCGAGCTCTTCGAAGATGGCCATATCCGCTAGGCCAATGAAGAGTTGTCCTTTTTCGTCAAGCACAGCGGTGTAACTCGCCGTAGGCCGAGTGGATGAGAGGCTTACACGGGAGAGATCCAAATTGGGAGTCTCCAAGTCATCCAGGAGGCGTTCGGTCTTGGCATCGCGACCGACGATCGAAAATATAGCCGTTCTGCATCCCAGCTTCGCCAGATTGCGAGCGATATTGCAGACAACGCCGCCCGGGCAAGAACGGACCGTGACGGGGTTGGATGTGCCTGGATGTAGCCGTTCGATGACTCGAGCTTTGCGATCAACGACGACACCGCCAATACATGCGACGACTTCAGCAGTTCGGGCGATCATCTCGTTCAGTGTGGCGCGCGTTGTATTCGAGGCCGATTTCGAAACCCTTACAGCTCAAATTGGAAGGTGCGATGCTAAGTGGAACCTAAGGCAGCGTCAAGAGAGCTTGATCTTGGACCTTCGTCTTGGGACAAGCTCACCACCGCCGTAATCCACATCGGGAGGCCGATCCCATGGCCATTACGTCAAAGGCTCGATAGCTCTGATTCGCGGCACTGCTGCAATCCCGCGCGTCATGGTATAAAGCTGTGCGTGATCACGCGGGCGCCCGGCTTTGGCCGCGGCACTTTGTCGACTTGCTGGACAACCGCCATGTTGTTGCCGAATCCGTTGATGCCCGCCCGTGTTGTGCGGAGCCATTTTTGGTAGACGCAGGCTTCAGCTTGGTCTTCGGCGCCCTCGGAAGATGGTTCCTGTGCTTTACTGCGCTCGTACCCCAAGTAGAACCGACCTAACAGCCAGATTGACGGCTTTGAGGTTGTAGCGCAGGCGAAGGAGAGGGAGCTGTGACCTCGCGTCAACATAGAGTTCACACTCAACTCGGCCAGGCCGCAGTCCGTATCTTTGCCGCCAACGACCGCATCAACCAGATTCTTATCGAACACCTTGACCCGCGCGCCTGGAGAGCCAAACCGCCCGGCAACGTGCGCACCATTGCGGCCATCTTCACGCACATGCACAACGTTCGCGCCAAGTGGGTTAGGCTTACCGCTCCACACTTGAAGGTTCCACGACAGCTTCACCGCGCGCATTGCACGCCGCGGCAGGCCCGTGCGGGATTGGCCGAGAGCGCCGCTCGCTGCGCGGAGATGCTCTCGGAAGCGCTCGGCGGTTCGGGGGGCCGCGTCGAGAAGTTTCGCAGAGACGGTTGGGCGAAGCCATGGTCGGTTGGCCCGGAAATGCTGTGCTACATGCTTTCTCACGAAGCCCACCATCGCGGGCAGGTGTGTATGCTCGCGCATCAGCTCGGATTCCCGTTGCCGAAAAACGTGGGGTCCGGGATCTGGAATTGGGAAAAGCTGTGGAGAGAGTTCGGATCGTCTGACGGGCCCGGCGACGAATCTTAAGGGAGATTGCGATGTCGGCTCCTGATCCTACCGAGAGGAACGACTTGCTAGACTTTGGTCGGATGAACTGGGCGAAGCTGCCCGCGATTCGATTGAAATTACTGTGAGTGTGACTGCGTCTCGCAACCAATATAGAATAGCAATGTGGCCGAGCCCCCAAACTCCGAATACATCTACGACTGGAACCAGGCCTCTCCTCCAGCTATCGCACCCGGAACGCGCGTCCTGCTCAACGACGAAACGCTTCGCGATGGTCTGCAAAATCCGTCCGTCTACGACCCCAGCATCGAAGAAAAAATCGAAATCCTGCACCTGATGGAATCGCTTGGTATCGACTCAGTGAACATCGGCCTGCCCGGCGCAGGCCCGCGCGCCGCCGCACACTGCGAAGCCCTGGCCCGCGAAATCGTCACCCACCGCATGAAGATTCGCCCCAACTGTGCCGCGCGCACTGTGGAAGCCGACATCCGGCCGATCGCGGAAATTTCCCAGCGCGTGGGCATGGCGCTGGAAGCCGCTACCTTCCTCGGCTCCAGTCCGATCCGCCGGCTGGTAGAAGACTGGACCGTCGATTATCTTGAGCGCACCACAGAAAAAGCAGTCAAGTTCGCTGTCGATCACGGCCTCCCGTCGATGTACGTCACCGAAGACACCATTCGCACCGATCGCGACACGGTCAAACGCCTGTACTGCACCGCGATCCGCAACGGCGCCGGTGCTATCGTCTTCTGCGACACAGTCGGCCACGCGACACCGCAAGGCGCCTACAATCTAATAAAATTTGCCGTCGATGAAATCGTCAAACCCAGCGGCGAGAAAATCCGCATCGACTGGCATGGCCACAACGATCGCGGCCTGGCCATCGCGAACTCGCTAGCCGCCGTCGCTGCCGGCGCGAATCAAGTGCACGCTGCCGCAAACTCCTTGGGCGAACGTGTCGGCAACACGCCGATGGAACTCATGATCGTCAATCTGCGCCTGATGTGCTTGATCGATCACGACCTCTCCCGCCTCAAGGAATATTGTGAAAAAGTCGCGCTCGCGACGCACACCACCATCCCGCCAAACTATCCCGTAGTCGGCCACGACGCCTTCCGCACCGCGACTGGAGTCCACGCCGCCGCCATCGTCAAAGCCTTCCACGGCAAAGACCCTGGCTTGGCCGACGTAGTCTACAGTGGCGTCCCGTCCCATCTCTTCGGCCTTGAACAAATCATCGAGATCGGTCCGATGAGCGGCAAGTCCAACGTACTCTTCTGGCTCGAGCGCCACGAAATCCCCGCGAACGACGTCGTCGTAACGCGCATCCTCGACGCCGCCAAACAATCCGACCGCGTCCTCACCGACGCCGAAATCCAGGTGCTAGCATCGGAGCCGTCACGCAATTGAACTTACGCGCGATCTCGCCATCGCCCCGGAACTCCGTCGTGAAACATCTTCTTCTTTGGGTTATCCTTTCGGTCATGCCAGTTCGCTCCCCCGGCGCTCCAAACCGTTCTACTCCCGCCCTCCAGTTCGCTGAAACCCCTGAAATTCGCTCGGCGCTATCCTGGTTCTCCCGCAATCTCGCCTGGATCAACGATCAGCAAGTGCGCATAACCGAAATTCCCGCACCGCCGTTTCAAGAAGCGGCGCGCGCCTCCGCCGTCAAGACGCTTCTGGCCGAATCCGGCCTTAACGTCCAAATCGACAAGACGGGAAACGTAATCGGCGAACTGCCCGGCGCAACCGAAAAAGAAATCGTCATGCTCACCGCGCACCTCGACACTGTCTTCCCGCCCGGCACCGATGTCAAAGTTCGCCGTGAAACCGACCGCCTGAGTGCCCCAGGCATTTCCGACAACGGCACCGGCCTCGCTGCTCTGGTCTCCATCGCCCGCGCCATTCACGAATCCCACATCAAGCCGCGCCGCACGATTCTGTTCGTCGCCGATGTTGGCGAAGAAGGCGAAGGCAATCTCCGCGGCATGCGCGCCCTCGTGGACGACTACCGTTCCCGGTTAAAGGCTGCTGTCGTTCTCGATGGCTCCGGCACCGATCACGTCACCACCAAAGCCCTAGCCTCCCGGCGCCTCGAAGTCCTGATCACCGGCCCGGGCGGCCACAGTTGGTCCGATTTCGGCATGCCCAATCCCATCAACGCACTCGTTCGCGGCTCGATTCGCTTCATCAACACGAAGGTTCCCGCCAGCCCGCGCACCACCTTCAATCTCGGTCAGATCGAAGGCGGCACCTCTGTCAACTCCATCCCCTACGACGCGAAGCTCAAAGTCGATATTCGTTCAGAAAGCGAAGACGAACTCGCCAAGCTAGAGTCCGCGCTGCGCGAATCCATCGCCGCAGGTGTTCGCGACGAAATGGAATCCGCACGCGATCGCTCGAAAGGGAAGCTCGACTGGAAAATCGAGGTTCTCGGCATACGCCCCGGCGGCGAACTCGCGTCCAACTCGCCGCTTTTCACCGCGTTGCGTGCCGCCGACGACTACGTCGGCAACCAATCGCGAATCGAGCGCTCCTCCACCGACGCCAACATCCCTCTCTCCAACGGGATCGACGCCGTCTCCATCGGCGCAGGCGGTACCGGCGGCGGCGCCCACTCCCTGCAGGAATGGTACGAACCGTCCGGCCGCGAAATGGGCCTGAAGCGCGCCCTTCTCATTCTTCTCGGTATTTCCGGAATCGCGGAGGAAAAATCAAAATGATCCAAAAGACGCGTCCCTGCCGCGCCACCAACGTCCACTTTCTCCCGTGCTTATTATTTCTCGCTTTTCTAACCCCGTCGCTCGCCGGCGCCCAAGCCCTTCCGCCCCCTCCTCGCACCATCTATTATCTCCACGGCCGCATGTACACCAACGACCCGCAACATCCTTGGGCCTCCGCCATGGCCATCCGGGAAGGAAAAATCGTCTGTGTCGGCGGACTAGAACAAATCATGCTCGAGTGCGGCGGCGGCGACGAAAACGCCGAAACCATTCAGCTAGGCAACAGATTCGTCATGCCCGGGTTCAATGACGCCCATGTCCATCTGGGCAGTGCCGCCGCGGACATGCTCGCCGTCCGCCTGAACGGCGTCCCATCCATCGAAGAACTGCAAAAGCGCATCGCCGATGCGGTAGCAGCTCACAAAGAGGGGGACTGGATCACCGGCAGCGGCTGGGACCACACGCTTTGGCCCGATAAAAAATTCCCCACCAAACAACAACTCGACGCCGTCTCCCCAAAAAACCCCGTACTCCTCACCCACATCTCCGGACACGTGGCGGTCGCCAACTCCCGGGCGCTGCAGCTTGCAAGCATCACCAAAGATACGCCCAATCCCAAAGGTGGCGAATTCGAACGCGACGCGAACGGCGAGCTAACCGGAATGCTCGAAGAAGGCTCCGCCATCAGCCTCGTTCAACAATACGTTCCCGATCCGTCGCCCGCCGAACGCCGCCACGGTATCGAGCTGGTCCTGGCCGACGTCGCGAAAAACGGCGTAACCTCCGTTCAGGACAATTCCGACTGGGATGATTTTCTCGTCTATCGCGACCTGAAGGACGAAAACAAACTCACCGTGCGCATCACCGAGTGGCTGCACTTCACCACCAGCCTCGAAGAACTCCAGAATGAACGCAGTGAAGGCGGCACCAGCGATCCCTTGCTGAAAACCGGCATGCTCAAAATGGTCACCGACGGCGCGCTCGGCTCTCGCACCGCCGCCATGCTCGCTCCTTATTCCGACGATCCCTCGACCAGCGGCATCATGGCCGTGGATCCGGACAAGCTCCGCCAAATGGCCATCGAACGCGACAAAGCCGGCTTCCAACTCGGCTTCCACGCCATCGGAGACCGCGCCAATCGCGTAGCCCTCGACGTCTTCGAAGCCGTTGCCAAAGCCAATCCTCCCCGCGACCGTCGCGATCGCATTGAGCACGCCCAAGTCGTCGCACCCGACGATCTCCCTCGGTTCGCCAAGCTCAACGTCATCGCCTCCATGCAGCCTTCCCACGAGACCACCGATCTCCGCTGGGCCGAACAACGCATCGGCCCCGAGCGCGCCAAGGGCGCCTACGCTTGGGCCACTATGCAAAAAAACGGCGTCCATCTTGCTTTTGGCACCGACTACGACGTCGAGCCCATCAACCCCATGCGCGGCCTCTACGCATGTGTCACTCGCGAACTCCCCGAAGGCGGCCCGGCTGGAGGCTGGCAGCCGCAGGAAAAAATCTCGCTCGACGATTGCATCCGCGCCTACACCATAGGTTCCGCCTACGCCCAATTCGAAGAAGGCAAGAAGGGTGCGCTAAAGCCGGGCCAACTCGCCGACTTCATCATCCTCTCCAACGACCTGACAAAAGTTCCACCGTCCGAATACGTCAAGACCGAGGTGCTCCGCACCGTGGTTGGCGGCCGCACCGTTTACGAGAAAAGATAGCGACGCTGCGGGAAAGACTGAAGCGCGTGGTCGCTAGGCGGCGCGGCCGCGTTGAGGTCCGTCGAGCGTCCTCGTCGGATGATCTCAGGATGACATTTTGGTCCGCGATCCGTCCGTCTGTACCGTTCGCGCGTAGTCGATGGTGGGCAAGGTTACGTGTCTGGATGCCGAGCGAAGTTCGGACGTTCGGATGTTTTTATTGCCCGAAGCGCCGCACGCTGAACGAAATCGGTAGCCCGACCACCACCATGTGGACAGCCAGCCCCAGAATCAGGTCACGAAGTTGATAAGGTCCCCGAGCGTGAAGCGCGGAGAGCGGCAAAACGATAAAACTCATGACGTCTTCCACCGCGACGCCAAAAAACAATCCGCACACCAACGGATGCTCGATCAAAAAGCGCAGCTTCCGACTGGCCCCGTAGTAAATGGCCGCCGCCGAACAAGCGATAAAGAAGTGCAGGCAGACGCCTAGAACGTAGGTAGCGATGCCTCCCCGCAAGGCCGCCCGCCCAAGTAGCCCTGCCGAAATTACAAGTGGAATGCGCCAGCCGAAAAGGATGCAAGCTTGTGCCAGATCCAAGGTCCCCGCAATCCCGCCGCCGACGGCGATTGCCAATAAAGCGTTGCTTTTCCCCGGTGGCCGAGGTCCAGAGTCCCCATTCATTCGACTTCCTCTCTTTAGCCGTTGATTTGTTTGCGATCGCGAACTCAGTTGAGAAGGGACCGCCAGTCGAAGGTACGCAGATGACATCCGAGAAGTCCTGAGCGCGGTCTGAAACACCCTGACTACTTCTGAAATCACTGGGCATTGGCGCGATCTGGGGGATCGGCCCAGCGGACCAGCATTAAGAAAGCGCTAGACCGACGCGAGCGGTCCGCGTTTTCCACGGCGTGGTATGCTCAGCGAGCGCCGACGAGCGGCTTGCGTTCTCGAGAGTTTGCAGGCGTCGAAGTCGCGAAGTTTCCTACGCACAGCTAGGAATGGCTGTGTCACATCAAAGCAGAGTGAAACTGCGGATTCCGCATGGAACGCCCATCCACAACAAGGCTACGCATCGGCGTCTGGTGCGTCGATCCGGCGTCCGGCCAGATTTCTCGAGACGGAGAGACCGCCAGGATAGAGCTGCGGACGATGCGACTCTTGCAGTGCCTCGCCGCGCGGCCCGGCGAGGTCGTCAGCATCGACGACCTCCTCAACCAAGTCTGGTCTGAGGTAAGCGTCGCTCCGGACTCGGTCTACCAGGCCGTTACATCGCTGCGCCGTCTGCTTGGCGACGACCCCAAGCAACCCACATATATCGAGACTGTGCCCCGGTTGGGTTATCGGATGGTGGCGAAGGTCAGTCCGTGGGTCGATCCTTCCATTTTGTCCAGCTCTTCGCGGGCTTCGGAGGAAGAAGTTCTCACCCCGGGCAGAGCCATTACGGCCGATCTACCGAAGAAGTCCCGCTCACGGGTCGGCGCCAGGTTCGCGATCGCTGTCGCCGCGGCGATTTGCGTTGCGCTGGTTCTCGCCTTCCTGTCACACCGCAAGTCAGCGAGCACGAACAACGCAGGTTCGCCAACGATTGCTGAGGCGCCACCGAACTCCATCGCGGTATTGCCGTTTCTCGACCTGACCGATGCGATGAATCAGGAGCCCTTCGCCGACGGCATGACCGAGGAACTGATCGACAAACTCAGCAAGGTCCCGAGCCTTCGTGTGCCTCCTCCCACGTCCTCGTTCTATTTCAAGGGCAAACTATGGCCGCGGTCGCACGGCACTCCGCAAATGACCATCGCCGATATCGCGAAGGCTCTCGGTGTCGCTTACGTACTCGACGGGAGCGTGCGCAAGTCAGGCTCCAGGCTGCGAGTGGACGCGCGTTTGATTCGCGCCGACAACGGCTACATCGTCTGGTCGGAAACCTACGACCGTCCATTCCATGACGTCCTGATGGTCCAGGACGACATCGCCGGCGAAGTGACGAAAGCACTCAAAGCCTCCATCGAGGCCACGCCGGACCAGCACGTCCAATCTCCGTGATCTGAACCCCGATGATCGCGTGACTATGACTAAGCCCGGTTTCCGCGGACCGGACGTAGCGTGGGAACGGTTTGTGGCTTGGAGGGATAGCCTTGGAGGCCCGTTTAATGCGCCCCGCAGCCTCAATAGAAATAAATCCGAATAATCTCTCCCACGTAATCTTTCCCTTTCGCCAGCCGGAACCACACCTTCACTCGCCGCCCGCCCCACTGCTTGCATGTCTCCAACTCCGGCACCGACTCCGCGCTGATGCCGCTCACGCCGACCCGCCCAAAATCCGCGGCGTGAAAATCCATCGCACCCTTCGGCAGATTCAAACTGAGCGTCACCTCTGGACTTCGCTCGCAGTCGATCGCCCCGATCGCTCCTTCCACCGCCATCCACTCCGGGGGGCCCAGTTGCCGTCGCGAAATCGCGGGATGCACGATGTCCGGAGTCAAATCCGGACCAGTCGCCGCCTGCGGCCCATCCACTTTCAAGCGCCCCAGGGCTTCCTCCGCGCTCTCCTTTTCCCATTCCTCTTCTTCTTCGATCGCCTCCATGATCGACCGCGCCGTGCGTTGTTCCTCAAGCGAGCTTGCGCTCGCCTGCAGTTTCTCCGCGACCGCTCGGGCCTCCTCGCCCCTCCGATTGTTCAACAGCACGTACGCCAGGTTCGTCTTGTACGTCCGCGATTGGGGATCGAGCGTCACCGCCGTCTCCGCCGCTTCGAGCGCTTTCCCCTGCGTCTCCGTCGTTCGCGAATACGCCTGCGTCAGCGCTTCGAAGGTCGGCGCATACATTGGATTCAACCGCGCCGCATTTTCCAGCGCAGCGCGCGCCTTTTTCGTGGACTCCTCGGTCTCCGAAAAATCCCGCAGCAGCAACACGCCTTGGCAATAGAACGCCATGAAACTCGACGACCCAAGCGAAATCGCCTTGTTCATCTCCTGATCCGCGGCCACGAAATCGCTCTCCCGGAAATCGTAAAATCCCAGCGCCTCATGCGTAACCGCGGCCTCCGGCCCCAGCCTCACCGCTTCTTGCAGCAGCGGCAGGGCCGCATCCATCCGTTTCCGATGCACGAAAAAATCTCCGCGCAATGCCAGGACTTCTGCTGGCGAGAGCGTTCGCACCGAAAAATCTCCCGCTGACTTCGCCTGTCCCGGCAGTACCACGCCGGCGCCCCAGTTCGCCTGCCGCACGTACTTTTTCACCGCCTCGCCGAATCGCCCCAGGTCTCCAAAGGCCTTGCGCCCCGCTTCCACCCGATCACCCGACGAATCCCAATGCGCCAGAAATTTCTTCAACAGTTGCTGACGTCGAGCCTCCGGGTCCAACAGCAAGTAGTGCACCACCGCCCACGATTCGGCATAAAACACGGACGCCGGATTCTTCTCGTTGTAATACGTCGAACTCTCCCGCACATCCAGCAACGTCTCCATCGGCAGCCATTCGTTCTTGCTCAATATGTAGAGGTGTGTCTTGTCCACCGTCCCGGTCCGTGCCTCCTGTGCTCCGAGCGTGGAATTCCCAAAGAATTCCGCCACTCCCTCGCTCAACCACAAAGGGATTCCGCTGAAGTTAAGATGGAGCAACTCGTGAGTGTATTCGTGATAGACCGTGTGGTACGCCGTCGTCCCTTGGGCATCCAGCCGCAGCACTACGTAATCCTTCTCCCCATCGCTGTGAAACAATCCCGCCGGACGTATGTGCTGCTCTCCGCCCCACTCCTCCGGCGCCAGCATCTTCATCGTTGCTTCATCGCGCGCCGCCAATATCACGATCGGCTGCCCTGGATCGATCCGCAATTCTTGAAATGTCGTGTGGAATAGCGATCGAATCTGCTCGAAGTCCTCCGCGACGCCTCGCGCTGCACTCTCGCCCGCGTTACTCGCCACCACAAAGTGCCCGCTGCGTACCTCGACCCAGCCAGCATCGGCTTCGTCCGCAAGCCTCGGCCTCGCCGTCGTTGCCAGTACCAGCCATGCGGAGCTGAAGACCAATAATTTCGTGAGTCTCACGTTTCGAGAATGTGGTCCTCCTCGAGGCATGTCAAGCATGCTCAAAGGCCTATAAGGACTCGAGTTGCTTGCATGCCCAGCTAGGCCTGCCTTACCCCCTGCTCGATGCCGGTTGCCCCTCTTTCGGCCGCCAGCATTTCGAAAGACCGGATAATTTTATTAAGTACATCTAAATTCTACATACCATTTAGTTGCAGTTTAGTATTGACAACCTCCACCGACGGTCATATAACGCGACCACTACCAGGGTGTTGTTGTGGATCGTCGAAAAAAATCGTGTGGAGGCGGGTGTCCTTATGTGTTCATCCTTCAGGGGTATTCGTTTTCTGTCGTTCTTCGCGGGTTGGTGTCTTCTCCTTGCACTTGGTGTTCCAGCTTTGACAATGGGCCAGGCCGTATCGACGGGAAACATCGAGGGCCAGATTACTGATCCTTCCGGCGCCGCCGTTGTCGGTGCTACCATCACCTTGACCGACAGCAATCAGGGCATTATTAGAACCGCTACCGCGAACTCCGATGGTCGCTACTTCGTCGACGTTCCTCCCGGTATTTACATCCTCAGTGTCAACAAACCCGGCTTCCGAGCGACCAAGATCGTCGCGCAGGAGGTAAAGGTCGGGGTCCCGGTCACGGTCAATGTTGTCCTGGAAGTGGGCTCCGTTACCGAGACCGTCGAGGTCACGGCCTCTAACGTTGAGCTGCAGACCATGAACGCCACGATCGGCAACACCGTCACCGGCACCGCACTCGACGCGCTCCCCAGCATCAGCCGCGACGCCTCCACCTTTTTCACTTTGCAGCCAGGTGTTGCCCCCGATGGTAGCGTCGCTGGTGCGGCCATGGACCAAAACTCCTTCCAACTCGATGGTGGGCAAAACACCAACGACATGGACGGCAGCATGAACATTTATACCCCCAGCTTCGCCGGCGACGTCACCGGCGGCCTCATCCAAAAACAGGTCACCGGCAACGCTGGCGGCGGCCCCACTGGCGTGATGCCCACTCCGATCGACAGCATTGAGGAATTCAAGGTCAGCACCACCAACCAGACCGCCGACTTCAATAGCTCCGCAGGCTCGCAAGTTTCCATGGTCACCAAGCGCGGCACCAACACTTGGCACGGCACCGTCTACGAATATTATCTGGACAACAACTGGTCGGCGAACACCTTTGACAACAACGCCGCCGGCGTCCCGGTTCCCAGTTACCACTACAGCCGCTTCGGGGCGGCTGGCGGCGGGCCGCTCATCTCCAAGAAAATCCTGGGCGGCAAAACCTACTTCTTTGCCAACTACGAAGGCTACCGATTTCCCAATTCGGAAACGGTCAGCCGAGCGGTTCCAACCGCTTCCATGCGAGCCGGTCTGCTGTTCTTCGGCGGAACGTACTACAACATTAACCCGACCGCGGTGACTTTCAACGGTGTTACGTATCCCGGTACAACCCTCGATCCTCGGGGTATCGGGATCAATTCTCTGGTTTCCCAGATGTGGTCCACCGTTCCGCTGCCGAACACTACCGGTTGCAACGGCCTGAGTCGCTGCGACAACAGCCCGGCAGGGGGCAACGTCGGCGTCTTCACCGGGAACATGTCCATTCCGCAGACCAGCAACTTCGGTGTCGCTCGCATGGATCATGACTTCGGATCCAGGTGGCACTTCTACAGCAGCTACCGCTATTTCAAACTGATCCGCACGACCGACAGTCAGTACACCATCGCTGGCGGCACACCCACCTCGTTGTCCTCTCGGCCTCAGGTTCCCTGGTTCCTGGCGGCAAATCTGACCACCAATATTTCCACCAACGTCACCAACGACATCCACTACAGTTTCCTGCGCAACTTTTGGCAGTGGGGCTCGGCCGGCGACCCTGCGCAGATTTCAGGTTTGGGCGGCGCCTTGGAACCATTCGGCGAGGGGGGATCCACCACTGGTTACGCCCTTACCCCCTACAACGTCAATACTCAGGACACCCGCACCCGCTTCTGGGATGGGCACGACAACATGATTCGCGACGATGTCAGCGTGCTCCACGGCAATCACCTTTTCCAGTTCGGCGGCGCCTATCAGCGCAACTGGGACTGGCACGAGCGCAGCGACAACGGCGGCGGCATCAACTATCAACCGGTTTATCAGCTTGGAACTTCCAGCGGCGCGGGCATCAATCTGACCGGCATCATCCCTTCCACTCTGGATGCTTCTGACGCCACCAACTTTGGACGTGACTACACCGCGATGCTGGGCATTGTCTCCATCGCCCAGACAGCCTTCACGCGCACCGGTTCGCAACTCACCCTGAATCCTCCTCTCACGCCCGCTCAGGACAAGAGCACCATTCCTTATTACAACGTCTATTTCAGCGATTCCTGGCGCATCAAGCCTACGCTTACACTCACCTACGGTCTGGGCTGGACACTGGAAATGCCTCCGGTCGAACAGGAAGGCCGCCAGATCGAGCTCGTCGATCAATCCGGCCAGCAACTCGACGTCGAGTCCTACCTCAAGACTCGCCAAGCGGATGCCTTGCAGGGTGAAGTTTACAATCCGGAACTCGGGTTTGCCCTCGTGGGTAACACCGGCGGCGGACAAAAATACCCTTACAACCCGTTCTATGGCGCCTTCAGTCCCCGGCTCGCGCTGGCTTGGGCTCCCAGCTTCGGCGACGGGCTCATGGGTCGCGCGTTCGGCCAGAACAAGACCGTCGTACGCGGCGGCTACAGCCGTATCTTTGGGCGCCTCAACGGTGTTGACCTCGTTCTCGTGCCGCTGCTCGGCACCGGTCTGATCCAGCCCGTGCAGTGCGTGGGCGCGCAAAGTCCGACCGTGGGCATCGCAGGCACTTCGTGCGCGGGTTCTGGCTTGGCCACTCCTGCCAACGCTTTCCGCGTTGGCACCGACGGACTGACGGCGCCGATTCCGACTCCCAGCCCCACACTCCCTCAACCTGATTTCCCAGGCTACAATGCCATTGCTGCCGCCACCGGCGAGGCTTTGGATCGCAACTTCCGGCCCGACGAATCCGACCAGTTTGACCTCACCATCCAGCGTCAGATCACCAACAAGGCCATGATCGAATTCGGCTACATCGGCCGCCGCATGACTCACCTGTATCAGCCGCTCAACATCAACGCCGTGCCTTACATGTTTACCAAAGGCGGCCAGACGTTCGCGAAGGCCTATGCCGGCTTGGAACAGCAATACTGCGGCTCGGGTCTGAACGGCGGCGGTTGCAACGCGACCTTGTCCGCCGTTACCCCGCAGCCCTTCTTCGAGGCTGCCCTCGCGGGCACCGGTTATTGCACCGGATTCGCGAGCTGCACGCAGGCCGTCGCTTCAAAAGAGGGCGCGTCAGGCACCGGTAACTTGCTTTCTCAAAGCGTTTGGAGTCTATGGAGTGACCTCGACCAAGGCGGCGCAGTCTGCAGCGCGACCACCTCATGCGGCTTCAATTTCGCCCCCACGATGCTTAACAGCCCGATCGCTGGTTCGCCCTTTGGCGCCAACGGTCAGTTGACTTCCGGCGTCGCTGTTAACGCCAGCCTGGGCACGGGAAACTACAACGCCGGCTTCATCACCCTCAAAATGGGGGATTGGCATGGCTTGACCCTTCAGGAAAACTTTACGTACAGCAAGGCTCTGGGTACCGTAAACGTCGTCCAGGCCAGCAGCGAGTTCACTTCGGTTGACCCGTACAACATTAACAATGGATACGGTCTCCAGCCCTACGACCGCAAATTCGTTGGTAACGTCTTTCTGGTCTACCAACCGCCGTTCTACAAGTCCCAACACGGTCTGCTTGGCCGTGCGCTCGGCGGGTGGTCCTTCGCCCCGATTTTCACCGTCGGCAGCGGCTTGCCCATTGAACTCAACACCATCAACGGTGACGGCCAATCCTTTGGAGAAGCGGATGCCCAGAACTTCTTCTCCGATGAAAACGCCGTGCTCACTTGCGCCAACAACTTCGGCAGCTCGCGCCACAACGGCGTGACCGGCTCGGGCGGTGTGGGCACCGCCGGCAACGTCAACATGTTTGCTAACCCCGAAGCCGTCTACAACTGCTTGCGCGACCCCATCCTTGGTTTGGACAATGGCAAGGGCGGAGGTGGTGTGCTTCGCGGCATGCCGTTCTGGAACGTGGACCTTCAGGTCAAGAAGAACGTTCACATCAACGAACGCTTCAGCCTCGAATTCCAATCCATCTTTACCAACGTGTTCAACCATGACCAGCTCCTTGACCCGTTCCTCCAGCTGGGGGATCCCGCGCAATTCGGCGTAGAAAGCTCGCAAGGCAACACGCCGCGGTCGATCGAAATCGGCGTGCGCATCCGCTTCTAACTAACCGCGAAGCAAACGATCGCTTCCGCTCCAATACTTCATCGCAAAATGGGGGAAGGCCGCATCCGGGCTTCCCCCATTTTGTTTGACGAAATCGCTGGGCGAGCATTGTGCTCGCCCCGCTCCACCGCTAATCTAACCCCCTCCTTCGGAGGCCAGCGTGTCTCTTGCAGAGACCTCCATCGATGCCAACCTGGCGGCGACCGGCCGCACGCGTACGCAGGCTGACCTCGCCCTTGCCTTCTGCACGCTTCTTTGGGGCGCAACCTTCGTCGTCGTAAAAAACGCGCTGGATCACGCCTCCGTCTTCCTCTTCCTCGCCGTCCGGTTTTCGCTCGCGGCCGTGCTCATGGCTGCCTTTCGCCCCCGCATTCTCCGCGACCTCAAAAGGGAAGAGCTCCTGGCTGGCGCAGCTCTCGGCTTCTTCATGTTCGGCGGCTACGCCTTTCAAACCGCGGGCCTGCAATACACCACCCCCGCGAAATCCGGATTCGTCACTGGTTCCAGCGTCGTCCTCGTCCCGCTGCTGCTGGCAATTTTCTGGCGGCGCCATCTCGCGCGTTGGGCCTATGCAGGTTCCATCGCCGCGGTAATCGGGTTGTATTTCCTGACCGTTCCCGCCGAAGGCCTCTCGCATCTGAACCGCGGCGACCTGCTGACCTTCGCCGCCGCCGCTCTGTACGCGGTACACATCATTCTGGTAGGCGAATACTCGCGCTTGCACTCGCACCGTGCACTCAGCGTCCTGCAGGTTGCCGCCTGCGCGCTGCTGGCATGGTTCTCGGCGGGCACGTTAGGAGCGCTCGGCTGGCAAGCTCCGCGCTTCGCCTTCCGCTGGGAGCTTTACGCAGGCACTGCGATCTGCGCCGTATTCGCCACCGCCGCGGCGTTCTCGATTCAGCTGTGGGCGCAGCAATACACGACGCCGAGTCACGCCGCGATCATTTTCACGCTGGAGCCGGTCGTCGCTGTGATCACGTCGTATATAGTGATCGGCGAACGTTTGAGTCCGCGCTCGATCCTCGGTGCAGTCTTCGTTTTAGGGGGAATTTTGCTGGCCGAATTGCTGGGCGTTCCCGCTGCTCCTGAATCACCAGAGCCGGTTTTTGAAGGCCGGATCTATTTTGAAATGTGGTGGCGGCTGAAGTAGCACAGACACTGTTGTCTGTGACGACGTTCGATGCGTCAGGGTCTCAGCTCATTCAACAGAGTCTCGCGGCCGGGATAATCAGTGGATCTTTTCTCACTGACCGTTGGAATAATTCTTCACGTCCACCGTTTCGTACATCGTAGCGGCGGCCGCATGGGCCTTCTCGTAGGCGTCGATCTTCTCGGCGTGCTGCAAGCTCGTCCCGATATCATCCAGTCCTTCGAGCAGGACTTCTTTTCGGGAGGGCGCGATCTCAAACTTATAAACCAAGCCGTGGGGATCACTAACGGTCTGGTTCGGCAAATCCACCGTTAGGGAATAACCTTCTTCTTTTTCGGTGCGCTTGAACAGTTCGTCGATCTCAACCTCGGTCAACGTTGCCGGCAGAATCCCATTCTTGAAGCAATTGTTGTAAAAAATGTCCGCATAGCTAGGCGACAAAATCACGCGGAAGCCGTAATCCTTTACCCCCCAGGGGGCGTGCTCGCGACTCGATCCGCAGCCAAAATTGGCGCGCGTTAACAGTACCGATGCGCCGCGATACCGCGGAAAATTCAGCACGAATTCCGGGTTCGGTTTTTCTCCGGCGAGATACCGCCAGTCGTAGAACAGGATGCGGCCGAAGCCCTCGCGCGTCAGCGCTTTGAGGAATTGTTTCGGCACCATCTGGTCGGTGTCGACGTTGACGCGGTCGAGCGGCATCACCATGCCGGTGTGTTCTGTGAACGGTTGCATTCGATTCTTCTCCAGAGCCGTCAAAGGCGCCGCCACGGTCGGCGGCCGTTACAAAGTCAAAGTCACTCGACGCTCGCTACGTCGAGGTCGCGGACGTCTACGAAATGGCCGGCTATGGCGGCGGCCGCGGCCATTACTGGGCTTACCAGATGCGTGCGTGAATCGCGGCCTTGGCGGCCCTCGAAATTGCGGTTACTGGTGCTGGCGCTGCGCTCGTGCGGCGGCAGGATGTCGGCGTTCATGCCGATGCACATGCTGCAGCCTGCGTCGCGCCACTCGAATCCGGCATCGGTGAAGATTTTATCTAGGCCTTCTTTTTCGGCTTGCGTCTTGATTCCGCGCGAGCCTGGGACTACCAGGGCTTGCTTCACGCTGCGTGCGACATGTTTGCCCGCCACGAGGTGGGCGGCAGCGCGCAGGTCATCGATGCGGGAGTTGGTACACGAGCCGATGAATACACGGTCGATGGGAATATCCACGATCGGCGTCCCTGCCTTCAATCCCATGTAGATGAGCGCGCGCTCGGTGGCCTTTTGGTCGTTCAAATCCGCAAACGACCCCGGATCGGGGACGCGCGATGTTACGCCACTGACCATTCCGGGATTTGTTCCCCACGTAACCTGCGGGGCGATGTCTTTGGTATGCAGCTCCACGGTGGCGTCGAATCTTGCGTCGGCATCCGTCTTCAACAGTTTCCAGCGCTCGACGGCCTCTTGAAACGCCTTCCCACGCGGCACGAACGGCCGGCCTTCCAGATACGCAAAGGTCGTTTCGTCCGGCGCCACCATTCCCGCGCGCGCCCCGCCTTCAATGGTCATGTTGCACACGGTCATGCGGCCGTCCATCGACAACCCGCGAATCGCCTCGCCGCCGTACTCGGCTACGTGCCCGTTGCCGCCGCTGATCCCAATCTTCCCGATAATCGCAAGCACGATGTCTTTCGCCGTAACGCCCCGCGGCCGCTTGCCATTCACCACGATGTGCATGGTCTCCGAGCGCGATTGCACCAGGCACTGTGTAGCCAAAACATGCTCCACTTCGCTGGTGCCGATGCCGAACGCCAAGGTGCCGAATGCGCCGTGGGTCGAGGTGTGGCTGTCGCCGCAGACAATCGTCTGCCCCGGCTGCGTGATGCCGAGCTCCGGCCCAATGATGTGGACGATGCCCTGGTTCGCACTGTTCATGTCGAACAGACGTACGCCGCTTTCGCGGCAGTTTTTCTCCAGCGCTTCAAATTGCAGGCGAGCGTCGGTATCGACGATTGGCAGCAAACGTTCTTTGCTCACCGTTGGAACTGAGTGATCCATCACCGCGAAGGTCAGGTCGGGGCGGCGCACCTTGCGCCCCTCAGCCTTCAGTCCGGCAAAGGCCTGCGGCGAGGTGCCTTCGTGGATCAGGTGGCGGTCAATATAGATGAGCGCAGGTTTGCCATCGTGGCTTTCGTGGACAACGTGGTTGTCCCAAATCTTCTCGTAGAGCGTCTTAGGCGACATGGCCGATCCTCGACCGCAATTTTAACACTCGTGTAACACGGCTGCCTAGTGACGGCGCGAAGCGCCGCAACACTGACCCGTCGAGCCTCAGGGTGAACAGGAGTGGCTGCGCTACTCCGGAGCTAGTTGACAATTCATCCTGTCCAGCGCCGCTTTCGCGCAAAAGACAACCCTCGTCCGCGTCGTGGTCGTCAAGACCGACAATCCCGCCGCTGATGCCCAGGCCATCGAAGCCGGAAAGGAAATTATGAAGAAAGCCAGGGTCGGCGCAAACGTGCGCGTCTACCAAGCCGGATACGCTGGTCCCGCGACGGGCGCGGTCGTCGCCACCATCGAATGCCCCAGCATGACCGCCCTGGCCGAAGCCGAAACCAAGCTGCGCGCCGACAACGAATACCTCGCGTGGATCAGAGGCCTGGACAAAATCGGCACCATCATCTCGGATAGCGTCTACCGCGAACTGTAAACGGACGTCATTTCTGCGCTCTGGGTGCCTCATACGCCGTAGCTGCGTGTGGGGTTTTCTCTTTGTACCGCTCCACTGTCTCTAATCCGTGGTGGTATTCGGCGCATCCACCAGCGCCTTCCATGAGCCGTCGGCCTGCTTTCCCCAGACCACCACGTACATGGCCTTCGTGACGACGTTGGGTTTGCGTTTTTTGCCGCTAAAGGTGATCTGGTAGTCCCCGATCTCGTAGGCCAGGTCGCCAGACTTCGACACCACCACTTTGGTGGGCGAAAACGTCAGCGCAAATTGCGGGTCGCCCATCATGCCCATGAACTCTTTCTGGATGGCGTCCCTGCCGGTCGTCACCGGCCCCCCGGCCGCCATCAACGCGGCATCGTCGGCGTAGAACGATGCAGCCCCAGGTGCGTCCTTGGCGGCGAACGCCTTCACCCAATTCAGGTCCGTCGCCCGAATCGCCGCCTCGTCGGCGGCGTGCGTATCCACCACCGCCGTCGGCTGCGGCGCAGGCGGGGTAGCGCTGTTGCACGAAGCCAGAGCCATAGCCGCACACAAGCACACCCCAAAACCGAAAACACGCAGATACCTCACGGATTTTTCTCCTCTCAAAATGAAAGTGGGGTCGAACTGGCGTCAAGATAGCGTCGCAGTTGCAGGTTGTCAAACGCACAAATATGTCCCAGATATGAGACACTCGCCGAGGGAAAGCCACGATTTTTCACGTCGTGGCGATCCGGTGGTTTCCCGCGGGCGTATGCAGGGAATTGGGTAAGGCTATCTTCGATCTGCAAATAGGCCTAGTTCTGGGAATGCCGGTTTCCCGGCCGATGCCTTCGATTGCTTCGGGCGTTGAGGAGCCAAGAGTTCGTGGCCGAAGCGGAGTCTGTCGGACGCACTGCGATCTGAGATCGCCGCGGGGTTGCTGGTGGTTCACGCGTTAGTCAAAAAAACTCAAGCCACTTCGAAACAGGACGTGGACTTAGGAAGGAAACGGTTAAGGGAACTGCTCTGTGAAAAAATCTAAGGTTGTCGTCACACGTACCGCGGGCGGATTGGCAAAAGGCTTGGGTCTCACTCCGGCCGACGGGGCTAAAATCGAACTTCGCAGGGATCTAAATTCGAAGATTGTGGGTGTGGTCGGGCAAAAGGGTTTGACCCACACTCAGGTAGCTCGACTCGCGCGCACTTCGCGCACGCGCGTGACCGCGATCATGAATCGCAACACCAAAGACGTCTCGACGGATCTTCTGCTCCGCGTCCTCTACGCCCTCGGCTACACCGCCAAAGTCAGTTTCCAGCGAGCGGCGTGATGCCAAAGCGAGGAAAACAGCAATCCCTGATACCTCGTCCAAACCGCGAACCGGTAGCATCTATTATCCTATGGTCCTAACCAAACAAGAACTGATCTCGTCGCTGCAGAGTGAAATCCGCATCCTGCTGCACCTGATCGGCAAGATCGATAGAGCGAAACTGGACTACCGGCCTACGGCGAAGCAGCGCAGCATTCTGGAACTGATTCAGTACATGGCCATCATGGGCCCCACTATGATCGCCGGCGTTACGGCCGGGATCTTCACACGCGAAGCCATGGCGGCACTCTGGGGGCCAGCCGAGGAGGCCGCGAAAGCGATGAGCTTCGAGCAGGCGGTGGCGGCCATCGGGAAGCAGTCCGGGGAGTACGCGCAGTTGCTTGGCGGGTGGACCGACCAGGAGTTCCGCAGCGAGGTGGACATGTTCGGAAATCGCATGACGCGGGGGTCGTTTCTCGTGAATGTGGTGCTGTGCGGGCACGCGGCGTATCGCACACAGTTGTTCTGCTATTTGAAGGCGACCGGGCGCGAGGAGTTGAATACCGCTGATTTGTGGGTCGGCGTTGATGGGGCGACGTAGTCGACCTGAGATGAGAGGTTGGTTGCCGACCGAAAAAGCGCCCGCCACCCTTCGAGGTTCAGAGCTAAACGGTCGGCTCGCGGACAGTTCATTTCGGGGGAGCGCTGTGGCCGGCGCACTGCAGGACGCCCAGGTAGGCGCTCCACGGGCCTACCGCTTCGCGATATTGGTGAGCCAGGATTCTGGAGATTTGGTGCAGGTGAGTTAAGTCGTGCGCGGCCCAGGTGGCGAGCAGCTGCGACATCGTGACTGCTCCGAGAGCGGGATGTCGTCCCGGGCGACCGAGGTCTTCGGGTCCCAGATTTGCGACGCGGAGTTCGCCCAGGTTTTCTTCCCGCAAACGCGCGAACGTATCCAGTAACTGGGGAAGTGACCTGCCTTCCGTTTCTCGTTCGTGTCCCCAGCGATCGAAGGGAATAAACGTCTGCTTGTCGCCATATTGCAGGATCATTTTCACGCGCGGCATCCAATCGGTGCGTTCGCCGTTGACGAGATGACCCACAACATCGAATGCGCTCCAGGTGTTTTCGCCTTCGTTGCGAAGCGTCCAGGTTTCTGGCAGATCGCGGAGAAGGGCATGGAGAGTAGCGGGAGTGCGGGTGAGCAGCGCTATGGTTTGCGGCAAGTTGTGTTCCATCGTGCTTCTCGATTCGTTAGACGGCGATTGTGCGGAGTTGGGATTGTAGCTGTCCACGTTCGATCGACGAAACTTTTTTCGAGGGGCTGGGTTTTACCAGTGGGCGACGGTAGTGTGCGCGTGGCCGTCCGCAAGGCTCATGTTATGAATGAGATACATCTCCACCGCAGGCTCCCGCATCTAATTTAGACAAGAGGCCCGGAATCTCAAGTCCGGGCTGAGAGCTTCAGGGGAGCAGAGAAACGCAGCAGTCAGGGACAGGAGTGAAGAACATGTCGAGCTTCGGTAATTCCCAGCAAGCGAAATTCTTTGTGCGCGGCGCTTTGGCGCTGGCGCTTGGTTTGTGCCTCAGCCTTGGCGCGCAAGCTCAGCAGGACCCGCAGCAACAGCAGCAACCGGATCAACCGCAGCAACAAGATCAGGCGCAACCGCCACGGGGCCAGCAGCCGCAGGCAGACCAAGCTCCTCTTCCTCAGGACCAACAGCAAGCGCCGCCGCCGGATTCCACCAAGCCGAAGCCGAAGTTCGCGCCGCAGGATGCCGACAAGCCGCCGTACGCCAGCGATTATCCGGCGCCAGGCCCGGGTCGCGCGGCGCACGCCCCGTCTCCCGACCAATACGATCCGGATCAGGATCTGCCGCCGGGAGACCAGAACGCTCCGGCGCCCAACGGTCCACGGTATAGCGGACCGCAGAATGGTCAACCAGGATATGGTCAGCCGCCGTACGACCAGAATGGTCAGCCGCAGTATGCGCCGCGTCCACGGACGCGCCCGACTGCGCCGCCGCCAGCTACACTGACGATCCCTGCGGGCACGGTCGTCTCCGTTCGCATCAACGAATATCTATCGAGTGATCGCAACAAAGTTGGCGATCGCGTCACCGCAACCTTGACGCAACCCATCATCGCCAACGGCTGGGTCGTGGCTCGCCGCGGCCAAACGTTGACCGGTCAAGTGGAAGCCGCGCAGAAGGCTGGCCGCGTGACGGGCACCTCGCAGCTGGGCATCGAGCTCACCGACATCACTTTGGTAGACGGCCAGCAGAGACCCATTCTTACCGAACTGTGGAAGGCCTCCGGCGGGACGTCGCACGGTGCAGATGCGGCCACCATCGGCGGCACCACGGCGCTGGGCGCGGCGATTGGCGCTGCCGCTGACTGGGGCCGAGGAGCGGCCATAGGCGCGGGTGCGGGCGCAGCCGCCGGTATCGGAGCGGTCCTGCTGACGCGCGGGCGTCCCACGGTCATCGCACCAGAAACGCCGCTGACCTTCCGCTTGGTCGATCCCGTTACGGTGGACACCACGCAAAGCGCGCAGGCATTCTATCCGGTCGGCCAGCAAGACTATGACAACGGTCGCGGCTACCGCGGAAACTACGCGAGCGGCTATGCGCAGCCGGGTCCTTACGCCCCGGCACCCTACACCTGCGGCTACTACGATTCTTGCTACGCCTATCCGGCGTACGCTTATCCTGGCTACGCTTACTATCCGGGTTATTACTATCCGTATGTGGGTTTCGGTTGGGGCTGGGGTGGCCGCTATTACGGCGGCTTCGGTCGCGGCTTCCGCCGCTGAGCCGGCGGGGTGATGTGACAGCTATCGCTGTTCGAGGTTATCTTCGAGCTGGCGAATCAGGCAATCGAGCAGCGTGACCGCGCTTACGCGCAGAATCTGCACCGCCGCATAGACGCACGCGATGCATAGCGGGATTTGGCAACCTCTTTCCAGCTTGCTTGCTCCGAGGTCCGTAGAATACGAGTTGCGGGGCTTCGGATGAATGGAAAGGCGGGCACAATCACAGGTCCCGTCTCTGGGTCGGACAAGTAGTACGAAAGTGGTGGGACGCGTCCGTTGCACCCAGGACACTGCTGTCCGGCTCGCGCGATCGGTTCGAGTTCGGCCAGACCTAGGGGGCTTCGTACGGTGGCGTACTGGATCTCCCGGATTCCCCCAAACTGAACATTCCATTAGGGTTGGTGGCTCTGAAGTTGGACGAAGTAAAGCGTTTAAGTACAGCGTTAAATGATAAAATGAGGACGGAAGATGCAAACGATGTAAAGGAAGATCAGCCATGCGCCACAAGCCCAAAGTTTTGTTTTTCTCAACTGGGGATACCACACGCAGCCAGATGGCCGAAGGTTTTCTTCGCGCCTACGCCGGTGACGAGGTCGTAGCTGCGAGCACTGCGGTGAAATCGATCGAGCCTGATCCCATCGCCCTGGAAGTTATGCAGGAAGTCGGCGTCGACATTTCCGGGCAGCGGCCGAAAGATATCGCGCACTTCTTCAAGGAGCACTTCGCCTACGTCGTCACCCTGGGCGACGCTTCGACCGAGAGGTTCCCGGTATGGCCGTTCAGCCGCAATGTCCGCAACTGGAGTCTCGCCGATCCTGAGCGGGTTAGCGGCTCCATCGAGCAAAAACGCGAAGCGTTCCGGCGTGTCCGCGACCAAATCCGGCTCAATGTGCGCGAGTTTCTGACCCAAAGCTTCCCGCAACTACAAGCGACCGAGGGTCGGGCGTTCGCCGCCGGCAGCGGTCGAAACTAGATCCGCCGGACCTGTAACCTATTCGACGCTCGGCCCTTCATGCCCGACCTGGTTTACGATTGCCTGGTCTGCGCGTGACATTTCCCTGTGGCCCAGCATCCAACCCGCCAACTGTCCCATACTGGCAGCGTAAAAAAACACCGAGGTGAACGATGACTTCTTACGGCGGAAAAGAACTCGCACACGGCTTTCGCACGGTTCGCAAGAACACCATTCAAGTTGCCGAAGACATTCCGGAGTCGCAGTACGATCATGTGCCGGCGCCGGACTGTCGCAGCGTTGGCCGGATGTTGACGCACGTCGCGATCTCCACTCGAGTCTGGGACGAGATTCACCGAAAGCAGCGTTTGACCACGCTGGTTGGAGTCAACTTCCTGGGTATGTTGGATCAGTTTGCCGCGGAAGAAGCCAAGCCGCGCTCGAAAGCCGAAATCATCGGCTTACTGCGCACTGAGGGTGAGCAGTTTGCCACATGGCTCGACACGCTGACGCCGGAATTCCTCGCGGAGATGGTTACCGAGGGCGACGGCAAAACGAACAAGAGCCGCCTGGACCGGTTGCTTAGCGCTAAAGAACACGAGATGCACCACCGCGCACAACTGATGCTGATCGAGCGGCAACTCGGCATCGTGCCGCACCTGACGCGGCAATTTCAGGAGCGCCTAGCGCAAATGCGGGCTGCTAAAGCCTGATCGATTCCCGCCAGAGTTGTTGAACTTGACGAATTCGCTCCGATGCCCCACACGCTGAGATTGCGTGTGGGGTGTTTTATTCTTTGGCCTTCGACATCGTCCCGACCGCACTCACGGTTGCATGAGTGGAAGCGGCCATTACCGGACGATGGCCAGGTAGGCCCAACGGATTATGGTGCCTACGACGAGCGCGATCAGTGCCAGGACCGCTAAATCCAGAATCCAGTCTCCTATGCCGGTATCGAAAATGGATGGAGACTCTGCTTGCTTAGAATTTCTTTTCAGGCCTTGAAAGAAGTCTTTTGCTGCGTGGGTCATACGCATGACAACCTCCCTCTGCGTGACCTCAGCGATGAAGCGGGGACGTTGCAGAGAATGTACTCGCTTGTTTGGGCTGGTGTCTACAGCATCTTTTGCGGGTGGGAGGTTCCTGTGCGTCGCTGGGAAGTGTAGAAGGCCGATCTAGAGGTCGGGCACCACAACCGCGCGAAGTCCGTTTGAGGGATTGGCGCATCAAAGCGGCATACGCAAGAGACTTGCGCGTGCGAGCGGGTGCGGTTTCTACGTTGGAATGCGGTGCCGTGAGCCGCCGCACAGAAACCTAAACGACAATAAAGGAGACAGCGCTTGGCTGTGTGGAGCACGAATCGCTGGGTCAAGATCGGCGTGGGCTTAGCGGTGGTAGCGCTTGCCATCGCTGCGGTGGTGATTGCGACGCATTGGCCATTTACACAGGGGACGGTGGTGCAGGCTTTGGAGCAGACGTTTGCAAGCACCGTCGAGCTGAAATCGTTTCACGTGACTTATTTTGCGCCGGGGTGCGTGATGGAGGGAGTTACGTTTCGGCGTAACCGTGATGGTGGAGTGCCTCCGATTGTGACTGTGGACAGGCTCACGATCGTCGGGAGCTACGCAGGATTTTTCATGTTTCCGAAACGACTTTCGCGAGTGAAGGTGGAAGGGTTGCACGTGTTTGTTTCGACCGAAAGCGAACGGGCGGGGAAGGAAGCGCAGCCGGAAGCCGGGGCGGTTCAGACCAAAGTGGTGATCGGCGAGATCAATGCAGATGGGGCCGTGCTGGAGTTTTCTTCCGGGGAAACGGATGCTACCCCACTGAAATTCGAAATACAGAAATTGACGCTGGATGGGGCGGGCGACGATCGGGCGATGGCGTTTCACGCGGTCCTGAAGAACCCGGAGCCCCCCGGGGAGATTCGGACCGATGGGCGATTTGGCCCTTTGAAGCGTGACGATGTGGGACAGACTGCGGCTTCCGGGGAATATGTATTCGAGCATGCGGATTTGGGTTTTTTCCCCGGCATTGGGGGCACGCTGGCGTCAAACGGCAAGTTTAGCGGCGTGCTGGAACAGTTGGAGGTAGAAGGGACAACGGACGTGCCCGATTTCGAGGTCGATCGCAGCGGGCATCCGGTGCATGTCAAGACGAAGTTTGCGTCGACGGTAAACGGTATGGATGGGGATGTGACGCTGAAGTCGGTGAGCGCGGAGTTTGGGAAGACGTCGCTGGTGGTGCGCGGGGAGGTGGCGAGCAAACCCGCCGGGGCCGATAAACCTGGCGCAGGCAGCAACTCCTCCAAAGGGGGCAAGACAGTTTCACTGACGGGAACGCAACAGCAGGGGACGATTCAGGATTGGTTAGGGCTGCTGGGGAAGGCGGAACATCCCGCGATGATCGGCGCGATGAACTTTCGCGTACAGGTGCGAGTGCCCCCGGGAAAGCTGAATTTTATTCAACGCGTGAACCTGCAGGGAGATTTTGGGATTGGCGCGGCGGATTTTACCGCGCCGACGACGCAGCAAGCGGCGAACAACTTGAGCCAGGTGGCTCTTGGGGAGAAGGGGAAGAACGATCCGGCGCCCGTCGAGGAAAGCATGAAAGGCCACGTGGAGATGAAGAATGCGGTGGCGACATTCACGGATTTGTATTTTGGCGTGCCGGGAGCGCTGGTACATATGCACGGGACCTACGGAATATTGACGCAGAAAATCGACTTGCACGGAAACTTGCGCGTGGATAGCAAACTTTCCAAGGGGTCGACCGGAGTTAAGGCGGCGCTGTTGAAGGTCGCCGAGCCATTTTTCAAGTCTTCCAAGAAAATAAAGCACGCGGAAATTGTGCCCATCAAGATCGACGGAACGTTCGGTCATCCGTCGTATGGGCTCGATATCGTGAGATGACGGGGGAAGGGGTTTGTTTTCTTGGAGGTGCCGTAACTATGTTTTACAAAGTCACGCTGTTTTGCTTTGCGGTGGGCGTTGTGCTGGTGTATTTGTACGCGCCGTGGTCGCCTGTGCCCGGGCCGAATCCGTTTTCGCATCAGGTGCTGGGATATGCGCCGGTGTGGTCGGGCAAGTTCGCGGGCGTGCCAGGCTCGCGGGTCAGCTGGAGCGCGTTCACGCTGATGGCGGGAGCAGTCGGCATTATCGCGCTCGTGGTCGGCGGTTTGGCGGAGTCGTTCCAGATCAACCGCAAGCCATAAAAACGATCTGGTAAAGATTCCGGTACGGAAGGGAAGCGCACTTCCGAGTCTGTTGAACGGAAGTGTGCGTCCATGACGCGAGGGCTATGAAGACTTTCTATAACGTTACCTTATTCTTTTTTGCCCTAGGAATGGTGATTTTGTGTTTTTATGCGCCGTGGACGCCGACTCCTGCGGGGAGCCCGTACACCCACGTGGCGCTGGGCTACGCGCCGGTGTGGTCGGCGAAATTTGCAAATGTGCCGGGGGCGCGGGTGGATTGGGGCGGGTTCACGCTGATCGCTGGGGCAGTGGGATTTTTTTCGATCGTGATTGGCGCAGCGGCTTATTTCTTTCGGGCCAAGCGCGGGCCGGAGAAAGATTTGGATGATGATTAGGCGCGGAAATTCGTATCGGGGTCCTGAGCATCTAGTATCGCCAAAGCCTCCGCAGAAGTTGTCATCCTGAGTGTATACGGCGAGGAAGACCGAGGGATCTCAACCTACGAGTCGGTGGCTACAGTTCTGTTGAGGCCGTCCCAGGAACGCGCCTGCCTGCCGCAGGTATGCCGAAGGTCCCCTGCTTCTACGGAAAAATCTAATTACAGCAGGGCGCTGGGGCGCGGTTGCCAGTGCTTGGACTTTTCTTTGGCGGTCGAGGCCACGTCCTTCATGTAGGCGCCCGATTGGGTTAGGACGTGGTGGAGATCGTTGCCCAAGCTGATGAAGGTGAAACCTTTGTCGAGGAATTCGCCCACGCGGGAAGTGCCGAACAGGAACAGGCCTAAGATAACTTTGTTTTTTCGGGCTTCGGCGACCAGCTTGTCGGTGGCGGCGCCTAATTCGGGCGACGTATACATATCGGGGAATTTATATTTTTCGTAGAGACCCATGGACATGCAGAGATCGTTTTGCCCGAGGAAGAGAATATCCACTCCGGGCACTGCGGCGATTTCCGCCATGTTCTTGATACAGTCGGCGGTTTCGACCTGCAACGCGACGATCAGGTCGTCGTTGGCCGCGCCTGCGTATCCGAGCAGGCCGGCTTTGTTCATGCTGCGCTGGGGGAAATAGACCGAGCGCGTGCCTACGGTGGGATATTTGGTGCAACTGACAGCTTGGCGAGCTTCTTCGGCGGTGTTGATGTATGGGATAAGAACGCCGTCGGCTCCCATGTCGAGCGCTTGCTGGATGCCCGGGCGATCGCTGTAGCCGCCGACGCGGACCATGGATTTTGCGCCGCCGTTGGAGATGCCGGCGAGCATGGCGGAGAGTCTTTCGTAGCCCATGGGGCCGTGCTGGGTGTCGACCAGGAGCCAGTCATAACCGGAGTGGGCTAGCTGTTCCGCAATGGTGGGGCTGTGTGAGTTGAGGAACAGGCCGATTTTGGGTTGGCCATCGCGCAGTTGCTTTTTGAATTCGGCGCCAGAAACGGCGGCTTCGGACATGGAAGGCTCCTTGAGGGAAAACTGGGTTTTATTTACGGGGAAGAGTTTACAGGAAGATTCGAAGAAGACGTAATGAAGTAAAGAAGCAATGAGGTAACGAAGGAAGAAAAGCCTCCGCGGCGCTAAATTCGTAGCATGAAAAATGGCCTGGTGGTTGTTGCCACCAGGCCGGTCGTGAGTTCTTGTGAAGAACGCTAGAGCGAGCGAATACCTAGCTCGATCATGGATAAGGCAGATAGCGCCACATATCGTTGAGGTAGCCTTGGCCAGTGCTGCTGGTGGAATCGTAGCCTAGTCCACCGAAGATCCAGAGCTGGTTATGAACGTTTGGCACGGTTTCGTTGACCGTCCAGCTCATGGCCCCTCTGCGTCCTCCGGGATTCCAGTTCACATTGGTGAAATAGGGGCGGGTCTCCGGACCGTAGTTGCCGTTTTGTCCGCCTGTGTTCGAACCCTTCACCCAAGTCCAAGTGCCCGGCTGACCCGCCGTAGCATTCGGCGTGTAAACCCACAAGTCGCTGAGGTAGCCGTTGCCGTTTGACCCGGTGGAATCGAGGCCCCACCCGGCAAAGAGCCAGAGATTTCCGTCATGGTCAGTCCAACCGGTCGCACCCCAGCGGGAACCGGGAACGAGCCCGGGTGTGGGGCCCGTCAAACCAACCGTACCGGCTGCAGTGGCGGTGTCGGCCGGACCAACTAAGGGTTGCGTGCTATAGGTGCCGTCCTGGTTCGCGGTGCTTGAACCGGTGACATAGGTCCACTGATTGTTGGTGATGTTGTACTCCCAAAGATCGTTGAGCACGCCGTCAAGTGTTCCGTTAGCATCTTCGCCTTCGCCGCCGAACAGCCAGAGGTTTCCGGCCGCGTCGACCCAACCGGTTGCCGACTGGCGGCCACCCGGAGTATTGCCGGCGGCAGCGGTGCCTTGAGTTCCGTAGACGCCGTTCTGATTGATCGTATTCGAGTTTGGCACGGATGCGGAAATAAATGTCCAGTTACCACCGGTTGGGCTAAATTCCCAGAGGTCGTTGAGTAATCCGATATTTCCGTTTACATCGTAGCCAAATCCGCCAAAGAGCCAGAAATTGCCGCTTTGATCGGTCCAGGAAGCGGAGCTCCAGCGAGCGCCCGGGACCAGAGAGGCCGCAGTCCCCGTATAAACACCTGTTTGATTCCGAACCGTCGAACCTTTCACCAACGTCCAGCTGCTTCCGCTATATTCCCATAGATCGCTAAGCAGTCCAGCGTTAGCACCGGAATCGATGCCCTGCCCTCCGAAGAGCCAGAGATTTGAGCCACCACTGATCCAGGTGGCAGAGCCCCAGCGACCGCCCGGGAGTCCCATAGTACTCGGAATGTCCTCGTGCTGCGCGATCGGAAAGGCGCCAGAGACCGGAGTCTCGAGCAGCTGCCATTGACAATAGTCTCCAGCACCCACCTGACAGACCCAAAGGTCGTTGAGGAATCCAGATAGAGTGTCGGGCGTCGTGCTTCCGCTCAACTCGAAGCCCAGTCCACCGAAGAGCCAGAGATTGCCGCTGGAGTCGGTCCATGCTGCACCGGAGTCGCGTCCGCCGGGAGTATTGGTATAGGGATTGGGGGGGTTAGGTGGAGCGGAAGGCGGAAACGAGCCATACAATGGCGTCCCATCAACCCCGGATTTATTGCTGCCATTGATGAAGGTCCAATCGTCGTGGCCGCAGTCAACAAGAATGTTGGTTATGCTAGCGGTTGCAACGCCTTTATAGTTCCACAGGGTACAGCCCTCTGCCTGCGTCGACGGGTAGCTGATGATCGAGAGATCGTATTGCCCGTTGATGTTGACGGGCGTTGCAAAAGTGAACGGCCCGTTCTGAGCGATAATTTTGTTGTCGCCACCGTTATTCAGCAACTGGAAGCTGTTGTCGGTCAGTGGCGCGTTGTTGGGGGGCGTTGGTTGCTTTCCGAGCAGACCCACCACGGTACCGCCGATGCTGTAGGTTACGGCCGGGCAGTTGATCACAACCGAGATGACATTCGCGGTAGCGGTGCCGCTGCCGGTACCTGCGGTGACGGTACAAGTCTGCGCGGGAGCCGTGGGCTCCGCACTGATCGTTACGGCATAGGCGGTGCCAGTTGTGAGCTGGGTCTTGAAGGTGAAGGCACCATTTTGGGTGATGACCAGGCTGTCGCCCCCATTGTCCTGAAGGGTGAGGCCGGTACCAACAACCCCGTTTACGTTGCCGCCGATGGTGAAGCTGGCGACGCAGGTGACGGCGATGCTTGTGACATTGGCGGTAGCGGTACCAGAGCCACTGGCGACGGTGCAAATGTCCGTGGGATTGACCGGTTGGGTCAGGACGGTGACACTATAGGCGCCGGTGACGGGCGTCTTAAAGGTGTAGGAGCCGTTGGATGGGATCGTGAGACTGTCGCCGCCGTTGTCTTGGAGCACGAGGCCAGTTCCAGTAAGCCCGGAGACCTTAACACCAATCGTGGCGTTGGTTGCAGCGGTTGTGCAAGCGATGGCCACGGTGGTGACGTTCGCGGTTGCAGTCCCTGTGCCGCCAGTGACGGCGCAACTCTGCGCAGGGTTCGTGGGCTGCGTGGCCACGGTGACCGCATAAGCCCCATTGTTGGCGATGGCCGTCGCGAACGTAAAGGTTCCACTCGCTTTGACAGAGAGATTGTCGGCGCCGTTGTCCTGGAGAACCAGACCGCTGCCGGTGAGACCCGTAACCGTGCCTCCGATCGTGAAGGGTCCGGTGCCTGTGCCGGTGCCACCGGAGGTGGAACTCGAAGGCAGGCCGCTGCATGCCGCCAAGAATACAGAAGCCAAGAGTAGCTGGGCACTGACGATGGACTTAGTGAACTTCATGGCGATATTTGCTCCTTAAAGCTGCGCAGCTGACTCGGCTGCCTCGGATTTCACGAGTGGCGCTCTACCCGGCTGCGGAACGCAGGTTGGACACGGGGCAAGCATTTGCCTGTAGCGTCGATCGGAGAGCGGAATCCTCACAATTCCGCAGGAGTCTCTTGGAAACCACAGGACCACCCAACAAAGCGACGGTACTAGTAGTTTTAAGTCCAGGCAATTAATTCCAACGCAGGTAGTGCCCTGCTAAGTAATAGCCCTCGCGGACAGCCGATACTGACTTCGGAAGACCAGCCACGGCCTCTCCGGTCGTGAGGAAGGCAAAGCGCGGGAACTACCGATACTGAGATCGTTGGACGTGGACGTTGAGGCCCAGGAGGGAACGGCAGTCGATCAGCGCCGGAGATCCGAGCCGGCAGCCGCGGGAGCCGGAGCGGGACCGGTGTAATACCCTTGACGAGTTTTTACGGTGACAGCGGGCCGGGTGATGCGGACCTCAACTTTGTGATACGCAGCGTCAGTCCTGATTCCTCGAGGGACATAAGCCAGCGTGTATTCGTGGCGTGCTTCTTCGGTGATCTGGGAGTAGAGCTTTTCGATGTTGGCGCTGGTCGACGCGTAATAAATGTCGCCGCCGGAATCGTTCGAATAATCGATCAGGCGCGAGAATTTGTGCTTGGTGAGGCTGCTTCCGACGGCCAGGCTGTAGACCGAAATGTTGTCGTGAAGAAGGGCTCCGAGAGAGTCCTGGTAGCTGACGTGGTTGAACTGGGGTCCGTTTACTCCGTCAGAAACGACGAGGATGATTTTGCGGCGGGCCGGGCCGCGGTCGTGAAGAAGGACGGCAGAGGAATGGATGGCGTCGTCGAGGGCTTTCGTGGGCCGAGAACCGGAAGCGATGGGGACCTTGAGAGGTGCCTCGCCGACACCTAAAGTGTGGCTTGAGGGGGGAGTGACGAAGGGAACCGGCCCGGCGGTGGAAGGTTCGCTGTGATTCTGAACATTCTTGAGCTCGGCCCAGAGTTTGTCGAGGTCGCTGGTGAAGGATTCGCCGGGATAAAAGTCGAGGTCGAAACGGCACACCAGGGCTTCGTCGTTGGCGCTGATTCCAGCGGTGATGGCCCGGAGCGTGGGGGCCATCTGTGCGGCGTCCTTGGACTTGAGGTCGTCGTCGATGAGGATGACCAGAGAAAGCGGGAAAGCTTCAGCGGTGAAGACGTCGATGGATTGTTCGACGTTCTCGTCGAAGACGCGAAAGTCGGATTCTTCCAGGTCGGGAACGAGCTCGCCGAACTGATTTTTCACGGTGACCGGCAGGATGACGAGATCGGAATTGACTTTGATTTTATTTTGAGCGTCGCTCGGGCTAGGTTCCTGCGGTGCGAGCTGATCAGGAGAAGCGCTCTGGGCCCGCAAGTTGACCGTTATTAACGATAGGACGGCGGTCAACAGAAGCGAGAGGAGCCTTCGCGGCATGGAATGATCCCCGGGAGATAGAGTCTACTGCAAAGTTGGACGCGCGGCGGAGGGGAAAAGTGGCCTCCGGCAGGGCTGACCGGATCACTTCTTGAAGCAAGCGGACAGACCGCGAGCGCATTGATCGATGGTGGTGCAGCGGCACTTCATGATCTTGCGAAGCATTTGTTCCATGGCGCGAGCTTTGGCGATATTGGCTTCGAGTTGCTGGATCTTGAAGGTAGCCAGCTTGCGCCAGCGGTCGCCGGCCGTGGTGGAGGAAGGGAAGCCGTGGAGGAGGAGCTTGATTTCAGGAAGCGAAAAGCCGGTTTCCTTGGCGAATCCAATAAGGATCAGGCGATCGGCGGCTTCGGGCGAATAGACGCGGCGGCCGTTTCTGCGGGTCGGGGCCGGGAGCAGGCCGGTCTTTTCGTAAAAGCGGATCGCGGAAGGCTTTAAATTGCTCAGGGTCGCGAGTTCGCCGATGGTCATTGGGATACTCGATGATTCGAAGACTGTGGCTGAGTTTCTGCCTACCGAAATGCATTCGGGCGCGGTTCTAAGAGAAAGGCAACAACACTCCTTGACTTAAAGTCAACTTCAACTTCTAGCATGAAGTTGGCGGGCTGCACAAGCGGCCGTCAAGGAGGCAACAATGATTCATCGGAGTCAAACCGTAGCGGGGTTACAGCGAGTGATGGGGGCAGGTATATGTTTGGGTTTGTGGCTGGGCGCTTCAGGAAATTTTGCGCGGGCGGGACAAGGCGGAGGCGCGATCACCGTGACCGGACATGATACAGAGAAACGCGAGACGCCGTTCGCTTGCAGTCTGGCGAAATCGCTGACCAAGGAGCAGCGGGAACACAAAAAGCAAATTGCGCTGAAGATGGAGAGCGCGCGGATCGAGACCAAAGAGTTGGCGGACGGTTATGTTTTTCGTTTCCGGCCTGAGGGGATCTCGTTTGCGGAGGTCGCCGATTGGGTTGCGACCGAGCGCGTGTGTTGTCCTTTTTTTGATTTGTCGGTTGAGGCAGAGCGGGAGAATGGCCCGGTGTCATTGCGGATTACCGGGAGGGAGGGAGTGAAGGCGTTTATTCGTGGGGAGTTCAAGGTTTTGAAGGCGGGTTGAAAGCGGTGGGAAGTTGGTTGAGCCTCACCCAGTCATCAGGCGCGATCGTTACTGCGCCGCCGAAGGCAGATGGTCGACGCTCAAATCTGGGCGGGGTTGCTTCTAAACCCCGCCCTCTGAAGAGGGCGGCTACAGGTGCTCCGCTAGTAGTGCCAGGAGGTTAGGTCTGCGCCTGGGGGCGCTGTTTTTTGGAGACGGTCGAGGATGACGGGCAGATACATAGTGTTGTAGTGCAGGCGAGAGAGGTAGTTGGGCTGGTTGGGATCGCCGTTCCAGCAGTGTTCGGCGCGTTCGCCGTATTTTACTTCGCCTTCGTAAGGGGGATTTGCGGTGGTCTTCAGGAAATCTTCGATGAGGTACACGGCGTCGTTGAGCATGTAGTTGTCGGCGCTGCCTACGTAGATGTGCAGTTTGCCGCGGAGTTTCGGGCCCAGGGTGGGCCAGTCGCGTTGCAGCATGGCGCTTAGGTCGTAATGTTCCTTCCAATAACGGGCGACCGCGGGATCGATCGCGCCTGTTTCTTTATCAAAAATTGGCAGCGGGTAACCATCTGCGCCTACCGGACCATACACGGCCTGCCAGATGTCGTATTGTTCGCCGGACCGGCTGTGCGAGCCCAGAGCCAGTTCATATTCATTCACGCTCTTTGTTGTGGCGAGGGTGTGGCCTAGATAATCGCGGAAGCCAGGTTGCAGAACTTGCGTGTGCGGGCCCTGGATGTAGAACGCGTTTTTGTCCTGGTACAGATCAATGTTGGTGTAGGCGCGGAAGTCGACAGGATCGGGGCAGGCGACAAATGCCCCGTTGTAATGATCGGGGTAAAACATTTGCACCGCGATGGATTCCCATCCACCGGTGGATCCGCCGTAGACAAAGCGTGCCCAGCCTTGTCCGATGGCACGAAATTGTTTTTCTAGTGCGGGGATGAGTTCGGTTTCAATGGCATCGCCGTACGGGCCGAGATTTGCGGAATTCACCGCGTAGGAATCATCGTAATAAGGATTGGCGTGATTGATCTGTGCGATCAGGATGCGCGGAAAGTTTGCCGCGATCCATTGCTGGTAGAACTTGTACTCTTCCTGCTGCTGGATGCGGTTGTAGCCGGAAATGTGGAAGCGGTCGCTGAAGTCGGGTTTTAGGTCGGGATCGGGCGGTTCGGTGCGGAAACCTTCGAAGTCGTGATTGAAGTGGTCTTCGAAAATGGCTAGAGGAAAGTGAGCGTTGGGATGGGCGTCGAAACCCTCGGGGACCAGAATGTTGGCGCTGAGATACATCGGACGTCCCCAGAATTTAGTGAGCAACTGGCTCTGGATGCGCAAGTGGCGGATGTATTTGGTGTCTTTGGGCGGATCGATCGGGGGAATTTCCTGATCGAGGGTGATGGAAATAGTTTGCGCATTCGCAGCCAGCGTGATTTTTTGCGGCTTGCTGTAGAGATTGCCGGGAGAAAGGTTCCAGTGCTGGCCCTCGCCCTGGTCCATGTGGAGCTTGACGGTGTGGCCATCGGCGCGGTGGAAGGTTTCGTAACGATTGAGGACCACCTGGAGGTAGTAATCGCCTGGAGGAACGTCGTGGAGGTAGCGGATCGGATAGCCGAAGGCGGTGTCGTCGATCGTGACGCCTTGGCCCGGCTGGAGTTGCTCGACATCGACGCCGAAGACCATTTGCGTTTTAGGCGAGAGGCCGATTTGCAAGCGCGGCTCGGCGCTGGGATCGTCCGAGAGCAGTAGCAGAAGGCGGCCATCGAGTGGCTGCGCGCTGCGTTCCTTGGGAAAGGAAACGGTGAATTGCGGCGGCGCCGCGGGTGCCGGTTGTGCGAATAGCAGTGGTGCGACGATAGCAGTGGCAAAAAGAAAAGTGAGTGCTGGCAGGAATCGTCGGGGGCAAAACTTCATCTTCGATTTTTTCTCCGTGGTGACGAGACGCGAAGTGGTTGTCGATCGCGTAGGGCGCGACAGAGTATATTGCGTTTTGCTCGAATCGTTTCGGGAAAATTGCGAGAAGAGCACGCTTGATGGATGATGGTGGCTCCGGGGGGACAAATGGCGAAGCAGGGTAAGGTGAAGTGGGGCGTGCTGGGGGTGGCCTCGATTGCGGTGCGCAAGGTGATACCGGGAATGCAGGCCGGGGAATGGAGTGAAATCGCTGCGATCGCTTCACGCGATCTGGCGAAAGGGCGGGCGGCTGCGCAGAAGCTGGGAATTGCGAAGGCGTACGGATCGTACCAGGAGCTTTTGGCGGACACCGATATCGAAGCGGTGTACATCCCGCTGCCGAACCACTTGCACGTACCCTGGTCGATCAAGGCGGCGGAGGCCGGGAAGCATGTGTTGTGCGAGAAGCCGTTGAGCTTGTCTGTGGCAGAAGCGAAGACGCTGCTGCCGGTGCGGGATCGCATGGGCGTGAAGATCGGCGAAGCGTTCATGGTGAAGACACACCCGCAGTGGTTGCGGACGCGGGAGTTGATTCGCTCGGGGAAGATCGGGGAGTTGAAAGCGATTATGGGAGCCTTCAGCTATTTCAATCGGGATGCAAAGAACGTGCGAAACGTGGTGGAGTGGGGCGGCGGCGGGATGATGGACATTGGTTGCTATCCGATTGTGACGTCGAGATTCATTTGGGGGGAGGAGCCTACACGGGTGTCAGGTCTGATCGAGCGCGATCCGGAATTCAAGACCGACCGGCTCGCGTCGGCGATTCTGGATTTTCCGTCGGGGCAGACTACCTTTGTTTGCAGCACGCAGATGGTGCCGTACCAGCGTATGCAGTTTTTGGGGACGAAGGGGCGCATCGAGATCGAAATTCCGTTCAACGCGCCGCCGGACCGCGAGACGCGGATCTTCATTGACGATGGAAAAGATGTGTTTGGCAACGGTATCACGATCGAGACCCTTCCGATCTGCGATCAATACACAATTCAGGGCGATGCGTTTTCGCGTGCAATACGCGAAGGCGGCGAGGTGCCGTCGCCGCTGGAAGACGCGATCAAGAATATGGCGTTGATCGAAGCGGTGTTCCGGTCGGCGCAATCGGGACGGTGGGAGGAAGTGACGGACTAAGAAACGCGGAGGCAAGGACGCAGGGAATAAAGAAGGATTTGCCCCAGAGGCACAGAGAGGGAGCAGAAGAAAGAAGGGAGAGGGAGGCGACTTAGCGCAGGGAGCGCAGAGGTCGCAGAGACGAGAGAGACGAGCACTGACTGGCTATGTAGAGACATGCTCTTGCCATTGCACGGGTTCGACCGCGCCGACGAGGAAAAGATAGGAGGCGGCACCTAGCAGGGTGACAACGCCGGTGATGGCGAAGGCCCAGAAGAATTCGCCGGTGCGCTCCAGGATGACGCCTACCACGATGGGGGCCACGATACCTGCTAGGTTACCGCAGAAATTTTCCAGGCCGGCCCATCTGCCGGTGGTTTGTGGACCGGCGAGAATTTGCGTCATGGTCCAGAGATTGGGTGCGCACATGCCGAGCGCGACGCAGGAGAAGATCAAGATGGCCATTGCGGGAGTGTGATTAACCACCAGGAAGACCATCACGAAGCTGACGGACGCGAGAGCGAGGCCTCCTCCGCACAAAGTTTTGAGTACGCGTGTGGGATTGTTGCTGGCGATGATCCACCGATCGGCCACCCAGCCGAAGGTGAGCACGGAAATAGCCAGGGCGAAGAATGCGGCACCGCCTACCAGGGACATCGTCTGCAGCGAAAAACCGCGCTGGCGCACGAGATAAAACGGCAACCAGGTGATCAGGAAATACCAGAGATAGTTGAAGCAGAACAGGCCTACAAAAGTGCCCCATGCGGAACGTTGTCGCAGGATTTCGATGATGCCCGCAGGGTTTGATGCTTTGGTCGTGGCGAGGCCCGGGCCTTTCGGCATCCACCTAAGCCAAGGCAAAAGCCAGAGCGCGCTGGCGACGCCCACCACCACAAAAAAGAATCGCCAGCCCACACGGGCCATCAAGAGACCCCCGACCAGTGTGCCTAGCGCCGGACCTCCGGCCCAACCCGCCGAGATCAATCCGTTAGCGCGGCCACGGTGGGAGGCCAGGAAATGCTTGGCGATAATTTTGTTGCAGGACGGGTAGGACACCGATTCGCCGATGCCGAGAACAAGGCGTGCAGTAAGGAGCAACGCGAAGCCGTGGACCAAGCCGGTGGTCAACGTGGCGGCGGACCACACCAGAACGCCAATGGCCAGAAGCCAATTGACCTCGAAGCGATCCACCAGCCACCCGGAGACGATTTGGAAAGTGGCGTAGGTCCAGAAAAAAGACGAGAGCAGGACGCCCAGCTGCGAAGGAGAAAGATGCAGATCATCTTTCAAGATAGGAGCGGCGATGGAGAGAGTGCCCCGGTCTACGTAGTTGATGAGCACCGAGACGGAAAGCAGCACGGCGACACGAGTGAGATTGAACGGCAGCTTGGGATTCTGCGCCTTTTGTGCTGACGGCGCAGCGTCGCTCATGCCCCGGCCTGTGCGGACGGCTGAAAATCCAGGACGACCATGGTGATGTCATCATCCTGGCTGCGCCCGTTGCGATCTTCAGACCAGCGATTGACATCCTCGAGCAGAGCGTTCGCAAATGCGTTGGCGGAAAGCGCAGCATTCGCAGCGAGGAATTTTTCGATGCGCGGCTTGCTGTACTCCTCCAGCGATGGGCTCATGGCCTCGAAAACGCCGTCGGTGTAGAGCAGGCAGCGATCGAGCGGGTGAAGCGGGACTTCGGTCGCGGTGTACGTAGCGTCGGGAATGAGGCCGAGAATGGTGCCATTTTCCTCAATGCGCCGGACGGTGTTGGCGGAGCGGGACGCGAGCATGATGGGCGGATGTCCCGCGCCTCCGTAGCGCATTAATTTTTTTTCGAGATCGAAGAAAACGTAGGCACCGGTGACGTAGTGCTCCTCGAATTTTCCACAGAGCGACCGGTTCAGTCCTGTCAGGACGCGCACGGGATCGCTGACGAATTGCGATTGCCCTGCGAACGCAACTTTTAGCATGGAGGCGATGAGCGCGGCGGGGACGCCGTGGCCAGAAACGTCGGCGATAAGGACGCCAAGATGCGTTTCGTCATCGACAAGGAAATCGTAAAAGTCCCCGGCCACCTCACTCATGGGAACGTAGCGAGCTGCGATCTGCAACCCGGCAAGTTTTGGAACATCGCGCGGAAGCGTGGCGGCCTGGATCGCACGGGCAATTTCCAGTTCTTGATGCAAAGCTTGGAGCCGTTCTTCGGTGGCGAGAGTGCGATGGGCGACGATGTAGCCGAGGCAACCGACGAATACCAGGAAGCCAAGAAACTCAAAATTGGCACCGAAGCCTTTTATAAGCCGAAGGCTGGAGAGATTGGCTTGAAGAATGAAAACAAACCAGAAAAGGAATCCGCCAACGAAGACGCGCACCTCGCGAGTAAAGGGCAACCTCGGCTGAGCGGTAAGATGGATGACGGCGATCGAGATCAGGCCCGCAATCACCGTGACCAAGGTGACGATGTGGTTGGCGGCGTTCAGCCCCGGAAGCGTCGCACCGAAAGCCGCGGCGACAATGGCTACGATTGCGCAGAGCGCCAGAACCGCGAGAATCACGCGCATCACGATCTTCATCCGATCGTTGACCAACTCGTCCAAGAACAGACCGAAGGGAAGAACGATGGTGCAGCTTATGGCCCAATTCACATAATTCCAGAAGATTCGGGGCGCGTCGAAGACAGATTCAATGATTGTGCGATTACCCAGAAGCCGGATGGCGTACAGAATGGTGAACAGACCGAAATAAACCAGCGATCGGTCGCGGGACTTGAAGCGGAAAAAGAACAGGCTGATGGCCGCCAGGCCAATGACCAGAAGAAGTACACCAATGCCGACGCTGAGCAGGTCCCACCGCAGCTGCGAAGGCGTCATCGTAACGGGTTGGAGAAGGCACAGAACGGAGCTCGACATGGCACTCCCTTATACGCGGGGGAAGCGAGCAAGGCAATGCGTCAGCGTCAGAGCGAGGCCGGATGAAAATCGAGGACGACCAGGGTGATGTCGTCTTCCTGTGCGCCGCCGGCGAGGTTGCCGGACCAGCGGGCGAGTGCTTCGACGAGTTTATCGGAGAAGGATTTAGCACTGAGAGTGGAGTTCGATTCGAGGAACTGCAAGCTGCCTGCGCGGCCGAATTCTTCCCTTGTGGCGTTGGAAGCTTCAAGCACGCCGTCGGTGCAGAGCAGGTAGCGGTCGCCTACGGTGAGTGGAATTTCGATGGCGGTGTATTCGGCTTCGGGAAAGAGGCCGAGCATCAGGCCATTTTCTTCGATTTGGCGGGCTTTGCCATTCGCGCGGGACACGACCATGAGGGGTGGGTGGCCCGCGCCGGCGTAGCGCATCACTTCCGTTTCCAGATCGATGAACACGTACGCGGCGGTGACGAAGTGGTCGTCGAATTTGCCACACAGGGCGCGATTCAGGCCGGCGAGGACGCGCGCCGGCGTGTCGGCGTGGGGAGATTGCGCGGCGAAGGCGACCTTGAGCATGGAAGCGATAAGCGCGGCGGGCACGCCGTGGCCGGTGACATCGGCGATCAGGACGCCAACGTGCTTGTCGTCGAGGACGAGGAAATCGTAGAAGTCTCCAGCGACGGCGCTCATGGAAAGGTGGCGTGCCGCGATTTCGAGGCCTGCAAGGCGCGGAATTTCGCGGGGAAGAAGTGACGATTGAATCTGGCGCGCGATTTCGAGTTCCTTGTTGATGGCCAGGAGTCGTTCTTCGTTGACGAAGGTGCGATGTGCGGCGACGTACCCCAGGCAGCCTACGCAAATCAGGAAGCCCAGGAACTCAACATCCGGCCCTGGAACCAGGCGGAGCGAAGACAGATTGGCGTGAAGGACAAAGAGCAACCAGATGAAGAAGCCCGCGAGCAGGACGCGGATGTCGGCAGAGATCGACTTGCCCAGGAATGCGCGGCGGCGGGTGAACAAAGCGAAAAGACCGAGGCCGACAACGGTTCCGAGCACGAGAACGTTGTTGGCCTTCTGCAGCTTGTTTATGTCGGCTCCCAGGAACGGCGCGAAAATGCCGAACACCGCGAAGAGGGCTTGGATCGCAACTAGCCAGCGAAACAACTTCCGAAAATGTTCGCTAGCTACCTGGTATAGAAAAAGGCCGACCGGAACATTGATCGTGCAGGTGATGAACCAATTGATGAGGGTCCAAAACCGCGGCGTTGCCTCGAACAGCGCCTCGACAACGCCTTGCAAGGAAAGCAGGCGGAGGCCATAAAGAAGAGAAAACAGGCCAAAATAGACGAGCACCAGGTCGCGAGTCTTGCGCCGGAAGTAGAACAGTGCGGTCGCGGATAAGCCGGTGATGAGAAGAACGATGGCGACGGCGACCTTGAGCATTTCCGCACGCAAATGCGATCGGATTACTTTGACGGTGAACGTCTCATCCAGAAGCAGCGACCAATGAAGCATGGCAAGGTTTATACGCGGTCCGCTGCAGCAAGGCAAACGCGCAGGCGCACGCCCGAATAACGGGCCGCTCGCGTAGAAAACTCAGCGGAGCGTGAGGTCCCCGGCGCCGAGGTGGACGTGGAGTCTGTAGCGGCCGGCGCCGGTTTTCTCGAAGGAGCGGAAGAGGCCGCTGTGCGATTCGCCGAAGGGTTCGGCCTGGAGGTCGCCGGAGATGACCGAGGCGTCTACGTGACCGTAATCGGCGGCGGCGCCGACCGCGATGCTCAGGTCGCCGGCGTGGAGTTCGACGTCTTTGTCGCCAGAGATACCCTCCATGGTCAGATCGCCAAAGGGCATGCGAACGACCACTCCGGAGTCTTTGGGGATCTCGATGGTGATCTGGATGTCGTTCCTGGGGCCGCCGTAAATCCGCACATCGCCGTGATTTCCGAAGTGCTTGAAGTTGACGGTGACGTCGCGCGCTTTATCGGGATCTTTGGTATCCACGCGCACCGAGATTTTATGCGTGTCGTTCCCGACGATGCGGCAATCGCCGGAACGAAGCTCGATGCGAATTTTTTGATCCGGCGCGAAATCGACGTCGAAAGGGTGCTTGTTGAGATCGCTGACGGAAACTCTGGTTTGCGGGGCATCCGCCGCGAGGGCCGGAGCAACCAGGGCCGCCGGGCCGGTCAGGCTAAGTAATGTGAGTAGGGCAGTGGCCAGACGCATGGACCCACCTCCTTCTTGTCTGAAGTAACGTAAGTCGTGCCGGAAATGTTTCCCGAAAAGTGGCCCTTTCACTAACCAACGGATAACGAAGGACGCAGACATTGGCTGTTGAACGGAAATTGGGCTCCGCATCCCTCAGCCTTTGCCTATAGCACGACCAGAGAGGCACTTTCCGCCCATCCTTTCCGCGCGTGGCGGGCGAGCCATTCCCGAACCTTTCCATGCCCGCGATGGGTAGGCCAAGCCATTGCGATCAGGACATTCACGCCCAGCGAGAAACCCGCTTTCACTCCGGTGCGTCCCGAAGCTTTTCGATATCCTCGGCAGTTACCGGCGGCGAGTCAGGTGGCAGCTGGACGACGTGAAAGCCGTTGACCAGGCGAGTCTGCAAGGGCGCGCGCAGTCCACGGCGCACGAGTTCCGATACCGCTTTGCCGATAGCGACGTCGCGGCTTTCCGCGTACGCCTTCACTTCGCGGAAAACATCATCGTCGAGCGAAAGAGTGGTCCTCATGCGTTTATGATGTCACGAGCACATCAATGATGTTAAGTGGCCGAATGTGGCATCGTCTTGGCACAGTGATGCACCACGCGGCTAAATGATTCGCTAGACAGACGGTGCCGCAAAATTACGCATAACGCAGGTCAAACGGGGTGTCCGCAAAGGCTAGCTCGAAGTGCTTCACGCGTTGGTCGAAGCTGCTGAGGAAAACGGTGACATTGGAGGCGACAACGGCCGCTTCTCGGTCCGTTCCGGCAAAAGCGTCAATGGCTTCCAGAGAATGCCAGAAACTGATCACGGTGATTTCGATCTCTTCGCCGGCTTCGCGCTTTAGCAGGTTGGAGGCAACATACCCTTTTTGGGTGCGCAGTTCGGGGATGACGGTGTCGATGAAATGCCGCTCGTATGCGGTCCAGTTCTGTGGGGTGGCGCGTGCGGACCAGAGGCGAGCGATCATTTTGGCCCTCCTGCAGATCCGGTTATAGCACAGCAGCCTGGTTCAATATTCTGTGTTCCTGTCGGCAATGTTAATCCTGGCGCAAGGCGGTTACGGGATCGACTTGGGTGGCGCGGCGGGCGGGGACGTAGCAGGCGATCAGCGCGGACAGTAGCAGGACCGCGCCAACCGCGCTGAACGCCGGGATGTCGAGAGAGCCGGAGCCGTAAAACAGTCCTTTCATCAAGCGGCCGGCACCCCACGCGCCGAAGAAACCGATGACCAGGCCGATCAGGCCGAGGGTCATGCCTTCTCGCAAGATCAGGCCGAGGACTTGCGACGGTGCTGCGCCGAGCGCCATGCGCAGGCCTATTTCATGCGTGCGCTGTGCGACCGCGAACGACATCACGCCGTAGATTCCGAACGCCGCCAGAATCAACGCTACCCCTGCGAAGGTGGCGAACAGCACGGCGCCGAAGCGGTCGCCGCCCATCGATTCGTCGAGCACTTGATCCATTGTTTTCACTTCGGCCATGGGCAGGTCGGGATCGAGGGACTGAATGACGGCGGCGATGCTTTTGCTGAGGCTTTCGGGTTGGCTCAGCGTCCGCACGGCCATGGTCACGCCAGGCTCGGGACTCTGCGCGAAGGGCACGTCGATTTCAGGGAAGCCGTCGTCCTTGGGCCCGCCGTTGCGCACGTTTTCGTACACGCCCACGATCTGCCATTGAATCGCATCACCGAGTTTCGCTGTGCCTGGGACGATCTGCTCGACCGCCAGGCGCTGCGTGAGGGGATCGGTATCTGGAAAATATTTCTTTACGAAGGTGGAGTTCACGATCGCTACCGGCGCGCCGCCCGCGACGTCGGCTGCGGTAAACGCGCGGCCTTTGGCGATGCGAATTCCGAAGGTCTGGAAGTAACCCGGGCTGACCATGTTGAATCCCGCGCCGGGCCTTTGCGAGCGGTCGGCCACCGCTTTGCCCACGATATCGAATGGCATGCCGAAGCTGGTGCCGTAGATCGGAATACCGGTGGAGGCCGATGCAGAGACAACGCCGGGAAGAGCTTGAACGCGCTCGATCAAGTTTCGATAGAAGGCGGTCATTTCTGCGGGAGTCTTCAACCGATCGGCCGGCATCGGGAGATCGAACTTAAGGACGTGATCGGTGCGGAAGCCCATGTCCACGTGGGTGAGGCTCCAGAAGCCGTGAATAGCGATGCCTGCCGCGGCAAGCAACGTTAACGCCAGCGCAAACTCAGTCAGAACCAACGCGTAGCGTACTTTGTGCTTACCGGAACCGCTTCCGCTTCGGCCCCCTTCTTTCAGCGTATCGTTCAAGTTCAGCCGTACGGCTTGAAATGCTGGAGCGCAACCGAACAAGATTCCGGAAAGCATGGTGGCGGCCAGCGTGAACAGCAGCACCGGGATGTTCAGGGTAACGTCGGCTTCCGACGGAAGCGTGAACGGCGGCATCAGGGCTACGATGCCTTTCAGAAACGCCCAGGCTAAGGCAATGCCCAGCGCGCCGCCGATGCTCGCAAGAGTGACACTCTCGGTGAGAAACTGGCTGAAGATCTGCGCGCTTGTGGCTCCGAGAGCGCCGCGGACGGCTACTTCTTTCTGGCGTGCGGTGCCACGCGCGAGCAAAAGATTCGCGACGTTGGCGCAGGCGATTAGAAGCACGAAACCTACGGCGCCGAGCAAAATCCAGAGGGCGCGAATCACGTCGCGATTCAGAAAATCGTTTTGGAGGGGTTCGACGCTGGCGCTCCATCCCTGATTCGATTTCGGATATTCGGTGGCGATGTGCCGCGTGACCGAATCCATATCGGCGTTGGCTTGAGCGATGGTTACACCGGGCTTTAGCCTCGCCATGACCAGAATCCAGTGGAACTCGTGATTCAGCTGCTCCGGCTTGAATGCCAGCGGGACGTAGAGTTCGCTTTGCACGCGATCGGTGGCGCCCGGTGCGAGGACGCCGACCACCGCGTATTGCTGTCCATCCATGCGGACCCGCTGGCCGAGGATGTTCTTGTCGCCGCCGAAGCGGTTCTTCCAGAGGCGATAGGTCAGGATCACTTCCAGGTCTTTACCGAGCTGGCCTTCCTCGGGCAGGAAGTCGCGGCCCATGAGGAAGGGCTGCCCGAGAACATGCAGGAAGCCTGGCGTGCATGGCTCAGCCTGGACTTGTTCGGGGTGGGCGGAGGTGCTCAGACTCATCTGGCGGCCGGTCCAGGCGGCGATGGACTCGAAGGTGGTGTTCTGGCGCTGCCAGTCGAGGAAGTCACCTGCGGAGACGCCGTTGCGGTTGGTGTTCACCTTGGACCAAACCATGACGATGCGGTCGGGCTGGTTGTACGGCAGCGGAGCGAGGAGCGTTGCGTAGACGACGCTGAAGATTGCGGTGTTCGCGCCGATGCCGAGGGCCAAGGCGAGAACGGCGATCGAGGTGAAGCCGGGATTCTTCCAGAGGAGCCGCACGCCAAACAGGAGGTCGCGCCAGCGATTTCTCATGGGTACTCCTTGGCGGCCGGTAAGGCGGCCGGGCTATGGGCCTTAGACGAGGAGCGGTGGTCTCTCGTCTTGTACAGGAACGCAAAACGCCGGAGTTTAGTTCGTCGGCGAGCGGACAGTGCGATGGCGAACTGCCTGGGATGAGTTGCCAGTTGATTGAGGTTGGAAAACCGCTACGGAGTTTTTGGATGATTTTCCGATGACAAGGTGTTTTCTCACACGGTTTCAAGTGTTTATTTTAAAGGGGTTAACACCACTGAGTGGCCTGGCTTTATTCTTGGCCTTCCTGGTTACCTCGGCGGGCCGGCTGGGCAGGGAGCGGCGGCAGCCCTGCCGTGCCCCTACAAGGAGGCAACGGGATCGTTTGTATCTGGTGTCCGACGGGGAACAGGATCAGGTGGGAGAGCCGCCGGCTATGCTGGGGACCAGGAGGACGCGGTCGCCTTCTTTTAGTGTGCAGGCTTCGCCGCCCAAGAAGCGGATATCTTCTTCGTTCAGGTAGACGTTCAGGAATTGGCGGATTTGGCCGGAATCGTCGCGGACGTGGCGCCCGAGTTCGGGGAAGCGGCTAGTCAGGGTGTTGAGGGCGTCGGCGATGGTGGCGGCGGTGCAGTCGACCCTCGGCGCACCGTCGGTGAAGCGGCGAAAGGCGGTGGGGATTTCGATGGTTATGGGCATTCGTTAGGCTCCTTGGGTGTGCGTTGGCGTGACGCACCGAAGTTGAAGTCGCCGCCGGGCGGAGCTAGCCCCGCCCCTACAATGGTTGTTCACGGGTTGGTCACGACCTGCCTGCTGCCGTTGCTAGTTGATTGTCGAGGTAGGCCTCGAAGGCGTCGAGGCGGGGAGCGATGGCTTCGGTTACCGAGAACTCGGCGGCGATGGCGTCGGTGGTCTTCAGGCCGTTGCCGGTGATGGAGACTACCGTGGTTTCGTCGGATCGGATGCGGCCTTCGCGGATCAGTTTCTGGGTGACGCCCGCGGTGACGCCGCCAGCGGTTTCGGTGAAGATGCCTTCGGTCTCGGCCAGGAGTTTGATGGCGGCTATGATTTCCGGATCGGAAACATCCTCGGCCCAACCGCCGCTTTCGAGGATTTGCTTGGCGGCGTAGTTGCCGTCGGCGGGGTTGCCGATGGCGAGCGAGCGGGCGATGGTGTTGGGCTTTTGCGGCTCGAACCGATTGAGGCCGCGCTTGACGGCGCTGGAGATAGGAGAGCAACCCGTCGCCTGGGCGCCGAAGAATTTTACCTGCTTGGGCTCGACCCAACCTAGAGCGACCAATTCGCGGAAGGCCTTCGAGATTTTGCCAATGAGGGACCCGCCTGCCATGGGGACGACCACGTTGTCGGGTAAGCGCCACCCGAGTTGCTCCGCGATTTCGAAACCGTGCGTTTTCGAGCCTTCCGAGTAGTAAGGGCGCAGATTGACGTTGACCAATCCCCATTTGAAGCGGTCGGCGATTTGGGCGCAGAGCCGGTTGACGTGATCGTAGTTGCCGTTAATACGCACGATGCGGGCACCGTAGACCGCAGTGTTGAGGACTTTCGCGGGCTCGAGATCAGCGGGGATGAAGACGCAGGCGTCGAAGCCTTGCTGAGCGGCCTGTGCGGCGACGGCGTTGGCGAGGTTACCGGTCGAAGAGCACCCGACGGTTTCGAATCCGAAGCGGCGAGCGGCGGCGAGGGCGGTGGCGACGACGCGGTCCTTGAAGGAAAGAGAAGGGAAACAGACGGCGTCGTTCTTGACGTAGAGGTTCTCTAATCGCCAGTGCGCGGCGAGTTTTTTCGCGGCCACCAGCGGAGTTCCGCCGACGGAGTTGGGAGCCGGGAAGTTCTCAGGAAGCGGCAGGAATTCCGAGTAGCGCCACATGTTGAAAGGGCGAGAGGCGAGGTCTTCGCGGCGGACCGTTTTCTTGAGGGAGGCGTAGTCGAAGGAGACTTCGAGGGGGGAGAAGCAGTCTTCGCAGAACGAGCGAGGACAGTTGCCCCAGCACTTGCCGCATTCTTTACAGCGGAGTTCGTAGAGATCGGACATGGTTCCCTTTCTTGTGACGCAGCGGCCGCAAAGTCAAAGCGCGCGTCACGGTCGGCGGCCGCTACAACGAAGACGCCTGCCTACAGATGGCGATGTTTAGGGCAGCAGGGAGGGGAAATTAAAAAACCCTCCGTGCCAAAGGCTTGGAGGGCTCTCAGAAATTCTTCTGGGAAACTCTAAAGCTCTTTAGCAGTTTTTTACGTGGAGCAAGTTGCCCTAAATCGCCACGTTAAGTGCGATCGCGAAGCTATCGACAAGTGCGATCGCCGAGCGATCGACTCGCCGCAACCGCAGCTAATTACGTTTATGCTTGAGAACGGGGGAGTTGTCAAGGGCAAAGCGCGCTGGGCACCCTGATACAGATTCGGTGACAACAAAATGGTGCTCGGGCGCGTCCAATACGCGTAAGAGCTTTTGTGGCAAACCGAGAACGGCCCGAGGCGGCCCCAAAACCGGGACTGAAAAGAAGGCGTTTGCGGCGCGGTACTTCGTACCTCCGGGTAAACAAAAGCCGCGGCCTCCCGCAGACTCATAAAGGGAGCCACAGAAGAAAGTTAAGAGTAACATCCAGGGCGGACGCACAACTTCGCCGAGCCGCACCCGGCCTTCAGGCCAGTATCCTTTCTGGTGCACCGGTGATGGCACGCGACCACGGGCAAAGCGTGGTGTTATACTCTGCTGGCGGGCGTGACGTCTTCTAGGATAGAGGAGCAGGACGATATGGGTCAGCAAGTACAAGATTTGTTCAACTGGGCGCGCCGGCGGAAGATTATGGCTTCCGCATTTCTGGTGGTAACGCTGGGCGTGGGCATTCTGATCGGTTCAATTGTTTCCGGCAAAGTGTCGGCGATGAAGACGATGTCTTTTGCAGGAACGAATGCGACGCCGTTGGCTGTACCTGATCCGATCCCCGCCTCGAACTCATTCTCCACCATTGTGACGCGCGTTGAGCCGGCGGTAGTGAATATTGCTACTACACAGGTTTTCGAGCGCAAGTCTTCCACCAAGAGGCGGCGCACTCCGCAGCAGCCGCAGGGTGACCAGGACGACCCGATGCAGGACTTCTTCGACCGGTTTTTCGACGGACGCCAGGATGCACCTCCGCAGGCGGAGCGTAGCCTCGGCTCGGGCGTAATTGTCGACAAGCGCGGCTACATCCTGACCAACAATCACGTGGTCGAGCAGGCCACCAAGATTCAAGTGCAGCTGGACGGCGATCCGAACAAGTACACCGCGAAAGTTATTGGCGTAGACGAGAATACGGACCTGGCGGTGATCAAGATCGAGGCCAGTAAAGATTTGCCGACCGCAAAGCTGGGAAATTCCGACGGGGTGCAGGTTGGCGACTGGGTGCTGGCCATCGGCAGCCCATTCGGCTTGAACGCGACGGTGACCGCGGGAATCATCAGCGCGAAGGACCGCGGCAATATCGGCGGACCGGACCATCAATTCCAGAGGTTTTTGCAGACCGACGCGGCCATCAACCCCGGCAATTCCGGTGGACCGTTGGTGGATCTGGCGGGCGAAGTGATCGGGATCAATACCGCGATCATCACCGGAAGCCGAGGCTATGAGGGAGTGGGTTTCGCGATGCCCTCGACTGCGGCCATCAATGTGTACAACCAGATTATCTCCCAGGGCCGCGTGACACGCGGTTCGATCGGCGTGAGCTTCCAGGAAGACCTGGGAACGAACGCAATCACCTTGAAGGAATTGGGAGCCGCGAACGGCGTGGTGATCGGGATGGTCGAGCCTGGCAGCCCGGCGGAGAAGGCAGGGCTAAAGGGTGGCGATGTCATCACGACGGTCAACGGCAAGTCTGTGAAGACCGGCAACGATCTGGTCAACCCGATCGCGCAAGCGCCGATCGGCAGCAAGGTCAAGCTGGGGTACGTACGTGACCGTCAGGCGAAAGAAACCACGGCGATCGTTGAAGACCGTACGCGGGTGTTCCCGACACAAGCCGGGCGCATGGGCGACCAGCCGGGAGAATCTGCGCCAGCCGAATTTGGCTTGCGAGTCGATAGCCTGACACCGGATCGCGCTTCGCATCTCGGCATGGAAGGCCAGCGCGGCGTGCTGGTAACCGATGTCGATCCTGCCAGCTTTGCCGACGACTTGGGCTTTGGCCGGGGCGACGTCATTACAGAGATTAACCGCCAGCCGGTTACTTCACTCGATGACTACAAGAAGGCCGTTGGTGCCCTCAAGCCCGGAGAGAATGTCGTGTTTAAGGTTCTCCGACACGGGGACAGCGACCGCACCTTCACGGTGTTTCTGCCGGGCGTGGTGCCGGCGGACAGCAAACAGTAGAGTTTCTTGCGCTGCCGGGCCAATCGGAAGCTGGCGTTCCCGGGGCGTGGTGGAAGACTGAGGCTGGATGGTTCTGCGAAAAGCAATGCACCTGGGCTTGGCGCTGTTGGTGATGGCGGGTGTGTCTGCTGGTGTCGGCATCGCGCAGACGACGGCAACCAAGCCCAAGACGACGACCCCCTCCGCGAAGAGCACAGGCAAGAGTGGGAACCGATCCACAAAAAAAGTCAGTTCGCGCAAGAAAGACAAAGGGCAAATGGCGCCGACTCCGGAGCGAATTTCTGAGATTCAAGAAGCGCTGACGAAAGACGGGTCCTACGTGAATCCGGCGAATGGAAAATGGGACGATTCCACTGTGGGCGCGATGAAAAAGTTTCAGAGCGCTCACGGCTTGAACCCTTCTGGAAAGCTGGACGCCTTGACGTTACAGAAATTGGGTTTGGGTTCGCAGACCGCAGGCATCGCGGAGCCTATAGCGCCGCCTAATTCGACATCTCGATTGAGCGGAAACGCGTTGCAGACTTCGCGGCAATAACGGCGTCGAGTTCGAGATCGCCTTCCACATAAGTAAAGTTTCCGAGAATGGTTAACTTGCGCGGGCGAACTTGGGTGCTCGTGCGTCCGGCACGTTGCCGAGATGGGGTGCAGAAATCCTGCGGCCCTGCAAGTAATTCGCTTGGTGCGATCTTGCTTGTTGCCGGTGGGACGCCGGGCGAAGAATTAGGCCGGAGTTTGCGGGCGCAATCTCCGGCCTGTTTGTGCCCAAGGAGAATCAATTGCTGCTTCTTGTGAGAGTAATGGTATGGGCTGGCGGAATTGCCTTCGTTTTGTAAAAACCGTGTAAAACCTGGCGGCCATGGTGCGCTCGAATACGTCAGGCGCCCGGAATGAAATGCTCCCGACGCGAAGACTCGGAGACATGGCTCTTGTTTGACGGGCATGCGTGGCGGCGATAGACTTTAGTTTCCCGCGGCAATTCCCGCGTTGAATCCGCAACGGATAAAAAAATCAGGTGGAGCGTTTCAGGAGGAAGTATGGCTACAGCAGCGGCTCCTCGCGTTTACAAGAACTTTATTAATGGCGAATGGGTCGATTCCCGAGGAGGGAACGCCTACGAAAATCGCAATCCGGCGAACACCGATGAGCTGGTGGGAATGTTCGTATCTTCCACCTCCGAGGATGTCGATGCCGCGGTGGATGCGGCCAAGGCGGCATATCCGAAGTGGCGGCTGACGCCCGCGCCGAAGCGCGCCGAGATTTTGTTCCGCGCGGCGGAATTGCTGGTGCAGCGCAAAGAAGAATTTTCGCGAGACATGACGCGGGAGATGGGTAAGGTTTTGGCCGAGACGCGCGGCGACGTGCAGGAAGCCATCGACATGACGTATTACATGGCCGGCGAGGGGCGGCGCCTTTTTGGGCAGACGACTCCTTCGGAGCTGCCGAACAAGTTTGCGATGAGCGTGCGGCAGTCGATCGGTGTGTGCGGCATGATCACGCCCTGGAATTTTCCGATGGCGATTCCATCGTGGAAGATGATGCCCGCGCTGGTCAGCGGGAATACGGTGGTGTTGAAACCGGCCGAAGACACGCCGCTGTCTTCGTATCACCTGGTGCAAATCCTGACAGAAGCGGGTGTGCCGCCGGGTGTCGTGAACCTGGTGAGTGGGGATGGGCCGAACGCCGGGGCTCCGTTGGCGCAGCATACCGATGCGCCGGTGATCAGCTTCACGGGATCGACGGCGGTGGGGCGTTTGATCGCACAAGCGTGCGCGCCGGAGTTCAAGCATTGCAGCCTGGAGATGGGCGGAAAAAATATCATCATCGTGATGGACGACGCGAATTTGGAATTGGCGGTGGATGGCGCGGTGTGGGGCGGCTTCGGCACGACTGGGCAGCGTTGCACCGCGGCCAGCCGCGTAGCGGTGCACAAATCCGTCTATCGAGAATTTATTTCGCGATTCGTGGACCGCGTCAAGAAATTGCAAGTAGGCGACGGGCTGGATTCCGCGGTGGAGATGGGACCGTGCATAAACGAGCAGCAGCTCAAGACGGTGATGGATTTTGTGGAAATTGGCAAGCTAGAAGGCGCGAAGCTGCTGACCGGCGGGAATCGGCTTGATTCCGGCCCGTACGCGAAGGGTTGGTTCCACGCGCCGACCGTGTTTGGCGATTGCAACGCAAAGATGCGCATCGCACAGGAGGAGATTTTCGGCCCGGTGGTGTCGGTGATTCCGATTGGCGGATTCGACGAAGCGATCGAGGTTGCCAATGGCGTGCCGTACGGCTTGTCGGCGTCGATCTACACGCGCGATGTGAATCGCTCGTTCCAGGCGATACGTGACCTGTACACCGGCATTGTTTATGTGAACGCACCAACCATCGGCGCGGAAACACATCTGCCCTTTGGCGGGACCAAGAAAACGGGCAACGGTCATCGCGAAGCGGCTATTGCGGCGATCGATTTTTTCACCGAGTGGAAGACGCTGTACATCGATTATTCCGACAAGCTGCAGCGGGCGCAGATCGATAACAACTAGAATTGCGCGATTTTGCTCAGAACAATCGCCGAATTACCGAAATCGGTGCTATTTTTATTTGTGCGAGGCTTCCAGTTGGGTTGCCAGCCGCTTTCGAGCGGCCCAGGCGTGATGGGCGTGAAACAAATCTTCGGGCCGTACCCACTGCAATTCATGTTCGTGCGTTTGGGCAATTTTCTCGCCGAATTCGCCCGCGTAGAATGTCGCATAGAGCGCCTGGCACTGCCCGTCGGAGACGAAATACTGCATGGCCTGGCCAATGCGTTGACCCAAGATAACGCGGCAGCCGACTTCTTCGAGGACTTCGCGGTGTATCGCTTCGATGGGCGTTTCGGAGAGCTCGATTCCGCCTCCCGGTAGATGAAGTCCGCGCGATTCGTTCACGGCAGCGACCAAGCCTTCGGCATTGGTCACCACGGCATACGCGCACGCGCGAGTTTTAACCGGTAATGTTTCACTTCTGAGTCCGAATGCAGGAATCGCTTGCTCCATTGTTTCAGGATGCATCGAAATGGGGCCATCCGCAATCCTCGGAACACGGTAGTCGCTCCGCGTTGACGATTGTTGACGGCGTTCCTACAATGGTAGTAGGCACCCAGGACCGAGTGCTTCCTATGAGGACTCCCGCTCTGCAAGAGCGCCGTAATCGGCAGATTTTGGCCGATGTGGTGCGGACGTATATCGAGACCGGGGAACCCGTGTCTTCGCGGGCGGTGTCCGCGCGTTTCGAAGAAACCATCAGCACCGCAACGATTCGCAACGTCATGGTTGAACTGGAAGACGGCGGATTCTTGTATCAGCCGCACACATCGGCGGGACGCGTGCCTACCGCGGCGGCTTATCGGTTCTTCGCTCAGGAAATCGCGACGCAGGCGACGCTGAGCGTCGTTGACAAAGAATGGATTCAGCGCGAGATCGGCGCGGCCACCAACGCTGCCGAAGTTACCGAGCGCGCCGGTCACGTGCTTGCGGAAGTATCGAATGGGCTGGGGATCATCGTGTCGCCGCCGATGGGCAAAACGGTGATCGAGCACGCGCGAATGTGGCTGTTGCCGGACGGGCGCGTGGTCGTCGTGCTGATTTCGCCGGGCGGGAACACGCGCGATAAAATCTTGCGGCCACCGCGGCCATTTACGCAGATCGAACTTGATGCCACCGCGGACTTTTTGAACCGGCATTACTCCGGTTGGACTCTGGAAGCGATTCGCGGCGACCTGCTGCAGAAACTCGCCAACGAGCGTGAACGATATGAAGGCATCGTGCAAAGCGCTCTGGCGCTGTGCGATCCGGTCGTGCTCGCCGACGATCGTGCCCGCCAGGTTTACGTAGAAGGCGCCGCGCAGATGGTCGGTGCAGGGGAATTCGCGGACCAGGCGCAGCTGCGTGATGTGTTGTCGGCGATTGAAGAAAAGCACCGGCTGGTCACGGTATTGAACGCGTGCATCGACGGGCCGGAGCCCGTATACGTGCAGATCGGTGTGAAGGAGATTTCGGAGTCGGGAGAAAATTTGGCGTTGATCAGCGCGCCGTACATGCGGCACGACCTCGTGCAAGGTTCGCTCGGCGTGCTGGGGCCGACGCGCATGCACTACGAGCGTGCGATCACCGCGGTTGCCTACGTGGCGCGGCTATTCAGCGAAACACTGAGCAAAATTTGAGAGACTTTTGGCAGAAGAGAGGCAAGAAAGTGCCGGACAAGGACACGAATATCAATATAGGACGCGACGAGGCGAATGGCGCACCGGATTCGGATTCATCCACGGACAACAAGAATGCAGCCGCCGAGCAACCGGTCAACGGAACCGAAGCCGCGAAGCTTCTCAGCGAGCTTGACGATTTGCGACAGACCCTGCTGCGCCGCCAAGCCGATTTCGACAATTATCGCAAGCGCATCGAGAAGGAACGCGCCGACGATTCCAAACGAACGACCGCTCGCCTGATCGAAGGACTGATTCCGGTCATCGACGGGTTCGAGCACGCACTCGCGGCGCATCGCGAGAAGGAATACGAGGTCTACCGCAAAGGCTTCGAGCTGATCTACAAGCAACTTCTCGACAACATCACCAAACTCGGCGTCGAGCGCATCGATCCGATGGGGAAGCAGTTCGACCCGCACGCGCACCAGGCGATGGACCGCCTCGAGACCACCGATCACGAGGACGGCACCATCGTGCAGGTATTTCAGCCGGGTTACATGTTTCACGGCCGCGTACTGCGCCCGGCGATGGTTCGCGTAGCCGTGAACGCGGCTCCCGCATCAAACAAGACCGTGAACTAGCAGGGAATTTCCCAAGGAGAACGAAGTCGCATGCCGAAGTCGAACCAACGGGACTACTACGAAATCCTCGGCGTTTCGCGCACCGCGAGCGTCGACGAAATCAAAGCGTCGTACCGCAAGTGCGCGCTGAAATGGCATCCGGATCGCAACCCGGAGAACAAAGCCGAGGCGGAAGTGAAATTCCGCGAGAGCACGGAAGCCTACAGTATTCTTAGCGATGCGCAGAAGCGCCAGGTCTACGATACCTACGGACACGCAGGACTTTCTGGCTCCGCTGCCGGTGTGGACTTCAACGGCACGATCTTTCAGGACTTCCACGACATTTTCGGCGATTTCTTTGGGTTTGAGGACATGTTCTCCGGCGGGCGGCGGGGGGGCCGCACGCGATCGCAGCGCGGCGCCGATTTGCGTTACGACATGACGCTCACCTTCGAAGAAGCTTCGGGAGGCGTCGCCACAAAAGTAAAATTGCCGCGTCAGGAATATTGCGAAGCCTGCAACGGCACTGGTGCGAAAAAGGGAACTGGCGTCGTCGCTTGCCAGACGTGCAGCGGGCGCGGCCAGCTCGCGTATCAGCAAGGTTTTTTCACCATCACGCGTACCTGCCCCGCTTGCCAGGGCGCGGGACAAATCGTCCGGGAGCGCTGCGCGGAGTGCCGCGGCCAGGGGCGCATCGAGCGCGAACGTACCATCGAGCTGCGCATTCCTCCCGGCGTCGATACCGGCACGCGCCTCCGCGTTGGCGGCGAGGGCGAGCCCGGACCAAACGGCGGCCCGGCTGGAGATCTGTACGTGGTGCTCGAGGTCAAAGAGCACCCTTTCTTCGAACGCCGTGGCGCCGATTTGTATTGCACGATTCCCATCAGCATCGCGCAAGCTACGCTCGGCACCGAACTCCAGGTGCCCGGCCTAATCGGCGAAGAGAAGCTGAAGATCCCCGAGGGCACGCAAAGCGGCGCAGTCTTCCGTCTCAAATCGAAAGGTCTGGCCGACCCGCGTGGTGGCGGCAAAGGCGATCTCTATTATCACGTTCGCGTAATCACGCCGACCAAGCTCACCCGCGAGCAGCGTAAACTGATTGAAGAACTCGGCTTGTCGCTGAAGGTTGAAAACAAACCAGCCGAGCGCAATTCCTCGATCTTCGACAAAGTCAAAGACATCTTCGGTTAGCTCGGGATCGCCAAGGACGTAGCCGCGCTCTTGACCGGGCGGTGTTTACATCAAACTACAACCCAGCCAGTACCAGGAGCACGCGCTGGTCTGGTGCGGCCAGCCACCGGCATGAATCTGAACTCCACATTCTCACTGCCCACCACAAGAAATCTGCCTCGCGTACGATAGAATCCCTCCGTGCGCAGACGATTCTTTGTAGAAGAATTCACCGGCCCTTCCGCCGTCATCGAAGGCGACGCCGCGCACCATTTGGGCCGCGTCCTCCGCGCCCAACCAGGCCAAGTCTACGAATTGAGCGACGGCAACAGCGTCTGGCTCGGCCGCATCGAATTGGTTGATCGCAACCGCGTCGATTTCGCCCTCCTCGAACAAATCCCCGCGCATCAACCTGCCGTCGATATCACCCTTCTCCTCTCTCTCGTAAAATTCGACGCTTTCGAATGGGCCATCGAGAAGGCCACCGAACTCGGCGTCACCACAATCGTCCCGCTCGCGACATCCCGCAGTGAAAAGGCTCTGGTCGCGGCCGCAGGCAAGCGATCCGAGCGCTGGAAGAAAATTCTGCTGGAGGCATCGCAGCAGTCGCGCCGCGTTCGTGTGCCGTTCCTCGAATCGCCGATGCGGCCCGATCAAGCCTTCGGCAGGCCGCAACCCGGCGCAAGGATCATGCTTTCCGAACGCAGCGACGCAGCAGCGCTACGCGACGTCTTGTCCACGCAAAAACTGCCCCAAGCAACACTCGCAATCGGCCCAGAGGGCGGCTGGACCCAGGAAGAATTCGCCGCCTCGACCGCCGCCGGCTTTCGCGAAGCGTCTTTGGGTAAACTGATCTTGCGGACCGAAACAGCCGTGATCGCCGCGCTCGCCTCGCTGAACTACGCGCTAGAAGCCTAGAAAAGCCACCGGCCGCAGCAACAAGCAACGGCGCACATGCCGCCTGCGTCCTATGAAAGGGAAACGCCGGCCTCCTACTGATGCAGGCGTTGCCTGAATCGTCTTCCGGCTAATCAACATCTGGCGCAGTGCGCAACGCCCATGTTATAAATACGAGGCAGCGAAAAAATGCAAAGCACGGACGAGCGAGTTCCCTCCAGCACCGCGGTCACAGAATCCCCCGCGCCCACGTCAAGTCCGGGCGCGAGTGCCGAGCCATTGACTGCCAGCCATTCCTTGCGAAACGAAATCCGCATCTGGACCCGCGACCTGCTGATCGCGATTGGCCTCGCTCTGGTCATCATCGTTTTCCTTTACCAGCCCGTGAAGGTCGAGGGCACCAGCATGGCCCCGTTGCTCTCCGACCAGGAGCGCATCTTCATCAACAAATTTGTGTATCGCTTCGAGCCCATCGACCGCGGCGACGTCGTCGTCTTCTGGTATCCGCTCGACCGTTCGAAGTCCTTCATCAAGCGCGTCGTCGGCCTCCCGGGGGAAATGGTCGAGATTCGCAAGGGCATGGTCTACGTCAACGGCGTCTCGCTCGCCGAGCCCTACGTTCCACCGCAATATGAAGACCTGACCGACTTCGGCCCGGTGCGCGTCCCGTCCGACAGTTATTTTGTGATGGGCGATCACCGTATCAGCTCCAACGATTCGCGTGTGTTCGGGTCGGTCCCCAATCATTACATCTATGGGCGCGCCGTGTTCGCGTATTGGCCTGTCGATCACTTTGGCTCGCTGTCCACCGCGGAAGCGAAAACGAAATGATTTGCGACGGAGGATCCACTGAACGAAGTTCAGCATCGACCCGCCATTCTGGCGCTGGAAGACGGGCGCGTCTTTAACGGCCGCGCGGCCGGCGCGATCACGCGCCGGGGCGGCGAAGTCGTTTTTAACACCAGCCTCACCGGATATCAGGAAGTTTTCACCGACCCCAGCTATGCTGGGCAGATTGTTTGCCTCACTTATCCGCACATCGGAAATGTAGGCGCGAACCTCGACGACCAGGAGTCGCCGCGGCCGTACATAGAATCGTTGATCGTGCGCGAGTTTTCTCAGGTCTGTTCGAACTGGCGCTCCGCGGAAACCGCGCAACTTTACCTGAACCGGAATAAGATTCCTGTTATTTGGGACATTGATACGCGCGCCCTGGTGCGGCATCTCCGTCAGTTAGGTGCGCTCCGGGGTGTTGTCGCTACCGACGGCACTCCTGCCGACCAGTTGATCTTTGAAGCCAAACAGCTGCCCACCATGGCGGGGCAAGAGTTGGCCAGCCGGGTCTCCTGCAACAAGATCTACAAATGGGACACTGGCTCGATCGATTTCGTGAGCTCCCCGTGGACCGAGCAGATGGGCGAATCCGGTGGCGGCCAGGAAGGCCGCAGACATCGCGTCGTCGCCTACGACTATGGAATTAAGCAAAACATCCTTCGACTGCTCGTAGATCACCAGTGCGAAGTCGCGGTAGTTCCGGCGCAAACTTCAGCCGAAGATGTTCTCGCCATGGGGCCGGACGGCGTGTTTCTTTCAAACGGCCCAGGAGATCCCGAACCTGCGGGCTATGCCATCGAGGGGATCCGCAAGCTGCTCGGAAAGGTCCCGGTCTTCGGCATCTGCCTGGGCCACCAGTTGTGCGGGCTGGCGCTCGGCGGCAAAACGTTCAAACTGAAATTCGGCCATCACGGTTCGAATCATCCCGTAAAGAATCTGCTCAGCGAAAAAGTGGAGATCACCGCGCAAAACCACGGATTCTGCGTGGACCCCGAGTCGTTGCCCTCCAGCGATGTCGAAGTCACGCATCTCAACCTCAACGACCACACCAACGAAGGCCTGCGTCACAAATCGCTCCCTCTGTTCAGTGTCCAATATCACCCCGAAGCCTCCCCAGGCCCGCACGATTCGCACTATTTGTTCACGCAATTCACCGATCTGATGAAGGAATTCGCCCAATCAGGAAGTTCGCGCCGATGATCGGCCTCTACGCTCGGAATGAGAGTGGTAAGGCGATGGTTACAAGAGGAAGAAACTAAGGCGATATGCCAAAACGCAAAGACATTAAGAAGATCCTGATCATCGGTTCCGGCCCGATCGTTATTGGCCAGGCTTGCGAATTTGACTATTCGGGTGCGCAGGCTTGCAAGGCGTTGCGGGCGGAAGGCTACGAAGTCGTACTGGTCAATTCCAATCCGGCCACGATCATGACCGATCCGGAGTTGGCCCATCGCACCTACATAGAGCCGCTCACCAAGGAATATCTCGAGGAGATTATTTCACGTGAACGGCCGCAAGCGCTTTTGCCGACAGTTGGCGGGCAGACGGCTTTGAATCTGGCTGTGGAGCTGGCCGAAAGCGGGATTCTCGAGAAATACAAAGTCGAGATGATTGGCGCTTCGTTGCGTGCGATCAAGGTTGCCGAAGATCGCCTGTGGTTCAAGGACGCTTGTCGGAAGATCGGATTGGAAGTTCCGGCATCGGCGCTGGTGAACAACGCGCAGGATGCGCTGCGCTTGTGCGATCAGCTCGGATTCCCGCTGGTGATTCGACCTTCGTTTACGCTGGGCGGCACGGGCGGATCGATCGCCTACAATCGCGAAGAGTTTGGTGAAGCTATCTCGCATGCGCTGGACATGAGCCCGGTCCACGAAGCGCTTGTGGAAGAATCCGTCCTCGGTTGGAAGGAATACGAGCTGGAAGTGATGCGCGATTTCCGCGACAACTTCGTGGTCATCTGCTCGATCGAGAATTTCGACCCCATGGGAGTTCACACGGGAGACTCGATTACCGTCGCACCCGCACAGACGCTCACCGACAAGGAATATCAACGTATGCGCGATGCGGCAGCGGCGATCGTGCGCGAGGTAGGCGTCGAAACTGGCGGTTCCAACGTTCAGTTCGGAATCAATCCCGAGAACGGTCGAATGGTCGTAATCGAAATGAACCCGCGCGTGTCGCGTAGCTCGGCACTGGCCAGTAAGGCTACCGGCTTTCCTATCGCGAAGATCGCCGCGCGTCTCGCGGTGGGAATGACTCTGGACGAGATTCCCAACGACATTACCAAGATGACTCCGGCTTGTTTCGAGCCGACCATCGACTACGTGGTGGTGAAAATTCCGAAATGGCAGTTTGAGAAATTTCCTGGCGCCGACACCACGCTCGGCACGCAGATGAAATCGGTCGGCGAAGTGATGGCTATCGGGCGAACGTTCAAAGAGGCGCTCCAAAAGGGAATTCGTTCGCTCGAACCGCACACTCCCTGGCGTGCCCCTGCAGAAACGCCAGAGTCGTTGTTGCGCGAGAAGCTGGCGACGCCCCGCGCGGACCGCATCCACTGGCTGCTGACTGCCGTGGAGCGCGGGCTTCCCGCCAGCGAGATTTGCGAGCTGACGAAAATCGATCCGTGGTTCGTCCACCAGATCGAAGAGATCAACGCGATGAATCGGCGCGCCGCAAGCGTCACCGTCGAGACGGCATCGCGGGATCTGCTGCGCGAGGTGAAACGTTACGGCACGAGCGACGAAGTTCTTGCCCAGATTTGGAAGACGACGCCCGCCGCCGTCCGTTTGCAACGTGCCCGATATGGCGTCGCCCCGGTCTTCAAGCGGGTGGATACATGCGCTGCAGAATTTGAATCATTCACGCCGTACATGTATTCGACCTATGAGGAAGAGGACGAATCCGATCCGCAGCCACGGTCGAAAATCATGATCCTGGGCAGCGGGCCAAATCGCATCGCGCAGGGAATCGAATTCGATTACTGCTGCTGCCATGCCTCATTCGCACTGCGCGAAGATGGCTACGAAACGATCATGGTGAATTGCAATCCGGAGACGGTTTCCACCGACTACGACACCTCAGATCGTCTGTACTTTGAGCCCTTGACGCTCGAAGACGTGCTCGCGATTGTCGAACGCGAAAAGCCGCAAGGTGTGATCGTGCAATTCGGGGGACAGACGCCGCTCAACCTCGCTTTGGAATTGAAGCGCAACGGCGTGCCCATCATCGGGACCACGCCGGAATCGATCGATCTGGCCGAAGACCGCCGCCGGTTTGGGCGATTGCTCGAAGAGTTGCGAATTCCCCAACCTCGTAACGCCACTGCCCTGGTGCCGGAAGAAGCGGCGCGCGTCGCCGGCGAGATTGGGTTGCCGGTGCTGGTGCGGCCAAGCTACGTGCTGGGCGGCCGCTCGATGGTGATTGCTTACGACGTGAACACCGTGCAGGAATATGTCGCGCAGGCGGCATTGATGGGCCCAGCGCGGCCGGTGCTGATCGATCAGTTTCTGGAAGAAGCGACCGAAGTGGACGTCGATGCGCTCGCCGACGGCACGGACGTGGTAATCGGCGGAATCATGGAGCACATCGAAGAAGCCGGCGTGCACTCCGGCGATTCTTCCTGCGTCCTGCCACCGGTGAGTTTGTCGCCAAAGATATTGGAAACGATTCGCGACTACACCAAACGCCTCGCGCTGGCGTTGAAGGTAGTCGGCCTCATGAACGTGCAGTATGCCATCCAGCGCGATGTCGTGTACGTGCTGGAAGTTAACCCGCGGGCCTCGCGCACCGTGCCGTACGTGAGCAAAGCGACGGGTGTGCAGCTGGCAAAACTCGCGGCGCGACTGATGGCTGGAAAACGCCTTGCCGATATGAAATTGCCGGTGGTGAAACATAACGGCGTGTCGGAAATAGCCGTTCACGAATTCTATGCGGTGAAGTCGCCCGTGTTCCCGTTCAACAAATTCCGCGGGGTGGACACGATTCTGGGGCCGGAGATGCGCTCGACCGGCGAAGTGATGGGCATCTCGACTTCGTACGGCCAGGCGTTCGCGAAGGCGCAGCTTGCGGCCGGCCAGCGTCTTCCTCAGAAAGGAACTGTATTCTTGAGCGTCAACGATCGTGATAAGCGGCAGGTTGGCCCGCTTGGAAAAGACCTGCTGGCCCTGGGCTTCCGTTTGCTGGCCACGCGGGGAACCGCGGCTGCCCTCGAAGCCGCCGGCATCGAGGCCGAACCTGTCTTCAAAGTCAATGAGGGCCGGCCCAACATCGTCGACCTGATCAAGACGCGTAAGATCGATCTGATCATCAACACGCCTTTGGGCCGCGAATCGTTCTACGACGAGAAATCGATCCGGCGCGCGGCAATCCGGCATAACATTCCGTGCATCACGACGCTGGCGGCGGGTAGTGCGGCGGCGCTCGGCATTCGCGCGCTGCTCGATCAGAAACCCGAAGTCGGGGCCTTGCAAGATTTGCACCGCGGACGCGTGCCGGCTTCGGGTACCACGACCGCGACGGGAGACTAAGCCGTGGACCTTTCTGGAGTCTATCCCGCGTTAACCACCCCGTTTGCGACGGATGGCTCGGTGTCGCTCGGCGATCTGAAGTACAACATCGAACGTTACAACTCGACGGGCCTGATCGGCTACGTTGTGCTCGGCTCGACCGGCGAATCGGTACTGTTGTCGCGCGACGAAATGGACGGAATCCTCGCGACGGTGAAAGAGGTGGCCGGCCAGGGCAAGCGCCTGATCGCCGGAACTGGCGCGGAATCGACCGCGGAAACCATCGAGCGCACGAAGCGCGCGGCCGAGTTTGGCTATCATTTCGCGCTGGTGAAGACGCCTCATTATTACAAGCCGGCGTACAAGCCGGAGGTTTTGATCGCGCATTACCGTCGCGTGGCGGATGCATCTCCGATTCCGGTGTTGCTGTATTCGGTGCCGATCTTCACCGGCGTGACGCTGGAGGCGCCCGAAGTGGGAGTTTTGGCTGAGCATCCTAACATTGTGGGAATAAAGGAAAGCTCGGGTCATGTGATGCGTGTCGCGGAAATGGTCGCCGCGACGCGGGCCGATTTCCAGGTCCTCACGGGTTCGGCAGGCACCGTGCTCGCGGGCCTTACGGTCGGAGCGAAGGGCGCGATCTTGGCTTTGGCGTCGTGTCTGCCGGAGAAATGCGTGGCGTTGTTCGAGCTTTGGCGTACGGGACAAGCCGAAAAGGCTCGCGAACTCCAAAACGAACTACTGAGGGCGTCGAAAGTGATCATGTCGGAACATGCGATTGCGGGCATCAAGTTTGTAATGGACCAGCGAGGCTATCGCGGCGGCATTCCGCGACTGCCCCTGGTTCCGATCCCGGAAGCGTCCAAACAGCGCGTTGTTGAGGCGTTGGCAGCTGTTGAGCCTGTGGCCTCGCGAGCTTAGGTTGTTCCAGGAGCACGCGCCCGACGCCGGTTTTTCGCCTGAACGCTGTCCTGAGTCCGAAATCCATAGAACTGCATAACTGCTTTCTACCGAGCGAGTGCCTGCCTGACGGAAATGCCATTTTGTGACGCTCTCCTTCGAGACGGAGCTTCGTCCAAGGAGGGAAGTCGCCAGGTTGGTGCCTTCCCGAAAGGCCGCATACCGGGTGGCGATTTGGCGTGACCAATCTGCGTGTGTATCATCTAAACCTCGATGGGTTGTACCTCGATACCGTTCCGCCGCCTGCCTCATCAGCCGAAGTTGTTTCTTCGGTTTCTTGACGATTTTTCCAGCGTGTCCAAGTTCTATGCTCACCCCCCAACCGTCGAAGCGGTGCAGGACGTCGCGCGGTCGCTCGATTATCCGGCGGAGCGGCGGAAAGAAGTTGTGGCCGCGTTGCGTGATATCAATCACAACCTTGCTGCCGCGAATCCGGGCGGGAGTACCGCGACCGAATGCAATCTTGAACGCCTGGAGAATGGTGCGGTTGCGGTTGTGAGTGGACAGCAGGTGGGATTGTTTGGCGGGCCGGCGTACGCGTTCTACAAAGCGCTCAGCGCGATTCGCATGGCGGAGGAATTGACCGAGGCCGGGATCAACGCCGTGCCGGTCTTCTGGATGGCCACAGAGGACCACGACCTGGATGAAGTGCGACACGTATCCTGGTTCCACGCGGGAAAGCTGACGCGCTTTGAGCTTCCCGTTGAGGGAATGCCCGGCCGGCCGGTTGGCCGCGTGAAATTGGGCGCTGCGATGGAAGCGTTGGTGCACAGCGCTTCGGAACTTCTGACTGGCGCGGGCAGCGAGCGGGTCGCGAGAATCCTGGGAGAAAGCTACAGGGCGGAAGAGACCTACGGCAGCGCGTTTGGAAAACTGTTCGCGCGCGTGTTCGCGGAGAATGGATTGATTTTTCTCGATCCGCTGGATGCGCGGCTGCATCGCATCGCGGCGCCGGTGTATCGCCAGGCGCTCGCGGATCGCGATCAGTTGAGTATAAAGCTGCTGGAGCGCGGGAAAGAACTGGAGGCGGCGGGGTTCGACCCGCAGGTGAAGGTAACCCCGGAGAGCACACTGTTGTTCCAGATGAAAGATGGGGTGCGGCAGCCGATTGGATTCCACAGTGGGGCCAGCGGGGAGACGCACACCGGAGGACAGTCTCGGACGGGAGCGGGAGCGAGCGGACCGTTTAAGTCCGGTGATGCTTCCTGGACACGGGACGAGATTTTGCGCCTGGCGGAGACTGCGCCGGAGACCTTGAGCCCGAACGCATTGCTGCGGCCCGTGGTGCAAGACTACTTGCTGCCGACAGTGGCGTTCTCGGCTGGTTCGGCGGAAATTTCTTACCTGGCGCAGTCGCAAGTGGTTTACCAGCACATCCTTGGTCGCATGCCCGTTTTGTTTCCCCGGGCGGATTTCACGATCCTGGACGCCAAGGCGGACAAGCTGCTGCAAAAATTCCAACTGTGTATCGAGAACATCTGGGCGGGACCCCAGGAATTGCGCAAACAAATGGAGGCGGTGTCACTGCCAAAGCAACTTGCCGAGGATTTTGACAAGCGGAAGGCGCTGATCGAAACGACTTTGATGGACCTTGGCGCCGACATCCAGAAACTGGACGCGACGCTCGCTGGCGCGGTAGCCACAACGCGAGAGAAGATGACCTTCCAGTTGGAGAAACTGCGGGAGAAGACGGGGCGGGCGCTGGACGAGCGCGCCGGAAAGATCGCCGAGTACGTGGAGTTTCTCGAGAACTTGCTGTATCCCGGCAAGGTATTGCAATCGCGCGAGTTGAGCTTTTTGCCTTTTCTGGCCCAATGGGGCGCGGAAGGCTTGAAGGAATTAAAAGAACTGGCTAGCAGTGGCAACCTCGAACACCACCGTATCGTGCGAATGGTTTGAAGAGGTTTGCGGTTGGTTGTGAGTAGCACAAAGCGCTGGTCTGCTGCCCCCCTTCCCAACGTTTCTTCTTGTAACTGCGGATTGGACCGACAAAAGCCCCAGGGTTCCGCGCACTTCGCATGCGCTAGAGCGGAGTGGTGAAGATCCATGGGGCACGATTGGGAGATAGGGATGGAAACTTTGCGGATTAAGACGCGGCAGCGGACACAGTTGGTGGACGTTACGGACCTGGTAGAGCGGGTGGTAGGGGAGTCGCGGGTGGATAGCGGCGTTTGTTATGTTTATGTGCCGCACACGACAGCTGGGGTGATGATTAACGAGCATGCCGACCCGGATGTAGCATCGGATCTCGAGGGGTTTTTCGATCGGTTGGTGCCGCAAGCGGGGCCGTACCGGCATGCCGAGGGGAATACGGATTCGCACGCCAAGACGGTGATGGTGGGGACAAGCCAGGTAATTTTTGTCGAGAACGGGAAACTGGCTTTGGGGACCTGGCAGGGAGTGTTCTTGTGCGAGTTTGATGGTCCGCGGGAAAGGAAAATATGGGTGAAGATGGTGGAGGATGGGAAGTAACGGCGTGAAGCAATGACGTAATGAGGTAACCAGAGCGCCGTTGTGGATTTGCTTTGGACGATGTTCTGTTGTCAAGCTCGGTGCGCGCTTCCGAGACACAGGCTGAAGCCAGTGCTACTGCTTGTGCTAAAGTTTGGATCTCTATGACCCGATTGGGGATTTACGTTCAGGTTCCGTTTTGTCAGACGAAATGCACGTATTGCAATTTTCATACGGGCGTGGTGTCTTCGACGTGGTTTGCGCCTTACGTGGAGGGGGTTTGCCGGGAAATTGAGGAACATCGATCTTTCTACCAGGCCGCGGACATACGGCGAAGGTCAACTCCTCAGGGGCTAAAGCCCATCGAAATTGAACGCTCTGTATCGGAACCAAAGCTCGGACTGAGGAATACGGATCAACCGACACGGGAAGAGTACGTCTCCACCGACTTTCTGACGGGGGCGGTGATGGATACGGTCTACATCGGTGGGGGCACGCCTAGTCTGCTCGATCCGGGACATTTGCAGAAGATGCTGGGAGCGATTCGTCGGAATTTCGGCGGAACAACGGAACAGGGCTCAATTGCGCTGGTCACGGACGGCGCCCGCCACCAGGTCGAGATTACTTTGGAGGCCGACCCGGAGACGGTTTCGGTGGAGAAGGCCGGAGCTTGGGTTGCGGCTGGGATTAACCGGATTAGTTTTGGCGTGCAGTCGTTTTCCGATGACGAGCTTAAGGCGACCGGGAGGATGCACCGGCGGGCGGATGTTTATCGGGCTGTGCCGATTTTGCGCGCGGCGGGGATTGGGAATATCAGCTTTGATGTGATCGCTGGGTTGCCGGGGCAGACGGCGGAGAGTTGGCGTCGGTCTTTGGAACAATTGGCCGGGCTGGGCCCGGAGCATGTCTCAGTGTATTTGCTGGAAGTCGATGAGGGGAGTCGTCTTGGGGCGGAGGTTTTGCGGAGTGGGACGCGGTATGGGGCTGGGACGATTCCTGCTGATGATGACATGGCGGAATTTTACGAAACAGCTTGCGATTTCTTGGGGCGGGCCGGATACCGGCACTATGAGATTTCGAATTGGGGGAAGCCGGGATTTGAGTCGCGGCACAATTTGAAGTATTGGCGGCGAGAGCCTTACTTGGGGTTTGGGGCCGGGGCGCACTCGTTTTCGGGTACGGAGCGGTGGGCGAATGCCCATGATGCGGCAGAGTATGTGGCGGCGGTGTCAGCGGGACGATTGCCGATTGAGCAGCATGAGGTTTTGACGTCGGAGGGGGCGCTCGAGGAGGAGTTGTTTTTGGGGTTGCGACAGTTGGAGGGGATCGATCTCGGGCGGATCGAGCGGGAGTATGGGGTGGCAGTAGGGCCGCGATTCGATCGGCTGATGGCGGCGGGTTTGGTGCACCGAGAGGGCGCCGTCGTGCGGTTGGTGGCGGAAAAATTGAGTGTTTCGAACGAAGTGTTTGTGGAGTTGATGCGATAGCGGGCGATCGAAGAGCCGGCAGTATGCCGGCGCACCAGGAGGGCTCGGTGAGCGGAGATCTGGATCGGATCAATGCGGGGGCAAAGGAAGGCGTAGTGGATTTGCGCAGTGATACCGTCACGCGGCCTACTGCGGAGATGCGGCGCGCTATGGCCGGGGCTGAGGTGGGCGATGACGTGTATGGGGAGGATCCTAGCGTCAACCGGTTGGAGGGACGCGCTGCGGAGATTTTTGGGAAAGAGGCGGCGTTGTTTGTCCCCACCGGGTGCATGGGGAATCTGATTGCGATCAAGGTTTCGACGCATCACGGGGATGAGGTGATTTGCGAAGAGCGCAGCCATGTGAATTTGTATGAGCTGGCCTCGATGTCGGCGATTGCGGGGTGCATGCCGCGGATTGCTCGCGCTGAGGATGGGATTTTGTCCTGGAAGGTGATTGAGGCGGTGATTCGGCCGAAGATTTATTACGACTCGCAGACGGCGCTCGTGTGTTTGGAGAATACCAGCAACATGGCTGGTGGCACCGTTTATGCGACTGCGGTCGTCGATGAGATTTGCGAGCGGGCGCATGAAGTTGGGTTGAAAGTGCATTTGGATGGGGCGCGGATTTTTAATGCGGCTGCGGCGCTGGGCGAGAGTGTGGCGTCGATGACGCGCAATGTAGATTCCGTGATGTTTTGCTTGTCGAAGGGACTTGGGGCGCCAGTGGGGTCGATGGTGCTGGGGTCGCAGGCGTTTATTGAGAAGTCGCGCGTTTACCGGAAGATGTTTGGCGGCGGTATGCGGCAGGCGGGCGTGATCGCGGCTGCGGGGTTAGTGGCGCTGGAGAAATCGCCTGCTCGGTTGTATATCGATCACAAGAATGCTCGCAGGTTAGCGGAGAGTGTGGCGAAGATTCCGGGATTTGTGATCGATCCGGCGAAAGTGCGGACCAATATTGTGATTTTCGATTGCTCGAAGACCGGGAAGACAGCCGTGGAATGGTGCGACATTTTGTATAAGCGGGGAGTGTGGGCACAAGACACGTCGTTACATTCGGTGCGGTTGGTGACGCATTGCGACGTGGATGAGGCGGGCATCGAGCGGGCGCTCGCGGTATTGCAAGAGGTTGCGGTTGCGGCGCAGGGGGTAGGGGCTTGAGTATGCGGGCTTGGCGGATCGGGGGGGTTGCGGTGATTTTGTGTTCGCTGGCGATGGGCGCCGCCGCGCAGGCACCGAACAACGATGTACGAAAGGCGCGTCGCGATTTTCCACGGACGCCAACAGTCGCGGAGGCTGGGGCGTTCTTGGATGATGCGGAGGCGCGGTTGTTCGACTTGGGAGTGAAGGCTTCGCGGGCGGCCTGGGTGCAGCAAAACTTTATTACCGAGGACACCGAACAAATTTCGGCCGATGCGAATCAGGTGGCGACCGCATTGGGCGTAGAACTGGCGAAAAAGGCGGAGCGGTTCGACGGTGTGGCGCTGCCTCCGGTGATGGAGCGGAAGATGAAGTTGTTGAAGTTGGCCGCGGGTTTTCCGGCGCCCAGCGATCCAGCGGAGCAGAAAGAATTGGCGCAAGTGGAGGCTTCGCTCGATGGCGACTATGGGAAGGGCAAGTGGTGTCCCGGGGGCGCGAGCGGCAACTGTTTGGATGTGACGGCGGTCGGGAAAGTGATGGCGGAGAGCCGGGATGAAGAGGAGTTGAAGCGGGCTTGGATCGGGTGGCATGCCGTGGGCGTGCCGATGCGAGAGCGCTATGCGCGGTTGGTTGCGTTGGGGGACAAAGGTTCCCGGGAGTTGGGATTTGCCGATGTGGGAGCGTTCTGGCGTTCGAATTACGATATGCCGCCGGATGCGTTTGCCGCGGAAGTGGACCGCTTGTGGGAGCAGTTGCGGCCGTTGTATCTGTCGCTGCACGCCTACGTGCGTGGACAGTTGGCCAAGAAATACGGAAACGGCGTGGTGTCTGCGCATGGGCCGATCCCGGCTCATTTGCTGGGAAATATTTGGGCGCAGGAGTGGAACAACGTCTATCCGCTGATGGATTCGCCGAAGCCGGAGCAGAGCTACGACCTGACGAAGATTTTGCAGGATCGGCACACGGATGCGCCGGGGATGGTGCGATACGGCGAAGGATTTTTTATTTCGCTGGGGTTCGCGCCGTTACCGAAGACATTTTGGGAGAGGTCGCTGTTTACCAAGCCGGCGGACCGCGACGTGGTGTGCCACGCGAGTGCTTGGGACGTGGATTCGAAGTACGACCTGCGCATAAAGATGTGCATTCAGACTACGCAGGAAGATTTTGTGACCATCCATCATGAACTGGGGCACAATTTTTACCAGCGGGCGTACAACACGCAGCCGCCCTTGTTTCAGAACAGCGCGAATGACGGATTTCACGAGGCGGTGGGCGACACCATTGCGTTGTCGGTGACGCCCGACTATTTGAAGAAAATCGGATTGATTGAGGTGGTGCCGCCGGCTGCCGGAGATATCGATTATTTGTTGCAGCAGGCGCTGGAGAAAGTGGCCTTCCTGCCGTTTGGGCTGTTGATCGACAAGTGGCGGTGGGAAGTGTTTTCGGGGCAGGTGAAGCCGGAGGAGTACAACAAAGCGTGGTGGGATTTGCGATTGAAGTATCAGGGCGTGGCGCCACCGGTGGCACGGACCGAGGCAGATTTCGATCCGGGGGCGAAGTATCACGTGCCGGGGAATGTGCCTTATATGCGGTATTTTTTGGCGCGCGTGCTGCAGTTTCAGTTTCAGCGGGCGTTGTGCCGCGAAGCCGGATATTCGGGACCACTGCATCGCTGCTCGATTTATGGAAACAAAGTGGCGGGGCAGAGGTTGAACGAGATGCTGGCTTTGGGAGCCAGCAAGCCTTGGCAGGAGGCGCTGGAGACGTTGACTGGTGAGAAGCAGATGGATGCTACCGCGATTGCCGATTATTTTGCGCCGTTGAAGGTGTGGTTGGACGAGCAGAATAGGAAGAATGGGTATGCAGTGGGTTGGTGAGTCGGATTGATTTTGAAGGAACTAGGGCGCATCACTGCCGAACCCCTACAAGGTTTTGGGTCAACGCCGTTTTCTGCGAAATTGTCATTCGGGCGGTGATGGATTGCACCAACCGAACAGCCGCTCGCCGCGTGTTCGTGTAACATACATAAGCGAAACTTTGGCTCGGTATAGATTGCGCCAAGCACCATGGTACGGGCGCAGCACTGCTGCGCCCCGGTTCAGCAAAGTCGATCCGCCATAACGCGCACAACGAGGGCATCGTGGATTTTACGTTTACTGATGAACAGCGGCAGCTGCGGCGAACGGTGCGGGAGTTTGCCGAAGGAGAGATTGCGCCGCATGTGATGGAGTGGGATGAGGCTTCGCACTTTCCGGCGGAGATTATGCCGAAGTTGGCGGAGATGGGCTTGCTCGGGGTGATTTTTCCCGAGGAGTACGGCGGCGCGGGACTTGGCTACATCGAGTATGTAATTGCCATTGAGGAATTGTCGCGGGTGGATGGGTCGGTGGGGATTATCGTGGCCGCGCACAATTCGTTGTGCAGTAATCACATTTTCAAGTTTGGGAATGAGCAGCAGAAGAAAAAGTATCTGACGCCGCTCGCGCAGGGGAAGAAGATTGGGGCTTGGTCGCTGACGGAGCCGGAAGCCGGATCGGACGCTGGCGGGACGCGGAGCACCGCGGTGCGCGATGGGAAGCACTGGGTTTTGAACGGTGCGAAGACCTTTACCACCAATGGGCACTATGCCGATGTTTGCGTGGCCATGGCGGTCACCGACAAGTCGAAGAATTCACATGGAATTAGCGCGTTCATTCTGGAAAAAGGGATGGCGGGATTCAAGCCCGGGAAGAAAGAGAACAAGTTGGGGTTGCGGGCCAGCGATACGTCGGAAGTGATCTTTTCGGACTGCCGCGTGCCGGCGGAGAATTTGCTGGGGCCGGAGGGTGAGGGATTTGTCGGAAGCCTGAAGATTCTGGATGGCGGGCGGATTTCGATTGCGGCGCTGGCGTTGGGCATGGCGCAGGGAGCGCTGGAAGCGGCGACCAAATACGCCAAGCAACGGAAACAGTTTGGGCAGGCGATCAGCGAGTTCCAGGCGATCCAGTTCAAGCTGGCGGATATGGCGACGCAAGTGGAAGCGGCCAGGTTGCTGGTGTATCAGGCGGCTTGGCTGGCGGATCAGAAGAACGTGCGCTTCACGCGAGAGTCGAGCATGGCGAAGTTGTTTGCCAGCGAGGTGGCCGTGCGCGTGGCGAATGAATGCGTGCAGATTCATGGCGGGTATGGATTTATCAAGGACTATCCCGCGGAGAAGTATTATCGCGACGTGAAGCTGTGTACGATTGGCGAGGGAACTAGCGAGATTCAGAAGTTGGTGATTGCCCGGCAGCTACTGGGCAAGAAATAATAGGGCGATGCCTTCAGCGTTGCCGCGCACCCCTAAGGAAACTTATGGCGCAACCGATTGAGAATTGGGCGGAGCGGGTGTGTGCGGGAGACGTGCTTGCGGTGTCGCGGGCAATCACCGCGATTGAGAATCATCAACCGGAGGCGGAGGAGTTGCTGCGTGTGGTGTTTCCGCGAACGGGTAAAGCGTATTTGACGGGAATTACCGGGGCGCCAGGGACGGGCAAGAGCACGCTGGTGGACCGGCTGGCGGCGTACTACCGGCGACAGAATGAGGCGGTGGGCGTGATTGCCGTGGATCCCACCAGCCCGTACACCGGCGGCGCGATATTG
>Ga0182018_10000235_pt1 | contig 72992 bp, 64 predicted proteins | sample 812P2MmetaG_FD_120490 | JGI IMG/M metagenome (GOLD analysis project Ga0182018, IMG submission 120490) | Permafrost microbial communities from Stordalen Mire, Sweden - 812P2M metaG | ecosystem: Environmental > Terrestrial > Soil > Wetlands > Permafrost | place: Sweden: Stordalen | collected... | reverse complement strand
AGCGGCGCAAACCTCCACAATCGAGGTCCCTGAGGGCAATTTGCTCTCCAAAAACTCCGGTCTCCATCCCCTCTGAAACCCCCTCCGAAACTTTTCCCGCGGAGTTCTGCAAGTCGTTCACAAAAATCTTCAAGGTTTCTTTTCCACGGAATCAACAGCTTACGACATCGACGCTCTTTGTCCCGGCTGAACGATTGCTAGTTTGAGACCAGAGAAAAGGCCTTTGAACGAAGGGCCGAATATCCGATGAAGACAATTCAGGGGATCCTCCTGTGTATCCTGCTCGCGGCCGTGTCGGCGCTGGTGGGGTGCACCATCCTGCTGGTGCGCGCGGCTACGGTTGCCGTCGCCGCCATGCCCGTAGAAATCGAATGCACGCGAGCTGCCCTGGTAAACCAGGTGGAAGCCACGCGCCGCGAATTGACACTTCAGATCGCCGCGGCACGGCAGGATGTGCTCGGTCGAGCGGAACGTCAGGCCGCGGCTGTGCGGATGGACGTGATGGCGGAAGCGGCGGGCTTTCGCGAAGCCGCGGATCGGCGCCTGGGCGATACCCTGGAGCGTGCCGACCGGGCCCTTGGGACGGTGGAAGCACTGCGCCAGGACCTGAAGCCTACCCTGGAGAGTTCGGCCGCGATGACGGCGCAGGTGAACGACGCGTTGCCGCTGTTCCTCGACTGCGACCATAACGCCGATTGTGTCTTCAATCGGTATGTCGGGGCCTCCCGCGGAATCGAGCGAGCGGCCTCCAACTTCGGTAAAGCGTCGACCGACATCAGTTCGGCTCTCCCACAAGCGATCACCACTTGGCAATCGATTGGCGTCAACGCCAACGGAATCGCCGCCAATGTGAATCAATTGACCAAGCCCAAGTGGTATGACCGGCTGCTTGGTTACGGGCTTAACGGCGTTGTCATTTACCGGGACTTAAATCCCACAAGCTTGATCGTGAAGGGAGTACAAATCCTGTCTTCGCGGCCATGACGGAGCCCGGCGAACCGGGCAGAAAGAGAAAAAACGAATATGAATTTGATTACTACTGCAGACCACGCTTTCGCATCCGCGGCCAAGGACATTGTTTCCACGGCCAAAACTATTCAGTCGAACGTCCTTCCGTTGCTGACCAAGGCAGCGACTCAGGCATCCACGATCGAAGCGGTGACCGGGCTCGTCAGCCCGGCAGCCGCGAACGTCGAACGGGCCGCGTTCGCCGCGTTGGGCTCGATTATCAAGTCGATCGGCGACGCCGGCGCAGCCGTTGCCGCCGGCGGACTCAGCGTCCAACTGGATGCGACGTTGGTCGCCGACATCAAGTCGATCATCCCGGCGGTGAAAAGCCAGGCGGCATCTCTAATGCCGGCAGCCACTACCACTACCAAGTAACAGCCATGCACTCCGATTTCGGTACGCTATTTACCGGCGGTCTGGGGGCGATCCTGCTCTCAGCCGCCGCGCGTGCACTGCCGGAACCGTCCACGATGGGAAATTTATTCTATGCGTGGGTCTACCGGTTCGCGCATCTCCTGCTGGCAAACTTCGATAAGGCGGGTCTGGGCCATGACAATCAGCCAGGCGGGAATTAATCTCATCAAGGGCTTCGAGTCGCTGCAACTCGACGCCTATCGCTGCCCTGCCGGGGTATGGACCATCGGATGGGGCCACACTCGCGGCGTGCAGCCGGGGATGCATATCTCCCAGGAACAGGCCGAACAACTGCTGGCGGAGGACACCGCGGAAGTGGAGCGGGACCTGCCGTCGGTCGTCCATGTGAATTTGACCCAGGGGCAGTGGGATGCCCTGGTATCGCTGAGCTTCAACCTCTGTGGTGGAGCGCTGCGGCTGCCGAAGACGTGTCCCCATCTGGTGGCGAGCGTCAATGCCGGAGATTTCGCGGGAGCGGCTCAACAGCTCCTGAACATCAACCATGCCGCTAATGGAAAGGTGTTGCCCGGTCTCACGCGCCGTCGCGAGGCGGAAAGAAAGCTGTTTCTGGGGTAAGCATTCAAAGGCTCGAAGAGTCTGGGTGGGTCAGGACTCTTCGCCGGGGAGTCCGGCGCGGCGGCTGGACTCCTCGATTCTCCTTCCTCTCATCGAGCCTTCCCTCCACCACCCCTATAATTAAGATGATGCCGACCGCGGAAGAGGCGCAGGCGCGTCTCGCTGAGATTCCCGACCTCGCACTTTCCGTTCGCACCCCCCTCTCACGCTATACGCGATTCGGCATTGGCGGCGAGGCCGACCTCTATGCCGAAACCTGCAGTATCGATGCGTTCCTGGCCGCACTGGCGGCAGCGCGGGAAAACCGCATCGACCTCGTGGTGATCGGCGATGGCACCAATCTGATCGTTTCCGACGACGGCTTTCGCGGCCTGGTTCTGCGCTACCGGGCGGACCGGATTGCGTCCATCGGCAATTGTGTCTCGGTGGATGCCGGCGCGACTTTGCAGACGCTGGTGGACTTCACCATCGGCCAAGGACTGCAGGGTCTGGAGACACTGGCGGGGATCCCCGGATCGGTGGGCGCGGCCATTTACGGCAATGCCGGGGCGTATGGCCATTCGATTTCCGAGCGCATCGCCAGCGTCCGGTTCTTCGACGGAAGCGCGGTTCGCGCGCTCGATAATCGGGAGTGCCAGTTTCACTACCGCGAGAGCATTTTCAAGAGCCACAGGGACTGGATGATTTTCTCCGCCGAGCTGCGTCTCGACCGGGCCGATGCCGACATGCTTCACCGCACCGCCGGCGACATCGTCAAGGTGCGCAACCAGAAGTTTCCGGTCACGTTGAAGTGCGCCGGCAGTATCTTCAAGAACCTGTTGTTGAGGGATCTTCCCGCCTGGGCCGCCGCGCAGGTGCCCCCGGCTACCGTGCGCGAAGGCAAGGTTCCCGCCGCCTGGTTCCTGGAACAGGTAGACGCCAAAGGCACGCACCGCGGCGATATCCGAGTCGCCGACTACCATGCCAACCTTATCTACAACGCCGGCGCCGGCACGGCCGCCGATCTTTGCGCGCTCATCCGGGACTTGAAGGCGCGCGTCCGCGAACGCTTCGGCCTGGACCTGGAAGAAGAAGTTCAGTACGTGGGACGGTTTGAATAGGGCGCGCGCTACTTCCTCATTCCCAGTTCAAAATCACCTTGCCCGATCGCCCGGACGACATCACCTCGAACCCTTCCTGAAACTCCGTATAGGGGTAGCGATGCGTGATCACCGGCGAGATATCCAGACCCGACTGAAGCATCACCGTCATCTTGTACCACGTCTCGTACATCTCGCGGCCGTAGATTCCTTTGATGGTCAGCATGTTGAAAATCACCGTGCGCCAGTCGATCGACATCTCCTGCGACGGAATCCCCAGCATGGCGATGCGCGCGCCATGGCTCATGTTGGCCAGCATGTCGCGAAAGGCCGCCGGGTTGCCCGACATCTCCAGGCCCACGTCGAACCCTTCCGTCATGCCGAGCTGCTTCTGCGCTTCGCCCAGCTTCGTCTCGCGCACATCCACCGCCAGCGTCACACCCATCTTGCGCGCCAGGTCCAGCCGGTAGGGATTGACGTCGGTAATCACGGTGAAGCGCGCACCCGCATGGCGCGCTACTCCCGCGGCCATAATGCCTATCGGACCCGCGCCGGTGATCAGCACGTCCTCGCCCAATACCGGAAACGTCAGCGCGGTATGGACCGCATTGCCGAAAGGGTCGAAAATCGCGGCCACATCCAGCGGCACGGATTCGGGATGCCGCCAGATGTTGGTCATGGGCAGCGCGATATATTCGGCGAACGCGCCCGGCCGGTTCACGCCCACGCCCTTGGTGTGAGCGCACAAGTGGCGGCGCCCGGCCAGGCAGTTGCGGCAGCGGCCGCACGTCTGGTGTCCTTCGCCGCTCACCAGGTCGCCAGGAAAAAAATCGTTCACATTGGAGCCAGCTTCCACAATCCTGCCGACGAACTCGTGCCCCACGGCCATCGGCACCGGAATGGTCTGCCGCGCCCATTCGTCCCACTGGTAAATGTGCACGTCGGTCCCGCAGATTCCGGTGCGCAGCACGCGGATCAGTACGTCGTTGATGCCGATTTTGGGGATCTCGATATCCTCGAGCCACAGTCCGGGCTCGCTCTTACTTTTGACGAGGGCTTTCACAAACACTACGATAACTGATTGAGCTCTCACGCCGGACAACGCCTGCTTCTCTTCGCCGCCACCACCGGTTACCAGATCCGTGTCTTTGCCGACGCGGCCCGCCGGATGGGCGTCGATCTGACTCTGGCTACGGATCGCTGCCACGTAATGGAAGACCCGTGGGGCGATCGCGCCATTGCCGTGAAGTTCGACCGCGTGGCGGAATCCGTGGACGCGCTGCACGGCCGGGAGTTCGATGGCGTGGCGGCCGTCGGCGACCGTCCCGCCGTGCTGGCCGCGGCCGCCGCCGAAGCCCTGGGCCTGCCGTTTCACCCGCTCTCCGCGGCCAACGCCTGCCACGATAAGTTTGCCGCACGGCAACTCTATCGCGGCGCCGGCCTTCGCGTGCCCGAGTTTTTTCGCGTCCCGATCGAAGAGGACCCCACTGCCGCCGCCCGCCGCACCACGTACCCGTGCGTCTTGAAACCGCTGGGACTCTCGGCCAGCCGCGGCGTTATCCGGGCCAATAATGAAGCCGAGTTTCAGGCGGCTTTCGTGCGCATCCGCGCCATGCTGGGCGACACGGGAGGGCCGTTCCTGCAGATAGAGGCTTACATCCCCGGCCGGGAGTTCGCCGTCGAAGGCTTGGTGACGCGTGGTGAACTGCTGCCGCTCGCCATCTTCGATAAGCCCGATCCGCTGGAAGGCCCTTTCTTCGAAGAGACCATTTACGTCACGCCATCGCGCGAGCCGGAGCGCGTTCAGCGGGACCTGATCGAAACCGCCGCGGCGGCCGTGCGCGCCCTGGGGCTCCGTCATGGTCCCGTGCACGCCGAACTGCGCTACAACCCGGACGGCGCCTGGATGCTGGAAGCCGCCGCGCGCCCTATCGGCGGACTCTGCGCGCGTGCCTTGCGCTTCACGGGAGACGTGCCGCTGGAAGAGCTGATTCTGCGCCACGCGCTGGGCGAAGAAGTTGCCGATGTGCGTTTGCAGGGCCCCGCTTCGGGCGTGATGATGATCCCCATCCCCAAGGCCGGCATTTACCGCGGTGTGGATGGTGTGGACCGCGCGTCGGCCGTTCCGGACATTGAGGATGTGGTGATTACCGCTCAGGTGGGCGATCCGCTGGCGCCGCTGCCCGAAGGATCCAGTTACTTGGGGTTTATTTTCGCGCGCGGCAATTCCCCCGCTGAGGTGGAAGCCGCGCTGCGGAAGAGCCACGCGGAACTGAGTTTCCAGGTGGCTACGGTACTGGAAATGCTGCGTTAGGCTTTGGTTTTTTGGGGTACGAAGTCGGGCGGCAGCGCCGCGCCCTCGCCGAAGAAGTAACTGTCCATCTGCTGTATCAGGAATTCCTGAGCCTGCGCGGTACCCAGGTTCAGACGATACTCGTTCATGAGCATCTTCATGTGCTCAACCCACATCTTCCACGCTTCCTTGGAAACGCTGTCGAAGATCTTCTGACCCAGCGGATGGCCTTCAAAGGGAATCTCGTCCAGTCCCTCCATCTCTTTCTGGAACTTCACGCAAAAGACTTTCCGGCCGCCCGGACGAATCGCGTTGCTAATTTGATTAAAGTTGCTGCCGCCACTGCCGCAGGACATGAAGATTTCTCCTATAGGTCAGGATACTACTTCTGCCGCTTGAGCCATTCGAACCAATGGTCGAACGGGACTGGCACACCGCGGCCAGCGCCCGCGAAACAGCCCCCGACATCGGGACCCTCGACGCCCGTGGAGGCGCTGAACTCGAAGTTCCAGACGTCACACGTGCGCACGCTGCTTCCGTCAGCGCCGGCTTCCGCCAGCACCCTGCGCCTCACCTCGTCCACGGAGCGCAGCACGTCGATCCCCGGCGCTCCCAGTTGAACGAACGCCATGAGACGCGCCGGGGCGTCGCCGTAGGGTTCCAGGTGGGGCGCCTTACCGTCGGGTTCCACCAGCCACACGCTGCGGCCGGAGAAATACCGCAGCAGGTTCCGATTGCTGGTGCGGTCCAGTTCGCGCGCCCAGACGACTTGCGATCCGTCGATATCGGCGCGGTTGTAGACCCACTCGTCACCCGGGTCGTGGGCGGCCGAATACCGTACCAGCACCAGATGTTTCCCCGGCACGGCCAGCAGTTGTTTGAGAACGCGGACGCGGTTCAGGCCTAAAGGCTCGGGCCATCGCCAGGTGGCCGGCGAGGCGCCATTTGCCGCGAAAGGACCGGCGGCGATTTGGATAACGAACATCGCCAGGCACGCCGCGGGCAGACCGCGCACCAGATACCGTCCCACCGGTTGGCCGCCCGGCCGCCAAAGCTGTAGCCGGCGCATTCCCAGCAGGACTATCAGGATAGCGAGTCCGGTGACAGGCGCCGCGTAGTGAATGTTGTGCCAGACCTGCGCCACTAGGACCAGCGAAAATCCCGCGGCCATCCGGATCAGCGGGCGCGCCTTGCGATCGCGCCAGAGCGCCGGGAGGGCAAGGAGCGGAAGGGTGAGCAGCGGCCCGATGTAGAAGCGCCAGTACACCAGTTTCCGCAAGAGGTCGAACGGTGTGCGCGAAACCCGGTAACAGAGCAGTTCCCAATCCACGTAGAAATTCCGCATCTGGCGATTATCGTAGAGGGGTTGCGGGCCCGGCTTCATCCAGATAAAGTGTGGCGCCATGGTGGTGGTGTCGCGAAATTCGAGGTAGGGCAGCATCCAGGCCTTTCCCGTGATGCGGGCAAAGTCGTAGCTCATGGCCGCGCCGACGGGCGCCAGCACCAGAACCATGGGAATCACTACCTTCCGCATCAGTACCGCGGGCGGAGGCGCTTTCCGTCCGAACATCCACGCGAACAGCCAAACCGCCGCGAGAATCGCCAACACCAGCCCTTCGAACGGCCGGCTGTTAGCCAGAATCGCCAACCCCGCCGCCAGCACGGCGGCGTGGCCCCAATGGGGCCGGCGCATGATTCTGGGAAGCGCGCCCAGTACCAATGCGCCTCCCGCGGCGGCCATGAATCCGCCCCAGTAACTGTTCATCCAGTAGCTGGAAACGCCGAATCGCAGAATCGCCAGGAACGCGCCCAACAGGGCCCAGCGCGCCGGCAGCCATCCCTGCAACATCCAGCAGATAGCGCCGCACAGGAATCCGCCGCTCAACCAGACGCCGGCCCAGGGATGGCCGAACATCGCCTGTCCCGCGGCCATGGCCAGCGCCGGCGCCGCCGGAAACGCGCTGGCGTACGCCGGCCGCGCGAAGATGTGCATGCTTTCGAAGTGCACCCACATGGGATGCCGCGGATTCGCCACCCGTCCATGGGCGAACGTATCCGCGCCCAGCAGGAAAGAAAACTCGTCCTGGACATGTGGCTGGGGAATGGGATAGAGCGGCAGCAGAGCGGCGCGCAGCGCCAGCGGCGCCACCACCGCTATCAGGATCGCCAGGCGTTTTCGACGCGCCAACCGCGCAAGCGGACGTTCCCACCAAGCCGGCCAGCGCCATCCACGCCGGGCCGCCAGAATCGCCACCAGCAGCAACACGGCTGCCAGCCCGATTTCCGGGTTCGGAAAGTCCATACATCAGATGGTAAATCAACCCATCAGTCTTCAGCCCGTTCGCTGTGTAATGCGGGTTCTGCAATGCTTCGCCGCGAATCTTCGCGGAGTTTTGTCCCACGCACGAAAAGAGCTGAAGGTGAAGGCTCTTTAGAATATCGCCTTCAGCGCGAACTGGATCTGCCGCGCCGGGTACGTACTCCGGATAGTGCCGAACGAGGACGAACCGTAGTTGGTGTTCGGGATTCCGAAATTGGTGTGGTTCGGCAAGTTAAAAAACTCCGAGCGGAACTGGAGCCTGGCCGTGTCGCGGATACGGAAGGTTTTGTCCGCGGACATGTCCCACTGTTCCAGGCCGGGCGCGGCTAAGGCGTTGCGTCCCAGATTGCCGAATGGAGCGCTGGCCGCCGGAGTACTGAACGTATAGGCGCCGAAGAAATTGTTGATCGTCGAGGTGCTTTGGGTCCCGCTGGCCGAGACATTGGGACGCAGAAACGGCTCGCCACGATAATCGTTCGAAAGTCCGCTGACCGCGTTCGCGGTAGCGGGAGTGTAATAGACATTCAGCGGCGTGCCGGTGTGGGCCGTATTGATGGTATTCAGTTCCCACCCGCCCACCACTCCGTCGATTACCGGATTCAATGCGCTCCGAATTTGCGTCCTTTACCAACCGGAAGCTCATACACAATGCTGGTGACGTTGTTGAATCTCGCGTTGAAGCTGGAGGGGCCGCGTTCGGCGGCGAGGTCGTGGATATTCTGCGGATTGGCCTCCACATAGCCGGCATAATATTCCAGCGCCTGCTCGGAATCGCCGATTCCCACGCCCCAGGTGAACGAATTCAGGAAATACAAGCCACCCGTAAAGCGGTGTTCCACCTGTGCCGAAAGACCGTTGTAGCGATTGTCGCCGGCCGGATCGACCCACGTGATCGGACCATACGCAGGTACTGGCGCGCGCTGCTGGTAGGTCAAATTCCCGCCCGGCTGATTCGGCGTGGCCTCGTTGTAGTCGGCGATAATCGGTAGCCGCAGGCTGTGATTGCCGTTGTACGAAACCTCCACCACGGTGTCTTTGCCGATCTCCCGCTGCAACGACAGGAACCAGTTCTGGATGTAAGGCCATGGCGAGTTGGCGGGGATGTAATCGACGTTCGACACCAGCGGATTGAAATTAGAGGGATTCGCGATGCCCGACGTAAAGCTGTTCAACGTAGTAAGGAACGTTGAAGGAACCGGGCCGCCCGCGGGGATCGTCTGGCTGAACACGCCGAACAGCGCTTGGGGGGCGTTGATGCCCTCAATGGCGCTGCCGACGCGATTGAAGAAGTCGTAACTGATCCCGTATCCGCCACGCACCACCATCTTCGGCGCGAAGTTATACGCGAAGCCGAGCCGTGGCCCCCAATCCTTGTAATCGGGATTCACCAGCGCGCGGTCGTACAAGCTGCCGCCGGTGGCGCGACGCTGCGATGAGTTTCATCAACTGGCAGTGTAGCCAGTCCGTGTTTCAACGGAATTTCACTCAGGTTACGGACCGCCTACATCGTGAGCAGCGCCGCCATGAGTTCGATTCCGTCCCACAGATTTTGGATCCGCAGGTTCTCGTTGAAGCTATGCTGGTTGTCATCGTGATTGGCGATGGGGACCACGATTACGTGCGTCCCTAGCGGACGCACGATGCTGGTCAGCGGCAAACTCCCGCCCATGTTGGGAAGTTTTACAACCGTGCCGCGCACGCTTTCCACGACGCGGATCACTTCTTGCGAGATCGGCAGATCCATCGGCGTGCGGACCGCGTTGTCGCCGCCCCGCACCACCACCATGGCCACTTTAGGATGGGATCGCCGAATTTCGGCGTCCGGCTCCTTATCGGCTACGAAAAATCCCTGCTTGCGAATGTGTTCCACCACACGATCGTTGGTCTGCCGCGCGTCCATGCCCGCGACCAGGCGTATGTCCAGCGACGCCGTGGCAGTGGCGGGGATCACGTTGGACGCCTGATTGCCCGTTCGCGAACTGGCCATCCCGCGGATGTTCAGCGCGGGTACGGTAACCAGCTCGTTCAACTTCGCGGGTGAGCCTTCGGTGGACCCTAGCCAGAATTCGTGCATCAGGCCCGCGTCGATGGCCGGCGCCTCGGCGATGGCGCGCTTTTCGAGCGGACTGAGCGGGGTAATGCCGTCGTAGAAATGGTCCACCAGCACGTGGCCCTGCGCGTTCTTCATGGATGCCAGCAACTGCGCCAGCATCATCGCCGGGTTGAGCGCCCAGTTGCCGTAATGGCCGCTGTGCAGTTCATACCGCGGACCGTAGATCGTCACATCCAGGCCAGTATCTCCGCGCGCGCCGAAGACGATCTGTTGCTGCCGCGTCTGGTAAACCGGACCGTCGCACATCAGCCAGAGGCCGCCCGCAAATAGCGGCTTGTTGGCCTCCAGAATTTTCTCCAGGTTCGGCGATCCGGCTTCCTCCTCACCTTCGAACGCGAACTTGATATTCGAGCGCATCTTGATCCCCGACGCGCGGATGGCATCGAGCGCGGCCATCATAGCGGCAATGGGCGCTTTGTCATCCCCGGCGCCGCGGGCGTACAGACGCGATTCGGGATCGAAGCGTTGGCCCGCGGACGGCAGCGGAATCACCGTCCCGCCATCCTGCACCGGTTTGTCGCGCAGCGCCGGCTCGAATGGCGGCGTCGCCCATTCCTTGGGGTCGAGCGGCTGGCCGTCGTAGTGCGCATAGAAAACGATAGTGCGCGTGGCGCCCGGGGTCCGGATTTCACCGAAGACCACCGGGTTGGCGCCGGGAACAGTTACCAGTTTCGAAACGATGCCGCGCTGCTCCATCATGCGCGCGATAGTTTCGGCATTGCGCTGGATGTTGTCACGGTCGCGGGCGATGTTGGGAATTGCGAGAAGCGTAATGAACTCGTCGACAATCGCCCGCTCGTGCTGCTGCCGCCACTCGCGAGCCGCCTGCGCCGCGGGATTGGTCTGCGCCAGAGCCGTGGCCGCAGCCAGGGCGATGAGAATCGAAGTCCCGACACGGAGCCGCGACCGTAAGTGAGCGGCCTGAGCCAAGATAGCCCGCGATAAAGCCGGCCGATCCCCAGTTGAGCGTTTAGCCATACCGAGTCCAAGCCAGAGATATAGCAGGCCGAATGCCGACGCAACCATGTAGTTCCAGCTCGTTACGGGCGAGTTTTGCCGGATACCACGGCATGACAAGATTGTACTCTTTGATCGAGACGGGTGGCCAACTATAGACTCTCGTCCGGGAAGGCTTTTCCGCCGCCCGGGGCCGCTCACTTCCGTTCGCGGTTCCGTGTCCGGGCCAATTCAAACGCGGCATAGCCGAGGCAGGATACGTCCCCGGCCGAATCTCCGTGAGGCCCGCCGGTTCGTGGGAATGCCAACGATAGTTGTTTGTACTGAATTGGGAGCCGCTATTGCGCCGGGCGAAAGACTTTGCCGTCCTTCATGACCTCGACGAGTTTCCGCACGTTGCGCACATCAGCTGTGGGATCGGCGCTCAGGACCACCAGATCCGCGGCCATGCCGGGTGCGATGGTCCCTCGCTCGGCTGCCTGCCCCACGGCCATGGCGCTCACTTGGGTGGCCGATTGGATGGCTGCTTCCGGCGTGAAGCCGCATTGCTCCACCAGCAGGACCATCTCGTCCACCACGGCCGGTGCGGAACCGGCCAGTCCCTGACTGTCGGTACCGGCATCCACCAGCACGCCGGCATTGTGTGCTGTGCGCGTCACGGCGTAGATCCAGGGTAGGATGCCTTTCCCGAACGCGTCGGCCGAACGTTCCACTCCCTGCTGGAACACCCTCAGTGTGGCATCGAGGATGACGCCGCGCTCCTTCATCTGCTGGATGAGCGCCACGATCTTCGGGTCGTCCGGCCTGATGTGCGTGAAGTCGCCGAAGGCCCGCGAACGGTAGTCCGATGGGACATGGGGCGCGGCCTCCCACACCAGGTAGGCCGCGTGTGAAATCGTGTTGGCGCCGGCCGCTACCGCGTCGCTCGGCTTCGCCGGAAACACCGTGGCATGGGTCCACACCAACATACCCTGGCGGTGTGCTTCCATGGCGATTTCCTTCACCAACGCCGCAGGGAGGTTGGCGTACAGTTTCACGCCGGTGGCGCCCGTGGCTTTCGCCTCCGCCACCGCCAGGCGGATGTCGGTGGTTTCGTCCACCGCTCGCATCCAAGGCGCGCCACCCAACAAGATGCCGCGCGACGTGTCCGGCACACGCGTATCTTCGGCGAAGAAGGCCGGTCCGGCCATCAACGCGCTGTAATAAATGTCAGGCCAGCCCGGCGCATCGAGACGCGCTTCCCTCGCTAAATACGCCAGCACTCGCGCGTCGCCCGCCATGTCGCGTAACCCGGTGACGCCCGCGAGCAGCAGCCGGCTCAGCAGGTCGCGGTATCGCGCCACATCCCCGCTGCCGCTCGGGAGGTGTACGTGCGCGTCAATCAGCCCGGGTATGACCCACTTCCCGGACAGGTCCTCGACCCGCGCGCCGTTCGGTACCGGGCGGCTGCCGGCCGGATAGACCGCCGCGATCCGGCCGCCCCGGATCAGCACCACCGAGTCCACCATGGGAGCGGCGCCCGTGCCGTCGATCACCGTGACGTGGGTCAGCGCCACGGTTTCCGCCGGCGGTTGCGCCACTGCTATCGTGACACTCGCCAGCATTGTCAGCAGGACCCCGCAGGATTTCATTGCCATAGGTTCTCCTCTTAGATAACACGTCCGCCGGTCCGCCGATTGACTCCCAAGCCGCCTTGCGCTAGAACAGCAGGCGAGATGCTCGAGAAAATCGACCTGGACCGGACGCTGCCTAAGTCCGAATACAAGCCTCGCATCGAATGGCTTCAGGAGCGCCTGCTCGATCTGCAGAACGCATGCTGGAAGGAGAAAATCGCCAGCATTCTGGTGTTCGAAGGTTGGGACGCGGCGGGGAAGGGCACCGTGGTGACCGCCCTGACGCAGCGCCTGGAACCGCGCGGGTTTCGTCTCTACTCGATCCAGGCGCCGCGGAGCAACGAGGCATCCTTGCCCTGGCTCTGGCGCTTCTGGCAGAAGCTGCCGAATTACGGCGAAATCGCAATGTTCGACCGCAGTTGGTACGGGCGCGTGCTGGTGGAACGCGTCGAGAAGATCACACCCAAGGAACAGTGGCTCTCGGGCTACCAGGACATCGTCAATTTCGAGCGCACGCTGGCGGACGACGGGTACGTGATGCTCAAGTTCTTCCTGCATATCGGCCAGGCCGAGCAACGGCGCCGGTTCAAAGCGATGGAGAAGGACCCCATGAACGCATGGCACGTTCAGCCGGAGGATTGGGAGCACCACCGCAAATACGAAAAGTATCTCCGCGCGACGGAAGAAATGTTCTCGCGCACGGAAACCGAGTGGGCGCCCTGGACCATTGTGGAGGCTACGGATCTCCGCTGGGCCCGTGTGCGGATCTTCGAGGCCATTGTCCGGCGGTTCGAGGAAGCCCTGCGGCAGCGCGGCGCCGCCGTCCCTCCGCCGCCAGGGACGCAGGAGAAGGCGTCCGAAGCCAAGCCGGCGTCCAAAGATCCTGCCAACGCGAAGGCCAAAAAGCCGGCGAAAGGACGCAGGTGACGGGCATGCTGGAAACTCTCAAACTCGACCGGCAACTTTCGCGCGCCGAATACGAGCGCACGCTGCTGATGCACCAGTTGCAACTCCGCGAGCTGGCCTACCAGCTCTACCGCCGGAAGCGGACGTTGGTGGTGGTTTACGAAGGATGGGACGCCGCCGGCAAGGGAGGCAACATCCGCCGCGTGACCGAGAAGTTGGACCCTCGGGGGTACGAAGTGCTTTCCATCGCCGCCCCGGCGGGCGAGGACAAGACCCACCACTACCTGTGGCGTTTCTGGCGCCGCCTGAAGCCTCCGCAAGAAAAACAGGTGCTCATGTTCGACCGCAGTTGGTACGGCCGCGTGCTGGTGGAACGGGTGGAGGGTTTCGCCAAGGAAGCCGAGTGGAAGCGGGCCTACCGCGAGATCAACGATTTCGAACGGCAGTTGAGCGAAGCCGGCATGATCGTGGTGAAGTTCTGGATCCACATAGGCAAGGACGAACAACTGCGCCGTTTCGAACAGCGCGAGCAGACGCCGTATAAACGCTGGAAGCTGACGGACGAAGACTGGCGCAACCGCCAGAAGTGGGATGTCTACACCAACGCCGTGGAGGAAATGCTGCTCAAAACCAGCACCATCGTCGCCCCGTGGACCGTGGTGGAGGGCAATTTCAAATGGTTCGCGCGGGTGAAGTGCCTGGATACGATTGTGAAGAGCCTGAGCCGCGAACTGAAGTACAAGCCATCGGCGATTCTGCCGGGGTAGGCATTCGACATCGGCGCCACCCGCCGGCTTCCCCACCGTGTTCGGGAATCTGCTTTCCGTCACAGCGGATGGACTTCACGTAGCAGTGGCAGTTGAACGGCAGGCTGGTGACATTCATCTCCACGTCTTTATATGTACGAGTTGGTAGACTGCGAGGGATGACCGTGAGAATGCCCTATCGGGAACTCGCCGACACGTTGGCTGAAGTCCTATTGAAACGCGGATTCGAGCGCGATCGCGCATCGTTGTGCGCGCGCCTGTTTGCCGAAACCACCCGCGACGGTGTGTATTCCCACGGCGTGAACCGGTTTCCGCGCTTCCTCCGGATGATCGACAACGGAAAGATCGACATACACGGCCGGCCGAAGCTGGTGACGAAGGTGGGAGCGGTGGAGCGGTGGGACGGCGAGCGTGGTCCCGGCAATCTGAACGCGCACGCGTGCATGGGCCGAGCTCTTGAGATCGCGCAGGCGGAGGGCATCGGTTGCGTGGCGCTCGCCAACACCAACCATTGGATGCGCGGCGGCAGTTATGGATGGCAGGCCGCGGAGGCCGGCGCCATCGGGATCTGCTGGACCAACACGCTACCCAACCTTCCGCCATGGGGCGGCGCGACGCCGCGGTTGGGCAACAATCCATTGGTGATCGCCGTGCCGCGATCGAATGGACACGTCGTGCTGGATATGGCAATGTCCCAGTTTTCCTACGGAGCGCTGGCTTCCTACCGTCTGAGCGGCAAGCCATTGCCGGTGGACGGTGGATTCGATAGCCAGGGGAACCTGACGCGCGACCCGGAAGCCATCGAGATCTCCCAAAGACCGTTGCCGATCGGTTACTGGAAAGGGTCGGGGTTAGCGCTAGTGCTGGATATGGCCGCCGCCATGTTATCGGGTGGCGCGGCGACTCATCAGATCCCGCTCGACCCGGAGCGCGAGACGGGTGTGTCCCAGGTGTTTCTGGCGTTCCACCTTCGGGCGTTTGGGAATGCCGATGCGATTGCGGATGGTATTATCGCGTCGCTTCGCGGTCCGGCGGAAGACGCGCGATATCCGGGCGAGCAAGTCATTCGGATCCGCACGGAGAACCTGGCGCTCGGCGTACCCGTCGATCCCGCGGTGTGGCGTGAAGTGGCCGGCCTCTAGTCTAGCAGCCCGTGGTAAAGCCCGGTTTTGGGCGATTTACCCAAAAACTGCGTGTAAGTCCTTTGTTTCTGCTTTAATTTGGGCGATTTACCCAAATCGCGGGTTGCACCACGGGCTGATAGACTGACCGGTATCCTGGATACGGTGAAACGGCTACTTACACTCGTGCTCTGGCTGCCCGGCATCCTCGCGGCGCAACTGACTACCGGGATTCTCCAGGGCACGCTCCGATCGCCGGATGGCCGCGGGATTAGTGGCGCACCGATCACCATCGTCGGCATGCCCGGTGTCCGCACGAGTCTCCGCTCGGACTCCCACGGCGAGTTCATCGTGGCGCTGCCTTACGGACGGTATCGGGTTTCGGCGGAGCAGCACGATTCCGTGACGGTCTTCGTTCATCCGCTCCGGACGACGCGCGTCGATTTTGCCGCCCGTGCAGCGGGACAGCTCCGCAATCTGCCTCCCATGTTCTTTAACCTCGAAAGCGCACTGGGCGCGTCCGAGCCGTTGAGTCTCACCGTACCCGTCGATTTCAGCGGGATTGCCGATCAACGGCTCTCACTCGAATCGCAGCGGGCCGGTTCCTGGACGAACAGCCAATTCAAGTTCATGGGTATGAACGCGACCGATTCGTACCAGCCCGGCCGCCCGGCGATCCTACCGGATGTGCAGGCGCTCGACGAGGTGGTGGTGCGCAGCGATTTTGCCGGCACGGCATCGGGCAGTTTCGGCGCCGAGGTCGGCTCCTTCCTCGCGCAGCCCGATTCCGCGTGGCACGGCGCTCTTTCGTCCTCCGGCGCCGGCTCGGCTCTGGCTTCCTCGAATCTCCCACCGCCATCGGATCGTTACCTGCTGCAGCAATCGCAAGAATACCGGTGGTTCACGCGCGACACAATAGAAGCCGGCGGACCGATGGGGAAATGGGGCGACATTTTCGCGATGGGGACGGCGGAGTGGTCGTCCGCGACCATGCCCCTCGCCCCTCCGGGCGACAATCAGGAGAGCCGATTGCTGTACACCAACGTGCGGGGCCGCGTCCGCGCCAGCCCGCGCGATCAGTTCGACGCTCTGTTCAGCGGATCGAGCATTGCGCTATCGAGCGGTGGAACGCCGGCCGCGATCGAGGAGCTGATCGGCCGGCGAATGTCACCGTCGTTTTTCTTATCCGGCGGGTACCAGAATCAACCCGAAGAGGATCAGCTCAATTTCTGGCAAGCCGGCTGGACGCACGAGTTGGCGGCGGGCGGAGCGCTCGAACTGCGATATGGGTACTCCCTCGCGCATCTGAATACCAACCTTTCCGCGGGACCGCAGCAAAGCAAGATCGAGCTGCTGAATGGCGTGGTGACGGGCGCGGCGCCGCTCGCCAATTTTGCGGTCCGCCCGAACCAGGGGATACAGGGAACCTGGCAGCCGGAGGTTGTGAAGGTGGCGGGGACGCGCCATCGCATTCTCGCGGGCGGCGGATGGAACAGCGCGTCGCCGCTTAACCGGATGAATACGCCCTCCGGCATCAACCTGATCACAGCCGATAGCGCGCCGGCATTCGTGGTCCGGTTCAACACGCCGACGGACTCCGGTTCCACGGTGCGGTCGGTCTCCGCATACCTTGCCGATCACATCGATTTGCTGCCAGGGCTCACGGTGGACGCGGGAGCGATCGGCGATTTCTCGCGCGGTTCCGTGCAAGGGACCGGCTCCGATCTCATTGTTTGGAACAGCGTATCGCCGCGCATCGCGTTCGCGTGGCAAGCGTTCCACGTCCCCGGTCTGGTGCTGCGGGGCGGCTACTCACGGCTGGATTCGCCGCTGGCCGGAAGATACCTCGATTTCGGCGACCCCAACAGCCTCAGCGGGACCGTGTATCAATGGACGGACCGCAACTCGGACGGCGTATTTCAGCCGGGAGAAGAGGGGACGCCGCTGATGCGATTCGGCGGCGCTTATTCGTCGATTTCGCCGTCGCTCCAACGGCCCTACGCGGATGAAATCCACGTTGCTTTGGAGCTTCGGAACGACCGCGGCTTCATCGGCGTGCATTTCTTCCGCCGCGACGACAAACATCGCATCGCCGCACTGGATGTGGGTTTGCCCGCACAGGCCTTCACGGCCGTAACGGTCATCGACCCGTTCGAAAACCAGCCTCTGACCGTGTATCAACAGAATCCCGCGACATTCGGTCAGGATCGCTATGTGCTCACCAATCCCTCCGGCTTGCGAGATTCCAGCATGGGGTTCGTCGCGGAGGGCGGCCAGACGTGGCGGCGCGTGACGATTCACGGATCCTTCACCGGCGAAAAATCCTACGGCCCGACCAACCAAGGGAACTCGGCCATCGAAAACGATCCTGGAGTGATCGGTGCGCTGTTCCTGGATCCGAACACCACCATCAACGCGGAGGGCCGGAGCTTTACGGATCCCGCCTACCTCGCCAAGCTGCAGGTGACGTTCCGGGCGCCTGGCGGAATTGAGGCCGGCATTATCGGCAACTACAAAGACGGGCTGGTATTCGGACGCGAGTTGCTGGTCACCGGCCTCGCCCAAGGGCCGTTTCTGGTGGATGCGACGCGCCGCGAGGTGGCTACTTTCCAAGGAAATGCGCCGGGCTATCAAACCCAGTACGTCCTCAACTGGAATCTGCGCATCCAGCGCGAGTTCGCGGTTCGGGCCGGTAGAATCGTCGCGTCGGCAGACGTTCTGAACCTCGCCAATTCAGCCAACCGCATCGAAGAAAGCGACATCAGCGGGCCCGATTTCAACCAGCGGCTCGCGGTCGCCATTTTGCCCGCGCGGTTTGTCCGGCTCGGGGTGCGTTGGCGGTTTTAAAAAGCCACTAGCGCCATGTGGGCTAATGGCGAATGGCTTCTTCTGTCCTATCCCACGCCGACGCGGTGCAGCTTCATGAGATTGGTGGTGCCGGGGCGGCCTACGGGTTGACCGGCCATGAAGACTACCAATTCGTTGGGCCGCAGGTAGCCGCCATCCACCATGACGCGGTCCATCTGGGCCAGCATCTGATCGGTGTTGGAGACATCGGGCGCCAAAATGGGGATGACGCCGTAATTCACGGAAAGCTGGCGGGCGGTGGTGTCGTGCGGAGTAATGGCGAAAATACTCACCGGCGGGCGATATCGCGAAACCAGGCGCGCACTCGATCCGGTGGACGTGAACACTACAATTGCGCCGGCGCGAGCGTCGCGCGCGGCATGGTAGGCGGCGTCGGCCAGGATCTCGGCGTTGGTGGGCACGGCGGTGTGGGGCGGGTCCTGATATCCCTTGTTGCGCATGGAGGCTTCCGTCTCGCCGGCGATGCGGGTCATGAAGCGGACCGCCTCTACCGGGTACTTGCCCATGGAGGTTTCGGCCGACAGCATCACGGCGTCCGTGCCGTCGTAGATCGCGTTGGCGACGTCGGAGACTTCGGCGCGCGTGGGGGTAGAGTGCTCAATCATGGATTCCAGCATCTGGGTGGCGGTGATGACGAAGCGGCCCTTGCGGCGGGCGCGGCGGATGATGGATTTCTGAATACGCGGCACCTTCTCAAGCGAGATTTCGACGCCGAGATCGCCGCGCGCCACCATTACGCCGTCGGTGACGTCAAGGATGGTTTCTATGTTGTTCCAGCCTTCCGGCTTCTCGATTTTGGCGACGATGCTGACGGGACGTCCGCCGAGCCGGTCGCGCAACTGCTTGACGTCGTCGGCGGTGCGGACGAAGGAGAGAGCGATGAGATCGACGCCCGCATTGAGTCCGAAGTGGAGATCGGCGAGATCCTTTTCGGTGAGGGAAGGAATGCTCACCTGGACGCCGGGAAGGTTGATGCCCTTGTTGTCGGAAATGTATCCGCCGCAGACGACTTCGGTGCGGACGGCGATGCTATCGCTGGCCACGGCGCGGAGTTCGAGAACGCCATCGGCCAGCAGGATGCGGTCGCCCTCCTTAACGTCCTCGGCGAAACGGGCGTACCCGGTGGAGGCGCGCTCGGCATTGCCGAGGACTGGTTCGGTGGTAATGATGAATTCGGCGCCTGGCGCCAGGATGCAGCCGCCCTCTTCAAAACGGCCGAGGCGGATCTTGGGGCCCTGGAGGTCGAGGAGAATGCCGGCATGGATGCCGGCCTCCCGCGCGGTGGCGCGAACGGCGGCAATGCGAGCGGCGTGGTCCTCAATGGTTCCGTGCGACGCGTTGAGGCGGAAGATGTTGGCGCCGGCGAGCAGGAGTTGTTTCAGAATACCCGGAGCATCCGTAGATGGACCGAGAGTGGCGACAGTTTTCGTATTGATATTTGGCATCCCGTCATTTCATTTTGACAGAGCGGCGGTACAGTCCGCAGGTGTGGCGTCTCAAAGCGGAAGAATGGATAATGGCTCTATCCGGTTCGTGGCGATCACGGACACGGCAACTGGATGTGCAGACCGGCTACCAAGGAGGTGGTCCATGAAGTGGCCATCAAGCATTACGCTCGTGCGGCATGGCGAGTCTCAGTACAACGAACTCCGCCGCCATAAGGACAAGGACGAGCGCTATAAGTTGTTCAAGAAAGCGTTCAATCGAGATCCGGATTCGCCGGAGTGCCGGGAGTTGGCTCTCGAAATGCAGTCTAAGTTCTCCCTAGGTATCAGCGACCACGACACTCCCCTCACCGAGGCGGGCCGCGAACAGGCTTTCTTAACCGGCGCCAGAATGAAGGAAGCGGTTTCTCTGCCCGACGTTGTCATTGTCTCGCCATATATACGGACGCGGAATACGTTTATGGTGATGGCAAGCGCATGGCCGGAGCTCGAACGCAAATCGTCGGTTTATTATGACGACCGCGTCCGCGAGCAAGAGCATGGACTTAGCCTTCTTTACAATGACTGGCGAGTGTTTGAGACGATGCATCCGGAGCAACGCCGACTCCGCAAACTGCTCGGCACCTATTGGTATCAGTATCCGCAAGGCGAGTCGGCGGCGCAGACGCGGGAACGTGTCCGGTCGATGATGAACACCATCATTCGGGAATGGGCCGGCCGGCATGTGCTGCTGATTACTCATCATCTAACGATTCTCTCGGTGCGAGCCAACCTTGAGCGGCTCTCGTCGGAGGAGTTCATCCGGCTCGACGAGGAAGAGAAGCCGCGGAACTGCGGTGTTACGATTTATCGGGGAAATCCGCACCGCGGCGCAAACGGTAAGCTCGAACTGGAATGCTACAATCGCTGTTTTTGGGACGACCCGAACACGCACACCGAGTAGCGGCGCCGGGGATTTCGGTACTGAGGCGCCATACGTTCGAGTTGAAGAAATGCTTATACGCGAGGCAAGAACACGGCCGCACTCTTGGTTGGAATACCGGCAGTCGATCCTCCATCGATGGACGCTGCCGCTGCACGCCAGTGAGTTTGCCTTCCAGTGGACAGCGTATTTCCTAAGTAAGTGGGCATTTCTGGAGGTGTCAGGCGTGGCAGGTTATTAATACGGCGCAGGGGAAAGGCGGCAGTGGCGGGAGGATTGAAGCGCTTCAGGAACTCAATACGGATGGGGTTTCTCTGGTTGGAGCGGACGTCTCCGGGTCCTTCCTTCAGGGTATCCAATTACGGCGCGCGAACCTGCTCCGCGCCGATCTGGAATCCGCCGACCTTCGCGACGGCGTTCCGGAGCGGAGCGATCTCGCGTATGCGCGCCTGGCCTCGGCCAACTTCCGCCATGCCAATCTCCGGTTCGTCAGTCTGATTCGAGCGGATCTCGAAAATGCCGACTTTGCCGGGGCGAGCCGCGCCGGGGCCAATCTGACAAGCGCCAACCTCAAGAATACCGACCTGCGAAATACCGATCTACAAGGGATACGATGGCAAGATATAACGGCGAACGGCTCCGCCAATGTGTACGGGGCGCGGAATGCTCCGCGGGGGTTCGTCGCTTGGGCCCTTCAACACGGCCCCTCTCCTTTCGCGGCGGCGACGAGTAACGATCGCGGCGACTCCCTCGAAAGCGCTGTGCCCTTTCCTTTCGCCTGGCGCTCCCACTGTCTCCCACCCGTCACACAGGCCGCCCATTGCCTGATACCATGGTCCAAACCCTTCACTGCGAGGAGATACGATGAAGCGAACCGTACCCGCTCTAGTTTTGAGCCTCTGTCTGGCCGGCATGGTGGCGGCGCAAGATGAACCCCCAGCACAACAGGACACGGGCGGCGGTGGACGCGCCGGACGTGGTGGCGGCGCGGCGGCCACTACTCCCAACCCCCAGCCCTACGATCGCGTGATCACCAAGGAAGCCAAGACTTCCAAGGGCGTCTTCCTGGTTCATCAGATCGCGGAGCGCTACTACTACGAGATCCCCAAGAGCGAACTCGGCAAGGAATTTCTATGGAACAGCCAGATCGCGAAGACCACCGTCGGCGCGGGCTATGGTGGCGGGCAGTATGCCGAAAAGGTGGTGAAGTGGGAGTTGAAAGCCAACCGCGTTTTGCTGGAAGATATCGATTTTAGCCTGACCGCCGACCCGCGGGATCCCATCTCCATGGCCGTCAAGGCAGCCAATAACGACGCCATCATCGCCACCTTCAACGTGGCCGCCTATGCGCCCAGCGGCGCTCCGGTGATTGAAGTGACCCGCCTGCTACTCCCGCAGGCAGGGCAGGGCGGCGGCACTGAGATTTCAGAGTTCAGCGCCCGGCAGCACATCGGCGCTTCCGGCGTGGACGCCTCCCGATCCTTCATCGAGCACGTCAAGGCTTATCCCGAAAACGTCGAAGCCGAAGTCACCGTGACCTATACCAATACGGCCGGCAGAGGGGGCGCAGCCGCGGGCGGAGGGCGAGGAGGCGGGCTGGGAGGCGGCGCCATGCGCGGAAGCACGGCAACCATCGTCCTGCACCACAGCATGGTCAAGCTCCCCGAAAAACCCATGATGCCCCGGCTTTTCGATGAGCGCGTCGGCTACTTCACCACCAGCGTCCAGGACTTCAGCCACAACGAGTACAAGTCGGAACGCGTCCGCTACATTGCGCGCTGGCGCCTGGAGAAGAAGGATCCCAGCGCCGCCCTCTCCGAACCCGTTCAGCCCATCGTCTACTACATCGATGCGGCCACTCCCACCAAGTGGGTGCCGTGGCTAAAGAAGGGCGTGGAAGACTGGAACCAGGCCTTTGAAGCCGCCGGCTTCAAGAACGCCATTATCGCCAAGTCCGCGCCCACCGCTGAGCAGGACCCCGATTGGAGTCCTGAAGACATCCGCCACTCCGTGATCCGCTGGCTGCCTTCCACTACCGAAAACGCCAGCGGCCCGCACCTCTCCGACCCGCGTACCGGCGAGATCCTGAATGCGGACATCCAGTTCTACCACGACGTCATGGTGCTGGCCCGCGACTGGTACTTCACCCAGGTGGGCCCGCTCGACCCCCGCGCGGCTACTCTGCCGCTGCCCGACGACCTGATGGGCCGGCTGCTGGAATACGTGGTTTGTCACGAAGTCGGCCACACCATCGGATTTGAGCACAACATGAAGGCTAGCTCCATGTACGATCCCAAAATGCTGCGCGACAAGGACTGGGTCCACAAGTGGGGTCACACGCCATCCATCATGGACTACTCACGCTTCAACTATGTAGCCCAGCCCGAAGACAAAATTGATGTTGAGGACCTGATTCCGCGCATCGGCCCCTACGACATCTGGGCCACCAAGTGGGGCTACACTCCCATTCCCGGCGCCAAGACTAAGGACGAGGAGAAGCCCACGCTCAACAAGTGGGCCAAAGAGCAGGACGACAAACCCTATCTGCGTTTCTCCACTCCCGGCGCCGCCGGTTCCGACCCCGGCGATGAAACCGAAGCCGTCGGCGATGCCGATGCCGTTTTCTCCACCGCGCTCGGGGTCAAGAACCTGAAGCGCGTCTCCACTATGTTGATGTCGGCCACCGCGTACAAGGAAGGCGACACCTACGAAGAACTCGCCGAACTCTATGGCCGGATGATCAGTCAGTGGAGCACCGAAATGGGCCACGTGGCGCAGATCCCAGGCGGCTTCAACAGCCAGGAGAAAGTGGTGGGACAGGAAGGCCCCGTCTACACCCTGATTCCCAAGATCCGCCAGCAGGAGGCCGTACGATTCCTGGTAGAGAACGCCTTCGCCACTCCTCAGTGGATTGTCGATCCGAAAATTCTGCGCCTCATCGAACCCAACGGCGCCATCGACCGCATCCACACCGCCCAGAGCACCGTGCTCACCGCCCTGCTCAACAGCCAGCGTTTTGCCCGCCTGATTGAACAGGAAGCCATCGACGGCAGCGCCGCATACAGCCCGGTCGAATTCCTCACTACCGTCCGCAAGGGCATCTGGAAGGAACTGGACGGTCCACAGGTAAAGATCGATGCCTACCGCCGTGCCCTGCAGCACACCTACCTGGAAGATGTGAACAACAAGCTGAATCCGGTAGCCGCCGCGCCCGCCGCCGGTGGCCGGGGAGGTGGTGGTGGCCGTGGCGGCCGCGGAGGCGCCTCGGTGGATGAGAAGCCCATGTACCGCGCCGAGCTGCACACCCTGAACGCTTCCATTACCGCCGCACTGGCCAAGGCCACCGATCCGGAGACCAAGGCGCACCTGGAAGCCGCTCGCGACGAGATCGCGAAGATCCTCGATCCCAAGTTCCTTCCCGCCGCCCCCGCCGCTCCCGCCGCGGCCGGCGGCCGTGGCGGCGAGCCGCAATACCGCTGACCGTTGTGGGGCAGGCTTGGCTACTGTCTGCCCCATCCCGCACCCTCGTGAAAACAGCCCCCTACGCCTCGTGGCGATCTCCCATCACCTCCGACCTCATCGTCGCCAGATCCATCGGTCTCTCCGAAATCCGTCTCGACCCGGCCGGCATCTACTGGCAGGAATCGCGCCCCCACGAATCGGGCCGCTCCGCGATCGTTCACCAGGGCGCAGACCTCTTTGCCCCGCCGTTCAGTTCCCGCACGCGCGTCCACGAATACGGCGGCGGCGCCTGGGCCGTCTCTTCCGGCGTCCTTTATTTCTCCAACGATTCCGACCAGCGCCTCTACCGCTTGGACCCGGGCGCCACCACACCCTTCCCCATCACGCCCGCGGCCGCCATGCGCTTTGCCGATGGCGTCATCGACCCGGCCCGCGATTCCTGGATCGGCATCCGCGAAGACCACACCGTCACGGACCGCGACCCCATCAACACCGTGGTCCGCATCGATCTCACATCGGGCGAAGCGGGCACGCTTGCCGAAGGCCACGACTTCTACTCGTCACCGCGTCTCTCGCCCGACGGCCGCTGGCTGGCCTATCTCGCCTGGGACCATCCGCGGATGCCCTGGGCCGGGACCACGCTCTACGTCGTCGCGCTCGATGGCTCCGCGGCCCCAGCCGTCATCGCCGGTAGCGAAACCGAGTCCATCTTTCAGCCCGAATGGTCGCCTGACGGCGCCGAACTTATCTTCATTTCCGACCGCACGGGCTGGGGCAATCTGTACGCCTGTGCGTTGGATACTCTCCAAATCCGCCCGCTGCTCCCCATGGAAGCCGAATTCGCCTATCCGCAGTGGGTTTTCGGACTGTCCACGTACGCCTTCGCCGGCGCGGGCCGCATCGTCTGTTCGTATACTTCCCAAGGACTGGGCCGCATCGGCTCGCTCGACCTCCGCTCCGGCCGCTTCACACCGATCGACTTGCCATATTCCGATTTCTCCTCGGTTCACGCCCTCGGCAACCGCGTGGTCTTCCGCGCCGGATCGGCCACGACACCCGCCAGTTTCGTTCTGCTCGACCTGAATACGGGGCAGGCCGAAACCGTGAAACAAGCCACGGAAGCCGCCGGCGACCCCGCGATCTCGCGGTATTTCACGCGCGTCGAATCGATCGAGTTCCCCACCACCGGCGGCCGCACCGCATACGCTCTCTATTACCCGGCCTACAACCCCGACTACCAGGCCCCCGATGGGGACAAGCCTCCGCTCGTCGTCAAGTGTCACGGCGGTCCGACCGCCGCCGCCTCCAGCACGCTCGATCTGCGCATTCAGTATTGGACCAGCCGCGGCATCGCCGTACTCGACGTCAACTATGGCGGCAGCACCGGCTTCGGCCGCTCCTACCGCGAGCGCCTGGACGGCAACTGGGGCGTCGTGGATGTGGACGATTGCGTCTCGGGAGCCCGGTATCTCGCCGGCCGCGGCCTTGTCGACGCCGCTCGCAGCGTGATCACCGGAGGCAGTGCCGGCGGCTACACCACGCTCGCCGCTCTCACCTTCCGCGACTATTTCCGCGGCGGCGCCAGCCACTACGGCGTCGGCGACCCGGCCGCGCTGGCGCGCGACACCCACAAGTTCGAATCGCGATACCTGGACGGCCTGATCGGACCCTACCCGGAGCGCGAAGATCTCTATCGCGAGCGCTCCCCGCTTGCCCACATCGACGGCCTCTCCGTCCCCGTGATTTTCTTTCAGGGCGACGAGGACCGGGTCGTGCCGCCGAATCAGGCTGAAGCAATGGTGGAAGCGCTACGCCAGAAGGGCACGCCCGTCGGCTACTTTCTTTTCGCCGGCGAGCAGCACGGTTTCCGTAAGGCCGAAAACATCAAGCGCAGTCTCGACGCCGAACTCTACTTCTACGCCATAAATATCTTCCACACCGCACTCGAATTCTAGAGTTTTATGTGGGGCAGGCTGGTAGCCTGCGGCGGGTTGTCAACCCGCCTCTCGATCTGTCCGCCGGCTCCCGGGGCGCCAGCCCTTTTTTGTTATCCCTTCCGGCATCTCACGTGCAAGAAATACGCCACCAGCCGCGTATCGCTGACCGCCGGTACGCGCCGCGCCGTATCGGCGTCCGCCCGCGGCTCCTCAACCCGCTCCACCGCGAACCCCGCCTCCACTACCGCATTGATCCACTCCGCCAATGTCCTGTGGAATCGGGGGATCTCGAAGGGCTTCAATCCCGCCTTGGCCTCGCGCGGCGCCGCTGAGAACAACCAGCGGTCAATCTCGCCGTCGATCCGCTCGAAGTACCGTCCCACTTCCACCGCATACACGTCGCCCGCCTGGGTCCGCATCAGCCTCCGGTGCGGCGGGAAAAAGCAGGGGTGCACAATCGAAAACTGCAGAAACCCGCCCGCCCGCAGAACCCGGTGGATCTCGCGCAACGCTCCGGACTGGTCCGGCAGATCCATCATGCTCATAAACGCCGTGACGAAGTCGAACTGTCCGGCGGCGAAAGGGATCTCCTGCCCGCTCGCGATGGCATACCGGATACCCGCCGCCTCCCGCCGGTCGGTCGCGGCCGCCATGCGGATGAACGTGGGCGCAATGTCGATGGCGGTCATGCGCGCGCCGAGCTGTGCCAGTTGGCGTGTATTGTGGCCTTCCCCGCAGCCCACATCCAGCCCCTGTTTGCCCTTGATCTCCGGGAGCATCCTCAGGAAGGCAGGCGTATTCACCTCGTCCCGATAAACGTCCCACCCCTGGCGCGCGAGCGACGTCCATGCCGCGGCGTTACCCTCCCAATACCATCCCGCCTCCCGATGGTTCATCCGGTTCCGTCAATTCTTGAACTCCACCATCAGCGCTTCGAACGGCCCGTCCATCAGGTTCTCTTCCTGGTGTTTCGTGGGTCCGCCCCAACTCACTTCGCCGGCCTTGTGGAGGGCAATTTCCACCTTGCCGTCCATCCCGGTGATCCGTGTGTTCTGATCGGTCAAGTAGACCACCACGCGGTTGAGTTGGTGTTCGTGCATGGGCGCACCCTCGTGCGCCGGGAATTTGACGCGCACTACCCGGACCTGGCTGTTTTCGAATTCCACGTGATACACCTTGGGATACACTTTCAGGGGGTCGAGAGCCGTGGTGATCTTCCTGGCCGGATCGCCCGGCTTTTTCACCTCGAGCTCGACGATCTCGACCGGCGCGTCGCTGACCACCTCCGACGTGTGCATCCCCGCCGCCGGGCTCCACTTCACTTCGCCTGCCTTCCAGGCGAGGGTAGTCTTCTTGCCGTCTTCGGTGACGATGTCCTGCCGTCCGGCTTGCAGGTAAACCATTACGCGGTTCAGTTTGTGATCGTGCAGCCGACCCTTCACGTGCGGCTGGTCCGTCACCGTCACCACGCGCACCTGTTCATTGTCGATCCCTGTCACGCTCTGCGCGAGCAGGCAAGCTGAGGCGCCGAAGCCCAGCGCGAGAAGCCGATGCAAACGTTGCATCCGTCCATGATACAGCGAGTTCAGCCGCTCTTTTCGAACACCGTCGCGAAGACGTCTCCGAACGATCCCAACTCCCGGACGCGCCACCCTGTCAATTCGGGCCTCGCGCGGAACCAGTTGCGCCAAAAATGAACGCCGCGGTCTCCGCCGTAGAGGATGAATTCTCTCGCGGGGGGCAGCGTATCTCGCGCTAAGGCCGCCGCAAACTGCTCTGCCTGCGGAGAAGTATCGAAAGGGAATGGGTACACCGTTCCGCGGACTGGATAAACGGTCAGATGGGAATACAGAAAACTGGCAACCGGATAGCCGGGCCGCCAAACAGGTGGACGCGCCTCGATGAACGGGCTGGGACAAAGGACGGGGATATTCCGCCCCCCCACCTCAACATTAATAGCGCGCGCCGCGTCCCGCCAGTCGGAATTGTGGTGCGGTGGAATCAGATGGTTCCAGCGCCCTACACAGATAAGGATACCGATTCCCAGGATGGCTGCCATCGGCTTCCAAGACGTGCGTGAAAGAAATAGGCCTGCGCCAAGAGTGGCGGCAAGGGCCATTCCGGGAAGCGCCAGATAAAGGTACCGCGAGAGGAAAACACTCGCGCCACTCACGTGCGAGAAAACAAACAGACAGAGTGGATCGCACAACCACCACGCGAGTATTAGAGCCAGGGATTCGACCGTTGCGGTGCGTTCCGCGCGCGCCCATCGGAACCAGCGGCTGAGCAAGGCGCTCACCGCCACGAATGGCGCGACGTAGCCGGGTTTCAAGCCCTTGATCAGATCCCAGGCCGTCGGCAACCGGATCACCACGTGCGCGCCTGCCTGACGACTCAATTCCAGCGCCTCTCTCAATACCGGCAAGAGTGAAACGCCCAGCAACCCGTACACCGCGGCCACCTGAAGCCAACCGGCTCGCGATTGGCCCCGCAGCATACGGACCAGCGTATAAATGGCAAACACCAGATAGATCGGCCAAAAGAGCAGGTGGACTCTCCAGAGAACCGTGGCGCACGCTGCGAAGAGAAGGGAATCGAGCCAACGCCCGAAATCCAGCCACCGGATCAAAGAGAAAAGACTGGCACAGGCCAGACACGTTCCCAACGCATAGGGACGCGCGTCGGCGGCCTGGTAGTTGAATTCCCGAAGAAGAAAGCAGGCGAAAACCGCGAACCAACCCGCATCCGGATGGATCAGCCTCTGCGCGAGCCGCGCGATCAGCAGCAAGGCGATGCCGATCAGCAGAACGGAGGGCAACCGATAACCGATTTCCGATTGCCCGAACACCCGCTGGGCGAGCCGCGGCAGGACGTAGTACACCGATGCCGGTACTTGCGGTGCAACCTGAAAGGACGGGTCGGCGGCTCCGTGCTGCACCACGAACACCGTCGCCATCTCGTCCACCCAGAAGCTGGTCGGCAACGGCGTCAGCCACAGCCTCGCAATGCACAACGCGAGTACCGTGGGAAGCAACCAGCGCATAGAGCTTAGGGTCGCACAAGACCCTACTTCCGCGAGCTACTTCGCCGGGCTGACGACGTAATCCTTAAAGTAGCTGGTGCTGTCCGTCTTCGTCCACAAACCAACCTTGCCGGCCACCGGCGGACGCAATACCGGATTGTTTGCCGGAAACAAGTCCGCATTCGGCGGGCCTTTCTTGCCAGCCTGGGGCTCCGTGCCGAATGTGTATTCGATGGCCAGGGCGCCGTCGAGCCATGCCTTGAAGTCGGCGCCGTCCACGGTCATCTTCAGCTCGTGCCAGGCGTTCTTGTCGAGCATGAACGGCTTGGAGCGGTCGCTGAACTTCACATTCCGCCGAATCCAGTTGTGAAATTCCCACAGCCCCACGTTGTTTTCCGTATCGTTGTAGCGGATCGCCAGCCATTCGCCGCTCGGTTTGACGTTGAAGAGAATGCCGGAGCAGCAGTCCGCGTCACCCGAGATCGTCTTGAACTTCACGCTGATGGAGCCGTTCGAGAAATTGTCGACGCTCTTCAGGAGCGCAATCGGATAATAGGTAAGCTCCTTCGCATTGTCCATCAGCTCTTCGTTCGAGTTGCCATACAGTTTGCGCGCCGTTTGCAGCAGCAGCTTCGTGGGGGTATCCTTGCTCGCCACCCACGGCCGGCCGTCCACCATGATCACTTTGTCGCCGCCATCCTGCGCCACCACCCACGTTCCCAGAATCGGTTCGAACGTCATCGGCGGCTTGCCCACCTGCTCCTTGCTCAGATCCACTTTGATATCCGCCGCCCCGGCCGTCGCGGCCAAAAGAACGGCGGCCAGGCAAACCAATCCACCTCGCGTCATTTTTCTCATTTGAATCTCCTTCGCACCAGTAGTCCGCTGGCCAGGGTCAATCCCGGCCAAACACCGTAAAACAGCGTGCCGGCGCCTTTCGCCGGCCGAGCGAGCGGATGCCCGCGAAACACAGCCTCGTCATCCTCCGCGGGCGGTTTGACGCCGGCAAGCGAGTAGATCGATTCCAGCACACCTTCGGCTGTCGTCGCGCGGCTCATGGTCCGGCGGCCGCCCAGTTCATACCAGATTTCGCCATACCCGGCGTTAGTCTGTTCGAACAGCCCGATCGACGTAGCCGATACGTACCGCACTTGCAAGTTCGGCATCACCCGCCGTAATTTCGAAAGCGCGCGGCTTTCGAGATCGGCACGCCGCGGATCTTCCTGCGCCAGGTGGGCCGTAATCCGCAGCGGCCCGTGAATCTGGCGAAGCGCCCGTTCGTCCGTTTCGGGGAACGAGTTGCCGCGGCTTTCCGACGTGTCCCAACTGGCGTTGAGAAATGTACACGCGAAGATGCTCCCCGCCGCCAGCAAGACGACGCTGGCCGATCGGTATACCCGCTGTTTGACATCCGTGCCCAGCCCCATCCACACCGCCGACAGGCCGAGGCCGGCCAGGATCAACACCATCGCGATGAGCACCGTATCCAGCCGCGCCAAGCCGTGTTGAAATTCCGCCACCAGGGCGGCGGGCGTGTACCCGGCGGCGCGCTCCCACCAGCCACCCTGAACCGCGCCGATGAAACTGAGGATCCATGTGCCCACCGTGACGCTCAGCGTCAGGATGGCCGCCGTGGAAGGATGCTCGGTGACCGAGGCCATAGCAGCGGCCAGCCCGATAGTGAGTCCCGCGTTGAGCAGGTGGCCGGCCGTCAAGGTGACCAGTTCCGGCGGGTAGGCGCTGCCGCCATAGCTGATCCAAAGCAGGATGGCGCTGAACGGAACCAACATCGCCACCAGCCAGCCCCCCATCAGAACCAGCGACTTTGCCGCGATACGCACCAGCGGAGACATCCCCTGCTGGGATTCGAGCTTGAGAGCGCCGCTCTGCCGGTCGCCCGACACCAGGCGAATCGCCACGAAGGGCAGCAGGAAAACCGCCACCAGTTCGCAGGCGCTGAAGGTGGGCGCCCAGACTCCGATCAGCGGCGACAAAGCCTCGCCCACGCCTCCCGACGTTCCATTCAAACCGCTCACTTCCGCGTAGGTCCGCACCGCGCCGATGAACGACAAGCCCACCAGCGGGCCCATCCCCAGCAGCAGCACCCACCACGCCCGCGACACCAGCAGTTCCCGGCATTCCTTGTCTATCAGCCACAGAAACGGGGACCTAGGTGAGCGCAAGGAACACCTCTTCCAGGTTGGGTTCCGCTCCCGACAGACCGGCAAGTTCGGAAACCGTGCCTTCCCCGCAAACCCGCCCGTTGCTGAGCAGGACGAACCGGTCGCAAAATCGCGCCGCATCGCTGATTTGATGGATTGACAGGAACAGCGTCCGCCCGCGGGCCGCATGCACCCGCAACGCCGCCGCGATGTCGCGCGCCTGGCGCAGGTCGAGTCCCTCGAAGGGTTCGTCGATCAGCAACGCGGGCTGGGACGTCAGCAGGCCGATGCCCAGAAGGACGCGCTTCCGCTGGCCCTTCGAGAGCGTACCGACCGGTTGGCGCAGCAATTCCCCAAGATCGAGTTGCTCTACTACTTCCTCGCGAAGCTCCGCGCGGCCGCCCAGAAATCCGATCGTAAAATCGAGTGCCCATCTCACCGGCTGCTCGGGCCACGGCGCGATGCCATCGGGAACATAGAATAAAAGCGAACGGCGCGCCCGCACGTCCACAATTCGGCCGCCCGCGTGCATGGCGCCGCCGTCGGATGGAAGCACTCCCGCGAGACATTCGAACAGGGTAGACTTGCCCGCGCCATTGGGTCCGATCAATCCCAGCACCTCGCCCGCGCGTACCTGGAAGCCGACATCCGCCAGAGCGGCGATCCGGCCGAATCGCTTGGACAGCCCCTTGACCTCAAATAACATGGATTCCATCAGCATAGCCGCAACCGGATGGCGCACGCATTCGCTGTACCGCCGATCCACACACCCCGGCCGCTTACGCTCGCGGTTCTGTGTTCACTTTGATCTCCTCACTGCACGATACCGAGTCCCCCATCCAACTACCATGGATAGTTTTAGACAGCCAGACCGGCATTATAATGAGAGCAACGCGGCATGAGAAGGCATTCCAGGCGTGGATTCACGGCGTTCCTTTTGACTCTTCTCGGGAGTCCCTGGCGCACCGGGAGCCGCGCAACAGCCGGCGAACCGGCATCCCCGCAGCGTCCCGACGCAGGCGAGAAGACCGCGCCAACCCGAACGGAGCTACGACACTATCGGGCCGATGCGGCGATTTTGCTTCTGGGGATCACAATCTTCCGGCGAAGCGGAGTGGGCGGGGGCCAGGTTTCCGTCGAGGAGACCACCAATGGCGCATCCACAACCAGAACGCTGTTCTTCGCCGCCGGGTCGGATCCCGCTCGCGCGCATGGTCTGAACCGGCTCGGCTGGATTCGCGAAGTCGTCCGTGAAGCCAACTCGATTCCACTCGATATTCGGTACTTCGGTGTGCTTACTGCTTCGCCCGAAGAAAGCCTGGAGCACGCCAGGAAGTCGATTTCAACGCCGGCATCGAGCCGCAGTACGTACAGCGCGGTGAGTGGACACAACACGCCGGGCGACAGCCGCAGCGCCATCGCCCATTTTGAAATGGCCGCCGACACCCAGTGGTCCGACAGACGGCTAATCGACGTCGCGCAGGCGTCGTTTCGCGAAAAGGTGGAGTGGCGGGAAACATCCTGGCCACATGCGGTTAACCAGACTCCGCCCACTTTTCTTTTTGAACTGGCAACCCTATTGGGTCAACGGACACGTCACGCGGCCGGCCGGTATGTTTACAACGAGCAGGAGTATCTGCTGGAGCTGGATACGCCGGAACCTGGCAAGCCCGAAGACCGCCTGCTGCCGGTACACGGCAAAATCAGCAACCGGCGGACTGGCGGCCAAACCATCTTTACGATTTGGATGGAGCACTCTTCCGGCTCGACGATACCGATGCGCATCGAATATCAGCCGCGCGCCTTCCTGCGTTTGATCTTTGAAGGCGGAGCGGCCTGACCGTTCATGCCGATCGTTCTCTTCATTTTCGTCATCCTCACAATCCCTGGCGTCTGGGCTGGCTGGCGGCGCAGCCCGCTCTACTCCGTTGCGATCACGCTCAAGCTGGCGGCGATGGCGATCCTCGGAACGGTTGCCCTTCTGGCGCCCACGTGGCGCAATTGCCGCCATCGGTGCGGCTCGTCGCCATCCACCGGCACAAGGTTCAGCGGTAGATCTGGCGCTCTACGGCGATCTTGCCGATCGACGCCGCGATTGCCCTGCTCGCGCCCGGGGACTGGGGTTTGGCCGGGGGGGATTTTTTCTCAGGCCCTAACATTCGCGGTTCTGCGACTAGTGAAATGGCGATGCGGGAACATTATAAGATCAAGACAACCATGTCTGAACCCGCTCCGTTTCTGGTCGACGATGCCGATGTGCCCGCCCTGAGTGAAGCGGTTTTCGCGATTGGCCGCGCCGGATATTGCGAAGCCGCGGTTCAGGAGCGTCTCGGGCTGACCGATCTGACCAGTCTCAACTGGCGCAACCTTCCCGTCTACCGCGACGAGCGGTTGGCCGAACGCGACACGCTGGCCCTGGCGATCGACCTGTTTCTGCTGCAGGGGTCCCTCGACAAGGACGAATTGGACCGGTTGCTCGCCGTTTCCGGCCGCGAGGTTTTCCTCCGGACGGGGCTGCTCGAAATCGACGAAATGGGGCGTGCGCGGGCTAGGGCGTCCCTGTTCCCCGTCGGCGGCCGGTTGATCTTTTCGGATCACGCCTGGCCCGAACTCCCGCATCCGGGCCGCGTCGAGGTTCCTTACGACCAGGTGATGGCCGTCGGCCTCGACAGCCGCCATCTGGCGCACGCCACCATTCGCCGGCCGGTCCGTTTGGCCCTCGATCTCTGTACCGGCTCGGGCATTCACGCGCTGTTGGCCGCCCGGCACGCCGAGCGGGTGTGCGCCGTCGATATCAATCCGCGCGCGGTCCGTTGCACGCGCTTCAATGCGCACGCTCTGGGTATCGCCAATCTGGAAGCCGCCGAGGGAGATCTGTTCGAACCCGTCCGGGGAGAACGCTTCGACTTGATCACCGCCAATCCTCCATTTGTTCCGTCGCCTGCAAATACCCTTCTATTTCGCGATGGCGGCCCCTCGGGAGAGGACGTTCAGAAGCGCATCGTCGCCGGTTTGCCTCATCATCTCGCGCCGGGGGGCGCGGCGCAGCTCGTGACCGAACTTGGCGAACGCGAGGGAGAACCCATCGCCTCCCGGTTGCGCGAATGGCTTGCTGGCGCTCCCATGGACATCTATGTGCTCCGCGTGGCCAGTCATACCGCGTCGCAATACGCCATCGGCCACGCCAAGGGCGACGACTTCGGATCTTTCCTGGATTCGACCCGCGGCCGTCTGGACAATCTTCGCGCGCAGGGCTACGCGCGGGTGGTCTCCGTGCTGATCTCGTTCCAGTGGAGCTCTCCCGCCAGCGGCGGCGAGCCGTGGGAGCGCGTCGACGAGTCGCGGCCTCCGCGGCGTGCCGCCGGCAGCGAGATCGAGGCTGCCTTCCTGGCCGAGCGCCTGGCGCGGGAGCCGGATCTGCGCGGTCGTCTCGAGGGGAGCTGGCTGCGCCGCGCCGACCCCATCGCGCGGTTCGATGCGACCGTACTGGGCAGCGCCATCCCTCCCAAAGCCACAGCCACGCGGCTCGGCCAGGCGCTCTCGATCGAATACGAGCTGGACCCCGTGGAACGGCAAATTCTGGCTCGCATGGAGGGGCGTGTCGCGGCGGAAGAATTCGAGATCTCGGAGGTGTCCGTACTGGAAGCGATCCGTTCCCTTCTGCGAAAGCGCCTCGCTTCAATTGAGCGGGAGCAGGCGAGCTAGTGCATGCCCCATCGCCGCGCGGAAAGGAATTAAACTATCTAAATTGCCACCTGGAGGTTTCGCTGTGACGCTGAATCGCTGGCTGTTGTTTGCCGCGCCAGTTCTTGTGACGTCGATGCAGGCGGCCGCGCCGGGAGAGACGCGGCTGATGCGGTTCCCGGACATCTGGCGCGACCAGGTGGCCTTTGTCTACGCCGAGGATTTGTGGGTATCCTCGACCAAAGGCGGCCCGGCGCGGCGGCTGACGGCGCATCCCGGAGACGAGCTCTATCCGAAGTTTTCTCCCGATGGCAAGTGGATCGCCTTCACGGGAGAATACGACGGGAACTCGGATGTGTTCGTGGTTCCGTCGAGCGGCGGCGAACCGAAGCGGTTGACCTATCATCCCGGAAGCGACACGGTGCTCGGTTGGTCGCCGGACGGGCGCATTCTGTTCCGGTCGACGCGGGCGAGCGATCTGCCGGATTACACGCGCCTGTTCCTGATTTCGCCCGAAGGCGGGGCGCCCGAGATGCTGAGCATTCCGCGCGCGTCGCTGGCCAGTTTCTCGGCTGACGGAAAGCGCATCGCTTACAATATGACGTCGCAGGAGAACCGCACCTGGAAGCGGTATCGCGGCGGGTGGAAGAGCCCCATTGCGATCTTCGATCTCGATAAGCACACCTACGATCCGCTGCCCACTACGGAAGCCATGGACCAGTTTCCAATGTGGCGCGGCGACGCGGTGTACTTCATCTCCGACCGTGACGGCGTGATGAATCTGTACCGTTGCGGCCTCGGGAACAAACGCGTCAGCTAGCTGACCAACTATACCGAGTACGACATCAAATGGCCCAGCCTGGGGCCGGACGCCATCGTCTATGAAAACGGCGGACTGCTGTACTCGTACGATCTGAAGAAGGACCAGGCCAGCCAGATCCCGATCTTCGTGGCCAGCGACGCGGTGACCGCGCGGCCCGAAATGCGCAATCTGGGCAACCGGATTTCGGGCGCCGACATCTCTCCGAGCGGAGCCCGAGCGGTGTTCGAAGCGCGCGGCGAGGTTTTCACGGTGCCGGCCGAGCATGGTGACCCGCGCAACCTCACCAACAGCCCAGCGGTGCATGAGGTGGACCCGAAATGGTCGCCGGACGGGCAGTGGATCGCGTACTTTTCGGATCGCACCGGCGAGTGGGAGTTGTACCTCCGGCCGCAGATGGGCGGCGACGAAATCCGCATCACAACGGACGGGGGCGAGACCCGCTACCGGTATGCGCTGCAGTGGTCGCCGGATTCGAAGAAGATCGCGTATTCCGACAAGAAGCTGCGGCTCTGGTATATCGACATCGATAAGAAGGAACCGGCGTTGGTGGACACGGCGGAGTATCCCGAGACGCTCAGAGCGTCATGGGCTCCCGATAGCCGATGGATGGCGTACACCATGCCGGTGAATGGACAGGGCAAGGACAACCTGTACCTGTACTCGCTCGAAACGAAGAAAGTGTCGCATATCAGCCAGGATCTGTATGACGATGGCGGCCCGGCCTTCGATCCGGAGGGCAAGTACCTGTACTTCTTCTCCAATCGTTTCTTCTACCCCAGCGCGGGCAATTTCGACCAGCGCTTCAACTACAACTACACCACGGGCATTTTCGCGCTCACGCTGAAGGCCGACGAGGCAGCGCCATTCGGGCCGGAAAGTGACGAAGAGAAGGGCGTCGAGAAGAAATCGGACGAGAAAAAAACCGAGGATCAGAAGCCCGAGGAGAAAAAGACGGACGACGCCAAGAAGACGGACGAGAAGAAGCCCGAAGAGAAAAAGGACGAGGTTAAGCCCATCCGGATCGACCTGGACGGGCTGGCCGACCGGATTTCGCGCGTGCCGGCGCCGCCGGGAATCTACAGACAATTGGAAGCCCGCAAAGACAAAATCTTCTATCTCTCGATTCCCATGGAAGAGACCCAAATGGGGCGTCCCGGGCCTCATCATCCGTCTGGCGTGTTGCACATTTTCGACGTTAAGAAGCGGGAAGACAAAGTGGCGATGACGGGCATCGACGGCTTTGTCCTGGATAAAGACGGCGGAAAGATGCTGTACGCGTCCGAGAACACGTGGGGAATCGTGGAACCGGCGCCAGGCAAACACGTGGGCGATGGCCGCATCAATACCGGCGCGATGCAGGTGTGGACGGATCCCAAAGAAGAGTGGAAGGAACTGCTGCACGAGGCATGGCGAACGGAACGCGACTTCTACTGGGATCCGAAAATGGGCGGCTTGGACTGGGCGGCTATCGGCAAGCGATACGAAGCTCTGCTGCCGTGGGTGGCTCATCGCAGCGACCTGAACTACATCATGGGGGAAATGATCGCGGAGTTGAACACTTCGCACACCTATGTGGGCGGCGGAGATTTGCCCGACCGGAAGCGCGTGAACGTCGGCATGCTGGGCGCGGACTTCGCGGTGGCCGGCGGATTTTTCAAGATAAAAGAGATTTACAAGGGCGAAAACTGGTCGGACGACACGCGGTCGCCGCTGACCGAGCCTGGCCTGAAAGTGAAGGAGGGCGACTACCTGATCGCCGTGGAGGGCCGGTTGGCGGTTGCGGATCGCGAGCCCTGGGCCTATTTTCAAGGGTTGGCGGACCGGTTGATCACGCTGAAGGTCAACAGCAAGCCGAGCGCGGATGGCGCCTGGGAGATCGTGGTGAAGACCATCGGGAGCGAATCCAACCTGCGGTACCTGGCGTGGGTGGAGGCCAACCGGCGGAAGGTATCGGAAGCGACCGGCGGGCGGATCGGGTACATGCACGTGCCCGACACGTCGGTGGACGGCGTCCGGGCCTTCGACAAATACTTCTGGGGGCAGCAGGGCAAGGACGGCCTGATTATCGACGAACGGTTCAACCACGGCGGTTGGTCGCCGGACTTCTATACGGAGAAGCTGGGACGCCGCCAGTTGCTCGCGTTAGCGCCGCGGGAGGGTAAGGAATTTTTCCCGCAGGAGGCGTTCTTCGGACCGAAGGTGATGATCGTGAACGAACAGGCCGGGTCGGGCGGCGATCTGTTCCCATACTATTTCAAGAAGGAAAAGATCGGACCGCTGGTGGGCGCGCGCACGTGGGGCGGGTTGGTCGGCATTGGAGGGTATCCCCCGCTGCTGGACGGTGGATCGGTCTCGGCGCCGGGCTGGGCCTTTTGGGAACCCGGCGACAAAGGGGGTGGCCAGTGGGTGGTGGAGAACCACGGCGTCGATCCCGATTATCCCGTCGAACAGCATCCCGATCTGGTGATCGAGGGGCACGATCCGCAACTGGAAAAGGCCATCGAACTGGCGCTGGACGCGCTCAAAAAGATGCCGCCGCCGCTACAGCGTCCGACGTATCCGGTGAAGAAGTAGGAGCAAGGCAATTCACGGAACCGGGACCGTGAGCGGCTCGGACGCCGGGCGGCGACTACCCGATGGGGCAGAGCGTCGCGCGGGAGGACGGGCATCGTTTGCCGCGCCCGGCCGTTCCCTCACGGCAGCGATTCTGTGGGGGGCGCCGTTACCGGACGACCGGATCGGCATAAACGCCGGTCGCGGAAAACGAAGCCTCGCGCTCCCTGTCGTGCAGCCAATATGGCGGCCGGCCGTAGTGAGAATAGAGCTGGTGCTCGTACTCGCGGGTGATCGGCCTGGACTCGATGAATTCCGGGCCACTCTGAATCGCTGCCCTGGTGAGGCCGGAGTAGACTTTGGAATTCGTCCAGCTCACCCGTTCAATCCACGCGGGGGAAACCAGCACCTTCTTGCCGGGCCACCAATTCTTGGTTGCCACTTCGACATAGCGAATCGCCCAAGCCTCATCGTCCACCACAAAGCCGTCGACATGGCCAATTTCGCCATCCGCCGCCTCAATGTAGTAACCGGTGACGGCCTCGGTACTGCGCAGATGCGAATCCGGCGACTGGCTCCGAGCCCTGTCCGACAATTCCGCCGCTGACAGAGCGATGGGAACCGACAGGCCTCTAGGGGTGTACTCTTGCCCCCATAAATAAGGACCACCCCAATAATACGGATACCCGTAATACTGGAGGTATTCGGCCTCGTGCTGCCGCGAGACGGGCATCTGGGTGTTGATGTCGGGGCTATTCTCGACCTGCTTCTTGGTTAGTTCCACGTCTAGCCGCTTGGCCTCCCAATCCGTATTGAAGACGGAAAATGGCGAGATCAGCACGCGCCGGCCGCCAAGCCAGCCGCCGGTATCGACAATGAGGTAGCGAATGGCCCACGATTCGTCGTCGAAGTAGAGATCGTCTACGGTTCCAAGCTCGCCGTCTGTGGCCCGGATCACAAAATCCTTCAAATGCGAATTCGTCAACATGTCAATTCCCTTGCACGCGCAGCACCACCCTCGGCAATGTGAAGCTTGACCGCGCTCGGGACCGTTTGGTCGTGCAGAAAATGCCAGTGGCGTGCAAAGAGCGCACGGGCGGGCCGCGCGCCAAAACCGGAATCGTTTCGAAAAGGATTGGCCCACCTCGTGCACATGAGAAATCGAGAGTCTTTATATGCCAAGCCGCTACCGCACCGGATCGCACTACGAAAATCATCCGCGGGCCGCCGAGATGCACGACGCAGCCGCCCACGCTCACGAAACCGCCGAGGAATCCCACGAGAAACAGGATCACCAAACCGGGCAGGAGCTATCCGCCCGCTCTCATGAATACTCCCAACAGCCTCACGAGCATAGCGAACAGGCCCACACGAACGGAGTGAATGAACACGGCTTCCCGATCTTTGGGCACGAAGAGATCGCCGCGCTGGCGTATACCCTGTGGCAGGCTCGAGGCTGTCCGGAGGGTTCGCCGGAAGAAGACTGGAACCGCGCCGCGCACGAGTTGCGGGCTCGCAAAGAACATCATGTGAAGTAATTTATGCCTTGCGTTTGCCGCGGCACAGCACCAGGCCGGTGACGATCAAACCTACCGCCAGGACGCCGTCGACGATAACGTTCACGGTGGCCGACGGGGCCAGCGTTCGCGCTACGAAAGCATCCGTCAGGACCATGTCGCCGGCCACTTTTCCCAGAATTCCGGCGCCTAGATAGACCAGCGCGGGGTAACGATTCATCAGGCCGGCTAACAGGTTACTCGAGAGCACCACGAATGGGATGCTCACCGCCAGGCCGAAGACGATGAGCCCCAGGTTGCCTCGAGAAGCTCCGGCAATCGCCAGAATGTTGTCCACCGACATGGTGAGATCGGCGAACATCACATACCAAACGGCCATCATCAGCCGGCCCGGCGCGGCTACCGATTCCGGCGGCTCGCTGGCATCCACCAGCACCTTGAGGGCGATCCACAGGACAAACAGACCGCCCGCCAGCTTCAGGAACTCCACATTCAACAGGCGCGACGCCACGAACGTGAGCGCCACGCGCATCACCACGGCCCCCACCGCGCCCAGAATGGTGGCCAGACGCCGTTCGCGCTTCGGCAACTGGCGCACCGCCATAGCGATGATCAGGGCATTATCGCCGGCCAGCAGCAGGTCGATCAGGATGAGCTGCAGAGCGCCGAGGATGAAGGTAGTGGGATGCACGCGGTTCTCAGGCCGGAGCCAGCGGACGCTCAACCCACGCCTTTTCGCGCCGGAAGTAATTCCGCGCGGCGCCAACATCCTTCAGAATTTGGGCTTTCAGCGCCTCGGTCGAGTCGAATGTCTTTTCGGAGCGCAGCCGCCACAGAAACTCCACGCGGATGGTCGCCGGCGTCTCTCCCTCTAGCGGGTCCAGAAGGAAGGTCTCGATGGTCAACAGATCGCTTGGACCAAAAGTGGGTCGAAAGCCGATATTGGTGACCGAGTTCCATTGCCTGCCGCCGGCCGCGGCGAACGTGCGCGTCACATACACGCCGTTGGCCGGAATGACTTCGGCCTCCGTGGAGAGGTTCAAAGTGGGGACGGTCTGGCGGGAACCCACGCCGCGGCCGGTCACCACATCCCCTTCGATCCGGTAGGGACGAAACAGTTGACGCGCCGCCAGCGATACGTTTCCGGCGCGGATCAGTTCACGGATTCCGCTGCTGCTTATCAGGCGCCCACGGCACGCCACGGCGCTGACGATTTCCGTCCGGAATCCGTATTTCGGCCCCCACTCCCGCAGCGACTCGACATTCCCCGCCTGGCCGCGGCCGAAGCGGAAGTTGTCGCCCACCAGAACGGCGCGGGCCCCCAGACGTCCCACCAGCAATTGGCTCACAAATTCCTCCGCCGAAAGCTGCGCCACCTGGCGGGTGAAGGGCAGAATGAGTACCTGCTCGACACCCTCTTCGCGCATCAATTCGGCGCGGCGTTCCGGCGTGGTCAGCAGCTTCGGCGCGCGCTGGGGAGCCACCAGCCTGGTGGGATGCGGATGGAACGTGACCACGGAGGGCTTCCAGCCATGCTCCGCGGCGAGCGTGCAAAGCCGCCGCAGAATCTGGCGGTGGCCGAAATGGACGCCATCGAAATTGCCGATGGTGAGCGCGCTCGGGCCGAAATCCGGCGGCACTTCGTCCAGGCTTCGGAAGATTCTCACGCGCCCTCCGCGTCCACCAGAATTTCCAGACCGTCGTAAGCCAGCCGTACGTGGGGCGGCAGGAGGCTCTCGGCGCGTTCGTGCGCCAGGTCGTGACAGATGTGCGTGAAGAAGCCGCGCCGCGCGCCCAGCAACTCCACGGTCTTGACCGAACGGTCCACCGTGGAATGCGTGGGATGCGGCTTGTAGCGAAGGGCGTCCAGAAAAATCACATCGAGCGACCGGAGCAGTTCCATGGACCGTTCGGGGATCTCGCTGTGGTCGGTCAGGTAGGCCGCCCGGCCGAAGCGAAAGCCGTAAATCGTCTGGCGGCCATGCAAAATGGGAATGGGACGGAACTCCATGCCGAACAGATCGAACGGTTCGCCGGTCAGGACGTGGGCATTCAGCCGCGGCACATTCGATTCTTTCCTGGCGCCATCGAAGATGTAGGGAAAGCAGCGCTGAATGGCCGCCATGGTTTCTTCTCCGGCATAGATGGGGATACCGTCCTTCTGGCGGAAATTGAAGGGCCGCACGTCGTCAAGGCCCATCAGGTGATCGGCATGGGAGTGGGTGAAGAGCACGGCGTCCAGGTGTTCGATGCCGGCGCGCAGCGCCTGGGTGCGGAAGTCGGGCGTGGTATCGATCAGGACGTTCCGGCCTTGGTAGCTGATAAGGATGGATGGGCGCAGCCGGTTATCGCGGGGGTCGGCGGAATGGCAGACCGCGCAGGGGCATCCGATAGTCGGCACGCCGACGCTGGTACCGGAGCCCAAGACGGTAATCTTGGATTCAACGGCCATTCAGGCCTTCTGATCCGCCGCGCGGCCCATTTCGTCGGACACCTGGACGAAGCGGAACCGCAATTCCGTAACCGAGTTTTCCAGCAGCCGCTGCTCTTCCAGCGAGAGGTTGCCTTTGGTTTTATCCATCAGAAGCGCCATCATGTCGATGGTGTGGCGCGCCATCGGCAGGTTCGGCTCGGCAGTCTCCTCCTCGGTAAAGCGCATCAGACCCAGTTGCATTTCGGCCTGTGCCCGCAGCGAGAGCACCAGAAAATGGAACGAGGGCGGCGGCAGTGGGAACGGCTGATCTTCGGCCTTCAAATCGGGAGTTTCGTCGCTCATGACCGCCATTTTAGCAGTGCGGTTCGGTTCGAGGTTCCAAACCCGCGGACTGTGGGAAAAAGCCTCTTGCGGCTCCGAACAGAGGCGCGCGGGCCGTCGAGCGGTCCGGGAATACTTAGTTTGTCCTTCACACCGGAAAACTCTTGTATCGCTAATCGTTGTTGTTATAGATTCGTAACAGCCATAAAGCTGAATCCCAGAAACTTCCGCTCCTGCGGATAACACCCCCTGGTGATCGGATAGCCATCGTCGCCGCCCCAGGGGATATCAGAGAGGGAAGTTTCGAAGTGGCAACGATCTGCCCGAGCGAAGGCGGTCTTAGATCATCACAGAACTTCCTCAAACCATTGGGCGGCCGAAACGCACGGCGGGGCGCCCTCTGGGCCCGTCCGAGAGCCCGGCCGCCCGCAACGTCCCCGAATTCCCCCAACGTCACGCCCGCGGCGTCTTTCATCCCAGCCTCTGGTTCCCGGCTTGGCTTCGTTCCGTCATCTTCCCGCGGATCCCGTTTCCGCGGTGGTAATCTCGAATCTATGGTTCGAGCATTGGTTCTGCTGTCTCTGGGCGCAGCCGCGTGGGCTCAACGAGGGCAGGCGCCCCCCACTCCGGCGTATCCTAACCAGAAGGAAGGCGATTGGGTCGCCCACGACTTTACCTTTAAATCCGGCGAAACACTGGCCGAACTGCGGCTGCACTATATCACGCTCGGCACGCCGGCGCGTGACGCCGCCGGGCACTTGAAAAACGCCGTCCTGATCATGCATGGCACCGGCGGCACGGGGCGTCCGTTTCTGGGCGCCGGATTTGGCGGCGTGCTTTTCGGCAAAGACCAGCCGCTCGACGCGAACAAGTATTTCATCATCCTTACCGACGCCATCGGGCATGGCCAGTCGAGCAAGCCCAGCGACGGGATGCATGCCAAATTTCCCCACTATACCTACGACGACATGGTGCGCGGCCAATACCTGCTGATCCACGACGGATTGGGCGTGGACCACCTGCGGCTGGTGATGGGAACCTCCATGGGCGCAATGCATTCCTGGGTGTGGGGAGAGATGTACCCCGACTTCATGGACGCGCTCATGCCGCTCGCGAGCGCGCCGGTGGAGATTGCGGGGCGTAACCGCATGTTCCGCGCCATGGTCATTCAGGCCATCCGCAGCGATCCGGATTGGAACAATGGCGAGTACACCAAGCCGCCGCTCAATGGACTCATCGCCGCGGAGTACGCGCTCTGGATGATGACTAGCAGTCCGCTGCAGTTACACAAGACGAACTCCACGCACCAACAGGCCGATGCGGCCGTGACGGCGCTCAGGCAGCGTGCGGCGCGTGTCGACGCCAACGACATGCTCTACCAATACGAGTGTTCGACCGACTATAATCCGTCGCCGGACCTGGAGAAGATCAAGGCGCCGCTATGGGCCATCAACTCCGCCGACGATGAAGTCAACCCGCCGGAACTGGGAATCCTCGAGCGTGAGATCAAGCGCGTGCCCCACGGCCGCTACATACTGATTCCCACCAGCGATGAGACGCGCGGGCACGGGACGCACTCGCGGGCGGTGGTGTGGAAGAGCTACCTGGTGGAGTTGCTGCAACTCACCGAACCGAAGTCGGGCGTGCTGCTGAATCCGCGGGACGATTTCTGGAGGCAGCACGCGCCCGAGACGCCGCAAGTGCGGGTGGCGACCACGCAAGGGGATTTCGTCATCCGGTTGCACCGCGACTGGGCGCCCATCGGCGTGGACCGGTTCTACAATCTGGTGCGCGCGGGATTCTACAACGACTCGCGGTTCTTTCGCGTGATCCGCGGAGACTTCGCGCAGTTTGGCATTGCGGGAGAGCCCGCGGTAGCCGGCGTGTGGAGAGATGAGACCGTTCCCGACGATCCGAATCCCCGGAGCAATCGGGTGGGGCTGGTGGCGTTCGCCATGATCGGAAAGAACCAGCGAACCACGCAGATTTTCATCAATCTGAGAGATAACTCGCAGCGCGATCCCGACGGATTTGCGCCGCTGGGCGAAGTGGTGGCGGGGATGGACGTGGTGAATAGGCTCTACAGCGGGTACGGCGAACGTTCCGGCGGCGGTCTGCGTGGCGGAATGCAAGGGCCGGTCTTCGAAGGCGGAAACGCGTACATGGACGCGAGGTATCCGGACTTGGACCGCATGCTGGCAGCCAGGATCGTGGAGAACTGAGCGCTACTTGAAAATACTCTTCGGAATCAAGCCGTGTATACCCTCCGTGCCGTCGACAGCCTGGGTAACATTGAAGTCCACGGCGACACTGCACAGCGCGTAGGCGTCCTCGCGCGAGAGGTGCTTTTCGGTAACCAGAAAATCGATGGCATCGCGGACGGCATAGATCATGGCTTTATTGAGGTCGGGGTCCAGCCCCATGGCGATCCAGTGCGTCGGCGTTTCGCCGCGCGGCCCTTTGAGGTGCATGTCCTTGCGCACGATGAACTGGAACGTCCCCACCAGGGAAGTCTCCATGGCCGTGATATCGGCTTCTCCATTGCCCTGACCGGCGTGCCCGTCCCCTACGACGAAGAGCGCGCCGGGGACGAAAACCGGAATGAAGAGCTTGGCGCCGGCAACCAGGTCTTTGTTGTCCAGGTTCCCCGCGTGCGCTCCGGGAGGGCCGCTATTGACGCGCCCCAGTTCCGGAGCCGGCGCCACGCCCATACTGCCGAAGAACGGGTGCAACGGAATCTCGATGTTGTCCGAGAATTTCGCGACGTTGCGCTGCTTATCGAGCGGGATGATCTTGGTGCGGCCCTGGGCGAAGTCCTCGCGCGGCAGCACGCCGCGTGTCGGGCTGAAACCGTTCGATGCGTACGGTATGGCGAGATCGATCTTCTGGATTCGCACCTCGAGCGTGTCGCCTGGTTCGGCGCCCTCGATGAAGATGGGACCGGTGAGAATGTGGCCGCCGGGACCGCGGTTAGCGCCGGTCACTTCGGCATAGATGGTCTTCAGTTCCTGCTGAATGTCTTCGGGCTTGACACCCGCACGTTCGAGCGATGTGGGACTGCTGGTGGTCAACGTGTGTACCGTAACGGTGTCGCCCGATTTGATGCGCAACGCCGGTTTGGCTTCCGACCAGTAGTATCCGAAGGAAACCGTTGAGGGCGAGGCTTTGAGTGTGTAGTCGGCGGCTTGGGCCGAGGTAAGGGCGGAGAGAAGGACCAGCAGCAATTTCATGATCTTGCGATTCTACCGCAAGAAGAGGCAGGGAAGCGGCCCGCTCCACGTTTCCTATTCCGGTAGGGACATGCCCTTGATTATCACGGCAACCTGCCCATTTTTCGGTGACAGCCTGAACGGATTTCTTCAGTAGCTCTTTTCTAGTCTCGCATGTCTGCAATGTCGGCATGGGTTCATCGGTGAACCGTGCCGAGTCCTCGCCCGCGAGGCGAAGCCGGAGGTCGTACTTGGCGTGCGGATAGCGGGCATCGCGGGGGTCTCCGCCTTCACCGACCGAACCGTCGGAGCGACCCCGAGGCGCACCTCCTTGCGGGATAGGCGCTTGCAGCCGGTTTCGGCGACCCGAATCTGAAGGTCCGATCCGTGCGTCTGACTTTTGATACACTGAGGCAAGGGAAGGGTAGTTCGAGCCGATCGCCGAACGGTCAAGCGGTTAGTCGCAGTACTGGATTCGGAACCGCTTAGAGTCCGGTAGGCTCTTTGTTCCCATGTGCGCCCGTAGCTCAGCTGGATAGAGCGTTTGCCTCCGGAGCAAAAGGTCGGTGGTTCGAATCCACTCGGGCGTACCAATCCAAGTCTTCTCCATTCATTGGCTTACGGGTTTCCGTGGCTTCCCCTTCCGCAACGGCTTTTTCGGCGTTGTGCCCAGAAATGTGCCCACCCTGAACCTCACGCGCCTTTTCCATTGCCGCCCGTCCTGTGTCCATATTCGGGTGAACGTAGCGCCGTGTCGTGCCGAAGTCGCTGTGTCCCGCGAAATACGCCAAGGTGTATGGGTCCATGTGCGATGCCCACCGCGTCAGGCACGTGTGCCGGAAGGTGTAGAACGGCATGGGTTCGATGCTGGCAAGCTCACACGCCTTGCTGTGCCGCTTTACCAGAGTGGATTGCTCCATGTGGCCGCTCTGGGTGGGTGCGGGAAAAACCCATTCTGAATCCGCAACGGATTTCCGCATGTCGAGTAGGACCGCCGCGCGATTCGGCAAGGGAATGGACCGCCGCGCGTTCGCCGTCTTTCCAAACGGAATATGGAGAGCACTGTCCCGGACGTGTTCCCAACGAAGCCGATAGCATTCTTCGGGGCGTAATCCGCAATCAAGGAGGACGGTGGCCACGTCCCGCAACAGATAAGGATCTTCCGGCTTGATCGGTTGTTCGTCGCGCGCCGTTGCACGGATACCCTCAAGCGCGCGCTCGTACGCTTCCAGAATCCCCTCACCAATCTGCTGGGTAGCTTTAAGGTATGCGGCCTCTTCGGTGGGGCTCAACACACGTTCCCGCCGCCGCTCTCCGGGAAGCAATTGGACCCGTGGCGCTGCCTTTTCAGATTTCCCCCATTCGACTGCAAGGCGTAGCATTCGCCGTAGGACCTGCAAGGCCCGGTTGATACTGGACACTTCGTATTCGGCTATCCGCCATTTCGTCACGAACCCAGAGAGCATCTCGGGTGTGACGGAATCAACCGCCGCACTCGCCAATGGACCGTAGCCCGTGAGGTGCTTCACCTGAATCTCGTAATAGGCCAACGTCGAAAGCTTGTCTGCGAACCGCGCACGGACGTGCGGCATGAAGTCATCTTTCGCAAAAGCGGCCACCGTGGGAACCGGTTTCCGGTCTCGGATTCCAACTTCCCCTTTCGCAAGAGAGGTCTTGTGCGCGGCTTCCATCTGTTCGGCAACGCGCTTGTTCGTTTGCTTCGTGCTCTCCCGGATCGATTCGGCGTTCCAACTGAATTTGTACCACCAGATCTTTCCCCGCTTGTAGACTGCCATCTCGTTTAGCCTCTCGTTCCAGTCAGAATCCGGTTGATGACCACACCATGCCAACGCTTTGCGGTTCGGGTCTTGAGCCCTTCGGCGTTCACTTGCGCGGCGATGCGATCAAAGCCCATGCCACTGGCCCGCAGAGCCTTCAGGCGCTCGACTACTTCAGCTTCCCCATCATAGAACCCGTAGGGCTTGCGGCCCTCACAGCGGCCTTCTTTTGCCCGCTTACGAAGGCGCGCCCCGCGCAACTTCAGAACGATTTGAGACTTCTCATACTGCGCCACGGCTCCCATCATCTGCCGAACCAGTATCCGGGTCGGGTCAGTTGCCATCAGGTCCGGTTCGGCCACCGAGACCAGATCGAAGCCGTTCTTCTGAAGGTCCGCGATGATGGTTTCCTGAACCATCAGGTCTCTTGCCAACCGGTCTAGCCGCTCGATAACGATGGTGCGTACGCCGTTGCTGTGTAGCACCGTCATCAGTTCCGACCATGCTGGACGGTCCGCCGAATCGGTCGTTCCGCTCACTCCCTCTTCCCGGAACACTTTGACAATTTGAACGTCGTGCGTCGCCGCATACTCCCGGATGGCTTTCAGTTGCCGGGGGAATCCGTCGCCTTCAATTTGGCCTTTGCCGGAAACTCTGAGGTATGCGTGGGCCTTGGTCATGACTCAATTATCAGACCTCCATGCCTGATTTGTCAATACCAATTCTGGAGAAATAGTATCAGCATTGATTCTACGCAACTTAAGGGAAATCAGTCTTTGCGCTCGCATGACCGTTCGGCAGCAATCTGCTACCACGAATCGCGCGGGCGTCATCAAGCTCGTGCCATCACAACCCGAACGGGCTGTCTTCTGGAAGAACAAAAGAAACGCTCTGGTACGGTACGCCGTCAGCGGCCACCTCGGCCATGAATTCGAATTGCCGGAAAACCTGAGTGGGCACTGTTTCTCCAGCTCGCGCCCATCCAGACGATTGGGAGCGGTGAGTCAATTTGGCGATTTCGAGAAACGTGCCGGGATAGACTACGTTGTCGGCACCACCTCCGAACAGAATCCACCCCCCGGCTGTAGGTCGTTGTGGGAGCCCCCATCCCCCATTACCGTCGATCCCATATGGTGCCAAGTTGATGCCGGGCACTACAGGGAATCGGAGGCTAGGGAACCGTGCGATGCCGCGCCCGGAGTTCTGGATACCGACAAAAAACTCGCGTTCATAAAAAGCTGCGCCTTGTTCAGATCTAATACGTCCGGGCTTGGTCCACAGCGACAAGACAGGGCGGTGCCGACGCCCGAACATATCCGCGAGCTGAAAGTACTCCATCGGAAAGGTTCCAGCGCTGACCCGCAGGAAAAAATCCCTATGCTTCCTTGATCGAATTGGCAGACCGTCAGTAGGAGGCACGTAAACGAGCACAAACCCGGAAGGCTGACCTGTTGCCTCAAGAACCATGACAACACGGACGCCCGGCAACGAAGGTTCCACCAGATTTCCAATGAGATTCTCAACTCTCGATTTGACAGCCAGGGCGTCAGCCACTGGCTTGAGGCCTTGAATTGTGTCTGCCTCGTCCTTTCTTGGAGATCGCGCTTCAACGCCAATCACGAGAATCCCACCATCGGCATTACTGAAACCTGACAATGCCTTCGCGAGTATTCTCTGGGCATCGTCGTCACGACTGGGCCACTCTTTGCAATCCAGGTGCAAATCTTCTGTCTGGCCGATCAACGCCTGAATACCGGTCATGCTGAGCAGTTGTTCAAATTGGGCTTCTAAAGGGGACACGGACGCTCCAAGCTGGGGATATTAACATTGATCGTACCATCGGCCTGAAGGCACTTGACGGGCAATTTTGCGAGTTAAGGTCCATGTTATGAAATCGCCAGAACAAGCAATGGATGACCTTTGCGGAAAACCGCTTGAAGGTGGGGCTACGCTTCGGATGAGGTCGAATCGCACTCAGATCGTCTGGAACGCGGAGGGCGTCCATTCCCCGGTACTCAACGGCGAGTGGAATCTGCAATCAATTGCAAATTCTGTCGCACCGGCCTGCACCCTGGACCAAGTTAAATAGCGTGGGCTCCTATTTCGCGACACCGATACGGTTGACTTGCGCATAGAACCCTAAGTGCCAGTGCTTCTCGCTGTCGGAGTACATCGAAGCGCATCGCACCAAATACACCGCTCCGTCCGCGTCTTGAAACCACAATTCACGTACGTTCTTCTCCCCAGGAACAACCGTGGCTGAAACTAGTTTCCAGGCCTTCGGAATAACTTGGGTGGTCTGATCGGGGTAACCGGAGGCGTCATAGACCTCCATGCCAACGATGGTCTTCGTTTGCGCCTCGGCAGGCCCGAAAACGCGGGGCACCAACAACGCGACTACTGCCATGAAAATGCCAACTGCGGTTCGCTGTTTCACTCTTTTGTCCCTGCTTCCATCCGGCTCTTGTCCTCTCAGAGGGGAGGAGTATCGCTGTCTAGGGATTCTGCGATCAATTGCAGACTACTAGCAGACCCTGGCTATCCGCCACGGGGTAGGAGGTTGGGGCCGGTATGCGCCGCGCAACGCCTTCCAACAGTATGCGATAATCGCAACTCCTTGGCCAGCCCTTTATCCTCTTTGGTTTCATGGGGAAGAGCGGACCACGACTGCGCGGTAGCGGGAAAAGGCAACACGTCCTGCTCACCTTGCTGCGTGCCGTTCGCGAAGAAGCCGGATTCAGCCAGAAGGAATTGGCGGTCGCGCTCGGGATGGGCCAGACCATCGTCAGCAAGTATGAGCACGGCATTCGTCGATTGGACCTGCTCGAATTGGACGCGATTTGCGGTATCGTCGGCATCACCCTGGAGGAATTCGTTCGCCGTTACCGGCTCAACACCGAGAAAACAGCTCCGGCACGGAAGCGTGGCAGCGGGTCCGGCTCTGAATCTCCACTCTGATCGGAGTGTCTTATTCAATACCACTCTTCCCGAAAATCTCCTCCATCGCCGAAACTGCTTCGATCAGCCGCTGCTCAATTCCCCTGGAGGTCTGGTCAGGAACAATGACCGTTGCCCGGTTGATCGGCATCCCCCGCCTGTATTCGTCCAATCCCAAATCGAATTTGATTTTCTGGACAGATTCGAGCAGGTCCATGTAGAGCCTGATCATTGGGCTCAAGCTCGCAATCGGTTTGCCCAAAAGCCTTTCCCTTTCCACGAGAATGAAGACGCGCTCCTTCTGGATCAACGCAAGCTGGATCAACTCATCCAGGCAATCTACATTTGCCCCATGAAATAGCTTGATTCGGACACTCGCCCTCAGTCTGGCCTCCGCTGCCAACTCACCCCCAAACGCCCCATTGCAGATGGCCCCATGAAGTCTCTTTAGCTGCCTCGCGAGACTTTCCTCGCCGACATCTTGAGCGTCTCCCCACTCTTGCTGAATCAGTCGGGCCAGCATGGGTGCTGGTGTCCCACGCATCAGCTCATTGACGATCCGTTGAAGCTTCTCATCACCGAGTTTCTGAAGTCTATCGAATGCCATTTAAGGCCTCGCAAAGCGGGTTCGGGCCGCTATCGGCAGTTGCCCAACCTATCGGCGCAAATTTGCAATCAATTGCAGAATGCGTCATCCCAGGACTCCTAAAAGGTCGCCGCTCTTCTTCATGGCCGCCTTTTTCTTGATGACTTCTGGGTCGAACATAGCCAGCGTGGCGGCCAACTCCTCCGGGCTCGGGACGTACGGCTCTTCTTTTTCGGCGGGTGGAGGCGGCATTGTAACCACGGCAATCGGGCTTGTAGCCTCCACTGGTTTTGCAACTGATTCCAGGGATTGCGCGCGCATCTTCACCGCCACATGCTGATACTTCAGTAGAAAGCCGATATGCGGTTCGATGGGGTACTTGCTAAGCCCTGCCACAAGCTGGACACGAGCACAGTACTTCTCCCACCTCTTCAGGGCGAAACCGATCACCGCCTTGACGTTGTCGAAGCCCACTGCGCTTGCAAGCATCTTCAACTGGCCCCGCTCCTTCTGCGTCAACTGCTTGTGATGTCTTTCCCCGGGCAGGAGCGCCATGCAAGCATACCAGTGCGCCTCCAGAACGAAAGATGGCTTGGCCGCGTGCTTCACTCCTGCCTGCTCCCCTTGGTCTTCTCCTGCCGGTTGTGTCTTGATTCCCTCAGCCCGCCCGGTTGCGAACATCAGTTCGCAGGTTTGACTCTGGGAGGGAGTCTCTGAAGGAGTCTCTGGTATTGGTGCGGACATTCTGGCCACATGTAAGTGGCCCTTATGGCCGTTTGAATCTGTCCTAACCTGCCACATGCCGCCCGACAACACCTCCATCGCCCGGCACAGGCCATCGTAATCGATCCGATACCAGGGGGTACGGTCGTACTTGTGACGGTTGAAGACACCGACGGAAATCACATTCAGGTCTGCCAGCTTCTTGGTTGTTCTCCTGATCTCCCTCGCTGAATAGCCCAACTGTGCGGCCCACTTGTCGTACGTGTTGTAGTGCCAATTGAAGCCACCGGCCTCATCCCGATGGTGGGGGCTGACGCTGACCCAGTAGTGAATCTGCTGGATCAGCAGAGCGCCGCAATTGCCAAATGCCTTGGCCAGCACTGGAGAGAAGAGAACGACTGCCTCGCCTTCCAGAATATTCTTGCTTTCGGTCACGGCGTCACAGCTCCTTTTCAAAGCTTCCGCCGCCGGTTGGCCTTGACTGAAGCCACGCTGAGATGTCTTCTGGCCTATACCGGACGGATGCGGAAATCTTCATAAATCTCGGTCCTTGTCGCAGAAGCCGCCAGCGCCGCACGGACGCCACGGACAAGCCCGTGATGCGCGCCACGTCATGCTCATTCAGAAGGTTCTCAATTACGTTGTGAACGGTTCCCATTTCGTGCTCCTTTGTAGTGGTTAACTACCACGCTTTCATAGTCGGCGAAACGGGAATTTCTCGAAATACAGTTGACCGGAAGTTTTTCGGAAGAGATGCGGAAGGAAAGGGGAATTTGGTCGGGCGACTAGTCGGGCTTCAGGAGTGCTTCCCGCGTGGTGCCCATGGCCTCTGCGATGGCATTGAAGATATCTCGCCGGACCTTTCCCGTTCTTCTGAACTCTCGAAGGGTCCTGTCGGTTGTGCCGCATTGGTTTGCAAAGTCCGTCGCACCGATGCCTTCCTTCCTAAGGTAGGCTTCAAGCCGCCGTGCCGCCCTTTCGCTTGTAACCGTTGCGTTCAATCGCCTCGGTGTAAGCGGGCTTGTGATTGCCACGAGATTCGCGCCGCCCGCCCTTTCGGCTTCTAGTCGGCAGCAAGAGTCAGCGGACGCCTCTGAAACCGCCCGCTTATCAGCCACCGCCTTCCAATGTGCCAATCGGTCAGAAAGGTGCGCCCGCAAGTGCAAGTCAAAGGACTGCCAGTCCGCAAAACGGCGCAACCAAAATTTGTATCTCAGGCGAAAACACGTTCCTAATATCCCTATCTCCTCCTCGAATTCAGGATCGCCCGGCCTTCGACTCGGGCCTGCACACTTGATCAAGTACCGCTGGAAGCATCGCTCAATATAGGTTTCCCAGTCGCCGCTGGAGACAGAAAGCTCGATGGTGTCGTCCCACCCGGTTTTCAGGCCAGCGTCAAGCGCAAGGCGTGCTGATTCCGCCAACCCGTGCCCAAAACCCTCTTTTCGTACGAACCCAGCCTCAGGACGGATCTGGTTTGAGATTCTGTCGGTGACATCCCCGGCCAAATGGAAGACGTAGCGTCGCGCGTCGGCGGAGTGAGGCAGCACCTCTTCGGCGTACGCGTCGTATTGGCGTTCGATGTAACGCTCGAAAGCAGGAAAGAATACCGAGGGGTCATACTCCACCAGCGTACGCATATCAACCGCGACTGATTTGATCGTACGCGATAGTGCGGGCAGCAATTCGGCCACCGCTTCAGATTTCACGGCCTTGATCGTGGCGAGTGACTTTTCCGAGAGAATCCCAAAGATATCGGGATACCCTGGTGGTGCTTGACTGTCCATCGATTCCTTTGCGGTTCCCACACTGGGAGTAGCCGCCCGTTGGTAGGGTGCCCAGCCTTCAGCGTAGAGGATCAAGACAGGCCCCGGCGGCCACCTTCACACATATCATGCTACCCGGTACTGTGCCCAATGCTGTGCCCACCCCCTGCATAGAAGCGTTAGTCACCGTTGCGAGTGTGCCGGCTTCGAGTTGCCGTAAGCCTCTGAAGAATAGTACGCTGTGAGAACCGTGAGTAATGGTTGTGCCCACAGCTAATTTGTTGATTTCTTGGGAGTTCCTGCCTCCGGAGCAAAAGGTCGGTGGTTCGAATCCACTCGGGCGTACCATTTCCTTTCATAGACCTGCGCCGTGGTCCGCCCGCCCTAGCACTGGGTTTTGATACGGAGACCTTTTGCTTTTCCGCTATTTTTCGGTAATTTCTGGAGGACCGTATCAAAACTCCCCCATACCAAGCTGGGTTCCGCGGATCCGTGACGGCGAACCTTGTAAATGGGGAGGCAACCGTCTTCTTCTTGACAGTATTGGACGCGATTTCGGCCGCGTCCTTTTTGACACAAACAAAGGACTTGCACCCTTGTTTGTGGAGAGACCCTAAGTGATATCCTTGCCACGCTATCATCTGGGTGTTATCTCGCAGCCGCAGCCAGCCGCGCCGCCCGCTCGTACAGATCCTGTATGGGGCGATTCTTCGGGCTTTGCCCGATCTGGCGCTGCAACATGTCCCGAGCCTCCCCAAGGTCCTTCGCGGCCGCCGCGCCTAACCCCAACTGCGCTTCCAGCGACCCGAAATGCAGCAGGCTGGCGGCATCGTTAGTCGCAGTGTCCAGCGAAACCGAGTTCTTCGCTTCAATCGCCCGGTATAGCGTTCGCGCTTTGGATTCCCACGCGATCGCATCCCGGGGTTTATCCATAAGATCCAAAGTCTCGCTCATGGCATTGAAGGACGTCGCCAAGTCTTCCTCCGCTTGGGCGTCGTTCGGATCGGCATTCGCCGCTGCCTGATAGATGTCCAGGGACGTCCGGCAATGTCGCAGCGCCTCGTCAAAATCTCCGATATGCCCCAGGTCCGCGCAGAGGCGTTCATTGGCGTCTCCCAGCAGGCTGTGGAGGTCGGCGTTGTTTGGGGCTGCCAGCGCCAACGGTTCCCAGTTCGCCAGTGCCAGACGTTCCTCCTGCACAGCTTCCGGGTAGCGATGGGCGGCTTCGAGGCTCCTGCAAGAATAGTTGTGCGAGATCCCGACAGCGCGCGGCCCCCGCTTATCGCCGGGATTCTCAGCCATGAGAGCGGATCGAATCTGCAGCGCCTCACGCTGGCAATCCAGCGACCGCGGAATGTCGCCGAGTTTGGCCGCGATATCTCCCATCCCGGTGAGAATTGCGCTCTTCAGGTATTGAATATCCACGTATGCCTTGTCGTGGGGAGACTGGTCACTTACTAAGTTGATCTTCGATACTAACTCCTGATCCGCCGACAGCACCCGGTCAAAATCGCCATCGAAAAGGTAGGTCGAGTTGAATTCCGCCTCCGCGTGCATCAGGTCCGACTGCAGATTTCGATCGCCGGGCGCCGCGGCCGCCAGCCTGCGCAGAATCGCCAGCGCCTTTCGAAAAGATTCGCGCGCACTCTGCAAAGAACCCGGTCCGCCGAGATGAGCCGTCATCTGAGCGCCCTGAATCCTCCCGATCCGCACATAAGCCGTGGCTAGATCCGGAAGTACGGCCTTGTTATTGAGCGTGTCGGACGCCATCTGATCCAGGTACTGAACCGTGCGTTTGATAACTGCGGCCCTTACCGCCGTCGCCCCCTGCATGGTGGACAGCGCGTCGTCCACCTCAAAAAGCATGGAATTCGTCAGCCGATGCAGCTCTTCAAAGCGGCGTTCGGCACGGGCTTCCGCGCGCTGCGCCCGGTGGGCATACCAGACTGTGCCGGCGGTGCCCACCGCGATGGTCAAAAGCAGCAGCGCCGCCGCCGAGACCAGCAGCCTGTTCCGCTTGGCGAACTTCCGCAGCCGGTACAATGCCGAAGATGGCCGCGCCGCAATCGGGTGGCCATCCAGATGGCGCCGAATATCGTTCGCCAGTTCTTCCAGGGTTGCATACCGCTGTGCCACATCCTTGGCGGTAGCTTTGCGTATGATGTTGTCCAGGTCGCCCGCCAGTTGCTTGCGGACGTTTGCCGGCAAACCGGGAGCTTCGCTGGCTGGTGGAGGTTCGTATTCCAGAATGGTGCGGGCAGGGTCAATGGAGAAGTTAGGCGCTCCGCTGTAAAACGGGACCTTGGTGAGAAGAAAGTACAGCAGAGTTCCGAGCGAGTACACATCGGTGGCCGTGGTGACGGTACCTCTGGAAACCTGTTCCGGACTGGCCGAGATAGGTGTCAAAAGCCGCTGCCAGGGCTGGGTCCGGTCCATTTCGGGCCCAATCGGATTCAGCAGTTTTGCGATGCCGAAATCCAGCAGGTGCGGTTCACCGTCGGCGCTCACCAAAATGTTTCCCGGTTTCAGATCCCGGTGGATCACCAGGTTCTGGTGAGCAAACTGGCCCGCTGCGCATACCTTCAGGAACAGCCGTAACACGGCCTCCGTTCGGAGTTTCTGCTCCACCACAAATAGATCGATCGGACACCCGTCAATGTAATCCATCACCAGATAGGGTTGGCCGTCGTTGAGCGCGCCCCCGTCCAGAAGCCTCGCGATGTTAGGATGGTTGAGATTAGCGAGGACCTGCCGCTCCGTGCGGAAGCGGGCTATGCTCTCTGGATCGGCGGCCCATCGGATGATCTTGATGGCGACCTGCTTGCGGTACTGGTCATCATCGCGGACCGCCAGCAAGACCGACCCCATGCCTCCGGAACCCAGCAGCCTTTCGATGCGGTACGGGCCTATACGCTCCGGAGCGGACGGAACGTCCGCGGGCCGGAGCGGAGATTGTTCGGGGATGTCAGCCGCGTCTTCGAACGAAAGTAGTGATTCCACCTCGCGGCGCAAATCCGCGTCTTCTCCGCACGCCGTCAGGATGGCATCCGCCCGCTCGTCAGGTGGGCAATCCTCCAAAGCATAGAGGACCTCTTTCACTTGCCGCCAGCGTTCGGGTGTCATGCCGATGCCAGTTCGCGCGCCAGCCACATGCGCGCAGTCTTCCATTCCCGTTTCACCGTAGCCGTGGAAAGACCCATCGCCGAGGCCGTTTCGTCGACGCTGAACCCGCCAAAAAAGCGCATTTCCACGATTCTCGCTTGCCGCTCATCGAGTTCCGCGAGCCGGGTCAGCGCTTCGTCCAGAGGCTGGATTCCGATCCTGCCAGTGTCGATCAGGTTCAGGTCTTGATCCAGTAACTCGAACTGACATCCGTCCCCGCGCCGCTGCGCGTTTCGCGCTCTCGCATAATCCACCAGGATGCGCCGCATCATATGGGACGCCAGGTTTAACACCCGCATACGGCTGGACCAATCGACGCTGAATTGGCCCGCCAGGCGCACATATGCCTCGTGAACCAGAGCCGTAATCTGCAGGGTGTGATTGGGCCGCTCCGCCGCGAGGTGTGCCTGCGCCAGCCTTCGCAGTTCGGCGTAATACCCGGGCATCAATTCGTCGAGAACAGCCTTTCCGTCATCGTCCTCCGCACGGTTGGCCGGGCTGTTCGGGGGGTAGTCCACGGGAATCCTACAATTCTAGCCCGAAAGGCGGGATGGAAACAGAATCCGCGAAGGGCATGATCCCGTCCGGACATTTTTCTCGCGTCTCTTATCGGGGCACACCCTAAGGAGGTTTCGATGAGGAATGATTCCAGCGTCTGGCGCCGATGTAACTGGGGAGCAGCCTGCCTGGCAGTGATCTGCAGCGCCGCTCCGTGTCTTGCGGAGGCGCCACCTCTTCCGGGTTACCTCACCCTCCCTGCACAGGTGCAGATGAAACCGAATTCCGTCCAGGAAGATTATGGCGAGGCGGAGTTCGTCATCACGGGCCAAGCAGACGCGGTGAGGCAGGGCAAACACTGGAGCGCTTTCCTGACGCTTCCGAGCGTCCCGGGCGGTGCTGAGCCGGAGGCGGTCTGGGCGCAGCTCAAGCCGGCCCTGGTGCGAGGCGGTTGGACCGTGCTCTCCGACTCTGCCGGGCACGAGAAGGTCGCCCGCTATCAGAAGGACGGCCACGACACCTGGTTCGGTCTGTGGATTTTTGGTACAGACGATCTGCGTCTAGATCTGGTCGAAGTGGGCCCGCCGACTCTCAAGATGAAACTGGCCGTTCCGGCGGCCAAACCCGAAGCGGTGAGCGTGCAGAGCGGCGACTTTCCGTATTTGACTCCGATACCCGGCTCCGAAGGCGGAAACGGCCGTCATGACGACTCGCCCATGATGATCGACGTGGACGTGGATAAGAACACCAACGAGAAGCAAGTTGTCGGCAGCGGCTCGATCACTAAGTCCTACACCCTGCCGCCGCCGCTGCGAACGACGGTCCTATTTGCCACCGTGTATCGCGATGCGCTGACGCAAGCAGGCTGGACGATTGTTCATCAGGTGCAGGGCATTCACGCGTCGGACGCGGTGCTCAATGCGCACTACCATTCCAACGGACGCGATCTTTGGGCAGCTTTGCACAGCAGCGGCGCGGACTACACGATCCAAGTGGAAGACGTGGGCGTGGAGGACATCGGCAAGGAACTGGATCGGGACTGCCATGTTGCTCTGTACGGCATTCATTTCGACTTCAACAAAGCGACACTACGGCCGGATTCAGAGCCGGTTTTGGAGAAAGTGCTGGGGTTACTCCAAGCGAGGCCGGAATTGAAGCTGGAAGTGCAGGGACATACCGACAATGTCGGCGGCGACGACTACAACCAGAAGCTATCGGAGTCGCGAGCGAACGCCGTGCTCGAGTGGGTTCGCGCGAAGGGCATTGCGGCCGATCGCCTGACGGCGCACGGATACGGTCTGAAAGTGCCTATCGCCGATAACGGTACGGATGAAGGCCGAGCCAAGAATCGCCGGGTGGAGATCCAGAAGCAGGGGTGTGGAAAATAACGTGACGCATTCTGTTGAGCCTCGAACCTTGTGGCGAACCGGTAGCGAGCTGGCTTCCCTCAGTTCGGCTATGTCGCGCTTTCCACCCAGCCGCCGCGCGCGATTGCCGAGGCGTTGTTAACCCAGCCAAAACTGCGGCGAAACGGTGTCTCAGTCCTTTGAGGTCTTAACTCCCGCTGCCACCGGAACTACACGGAGCGCATGGAGTTGGGCCGGTAAAGGGCTGATTGAGCAAATCGTTCTGCTTCTGAAGCCACTGAGCAAGCCACGCGAGATCATCACTCACGGGCACGCCAGTCAGGTCGATAATCGGGTCTAATAAATCTATTATCAATATATCTGGTGAATACATCTTCGTCGGCAACGTTCCCGTCGGATCGCACGGTTCCTCGTCGGGCTCATCACCTGGAGGATCGTCAGTGTCCGGGCTGGGGGGATCGATCGAGTTGACCGGATCGCTATAACCAAAATGACCGTCAACCGTCTTTGTAGCCAGACCGCGGGGATCCATCCTGTTGACCGGATCGTTGAGTGCATAGGCATACAGATTGGTGTCCCCCCCGGCGAAGCGCAGGGGATCTTTGGCGGTCCAGCGTCCCGCCGCAGGCATGTAATCTCGGGCGCCGAAGCGCACCAGTTTGGTATGCGGATCGTACAACCCTCCGGCAAAGCCGAAGGGCTGAAACCCGGGATTGGTATCGTTGACGATCTCCCCGGTCACGCTATAGTCGATTTGTTCGACCACCGCGCCGGTGGCAGCGTTGACTACCAGACGCGGACTGCCCAGAATGTCCGAAAAGATGCGGTACGTTACACCGTTCTTCACAAAGTAATCCGGCGCGTTCCTCCGGGTGGCATAGACAAACTGGCTGACCAACGAATTGGCACCGTCCAGTTGCGCGACAATGCGGTTGCCGTCATAGAGGAAGCCGGCGCTTTGCGAGCCGTTGACGGTCACTCCAACGCGGCGGCCCCTGGCATCCACGAGGTACGCGAGCGCCGTGCCGTCGGCAGCCGTCGCGGCAATCAGATTGCCGACTGCGTCGTAGGTGTAGCTGCTGTTTTGGCCCGCGGTGGACTGGCCGGCTAGCTCGCCATTGGCGCCATAGGTAAATGTCGAATTCCCCAGAGAAAGCATGCGGTCCTGCGCGTCGTACGTGCCGCTTACCGTTCCCGATGCGCTCGTTCCGGTCAGCCAGTTGGAATTGGCATCGTACGAGTAGCGGCCAATCACGGCCCCATTTTGGCTGACGGTCGCCAGTCGCCAGGCTGCGTCATAGGTATACGTGAAACTGTTGGTTTTGCCGCCGATACTTTCCGTCTTGCCCGTAATCTGTCCCAGGCTATTGTAGGTGAGCTGGCTGCTATACACCGTTGCGCCCCCAGCCTGCGCGGAATAGCCGGTTAGTTCTCCATAGCCATCGTAGGTCCAGGAATCGGATGTCGCCCCAAGGGTGGTCTGGGAAACCAGCCCGGTATCCGCGGTGCGTTGGATGGCGAGCGCGCCGGCCGTAGTCACCAATCCATCAAGATCGTATGCGAAGTTCAATGGCGAACCACGGTTTATAGTCAGTGCGGTCTTCCAGAAGTTGTTGTCGTACGTGCGAGCGACGGTTCCCGCAACCGGACCGCTCCAGGCCTCGGAAGTGATTAGTCCGCCGGCGTAGGTCCAGTCGACTGTTTCGCCGCCGGAAATGGCGGCCGTGACCAGATTGCCTGTGGCGGGATCGTAGGTATAGTCGATGGTCTGGGTGGGGTTACGCACCGTAGCCGCCGCGTCAAGATGACCGACCGGCCGGGAGGGACGGGCTGTCCGTCGCGCGGATTCCTGTATCCGCCGTGAAGTCAAGCGGCCGAAGTTATCGTAGGTGTAATCGATGTTCTGGCCGTCTGGCAAGGCAACGCTGGTGAGCTGCCGGTCGGCGTCATAGGAGTATGTGGTTGGACCGGCGCCAGGAACTTCCGGCGGCGTGTAGGAGGCCAGCAGATTCACAGGCGTGTAGGTGTACAGATGAGCTGTTTCGCCCGGAGGGGTGACGGAGGTGAGGTTGCGATTCGCATCGTGGGTGAAACCGGCGGTCTGGCCATCGGCCCGGTTGAACGACGCGAGATTCCCGGCGGCATCGTGGGTGAAGGTCTGCTGGCCCACGGGAGTGGTCATGGAGGATAGCCAGCCATTGTGGTCATATCCAAAGGCCGTCGTGCGACCGCTTTGCGTGATCGACGCGGGACGGCCGTTGGAATCGTAGGTAAATGCGATGGGCAGCAGAGAGCCCACCTGGTGGCCGGATACACGCTCCAACGAATCCAGCGTGGTAAGCACCGTTCTTCCTTCGGGACTGACGTTCCCGTACGTTCCATTCGAGGTTGTGAACTTCGAGGTGTAGACGCGGCCGTTGACAGTCAGGGTATCGGTCTGGGATGTGAGATTGAACGGGCCGGTGCCGGAGGTCACCGCCGTGCGGTTGCCGACGGAGTTCCTGGTCAGCTTGCCCCTGGTGACAGCCGCCGAGGCGCCGACGGGCGCCTGGATTCCGAAGCGCGGATCGGGGCCGAGGGTGTACTGGTATTGAGACCCGTCCGGCAGGGTGGTGGTTTGCGCCAACTGGCCGCTCATCTGAGTTTCGGTTTGGGCGCTTTGCTGGCCGGCCGGAAAAGCGACCCCGAGGGTTTGAGCGGTGGAAGTCCCGGCCTGGGCCGCGAACGCCGTGGAATAGGTGGTGGTGCGTTGCAGGGCGCTCGTCTTGGTGACGGTGTAGTTTCCGTTAGTGGTGGTTCGGGACAGATTGATCGAGCCGCCCACGGGATCGTTGTCGTGCAACAGAAGGCCGGATGAATCGTACTGAAAAGTGAACACTCCGCCGTTGGCGTCGGTCATTCTGGTGAGCAGACCGGAAGTGCCGTTGGTCAGGATGACCTGGTTGCCGGCCGGATCGGCGATGCGGCTCAGATAGCCGTTGGCGTCCACCGCCAGCGTGGTCTTCTGGCCAAACGGAGCGACGATGTCGAGTGGATGTTCGCTCGGGTCGCGATCGATTTTGGTGACATTCCCCGCGGCATCCGTGACGCTGATGAGGGATCCCGCCGCGTCGTAGCCGAAGGTGTAAGCTACGGCGCCGGTCATGGGCCGCAGGGTCTGAAGATGCTGTCCTTTGCTGTTGAAGACATACACTTCGCGGCCATTTTGCGAGGTCAGGTAGTAGTTGCCGCCAGCCTGGACGGGGGCCTGGATTTTGGCGTCGCTGCGGGTAGTGCCATCGCCCAGAAACAGGGCTTTGGGCTCGGAGGAAGGAGGTGAGCAGGCGCCGCCTACGCAGTAAGTCTGGAGCGATGGATCGAAGGCATGATGGACACTGAGCGTCCAGCCGCCGAGTTGCAGCGCATCGGTTACAGCGACCGCATTGGCGCTGGTGGAGCCGGCCACGCGGTCGCTGGAATAATGCAGGGAGTAGGACGTGCCGGTGACCGGCAGGCTTTCCCCCAGAGTCTGATTCTGGCATCCGACAATCGATCCGCTATCGTCGTCACAAGGGGAATCCACTTCATTGTCCACGACAGGGGCGGGAGGGGCGGTTCCGCTCAGGCTCCAACTTACTGTCATACTCCCGGGCCATGCCAGATTTCCGAATAGACCGCTGAAACCGCCGGGGTCGAGTAAGTTGTCTAAGTTATAGTTGGGAACGGTAATGCCATCGATTAGCTGAGTCGTGTAGGATCCACTGGTGCGATTTCCGATCCAGGCGGATTCGATCAGGCCTCCAGCGCCGGTAGAGTCCAGCGGGCCGCCGGTATCCTCACCGCTCGATTCGGCAATCAATGCGGCTTGGGAGAAAAGCGTGTTCAGGCTGCTATAAAACGGTATCCGGCCTTGAGTAATCCCGAAGGTCGCCAACAAGCTGGCAATAGTGCCGGCGCGGGGATCTGTGCCGGCAATGTGAAGGTCGATCGGGTCATCGCTGTAGTAACCGGCTGCCCCTCCGAGGGCGTTGCAGCCGTTGTCGGAGATTTGGTAATTGAACCCGTGGTGCCCCATGGTATTCACCGTCAGGTGGGCGATGTTCAGTTGGTTGGTGACTGTCAATCCAGTGAAGGGCAGAAGTTCCCCTTGGTCAAAGGGGCTGCCGGAGTCCGCGGCCGAGACGGAGGCCATGGTGGTTAAAGTGCATGAACTCGAATCTGCAGGGTTCGTACTAATGCTTTTATACACAATAGCCCAAGACAGGGTTCCGGACAGGGTGTAGTTGACCGTCGAGGTTGCGCCGATACTCTGGTAGCGGGTGAGTAGCACGTTGGCCTTGTAAGAATTGCCCTGCTGGTCGGTGAGAGATCCGTTGGCTGAAACCACCACGGTGATGTTCCCGTAGGCCGGGAAAACGTTCTGCACATCCGGCCAGGCGAGGAGTTCCGCAGAGAATGCAAATGTAGGATCCGTCTGAGACCAAGCCAACGGCGTCGCGGAGAGTACCCCCAGCAAACAGCAAATCCTGATCATTGATCGGCGCACACGTCACCTCCACACCCGCTGCCAGTCAGGGCGATTCGACTAGTCCTCAGAAGACGAGCGGAGCCTTCTTGATTAACGACGCGAGAAAAGTCGCGGGATGGGATCATGCCATTTCAGCTTTTATTCCCACCCGGCTTTTCGGGCCTAGCAATCGTAGAATTCGGCTCCGGAAGAGACTCTTTAAGATGGACGGCCCTCCGAACCACAATCGGGCAGCCGCGCACACGACGACATGGAAAGGCACGTCGCTGCGGGAGTAATCGTCATTTTCCGACCGTGCGCGAAGGCGAAAGCGCCTGGCTGGTCGGCCATCCGAAAGTTGTCCCAAAATGAGCCTTACGCCCGGTCGCCAAGCGCCACCAACACTGGCCAGCTTGGGCTGCCTGCGCGATCGGGAGTGATACGCCATTTCGGAAAGTGGCCGTGTGTCTGGTCAAGAAATGTCGCCCCATTAGAAGACGCCTCGGAGTCGTTAAGAGCGGGTGTCATCGTAAAATGAGAATCTTGGTTCAAGTCCAGTCCCTGGGGAGGGGCGGTCGCGAATCTGATGCGGTGCTTGTTGTCCGGTCCGGGGTTCAACTGCGGTTTCCTGGTTGCGATTCCCTAAGAGTTTTCCGAATCTGCGAGAGCGCGCAACGCGCGATCAGGCAAAGCCCAAATCGGATCGAGCACCAACTCCGGCTTGTTGAGGTAGTGGGGGAGGGAGGAGCCCTCCACGAGGTCGATGAAGAGTGGAGAAATGGTGAACCAAAAGAGTCCAGCCCGCTTGGCCGGGCCAGCGATGAGAGGATGGTTGACCAGCTCCATCAGCCTCTTGCCTCTCGCTTCGTCCGTCGTTTCCACCAGAACCGCCCGGACAGGGTGGATGCCGAAGGCCTCCTTGTGCCGCTGCTGCTTCTTGACGAAATGGTGGTAGCCGCGAAACTTCCTGAGCATATCGGTAATCACCATAGTGCCGCGGTCAGCCTCGTAGAAGAAATGGGCGAGTTGTCGATCTTGCGGGCGGTCCGTGAAGCGCAGAGTAAACAGAGCATCAGGCTCGACGGGCACTCGCTCTGTCTCGTCAATTTCCTGCCAAAAGAATTCGCCGCCTACCTTTGAGGATCGGATCTTCGGCACATCCACCTTGTGGCCGGCAATCTGTCCACCCTGACACCAGGCCTCAAGGGCGACGGCACTGCCCGAGTTCCTGCACGCCATCTCCACCATGAAGTGCATCCGCGAAATCATCAGGCCATGGTTCAGAAAGCCCAGTTGCATGTGCTGGCCGCGAACCGCCGCGCCCGCATAGTCCTTCTCCCGATGGCTACGAGTTTCTTCAAGCATCTGCGGGTGGATCTCAAGGTGTCGCCGCTCGGCCAAAAGGTCGAGCGGCTCGCGGTTGTCCAGGTAGTAGTAAAACTCGCTGTGGGTGCGGAAGCCGGGGAAGGCCCAGCGCGCGACGAGGCCACGCTCCCACAGTCGCCGCAAGCGGCGATGGGTCACATCTTCGTTACCGCCTGCGAGCCGCACAAGCATCGCAGCCGAACAGAATCGGTAACGCAAGATCGCGTCGACGATATCCAGGTCCCGGTCGGTGATTTGGCCGGGGCGGTGGACCTCGGGACGATTGAATTTGGAGAATTTTGGTATAGCCATAGAGATTCGGTTGTTCAGGAATCAACCCGAGTGGCCGGCCTGGTCGGAGTCGGCGGCTGGATCGCCATCGGACTCGCCTTCCGACCTGGAGTTGCTGGCTCCCACGGGACGGGAAGATGCCCGGCGCCCGGCACGCTCGGGTTTGGCGTCCGGCCGAAGGGTCTCCAATTGACGGTCGAGATCTGCTATCGACGCAGACGTCTCGGCAATCCGGTTGACCAAATCGGCTGCTGTTGAGAAGTGAATGACAAGCTCACCGCGGCGTACGTACACTTGCGACGGGAGTGCATCGATAATTTGCGTGAGATTCATGGCATCTGTCTCCTTAAGTGGTTGGGAAAATGGAATTTAGGTGAGCTCGGGGCAGCGAATGAGGGGTGGGTTTGCCGTATCAGAACCGTATCAGCAACCCGGATATTGACACGGTTTGGGTTATCTACTGAGCGAAAGCAGACTCCCCATATTGTTGAAAAACAAAGGACAGGATAGAGCCATTGGAGGGAATTCGGACTTCTCCGGAGCAAAAGGTCGGTGGTTCGAATCCACTCGGGCGTACCAGTTTTCTATCAGTTAGCGGCCTTCCTCCTCGACAAAGACCCCTTCAGGCCTTTTGCTCAGCCGAGTTTCTGTCCACGTATCGTCCATTTTGTCCAAGTAGCGTCCAGAGAACTTCGCCAGATTGCGGCTGAGCGATTCGGCGAAACCGGCACAGTTTAACAACTCCAAACCCAACACGGCGCCGCAGCGAAAACGGCGTCTCCGCTCCTTTTTCAGACCCATTCCGGAGGTCTCTATGTTCAGATCGCCGCGGCTCTCAGACCTATCACCGGCGCGCCAAGCCCTCGTGCGTCTTTGTCAGGATGTGAATTTCGGCCAGATCCTCAACTTGCGGGTAGGGAACGCGGAGCCAATCTGGAACCCCGGACCCACCATCCTGTCGGAGGTCAGGCTCGATATTGAGGAGGCCCCGCGGCCGGAAGGTCAACTGCCCGATTTCAAGCTCTCATCTGAGATCCAGCGGCTAATGTGTCATCTCGATCAGCTTAAGGACGGAAGGATCGTGAAAATTGAAGTCCGGGGAGGCATCCCCAGGCGGCTCATTCTGACTTCACGGTTGGCGTAGACCGCGCGCGCACCGTCGCCCCAACAAACAACTCCAAGCGAGAACTCCGCCATGCTTCCGACTCGAACCCGTGAAGACTCGGCTGCTGAAAGTGCGCCCGAAGACAGGCTTTCTGCTGATAGCCCATGCCCCGAACAGCCGACCATCGCGCCCATCCTCGCGCTTCATCGACATGACGACGGCTATATTGCGTTTGCCGTCGCGCGCGACGCCGGGGAAGACTTCCGGCCCCTGATTTCGGTTCGGCGGGACGAGCTGGCCCGGTACTTTCCGGAGTTTCGGGAGCAGCTAATGAAGGATGCTTACGTTATATGCCGTCGTGTCCGCAACTGTGGAGCGCGCAGCGGATGACGCCGCGCCGTGAACTTGGGAGTGAAGTTGGGATGCGGGATGAGACGGAAGTGGAATTGGGGAGCGGCCATGCTCCGCATCATGTAGACGTGGCTGGCCGGAAAGGATAGTCTCTGGCTAGGCCGGAGTCAGTTCCCGATCGGGGGCCTTCTCCGCATGGTCCACCACAAGGACGTCGGCTTGCCCCTTTTTCTTCTCCAGCCTGAGCCCAAGCTGATCGCGCACGGCGTCGATGAGGCTGCCTCCGAATTCGGGTTCTGACCCATTCGAGGCTACCGGGCCAGCTGCCCGTCCGCCCGGTTCCATCAGGAAGGAGAACGCATAGTCATATCGGCCTCCAAGCCCTGTGGCGTCCGTGACCGGCTGTCCCAACTGATCCGAGAGAAAGTTTGCCAGATCGCCAATTGAGTCGCCTTTGCGACTCACGTGCGCCATGGTACGGACAGGCGGTCCGCCCGCGGGCGGCCTCCATGCTGCCTCGGGCTTCTCGGACGCCGGCTCTTCGGATTCCTTGAGCTTCGAGCCGCCCTTAGTCACCGTCAGTTCGTAAACCGTCGTGTCCTTCTTCTCGAAATGCGCCTTCAACCCGAACCGTTCGGCCAGCAGCCTCTGCTGCATCAACCCGAACCGGCGCCTGTCGGCACCAAGCGGAATCTTCGCCACGACGTTGTATCGGGCGGTATCCATCCAGGCAGGTGCAGTCAGTTCGAAGCCGCGCAAGTTGTATGCCATCATCACCAAGAAGGAGAGGGTGTAGTTCTCGCAGGTGAGCGTGCCCGGATCGGACGTGCCTGGGCCGCCCGCGCAGCGCATCCACCGCGCATCGGGCGGAGCCGGCTTTACCGAGGCCACTTCGAACTGCGCCGTCTGTGCGAACGCGAGCACGCCGCATGCAACAACGCCGATGCACGCCCTCACTATCGTCTTTCGCATGATGGATACATTATAAGCTGAACATTCCCACACCCAGCCATCGGGTCAATCAAGGGAACGACTCTCCCGAACTGGCTTACACAGCCCTGCCGAAAGGACACGGCACGAAGGCGTGCGAACGATGAGGCTCCTCCCATGGTACGGAGCAGAGCGTCATCCGATCCGGACCAGCGGACGCGAGTCCTCAATGCACAAACAGCGTAAGGCTGGCGTCCCGCACCGGCACTCCGCCCACCGAAGGCGACACCGAGACCGCACCTGTTTGATTCGTGGGCATACGGATCGCTACCAGCCAGACGCCGGAAATCGAGCCTGGTGACGCGGAGGCGGAGACCACCGTCGCCGGCAGACCGCCGGCAAATGTAATCGGCAGGTTCAACTGGGGGCCGGGATTTGGTGTGATCGCCCCGGTGGCCTGCGCCGGCGACGTCACCCCCAAACCGTCCAGAAAGATTTGCACTACCGATCCGGGAGCAGCAGGGTTCGCGCATGAATTCCGAGTGCCATCGGCGTTGAAGGCGAGCGGCGCGGGTCCACCGTTGTAGTTTATGCTGCTCAGGGGGCAATTCGCCAGCGACGACAGCGATGTCGTGGTATCGAGAAACGCCACCGGATTGCTCGCCACGACTGCAAGGGCGCGCGAATCGGAGAGGTTCAGTTGGGTATTGGCAAACACGATGTTCGCCTGCGCGGCACCCGCGATTTCAAATGGTGCCTGCAGATTGATCTGCTGCGGCCCGACATAGAGAAGGGGGCTTGGGATCCCATTGATCGCGACGCTGATGCCATCGAGCGAAGTGGCGAACTGTTGAGAGGTCTGCGCGATCACGCTTCCGGATAGTCGCCGGCCGAATATCGCCAGTAATTCGCCGGGCGCGATCGAGGTTACGGGCCTCAGATCCGCCCCATCGAGAATACATCCGATGGGAGTTGGCGCTGCCGTTGGGTCGAAGGTAACCAGATCGGAGTCGGTCCAGGCAAGCAGCAGATTGGCGGCGACGTCATACCCCAGAATCTGGCCTGGCACAGAACGGGCGGCGCCAACCTCGGTAGCATCGGTACTCAACCGTGCCGCGTAAGCTTGCGGCAGGCATTGCGCGGGGAAACCCTCGAACCCGGGGAGATCGGTCGACCCAGCAGTTCCAGAGAGGTAGATTCCATTCGCGGCGAACGCGGCGAATGTGATGGTATCCGTCTCAGTTCCGCTGAAAAACGTCGAATAGATAAGACCCGTTCCCGTGGCGTTCAACTGAGTAAGGTACCCGCTGGCTGGCGGCGGATAGACGCAGAAAAAGACGCAGGTATTTGGCGGCGGTGGCGCACCGGCAACATATGACGGCTGGTATGCGTTAGCCGTAACAGGGTAGTCCGGAGAACTGGTGGTTCCGGCCACCCAGACGTTGCCCTGCGTGTCCACGGACATACCAGCAGGCGTGGCGCCGTATGAGCCAACGAGGTAGGTCGAGTAGACGATCTGGGTGAGACTCGCGTTGAGTTTGGTTACATATTGGTAAGAGCAGGCAGAGGACAGTTGCGCGCTCCCGCCGCATGCTTGCAATTGAAAGGTGCTCTGAAACGCGCCTGGCGTGACGGGAACCGGGCTGTTCGTGCCGAACTGGGCGCCGACGATGTAGACACTGCCCTGACCATCCAACGCGATCAGGCCGCCGATGCCGCGAATCGCCGCGAGAAGCTTTCCACCCGTTGCGTCGATCTTCATTACGAAGAAAGTATTGCCGTCGGTGGTGGTGAACGGTGCCCCAGCAGTCGTCGGAAACACACCGCCGATGGTTTGCCCGGAAATGATCGCTTCACCGGCCGAATCCAGAGCCAGGCCGTTCGTGCCAGGATCGATAAGGGCACTGCCGCCGATAAAAGTTGCGTACACCACTTTGCCGCTGGGGTCCACTTTGGCGACGAAGCCTTGCCCGTTGGTGGCTTGCAGGGTAGTTTGCAAAGCACCCGAAGTGACCGGAAAATCCGGCGAGGTGGTTTGGCCCAGAATGTACGCTGCGCCGGTGGAGTCCACAGCAATGGCTGCCGCGACATCGGTATTGCTCCCGGCGAATGTGGTGGAGTAGAGAACGTTTCCAGTTGGGCTCAGCTTGTCCACAAAGGCGTGAGCGGCGGGCAGCGTCCCTTGAAAGCCTGAGATGTAGATATTGCCAGCCACATCGGTCTGGACGGCATTGACCTGGCTGTTGGGCAGGTGGGCGAGTAGAGCGGTCGGCGACGCGGCCGTGCCGATCAGCGGACAGACGACGAAAACGAGCAGCAATGGCTTCATGAGCAATCCTGTGGCGGAGGGAGGGACGCGGGGAATCCGACTTCTGCCTTGATATACAAGGGTATCACTTGGCCATCCCGAGGCCCTACCCCTGTATGTCGTGCCGCTCACAAACAGCGGGACGAACGCATCTACATCGGTGCCATCAGCGCTACAGCTTGCAATTGCTTCTCATGGTTCGTGGACGCTAACGGCGACGACCGAACGATGACAGAAATTCCACATTACGAAAGGAGATGAAATGGAAACGACCACAGCAACCGCGGAGACGGCCGTTGCGCCGTCGCCCGCTCAACCGCAACTGTACACTTCGGCTTTCAGGTACAACGACGAACAGTTGGTTCAGCTTGTCGCTGCGCTCGAAGAGCCGTTCGACCCGCGGGAGATCAAGTGGCGGGTCACCAACACGACCTCCGACCGGCGCCGTGGCCAGGTAATCGCCTACGCGGATCCGCGCGCGTACACGGACCGGTTGAATGCGATCTTCACAATTCGCGGATGGACGCGCGAGTATTCGATCCAGGTGATCCAGAATTTCGAACGCGTGGAGCGTGGGAACTCCGACACCCGCATCTCGGGGAAAGTCGTCGTCACCTGCAAGTTGACAATCGAGGGATTGGGCGCGCACAGCGGTCTGGGCGAGGAGTGGGCTGACAACGAAAACGCCGCGACCGCAGCGGAAGCGCAGGCATTCAAACGAGCGTGCTCCTGCTTCGGCCTTGGGCGATACCTGTACGACCTGGGCGGCAATTGGGTGGACCTGGACGAAAAGAAGCAGCCCCAGTCCAGACCGAAGTTGCCCGACTGGGCACTCCCGAAGCGGAAGCTGAGCGGCAGCAAAGTTGGAGGCAGCGCCAGCCAGACAATTCCCAACGGCCAGCCATCCCAGAGTAAACCGCTGGACGCCGTTGCACTCAAGGAACGCGTGCGAGCACTGTGCGGGCAAGTGGGATTCAGTCTTGCGCGCTCGTTGACCATCGCGATTGCCGGTTCGGAGTCTGTGGAAGGAGTGAAGGATATCGGCGTGCTTGCGACGCTGGTGGCCAAATTGGAAGACACGGTGCGCGGGGTCGAGCGCTTGCGCGCGGCCACGGCTGTAGTTGGCCAGGCGAAATGTTCGGAGATCTGCCGGGCATTGAACTTCCCCGGCGACTCCCTGGATGACGTAAATGAGAACGGTCATCAGGCGGATCGCCCGGCTTGAGGATACCGTCAGGTTCGCGGACGGCAAGGATAAATTAACCGTGGTGGTAAGCCGGTTCGACCGTGAACTGAGTCTAGATCCAGCGACCTATCTGCAGATCCTACGGAAAGCAGGCCCACTCCCGGCGGTGATCAGGCTTGACCGTATCCCCAAGGGTATGGGCGCGGAGGATACAAGGAGGTTCCTGCGGCAAAACCGAGGGGAGGTCTGCGGCCCCGCGGTGTGTCCATGCCAGCGATTCCTGCAGCGTTAACACGGCATATCGGTACCTATTTTGTGCTCGCGAACTCCAACTTCCCAGGCTGGTAAGTAGCACCACCTACAGCCTTTACAAACGATGCGCACACCTTCCCGTTCTCGGCATTTCTAGAATTTGTCCGGAGTTGAGAAGTGCTCCCCCGGGCGGCACTCACCTAAGATGTTGAGTCTAAAACAATTATGACGCTCAGGATTAGTCGGCATTTCTTCTAGAACAGGACATCTGAGGACATCTGCGGACATCTGAACCGGCGGGCGGCGGCAGCACTGCAAACCCACCCTCGGCCTGCGCCAGCATCTGGCGAACCTGCTTCGAACGAAGGGCGCGCACCTCAGATTCCAGGCTGCGGTCGCCGAATTCCCCGTCCACCTTCGCGGTGGGACGCATCCCAGAGTCCCGCATCCGCTTGGCAGCTCATTGAGCACATGCGACTCGCGCAGGAAGACATTTTGGACTTCAGCCGGCGGCGTCCGCTTGGCTACCGATAAGGAACCTTAACACTTACCTGTCGAGACCGTTGCGCGGCCTGGTCAGATAACGGCTCTGGCGGTTCGATCCTGGGCGGGTGCATCGAGGCGGAGAATCTCGATCTTTCCGTGATTAGGGACGTCTATTAATTCGGTCGTCAGAGCCTCTAACTTTAGTAGATCTATGCGGCTCCCGTTAACCGAGACGCAAAACGCGGGGTCAACAAGGAACTTGGCTCCAATCAGTTCTCGGATTTCGACGTCAGGCAAAAGCCCATGGTCGGCCCTGCCCCGAACGACGGTACCGTGTCCCGCCTTAGTGCTCTCGCGGAGGACTTCGCAATGAAACGGCTCCTGGCCCCCCGACGTCAGCCTGACGCGAGCGGTGATGCACTGGCCGCTTTTCCAGGTCTCAACTTCGTATTCGTCGGAAAAGCAGAAGCTGGCGTGCCGCCCTTTACCGCTCCTTCCGAAAGCCAGCCGTTTTCTCGCCGACGTGCCCGGCGGGAACTCAACAAGCTCGCCCTGCTCTTGGGTCCGATTGTAGGAAAGCGTTTTCCATCGGCGCGAGAATTCCGCCGGAGTCATGCCGGTGCCATTGTCCTCTAGCGACCAGGGATCGCCAACAGAGCTTGGCCAGCCAATCGAAACTTGGGTGGCACCTGCGTCGTATCCGTTCGCGACCATCTCAATGAGAGCGATCCGAGGATCAGTGATGATCTGCCCCGCGTGGTCTCGCAAAAAACTGGCACCGAAGGCGAACGGAAAATTAAGTTGAGGACCGCCTACCGATTCGCTCTCTTCGGCCATAATCAGTTGCCTACTATATCAGGCGGCTGATATGCCGTGGTCAGGCCCGTGGCGGCAATTGAAGCGGCGTTGGCGGCACTGTTTCTTTGGCGGCTCTCAGGATGGAGTCCTGCGCACCGACCCGGTACAGAAGCGCACGGGGGTTGGGCTGCCCGGCTTCACCGCGCAGGCAGTCGGGCCAATACCTGCTGGAACATCTCACGAATGCGAAGCTGCGTGCCATCCTCATCGCGCCGATCCAATCGCCGAAGGCTCCAGCAGCGGCCCGTCTCGATGTTCTCCAGGAAACTGTACCGGGTGCCATTCCGCGCGCGTGTCTCAACGGGGTTGCCGCCGTCCTCCTGGAGTAGCCACACCGCCTTCAAGTGGCCCTTCCGGCCGTAGGCTGGTTTGACGTAGCCACTTGCGACGAGTCGGTTTGCTGCCTCAAGCGAGCGAAAACCCAGGGGGGTACCTTCGGCGGCGTAGATTGGGATCTGTTCGCGCTTAGAAGACACTTGGGTTGTTTGCATAGGAGGGAAGGAGTTTCGCGAGAGTCCCGTCTCTCGAATGGCGCAGAAGCGACACGAACTTTGCGTCTGCCCCATTCTCTCAGAAACGGTTTGGGGGGTCAATGATTTGTCTTGTGTAACTAGCTTTGTTTTCTGATGGTTGAGAGTGCGCCCGACGCCAAAACAGCACGCGATGGCTACCGTCATATATAGCGTCCGCGGACGTCCTGTACACAAAAGATAAACTTTTCGCGCTCGCACAGTTCCGAGGGTCCCAAATTCGTCCGGCGCTCGTCGGCGCCATAGGGCGCCACGTTATACCCGGTGCGCTCCATCATGACGGGATACGTCCGGCCATCGGTAAAGACGTCCTTGGGCACATAGACGGACGCGAACAGTTTCGCGCCCTCTACCTGACAGCCCCCGGTGCTATGAGCGCATCATGCACCAAGGCGGTATGATGTGGTCGGCAGAACCTTTTGAAAGAGGCGATGGCCGCTGATGAAAGCCGATAAAACTTGATTTCATAAGGGAATCTGTTTTATCGGCGTTCATCCGCGT
>Ga0182018_10000234_pt1 | contig 73052 bp, 60 predicted proteins | sample 812P2MmetaG_FD_120490 | JGI IMG/M metagenome (GOLD analysis project Ga0182018, IMG submission 120490) | Permafrost microbial communities from Stordalen Mire, Sweden - 812P2M metaG | ecosystem: Environmental > Terrestrial > Soil > Wetlands > Permafrost | place: Sweden: Stordalen | collected... | reverse complement strand
CTACAACATCAATTCGCTGGACATGATGACGAGGTGAAGGACGGGCCGGACCACCCACGGCTCCCGCTCCGAGACCGTCATCGCGCAGGCGGCATTTTCGGGCCCCGCCGGATTCCCGGTCACTTCCCCAGCTTGCGGAGCGCCTGGTTCACCTTGTCGAGGTCGCACGCGTTGGGGTCATATTCGGGACCCAGCCATCCGAGCCACTCCCGGCCCAGGTCCGATGCGGGCTCCTTCAGGCAGGCGAGCATGTCATGGAAGGCCTCGATCCCCCCGCAGTCCTCGGGCGGCCCGGCTCGCTCGCCGGCCACGCACGCCGGATACTGGACTCCCTTGCCGGCAGCCATGGTCTTCTCCACCCGGATGTCGACGCGCCACGCCTCGCCAAACTGGTACTCGTAGGTCATCCTGTCCCTGTGCGCCAGGTTGAGGTCCGCCAGGGTGACGTCCCGGTCGTCCTCGACCATCAGCTCGTCCCGCTTGAGCGGATTGCCGAACTTGAGGTCGTCGAGCGCAAACACATGCGTCTGGTAGTCGAACCAGTCGAACGTGATCTGGATGGAATCATGGAGGCGCGAAAGCCACATTGTCTCGAGGACGAGGAGCCGCCTCCAGACACGGGGCTGGGTCCCGTTGACGACCATGCGCAGGCAAAGGACGCGCGCCGCGGCCTTCTTGACCCCCGAACCCCTCCCCTCTTTGAGCGAGATCATCTGTTGGCGTTGGGCGCGCCAGCGGCCCCGGCCCGGCCGCGAGGCCACCGCCGGCGCCGCCTTGGCTCAATGATCCGACACTCTCCGGTCCCCTGAGGGCAGCGTGATGATCTTGAGCCCGTCCTGCGGGACGGCCGCGGCCGGCGACGGCGGGCCGATCTCGACCTTGGTGAAGACCGCCGTCTCAAAGGCGGCGTTGTCGTGCGCGGAAACCGCCAGGCCTATGTAGAACGGATTGGTGAGGTGCAGCTGGAAAAGGCATCCCGACGGATGGGGCTCCTCGCCGGCGCGCGCGACCGACAGGTAGACCATGTCCCCGATCTTGTCCAGGCGCACCCTCTGCGGCGAGGCCAGCATCGACTGGATCTCCTTTGTGGTCCCGCCCTCGGCGTCGCGAAACTGCAGCGACGTCAGGCCGTCGCCATGAACCGCCACGTCGACGTAGGGGGAGCCGGGTTCAAGGTTCTGCCGGATGACAAGGCACGCCTTGCGATGCCCCTGCGTGCTCGTTCCCACGAAGCTGATGTCCGCCGCGATCGAGCCGTCGCCGGAGACCTTCCTCCAGACATAGTTCATGGCGTCCGCGGTGAACCACATGTTCGCCCCGCTTGCGCCGACCGTGTAGGCGTCCTTGGCCGCATCGAATGAGGCGGTCCCGGGCCGGCTCACGGTTCCGACGTCGGTCTGGCCGGGAAAAAGGCCGAGGCCGGCAGCCGGCGCGGGCGGCTGCGCCATGGCGCAGGCCGAAATGATGATGCTAGCGCAGAGGAGTCTGACTGGGGAGGGGTTCATCGCAGTGGAGGAAAAATACATCATGTCCCGATCCCGTAGGGAAGCCGATTCACCGCGCGGCCGCGCGGGGGGTCACCGCGGCGGGGAAAAATTTGTATCCTTGCGCCACCCCGGCAATGCCTTTTGTCTTGGCCTTCCGTTGAGCCCGAAACCCCTGAAACGGCCATGACCGAACAGACCTATGACGCCATCGTTGTCGGCTCCGGCATGAGCGGCGGATGGGCGGCGAAGGAGCTGACGGAGCACGGCATGAAGGTGCTGCTTCTCGAGCGCGGGGAGAACATCGAGCACATCACGGGATACGTGACCGCGCTCAAGGCCCCGTGGGAGCTCCCGCACCGGAACAGGCTGACGAACCAGATCAGGGAGGAGCACGCGACCATGACGCGGGACTTCTTCATGGACGAGGGGAACGCCTACCTGTGGACGAACGAGAAGGACTCGCCGTACATCGAGAAGAGGCCCTTTGACTGGTTCAGGGGCTACCACGTCGGCGGCCGCTCCCTCATGTGGGGACGGCAGAGCTACCGCTGGAACAAGTTCGACTACGAGGCCAACCTCAAGGAGGGGGTCGGCGTCGACTGGCCCATCCGCTACGAGGACATGGCGCCCTGGTACGACCACGTCGAGTCGTGGGCCGGGATAAGCGGGTCGCTCGAGGGGCTGGAGCAGCTGCCCGACGGGAAGTTCCTGCCCCCGATGGAGCTGACCGTCGTCGAGAAGTCCGTCGCGGCGAGGATAAAGGCGCACTATGCGGATTCCCGGCGGCTCATCATCGGTCGCGTCGCGAACCTCACCGAGGCCCACAACGGCAGGAACCACTGCCAATACCGCAACAAGTGCGACCTGGGCTGCCCGTTCGGCGCGTACTTCAGCACGCAGTCGTCCACGCTGCCCGCGGCGGTGAAGACCGGGAACCTGACGCTGCGGCCGTTCTCGATCGTGACGCAGCTGCTCTACGACAAGGACAGCAGGAAATCGACCGGCGTGGAGGTCCTGGATGCCGAGACGAGGGTCACCTACCAGTACAAGTCGAAGATCATCTTCCTGTGCGCCTCCACCCTCAACTCGGCGTGGGTTCTCATGAATTCGGCGACGGACGTCTGGCCCGGGGGACTGGGCAGCAGTAGCGGCGAGCTCGGCCACAACATCATGGACCACCACTTCCGCGTCGGCGCCTCGGGCGACGTCGAGGGCTTCGAGGACAGGTACATCTTTGGGCGCCGGGCGAACGGCTTCTACATACCGCGCTACCGGAACCTCTTCGGGGACAAGCGAAGCTACAGCCGCGGATTCGGCTACCAGGGCGGATCGAGCCGCGCGGGATGGGACCGGGAGATCGCGGAGCTCGGGATCGGCTCCGCGATGAAGGACGCCCTGATGGAGCCGGGGCCGTGGACCATCGGGATGACGGGCTTTGGCGAGGTGCTTCCGAACCACGACAACCACGTCACGCTCGACAGGAACACGAAGGACAAGTGGGGCCTGCCGATCCTCTCGATCGACTGTGACATCGGGGAAAACGAGAAGAAGATGCGGCTGGACATGATGAATGACGCCGCGGAGATGCTGGAGGCCGCGGGCGTGAAGAACGTGAAACCCAAGGATTCCGGCTATGTCCTCGGCCAGGGGATCCACGAGATGGGCTCGGCGCGCATGGGCCGCGACCCGAAGACGTCCGTGCTCAACAAGCACAACCAGGTGTGGGACGCGCAGAACGTCTTCGTGACGGACGGCTCCTGCATGGCCTCGACGTCCTGCGTGAATCCCTCGCTGACGTACATGGCGATGACGGCAAGGGCCGCCAACTTCGCCGTCGACGCGATGAAGAGGGGCGACGTCTGAGCCGGCCATGAATACCAAACCCATTCAATCCCACCCAGCCATGAATAGACGGGAAGCAGTCTGGAGGATCGCCGTGCTGATGGGAGGCGCGATGGTCGGGTCGCAGGTGCTGCTCAGCGGCCAGGCGATTCCCGAAAAGAAGGCCGCGGGGTTCACCGACGACGACAGGGCGTTCCTGGACGAGATCGGCGAGACGATCATACCGGCAACGGACATACCCGGCGCCAAGGCCGTCGGCATCGGGGCCTTCATGACGATGATGGTGACCGACTGCTACACCGACAAGGAGCACGCCCTCTTCGCGGATGGCCTGCGGAAGATTGACGAGGCCTGCAAGGCGAAGGGCGGCAAGACCTTCATGGAGAGCACGCCGGCCGAGCGGACCGACCTCGCGAACGCCCTGGAGGCGGAACAGCGGGCCCAGCATGCGAAGAATCCCAATGATGAGAGCCCCCACTACTTCCGGATGATGAAGGAGCTCACGCTCCTGGGATATTTCTCGTCCGAGATCGGCTGCACGAAGGCGGTGCGCTATATCGAGGTGCCGGGATCGTACAACGGCGACGCCCCCTACACGAAGGGCGAGAGGGCCTGGTTCTGATCCGGCGGCGTCAGGCCGGAAGCCTCAGGGATGCGCCCCCCCGGGCGGGGAAACCATGAGGAGAATGACGCGGATCGACGGCAGGTAGATGACGGAGCCCAGGGCAAGGCTCCAGTAGAGGAGCCTCGTTCGCAGCTCGCTGAATCCCAGGACGGCCCACCAAAAGGGCCATGCGCATATCGCCACCAGAAGGAGCACGATGTTCATGTCGACCCATTCGGCCCCAAGGTAGGCGAAGACGGCGTGCGCGATGATGGCGCAGGAGAGCAGCCTTTGCTTTGCGCGAGTCATGGCCCGTGAAGCCGCCAGGGGCCCGGACGGGCCTTCCCCGGCATCATTGAGTTTGCGGCGGTTCTCATGTCTCTTGTTTTTCCGGGCGGATTCCGGCGCCCCTAGTCGGTGATGATGACCGTGATCGGCGCCGAGACCAGCTTGCCGTGCCCGTAAATCGCGCGGATCTCGTACGTTCCCTTCACATTGGACACGTAGCCGCTATGGAGCGCCTCCAGCTGGCTGCGGGCCTCCACCTGCCCGATCTCGTTGGCGATCTCGCGCGCGTAGATCTTCTTGGCCTCGGAATCCAGGACGTCGTGGTTGCCCCCGAGCTCCAGGTCCACGGTGATGAGGGACGGCCCCGGCAGTACCTTGCAGAATGTCCGGAAAGGGGCCGGCTTGGCGACACCGTCCCCATTGGAAGTGACCTCAAAGGTGGTGTTTTCAATTCGAACATCCGGCCGCTCCCGCGCGCCCGGCATCTTTGCCTGGTTGAAGATATCCACTCCGATCTCGGTCTGGCTCACGTTGAGCGCGAGGTGGACGGGGTTCTTCGCGGGAAATGTCAGCGGCCCGAAGATTCGGACGAAGTTGCCGCCCGGCATCACGGCCATGAAGAGAAGGGGGCTCCTGTCGATGGCTGCATTCTCCCCATTCTCCCTCATGGTCTTTTCCTTCTCCGCGGCCCGCTCCTCCCGGGCCGCGTTGATCGCCTTCAGGGAGCACGTCCTCAACACGAGCAGCGACAGGACCAGGAACACAAATGCGATGAAAACGAGGAAGCCCTTCATCTTTTTTGTGTGCGCGTCGCGTTCCCAAAGCCCCGGGGGCCATTCAGGGGACTCATCCGCGATGGTCTTCCCGACCAACGGACGGGGCAAGTTTGAACGTCCCGCACCCGGCGCGGGGAATTCCGGGCGGACCCTTCCCCGAAGCACTCCGCCTTGAGCAACACGGCATCCTTGGGGTCATTCCCGCCGGGGCTAGTCGCTGATGATGACCGTGATGGGCGCAGTCACGAGCCTGCCGTGGCGGTAAACCGCGCGGATCTCGTAGGTGCCCTTCGCGTTTGACACATAGTTGCCGTGGAGCGACTCCAGCTGGCCGCGGGCCTCCACTTGCCCGATCTCGTTGGCGATCTCCCTCGCGTAGATTTTCTTCGACTCGGCATCGAGGGCGTCGTGATTGCCCCCCAGCTCGAGGTCCACCGTGATGATCGCGGGCTCTGGAGCCAGGCTGCAGAAAACCCGGAAGGGGGCTGCCCTGGCCGCACCCTCCCCGTTGGACATGACCTCAAAGGTGGTGTTCGAGATTCGAACGTCCCTCCGGGGCTGCTCGCCTGGCTTCTGGACCGGACTGGGCATATCCAGCCCGACCACGTCCGGGCTTATCTCGAGCGCGATGCGCACGGGATCCTTCGCGCGAAACGTCAGCGGTCCGGCGATCCGGACAAATTTGCCTGCAGGCGTCGCCGCCAGAAAATGAAAGGGGCTCGTGTCGATGGCGACAACCGCAGGCGTGGTCGGGGTGGGAGTCGGACCGGCAGCCCTCTCGAGCTCCTTCTGCTCCGCCAGCGCCTTTAGTCCCTTTGCATTCTCGGCGGCCAGCGCGTCATGGGCGGCGTTGACCGACTTCATGGCGCAGCCCCTTATCTTGACCAGGAACCAAACCAGGAACACGCATGCGATGAAAACGACGAATTTTTTCATCTCTTTGGTGGATGCGTCGAGTTCCCGAAGCTGGAGGAGCCTCCTTGGGTATCGTTCGGCCGATGCTTCGCGCTCTGCAGGGACGGGGCAAGCCTCCTAGGCGCACTTCGGTCCCGGCGGCCGGATTCTTACAACCCGTAAACACAAGAGCCGCTCCTTGCGAAGCGGCCCGTGTGACCTAACACCAAGCAAACCGTAAGAGCTACAAACATTCACCGTTCTTGCGAACAGTGCTGACTACACGGAGTAAGACGCGCCTCCGGCCAAAACATTCAATAATTCAGCGGGAATCCCGACGTTTTTTACGTTTATTGTAACTAACTGTCAGCCAATATCTAATAAACGATAATGGGCGTCTCCTGGAAAGGAATCCCCGCTTTGGCCGGCACTCCGGGGGCGCTTTTCAGGGGGTAGCGGTACTGCTTGCCCTCGTAGTTTCGGAAAACGACCTCGTCGTCCGTGATGCTTTCCACGTACTCGGGATTCACCGGGACCTTGCCCCCGCCGCCGGGCGCGTCGATCGCGTACTGGGGCACCGCGTATCCCGTCGTGTTGCCCCGGAGCGCGCGTATGATCTCGATGCCCTTGCGGACATCCACCTTGAAGTGGCTCCCGCCGGTGATGAGGTCCATCTGGTAGAGGTAGTACGGGCGCACGCGCATCCGCAGCAGCCGGTGCACGAGGGCCTTCATCACGTCCGCGTCGTCGTTGACGCCCTTCAGGAGCACGCTCTGGTTGCCGAGAGGGACCCCGGCAAAGGACAGCCGCTCGCAGGCCGCCCGGAGCTCGGCCGTGCACTCCTTCGGGTGGTTCACGTGTATGCTCATCCAGACCGGGCCGTATTTCTTGAAGATCTCGCAAAGCTCGGGCGTGATCCGCTGAGGCAGGAACACGGGAATACGCGAGCCGATCCGGATGAACTCGACGTGCTTGATCTCGCGCAGGCGGCTGATGATGTGCTCGAGCTTCTTGTCGGACAGGAGGAGCGGGTCGCCGCCCGAGAGCAGAACGTCCCGGACCTCAGGATGCGCCTCGATGTAGCGCAGCCCCTGCTCGTACTCGGGGTGGAAATTGTAGTCCTGGGCGTTCGAGACGAGCCTGCTGCGCGTGCAATACCGGCAGTACGCCGCGCAGCGGTCGGTGACGAGGAAGAGCACGCGGTCGGGATAGCGGTGGACCAGGCCCGGCACCGGCGAGTGCGCGTCCTCGCCCAGCGAGTCGAGCATCTCCCCCGGGCTCACGACCATCTCGTCCGCGCGGGGGATCACCTGCTTGCGGATCGGGCAGTCCGGGTCGTTTCGGTCGATCAGGTTGAAGAAGTACGGTGTGATCGCCAGCGCCAGCTTCTTGTTCGCGAACTCGCAGCCCGCCTTTTCCTCCTCCGTGAGCGTCATGTAGCGCTCCAGCTGCTCCTTCGAGGTTATCCTGTTCTTGAGCTGCCACACCCAGTCGCGCCAGCTGGCCTCCGGAACGTGCTGCCAAAGCCCCTGGCCCTCGTACCATGCGGAGCGGTCTTCGGTGTAGGACATTGGGGTCGACACCACGGTTAGGCACCTAATGACCGTTGTCAAATGGCGCTTTCCGGCCCCCGGAAAGGGCCATTTTACTTGGCAGCCGCGGCCCGGCAGAGTTTGTTAGACCCGATGCCGTCGACACAACAAGCAGTGCTCGCCCTGGAGGACGGAAGCGTGTTCCGCGGGGTCGCATTCGGCGCACGGGCCACGATCGCCGGCGAATGCGTCTTCAACACGTCGATGACCGGCTACCAGGAGATCCTGACCGACCCCTCTTATTTCGGCCAGATCGTCACGATGACGGCGGCCCAGATCGGCAACTACGGCGTCAACGACGAGGACGCAGAGGCGGCGGCGCCCAAGGCGAGCGGATTCGTGGTGCGCGAGCTGTCGCCCGCCGTGAGCAACTGGCGCTCGCGCCTCTCGCTGGGCGAGTACCTGTCGGCAAACGGCATACCGGGAATCAGCGAGGTGGACACCCGCGCGCTCACCAAGAAGCTCCGCGTGGAGGGGGCGATGAAATGCTGCCTGAGCACGCTTCCCATCCCCGACAGTGAGGCCGTGGCCCTGGCCCGCGGCTGGAAGGACATGGCGGGCGCGGACTACGTGAAGGATGTCACCTGCAGGGAGCCCTACGTCTGGCCGGACGGCGACCCCGCAAGCCAGTTCCCCCCCTACATCCCGGCGGGCACCACCTTCGGGGCCGCGTTCACCCCTGCCCGGAAATTCCGGGTGGCCGCCTTCGACTGCGGCGCCAAGAGGACCATCTACCGCAAGCTGGTGCTCCACGGCTTCGAGGTCCACGTCTTCCCGGCATCGGCCACCGCGGCGCAGGTCGAGGAGCACCGCCCGGACTGTGTCTTCCTCTCCAACGGGCCGGGCGACCCCGCGGCGCTCCCCTACATCCACGAGACGGTGACGAAGCTGCTCCCGAATTTCCCGATGTTCGGGATCTGCCTCGGGCACCAGATGATCACCCACGCCCTCGGCGGATCGACCTTCAAGCTCAAGTTCGGGCACCGCGGCGGCAACCAGCCGGTCAAGAACGTCGAGACCGGAAAGGTCTCCATCACCGCGCAGAACCACGGCTTTGCGACCGACCCCGCGAGCGTCGCCAACCGCGGCGCGATCGTGACCGAGTTCAACCTGAACGACAACACGGTCGAGGGGCTCCGACACAAGGAGCTTCCCGTGTTCTGCGTGCAGTACCATCCGGAGGCGTCGCCGGGTCCCAGCGACGCCGACCCTCTCTTCGTCGATTTCTACCGCATGGTGGAATCCCGCAAGGCCGGGAAGGTCTGAGCGCCGCGCCTTGGCCTACTGCCGGCCCGCCTCGCGGCCGACGTGCTCCTCGAACTTCCTCGCGTCCTCGGGGGTGTCCACGCCGATCGAGGGATCGTCGGTGAACCCTACGGCGATCTCGCGCCCGCTTTCCAGCACGCGTAGCTGCTCCAGCCGCTCGATCTCCTCCAGCTTTCCCGTCGGCAGCCTTGCGAACTCCTCAAGGAGCCGCGCCTTGTAGGCGTAGAGCCCGAGGTGCTTGTAGCAGGGGTTCGCGGCGACCCAGCCGTCGTCGACCTCGCCGGCGCGGTCGCGCGGGTAAGGGATGGCCGCCCGGGAAAAATACCTCGCGTGTCCGGCCTGGTCGCAGACCACCTTGACCTGGTTCGGGTTGCGGAAGTCGTCGGCCGTCCTGAAGCGGGTCGCCAGGGTCGCCATGTCCGCGGGACCGCCGATCAGCTCGGCGAGCAGGCGTATCTGCTGCGCGGAGACCATCGGCTCGTCAGCCTGGACATTGATCACGTGGTCCGCCCCCACGGTCCTGTTGGCCTCCGCGATCCGGTCCGTGCCGCTGGGGTGGTCGACCCGCGTCATCACCGTCCGGAATCCGCCGGGGGCGAGGCAGTCCCTCAGAAGGGCGTCGTCGACCGCAAACCACAGGTCAAGATCGGGTGCCACGCGTTTGATCCGCTCGGCCACCCAGCAGAGGAGCGGGGTGCCATTAATCCTGTGTAAGAGCTTTCTTGGGAACCGCTTGGACTCCAGACGGCACGGTACGATAATTGCTGTTCGTGGCATCCGGAGGGATGGTGCCATCTGGTTTTTGAGTTGCAAGCCGGGCCTACCTAAGGAGGGTAAGCGGTTCGCCTCATCCCTTTTCCCTTTCCAAACGCATGAACCCCACAGAAACGACCCCTGCCGGCCCGCACGTGGTCAAGGAGCTTGTCGTCCAGAACAAGCTGGGTATCCATGCGCGGCCCGCGGCGATGATCGTGCGAATCACCAACAAGTTCAAGGCCGAGGTGTTCGTCGAGAAGGACGAGGAGCAGGTGAACGGCAAGAGCATCATGGGCCTCATGATGCTGGCCGCCGGCAAGGGCTCGAAGGTCAAGTTCCTCGCGACGGGCGAGGACGCCCAGCAGATGCTGACCGAGCTGGAGCAGCTGTTCGCGCGCAAGTTCGACGAGGCCTGAGCTCGGCCCTTCAGAAGCCGAAGAACGCCCGCGCCGTCGCCGTGGTCGCGGCGGCGAGTTCGTCCAGCCCGATGCCAAGCATCTCCGCCGCGTATTCCGCCGTGTGGCGCAGGTAGGCCGGCTCGTTGGGCTTTCCCCGGTGGGGAACCGGCGACAGATAGGGGGCGTCGGTCTCGATCATGAGGCGTCCAAGGCCCTGGGCCCTCGCCGCGGCCCGGACCGCATCCGCGTTCTTGTAGGTCAGGATGCCCGTGAACGATCCGCGCCCGCCCCGCTCCGCCAGCTCGAGGATCTCGGCCTCGCCCTCGGAAAAGCAGTGGAAGACGACGCGGGCCCAGTCGACGCCGCTCGCGTCTATCGTCTCCACGCATTCCCGGAACGCGCCCCTGGAATGGATCACGACCGGGCAGCCCAGGCGCCGGGCGACCGAGAGCTGCGCCTCGAATGCCGCCTTCTGCAGGCCGAACGTCCGCACGGCGGCCCCGGGCTCCTTCGGCAGGTGGAAGCGGTCCAGGCCGCATTCGCCCAGGGCGACCGGGGCGTCGTCCGCCCCGCCCTCCCAGTACCGCCCGATCCCGTCTGCCGCGGCCTCCCATCCCTCGTCCACGTTGCACGGATGAATGCCGACCGTGTGCCGGATGCAGTCGCGGTTCTGCCTCATGAGGTCCCGGTTGAGGTCCCAGTCGTCGGGAGCCGTCCCGACGGCGATCATCCATTCGACGCCCGCGCCGCGGGCGCGGCGGACAAGGCCCGGCAGATGCCCGCTCTTCGCCGCGGAATCGAGGTGGGTGTGGGTGTCGACGAGGGTCATTGCGGGGCCGGGGAGCGGCGGGTCCGGCGCCCAGATTCGGGCATCCGCCGGAATCGTTCAAGACCCGGTTGAAATCCGCAGGGCGCTCGCCCACCCTGCAGGCCATGGCCGATATCCTCAATGTCTCGGGCCTGTGCGTCTCCCGAGGAACGACCGAGATCCTGCGCGCCGTGGACTGGCGGGTCCGCAAGGGCGAGCACTGGGTCATCCTTGGGCCGAACGGCTGCGGGAAGACGTCCCTCCTCAAGTCGATCTCGGGGTACCTTTCCCCCACCTCCGGCTCCATCACGCTCCTGGGGGAGACGTACGGGGAAACCGACTGGCGCGACCTCCGGCTCAAGATCGGGATCGTGACGAGCGCCCTGCAGGCATCGATCCCCCCCGCGGAGACGGCGCTGGAGACGGTGGTGAGCGGGCGCTACGCCCAGCTCGACCTCTGGGCGCACCCCACCCGGGCGGAAACCGCCGAGGCTTCCCGGCTGCTCCGCTTCGTGGGCGCCGCGCCCCTGGCCCGGCGCGAATGGATCCACCTGTCGCAGGGCGAGCGCCAAAGGATCCTCATCGCCCGGTCGCTGATGGCCAGGCCGAGGCTCCTCATCCTCGACGAGCCATGCGCGGGCCTGGACCCGGTCGCAAGGGAGGAATTCCTCTGGTTCGTGGAGGGCTTGGCCGGGCGCCGGGGCGGGCCCGCCCTCGTCCTGGTCACCCACCATGCCGAGGAGATCATGCCCGCGTTCACCCACGCCCTCCTCCTTCGCGGGGGCCGGGTCTTCGCCTCGGGCCCCAGGCTCCGGGTCGTCACGACACGGGGCCTGAGCGGCGCATTCGGCGCGCGAATATCCGTGCGCCGCGTCCGGGGCCGCTACCTGACGAAGGCGGGCCACCCCCGCCGACGCCTCTGACGGGGCCGGTGTCCGGCATGCGGCCGCGTTTTGGGCTTGAAATATACGCATTAGAGTATATTCCTGTTGCGGCATATAACGGTGCGGCAACCCTCGACGCGAATTCTATGAAACTCACCCAGATCTACCAGTGCCTCTGCGACCAGACCCGGCTGCGCATCCTGAACCTGCTCCATGAAGGCGAACTGTGCGTCTGCCACATCCAGGAGATCCTCGCCGAGCCCCAGGTGAAGGTTTCCAAGCATCTCGCCTACCTGAGGACCCATGGGATGGTCGCCGCCAGGCGAAGGGCAAACTGGATGATATACCGCCTTCCCGACAGGCCGTCCGGGGAATTGTCGGCCAACCTGGCGTGCCTGCAGGACTGCGCCCGGGAGAATCCGATCTTTCGCAGCGACGCCGAGCGGCTCCGAAAGCTGAAGGGCAAGTTCGAGGAGAACGGCCCGATCTGCTGCGCCAGGAGGGCCCGCGTTCCGGCGTCGCCCCGTCGCGGGGTTGCGTGATGTGGCGTGCTCCAGATGCCGCGGCAAGTCGACCTATCGTGAAACCCGACCCTCGCGGGTCTGATCATGGTCTCCGTGGTGGAGCGGCGCCCGGTCTGCGAACGGGGACAATTGGCCGACACGAATTGACCCGGTCCCCATGAAAAAGGCGCGCATGGGGATCAACGGGTTTGGCCGCATAGGCCGGCTGACGCTTAAGGCGGCATGGAGCTGGCCGGAATTCGAATGGGTGCTGGTCAACGAGGTGAAGGGCGGCGTCGCATGCGCCGCGCACCTGATGAACTTCGACTCCACTCAGGGTCGCTGGGCGCGCGAAGCCAGCTCCCAGGAAGGGTCGATCGTCGTCGACGGGAGGCGCGTCGCATTCACCGAGTCTGTCGAGCCAGGCGGCGTGCCCTGGTCCGAGCATGGCGTGGACATCGTCCTTGAATGCACCGGCAGGCTTCGCAGGCCGGAGGAAATGAAGGCGTTCTTTGAGCGGGGCGTCAAAAAAGTGATCGTCGCGGCGCCCGTGAAGAGCGGCGCCCTAAATATCGTGATGGGCGTAAACGACAATCTCTACGACCCGGCAACGCACCACCTGCTGACGAACGCCTCGTGCACAACCAACTGCCTCGCGCCGATAGTAAAGGTCATCCACGAGGGAATCGGGATCGACAACGGAGTGATCACCACCGTCCACGATGCCACCAACACGCAGGGCCTCGTGGACAGGCCCGACCGGGACCTGCGGCGCGCCCGGGCGGCGGGACTCTCGCTCATTCCGACGACGACGGGATCCGCCACCGCAATTGGGCTCATCTATCCGGAACTCCTGGGAAAGCTGAACGGCCATGCCATCCGCGTTCCGCTCCTGAACGCCTCGCTCACGGACTGCGTGTTCAGGGTAAAACGGCCGACGAGCGTCGGCGAGGTGAACGGCTTGCTCAAAGCCGCCGCCGGCGCCGGCCCGCTGGTCGGCATCCTCGGCTACGAGGAGCGTCCGCTGGTCTCCATCGACTTCAAGGGCGACCCGCGGTCGGCAATCGTCGACGCGCCTTCAACCATGGTCGTCGACGGCACTCTCCTGAAGATCTACGCGTGGTATGACAACGAATGTGGCTATGCCAACCGGATGGCCGAGTTGTCTCGCAAGGTCGCCCTGTCGCTCTGATTCCGTGAATCTGCGCAAATACGTCATCATCACGGGATCGTACTGGGCATTTACCGTCACCGATGGCGCCCTGCGGATGCTGGTGCTGCTCCATTTCTTCCACCTGGGCTTCAGCCCCGTGCAACTTGCGTTCCTCTTCATCTTCTACGAGTTCTTCGGCGTCGTAACCAACCTGCTTGGCGGATGGCTCGGAAGCCGGATGGGGCTGCGCGCAACCCTGATCGGCGGCCTTTTACTGCAGGTGGTGTCGCTGGGGTTGCTGGCATTGCTCAACCCCGGATGGCCCGCGGCCGTCTCGGTGACCTACGTCATGGTGATGCAGTCGCTGTCCGGCATCGCCAAGGACCTGACCAAGATGAGCGCCAAGAGCTCGATCAAGGTGCTGGTTCCCAATGATGCCGACGGCAGGCTTTTCAAGTGGGTGGCCATTCTCACCGGGTCGAAGAATGCCCTGAAGGGCGCCGGGTTTTTCCTGGGCGGCCTTATGCTGGGCGTCGCAGGTTACGCGGGCGCGCTCTGGATCATGGCTGGCGCCCTGCTGGCAGTCTCGCTCGGCTCATGGCTGGCACTTCCGTCCGGAATGGGGCAGACAAAGGCGAAGGTCCGCTTCAGGCAGCTGTTTTCGAAGGAAAGGGAGATCAACGTCCTTTCGGTGGCCCGGTTTTTCCTTTTCGGGGCGCGCGACATTTGGTTCGTGGTCGGCGTGCCGATCTTCCTCGAAGGCACGCTGGGATGGAGCTTCCCGCGGGTTGGCGCATTCATGGCGCTCTGGGTGATTGGGTACGGGATCGTGCAGTCCCTGGCTCCAGCCGTGCTTCGCGGGCATACTCCGAGCGGCTTCACCGCGGCCTGGACCGCATTCCTGCTCGCGGGCACTGCCGCTGCGGTGCCGTTGGCGCTCCTGGCGGGCCTTCCGGCTCCAATCGCGATTATCGCGGGTCTCGCGCTATTTGGCGTCGTTTTCGCCTTCAACTCGGCGGTGCACTCCTACCTGATTCTCGATTACTCCGAGGGGGACAAGGTCGCGCTCGACGTGGGGTTCTATTACATGGCCAATGCGGGCGGACGGCTCATAGGATGCCTGCTCTCCGGCGTCCTGTTCCAGCTTTCAGGACTCGCGGGCTGCCTTTGGGGCACGTTTTTCTTTGCGCTGGCTGCGGCCTTGATCGCACTTCGGCTGCCGCGGAGCACCCTGCATCCTGAAAGCCTCGTCCACGCCGCGATCAAGGTTGGCGAAGGCGATTGACGGCTGAACGGCCGGCCGTGCCCGTGAACGCGCCGTCAGCCCTTCGAGGGCGCGAAGATCTCGTTGAAGAACACCTGCATGTCCGCCCATGAACGATGGTCGGCGGACGGGCTGTATGCGACGAATCCCTTCATGCCCGGGTTGGCCGCGGCGTGCGCGTCGGCCTCCGGATTGGTGAACGCGTGCAGGGCGCCCGCGTACTGCGTGAACTCGTAGTCGACCTTGCCGTCGTCGAGCGACTTGATGTACGCGTCGATCTCCTCCCTCTTGAGGGACGGGTCGAGGGCTCCGTGGCAGATGAGGATCTTGGCCTTGATCCTCGCGGCGACCTCCGCGGAGGCGGGTATCAGCCCGCCGTGAAAGCTGACGATGCCGGCGAGCGGCGCGCCGGTGTAGGCGAGCGCCTGCACGGTCGACCCGCCGAAGCAGTAGCCGATCGCCGCGACCCTGGCCGGGTCGACAAGGCCCGTGCCGAGCAGCTGGTCCAGTCCCGCCTGCGCGCGCTCGGCCATGAGCGGCTTCCCGCGGAACGGCCCGGTCAGGATGCCGGCCGCCTTCGGATCCGACGCGAGGATCCCCTTGCCGTACATGTCGAGGGCAAACGCGACATACCCAAGCTTGGCAAGCTGCACCGCGCGGCCCCTCTCGTAGTCGCTCAGCCCCCACCATTCGTGGACGATCAGAACCCCGGGCAGCTTGCCGTCCTTGGTCTTGGAGTCGTCGTACGCGAGGTATCCCTCGAGCTTCACGCCGTTGTGATCGTACTCGACGGCCCGGGTGACGATGGAGGAGCGGGCCGACACGGCGGCCATGGCGAATGCGAGTGCGGTGATCATTGTTTTCATATTGGACGCGAGGGTCCCCAAATGTGTTCCTTCAGGCGCCCGCGTCAATTCCGGCGGCGCAGGAAGCCGGCACAGGGCCTCCGGCGAGAGCCGCGGGCCTCAGGCGGTGAAGCCGCCCGCGATGTAGTTCTTCAGGTGATCCGCCTCGGCGCGGCTGGTGTCGGCCATCCACCTCGAAATGTCGCCGATCGAGATAAGGCCCTTGAGCTGGCCGTCGTCCACGACCGGGATGTGCCGGCACCGTTTATCGGCGAAGAGCGCCATCGTCTGCTCGACCGTCGTGTCAGAGGGGATCGTGTGGACGTTTTTCGTCATCACGTCGGCCACCCGGACGGCCTTCGGGTCCACGTCCGCGCCGACGACCCTGCGAAGGACGTCGCGCTCCGTGAAGATGCCGGAGATCCGGCCCGCGTCGATGACGAGGATGCAGCCGATCCTGTTCTTGTTCATCTCGGCCACGGCGTCCGCGATTGTGATCGTGGATGCCACGGCGTGTACAGCCGACCCTTTGCGCTCTATGAGCGCCGCAACTGGGGTTTCCATGGGGTAACGGGGTTTGTGTTGAACCGATTATCGCCGAATCTGCAAAAACCGCAACCCCCAAACAATTCCGGGCGCTGGGGTATTGCCCTACGTTTCGGCGGGGCGCGGCGCGAAGAAGCTTGAGATTCCCCCCCATACGGGGGCATGACAGCCGTTCGCCCCGCGCATGAAGCAACCGCTCACCCCACACGACATGCTCCGCCGCGTCCTGCGCGTGGCGCGCTTTGACGGCATGTCCGTCCTGGTGATCGCGGGCGCGTTTGCGGTCATCTCGGGGGCCGCAGGCGACTTCAGCGGGGCCGTGTTCGGGGCCGCGATCGCCGCCGCGGGCGCCATCGAGCTTCGGGGCGCGTCCCTGCTCAGGTCATCAAACAGGCAGGGCATGGGCTGGCTCGTCGGGAGCCAGCTGTACCTCATGGCCGTGGTCCTGGGGTATGTGGGCTTCCGGATCGCGAACCTGGCGAGCGATCCCCTGCTCAAGGCGGTGACCAAGGCAATGGCCACGACCGGGATGGAAGTTGATGAGATGATCGACCTCCCCCAGCTGCTGCGGCTCGGCTACCTCGCCGTGGCCGCCGTCACCGTCGTCTACCAGGGAGGAATGGCCTTCTACTACCTCAGGCGCCGCGCCGTTGTCATGGCCGCCCTGCAGGAAGACGACACGCCGTAAGCATTTGGCCGGATATCCGCCGCCAGGGACGCCGCGCCTAGAGGGAAAGGAAGAATCTCGCGCAAATCGAGAATCCGACGATCAGAACGATCTTCCAGCCGCTCTTCACCGCGCTGTCCATCTCGGTCTTCCAGTTCTTGTGGATCTTCCACACCAGATACGTCGCGCTGACCGCGGCGATCACCGGCATCAGGTACGCCATGAACCGGTACCTTACCGGGTTCATCACCAGGATCGGGAAATCGCCTGCCAATGACGTGACGCCGTAGTAGGCCAGGAAGGCCAGGATGACGGCGACAAGCCGGCCCGAATAGGTGCCGAGCTCCGCCGACTCGACCTTTGTGACAATTATCGCCGCGGCGATGAGGCTGCCGAAACCGAGGATCGGCCATAAGATTGATGTGTGCATTGGGGTCTCCTGTTGATTCTCGCGGAAGTCATGGGGGCGAATGCGCCGCGTCCGGGAGCCCGCGGGGCACCCTGATGTGCCGCAAACGGGCCATCATCGCTTTTGCCCGTTCTTTTTTTGCCTTTCGAATCATTTCCAGGACGCCGCGCCTGTACCTCGGATCATCGGCAAACGTCGCGTATGCCGAGACCGCCCACGCTCTCACCAATACCCGCTTTTCCGCGCAGGCCGCCTCCAAAAACGGAAATAGGGATTCACGTGCCGATCTCGGGCAGCCCGCAACCGAGAACAGCTGGCACAGGTTCAATCGCGCGATCCAGTGGGTGACCTCGTCGGCCGATTCCGCGATCCGTACGAGGGAATCGTCGCCAAGCCGGCCGTCCTGGGCCAGTCGGCGGAGCAGCGTGGCTGCACGCCACGCAAGGCCGCTGTCCAGCTGCCTCATCGCAAAGATCGCATCGGCCTCGAACGTCGGACCATCTCGAAACACGAGATGGATGCGTTCCAGCTCGGCGACACTGACCGATTCCGCCGCGAGCATCGAAACCAAGTCGCTCATGAAACCGGCGTCGCCCCCGGCTATGCGGGATCGATACGCTTCACGTCCTTCACCGGCCACTTGGTCACCTTGAGGCCCTTCGCCGAGCGGCTGCCGAGCGCGACCGCCGAGAGATCGAAGTCGAACTCGCGCACCCTCGCCTTGCTCCGCCCGTCGAGAGACACGTGGACCCGCTTCGGCATGGCCGCCTCGCTCGCGCTGACGTCGAAATAGACGATCCGCGAGCCGTCGGTCTTGGCGAGCGGGTACAGCTTGTCCCGGGTCACCCCGCCGATCTGGAACCTCTTCACGTACGCCTTCCCGCTCGCCCCGTCCTGGTAGAGCATCGTGTAGAACGAGGCGTCCCCCTCCTTGGGAAACACGGCGCAATGGATGATCCCGAGGCCCATGAACACCTTGTCGGCGACCTTGGACACCTTCATCGAGCCGTCCGCCATGATGCACAGGACGCTGTCCAGGATCGTGCAGTCCTTGACGAACTCGTGCTGCCGCCAGTTGAGCCCGATGAAGCCCTCCTCGCGGTTGACGTAGAGCCGCTGGTTCGCCGAGACCACCTCGGCCGCGCTGATCTGCTCGATCTCCTCGTACTCGGTGCGGCGCTTGACGCCCTTGCCGTATTTCTCCTGGAGCGTCTCAAACCACGCGACCGCGTGCGCCGTCAGGTGCTTCAGGCTGTGCCGCACCTCCTTCATCTCCTCCTCGATCTTCTTCAGCCTCTCGTCGGCCTCGAACCGGTTGTAGGCCGAGATGCGCTTGATCCTGATCTCCGTCAGGCGCGCGATGTCGTCGTCGACGACCTCGCGGCGGAGGCTCTTGACGAACGGCTTAAGGCCCTCGCGGATCTCGCCGAGCACGCTCTCCCACGTCTTCGACTTCTCGATCCGCCTGTAGATGCGCTCCTCGATGAAGATCCGCTCGAGCGAGTCCCAGTGCCATTGCTGGCCGAGCTCGCCCTGCCGGATCTCGAGCTCCTTCTTCAGGAGCTCGACCGTCTTGTCCACGCTGCGCCTCAGGATCTCGCGGACGCCGATGAAGACGGGCTTGTCCCCGTCGATCACGCAGGCCGAGGGCGAAATCGCCACCTGGCAGTCCGTGAAGACGTAGAGCTGCTGGATCACCTTCTCGGGCTCGGCGCCCTGGGGCAGGTGGACGAGGATCTCGACCGAGTCGGCCGTGTTGTCGTCCACCCTCTTGATCTTGATCTTGCCCTTGGCGTTCGCCGCCAGGATCGACTCGATGACCGATTCGGTGGTCGTCGAGTAGGGAAGCTCCGTGATCGCGAGGAGCACCTTGCTCCTCTGCTCGATCCTCGCGCGGATCTTCATCTTGCCGCCGCGCTCGCCGTCGTTGTATTCGGAGAAATCCGCGATGCCGCCCGTCGGGAAGTCGGGATAGATGCGGAAGGTCTTGCCCCTGAGGTGGTTGATGGCCGCCCGGCACAGGTCGTTGAAGTTGTGCGGCAGGATCTTGGTCGAGAGCCCGACCGCGATGCCCTCGGCTCCCTCAAGGAGGACGATCGGGAACTTCGCGGGGAGGGTCACCGGCTCCTTGGCCCGGCCGTCATAGCTCAGCTGCCACAGCGTCGTCTTCGCGTTGAAGAGCACGTCGCGCGCGAAGGGCGTCAGGCGCGCCTCGATGTAGCGCGGCGCGGCGGCCTCGTCGCCCGTGAGCACGTTCCCGAAGTTGCCCTGCGGCTCGACGAGCCAGGCCCTCTGCCCCATGCCGACCAGGGAGGCGCCGATCGACGCGTCCCCGTGCGGATGGTAGCGCATGGTCGCCCCGACGACGTTCGCGACCTTGTGGAATCGGCCGTCGTCCATCTCCCACAGGGTGTGGAGCACGCGGCGCAGGACGGGCTTGAGCCCGTCGTCGATGTGCGGGATGGCGCGGTCGAGGATGACGTAGCTCGCGTAGTCCAGGAACCAGTCGCGGTAATTGCGCTCGAGCGGCGATTTCCCGCTGTGTCCCGTCGCAGCCGCCTTGGTGTCCTTGGGCATGCTCGAGGGTCCCCGGGTCAGGCGGGGACGATGTCCTTCTCCACCCTCAGGTTGTCGATGATGAAGTCCTGCCGCTCCGGCGTGTTCTTCCCCATGAAGAACGAGAGGAGCAGGTCGATGTTGTGGACGTGGTGCAGCGAGAGGGGCTCGAGCCGGATGTCGTCGCCGATGAATCCCTTGAACTCGCCCGCCGAGATCTCCCCGAGCCCCTTGAACCGGGTGATCTCCGCGGCCGCCCCCAGCTTTCCCAGCGCGGCCTGCTTCTCGGCCTCCGTGTAGCAGTAGTGCGTCTCCTTCTTGTTGCGGACGCGGAAAAGAGGCGTCTCAAGGATGAAGAGGTGCCCCCCGGCGATCAGCTCCGGGAAGAACTGGAGGAAGAACGAGATGAGGAGGAGCCGGATGTGCATGCCGTCGACGTCGGCGTCCGTCGCGATGACGACCTTCCCGTACCGGAGGCCGTCCAGGCCCTCCTCGATGTTGAGGGCCGACTGCAGGAGGTGGAACTCCTCGTTCTCGTAGATGACCTTCTTCGAGAGCCCGAACGTGTTGAGCGGCTTGCCCTTGAGCGCGAACACGGCCTGCGTCTGGACGTCGCGGCACGCGGTCAGCGACCCCGCGGCCGAGTCGCCCTCCACGATGAAGATCGCGCTGTCCTCCGACCTCTCGTCCTTGTCCCCCAGGTGCAGCCGGCAGTCGCGAAGCTTCCTGTTGTGCAGCGAGGCCTTCTTCGCGCGCTCGCGCGCGAGGTTGCGGATCCCGGCCAGCTCCTTGCGCTCGTGCTCGCTCTCCTGGATCCGCCTCAGGAGCGCGTCGGCGGTCTCCGGGTTCTTGTGGAGGTGGCCGTCGAGCGCCTGCTGCACGAACTTGCCGACGAAGTCCTTGATCGTCGGGCCCTCGGGGCCGATGACGCTCGAGCCGAGCTTCGTCTTTGTCTGCGACTCGAAGATCGGCTCGATGACCCTGACCGAGACCGCCGCCACGACCGACTGCCGGACGTCGGCCGAGTCGAAGTCCCGCTTGAAGAAGTTCCTCAGCGTGTCGACGACCGCCTCGCGGAACGCCTGCAGGTGGGTGCCCCCCATCGTCGTGTGCTGGCCGTTGACGAACGAGAAGTACTCCTCGCCGTAGTGCGAGCCGTGGGTCATCGCGACCTCGATGTCCTCCCCTTCGAGGTGGATGATGGGATAGAGCGGCTCGCCGGTGAGGTTCTTCTGGAGCAGGTCCTTCAGGCCGTTCTCCGACTTGAACGGCTTCCCGTTCAGGGTCAGCGTGAGCCCGCGGTTCAGGAACGCGTAGTTCCAGAGCATGTCCTCGACGAATTCCGGCCGGAACCGCAGGTTCGCGCCGAAGAGGTCCCCGTCGGGCATGAACTCGATCGCGGTCCCGTTGCGCTCGGCGCTCTTCGCGACCCGGTGGTCCTTCCTCAGCTTGCCCCTCGAGAACTCGACGACCTTCGCCTCCCCCTCGCGCACGGCCTGGGCCCGGTACTCGATCGAGAGCGCGTTGACCGCCTTCTGGCCTACGCCGTTCAGCCCCACCGCCTTCTTGAAGGTCTCGCTGTCGTACTTGGCGCCCGTGTTGATGATGGACACGCAGTCGAGGAGCTTGCCGAGCGGGATGCCGCGGCCGTAGTCGCGCACGCGCGCCTTCTGCTCCCCGAGGTCGATCTCGATCTTCCTGCCGTGGCCCATCGTGAATTCGTCGACGGAGTTGTCGATCGTCTCCTTGAGGAGCACGTAGATCCCGTCCTCCGCGTGGGAGCCGTTTCCCAGCCGGCCGATGTACATCCCCGGACGCAGCCGGATGTGCTCCGTCGAGGAGAGGGTCTTGATGCTCGCTTCGGTGTATCCGGATGCCATGCCTCGGGAGGTTTCAGCTTTTCGGAAGGAGGTCCAGCGTCGCGGCCGTCATCGCCGTTATTCCCGTCCTGATCGTCGGCTCGGGCACGGGTGCGAACTTGCTCGAATGCAGCGAGGGAAGCGGAACGCCGGTGCTCCGGCTCTCGGCGATCTTCTCCGGGGCGGAGGCGCCGAGGACAAAGAAGCAGATCGGCACCTTTTCGACCGTGCGGCCGTACTGGCTGAAATCCTCGCTGCCCATGATGCGATCGGCCGTGACGACATGGCCGGAGCCGAGCCAGCCGGCGACGGCCGAGCGCACGCGGCGGGTGAGGACCGGGTCGTTGTAGGTTGCCTGGGCGGCCTCGCGCTCGATGACCGTCACGACCGGCATCAGCTCGTCGGGCATCCCGGCGGCAACGGCCTCGCCGCGGGCGATCCGGCGGATTGAGGCCAGCAGGTGCTCGCGCACGTCGCTCGAATACGAGCGGACCGTAAGGCCGAGCAGCACCTCGTCGGGGATGATGTTGCGCTTTGTCCCCCCGCTGATCGTGCCGACCGTGACGACCGCCGGGTCGCCGGGATGGATCTCCCGGCTGACGATCGTCTGGAGCGCGAGGATGATCTGCGCGGCCAGGACGACCGGGTCCTTCGCATTCTCGGGGCGCGCGCCGTGGCCCCCCAGCCCGCGAACCTGAATGTCGACCGAATCCGAGTTGGACGTGAAGAATCCCTCGCCGAAGCCGACCGTGCCGACCGGGTACTGGGGATCGTCGTGCAGCCCGATCGCGAAGTCGGGCTTGGGGAACTGCCGGTAGAGCCCGGCCGTCAGCATGTTGCGCGCGCCGACCACGAGCTCCTCCGCGGGCTGGCCTATCAGGACGAGCGTCCCGCTCCACCTGTCCCTCAGGCCGGCGAGCATCCGGGCGGTGCCGACCAGCACTGTCATGTGGATGTCGTGGCCGCAGGCGTGCATGACGGGCACGTCCTTGCCGGACAGGTTGAGGGTGTGCGTCGTGCTCGCGTAGGGAAGGCCCGTTTCCTCCCTCACCGGGAGCGCGTCCATGTCGGAGCGGATGAGGAGCGTCGGGCCCGGGCCGTTGCGAAGCACCGCCACGACGCCCGTGCCCCCGAACTTCTCGGTGACCTCGAAGCCGGCCGCGCGCAGCTCCGCCGCGACACGGGCCGACGTCTTCTCCTCCATGAGCGAGAGCTCGGGATGGGCGTGCAGGTCCTTGTAGAGCGCGTCGAGCGACGGATAGTCGGTGTCGAGCCGGCTCCCGACGAGGGCTGAGAGCTCGGGCGAGGCGCGAAGCGGCGAGGCCAGGGCTGCCAGGGCGGCCAGGAAAACGGGGCACAGGGGATGAATCGCCATCCCAGAGACACAACCCCGAAGCCCGACTAATTCAAGAACATCGCTTCGTTGGTCTGGAACAGCCCGTGCGCGAGCTTCGTCCACGCGTCGAGCGGGGCCCGGCTCTTGAACGCCTCCGCGCCCGGCTCCGCCTGCGGGGCGTTCTTCCTCCGCAGGTTCTGCTGCAGGGCGAGCGCCTGCTTGGCCTGACGCTCCGCGACCTGGGACGCCTTCTCGGACTGCTCGGTCTCGGGCGCCGTGGTCGACGTGCCCCCGGGGTTGGATTCGACGTACCTGAGGCAGAGCGCCGTCTCCTGGGGCGTTGGCGGCCGCTGGAAGAGGGCGATGTAGAGGTCGGCGACGCGCAGCTCGTCCGTTGTCTGCGAGAGGAACTCCTCGCTGTGCGTCAGCTTCCGGGCGGTTTCGATCACGAGCGGGCTGTTCATCAGGAAGAGCTGCTGCTGGGGCACCTGGGTCAGGAAGCGCTTGCCCGTGGGCACGCTCGGGTTGGGGAAGTTGAACTGCGTCAGGATCTCCGCGGGGTTGCGCCGGTCGATGAACGCGTACACCGCGCGCCGGGAGGCGAATCCCTCGCTGCCGATCGGCACGGGCCTGCCGCCCATCGACAGGTCGATCGTGCCCGCGATGGCCAGGATGGAGTCGTGCATCTCCTCGAAATCGAGCTGCCGCACGTTGTACCGCCACTGCAGCTTGTTGTCGGGATCCGTCTCGGCGTACTGCGGGTTGTCGGTGCTGGCCTCCTGGTAGGCGCTGCTGAGCATGATGAGGCGCTGGAGCTTCTTGATCGACCATCCGTCCGCCATGAAGCGCGTGGCGAGGTAGTCCAGGAGCTCCGGGTCCGTCGGGGGCGCGGACTGGTTGCCGAGGTCGTCGGGGGTCGCGACGAAGCCGGTCCCGAAATGCTGCTGCCAGACCCGGTTCACGAGGACCCGGGCCGTGATCGGGTTGGAGGGGCTCGCGATCGCGCGCGCGAGGTCCATCCGGCCGCTGCCGTTCCTGAAGGGGATCGGGTGCTTCGGGTCGGGCGAGAGGATGCTCAGGAAATGGCGGGTGACGACCGGGCCCTTGTTCTGGGCCTCGCCCCTCAGGAGAACCGGGTAGTCCTTCGGGTCCGCCACGTCGACGAGGACGTCCGCCTTGGGGGGCGCTGCAGGGCTGAACTCCAGGTCGATCATCGCCTTGCTCGCCTGGAAGAGCTGCTTCTGCAGCTCCTTGCGCTCCTTGGCGCGCTCGGCCTGGTCGATCTTCGTCCTGCGCAGCACCGCCAGCTGCTCCTCGACGGCGGCCTTCTGCTCGCCCGCGGCCTGCATCTTCGCAAGGTAGTCAAGGAGCTCCGGCGTCTTGGGCATCGGGTGCAGCCACGGCTCCTCCTTGGGCTCGGTGGAGTCGGCAAACACCCCGTAGAGCGAATAATAGTCGGCCGTCGGGATCGGGTCGAACTTGTGGTCGTGGCAGCGGGCGCACGAGACGGTGAGCCCGAGGAACGCCTTCGACGTGACGTCGATCCTGTCATTGATGATGTCGTTCACGCTGTTCTCAAAGCGGTTGCCCAGCGTCAGGAAGCCGAGCGCGGCCAGCGGCCGCTGGTCGACGGGGGCGCCGCCCGACCTGGCCTGGCGCTCCTCGTCGGCGACGATCCGGTCCGCCGCCAGCTGTTCGACGATGAACTCGTTGTACGGCTTGTCGCTGTTGAACGCGTCGATCACGTAGTCCCGGTAGGTCCAGGCAAACGGGTAGCGCGGGTCCTCGCGGTTCGGCGCGTCGCCCTTGGTGTCGGCGTAGCGGGCGACGTCCAGCCAGTAGCGGCCCCACCGCTCGCCGTAGTGGGGCGAGTCGAGGAGCCGGTCGACCACCTTGGCCCAGGCGTCCGGGGAATTGTCGACCAGGAAGCGCTGCACCTCTGCCTCCGTCGGGGGCAGGCCCGTCAGGTCGAATGTCGCCCTGCGGATCAGCGTGTACTTGTCAGCCGGCGCGTTCGGCTTCATCTGCCCCTCCTCGAGCCTTGCCAGGATGAAATTGTCGACCGGCGTCCGGCACCACGCCGCGTCCGCCACAACCGGGACCGCCTGCTTCTTGATAGGGAGGAAGGACCAGTGCTCCCTGCCGACGCCGCCGTACGCGGACGAGCTTCCCTTCGCGACCAGGGACCTGGGGTCGGGCGCGCCCCTGCGGATCCACTCGGTGATGTCGGCCACCTGCTGGTCGGAGAGCCGGTCGCCCTTGGGCGGCATCTGCAGGTCGGTGTCCTTGTAGCTGATCGCGTCGAGGATGAGGCTGTCCTGGGGCTTGCCCGGGTCGATCGCCGGCCCCGTGTCGCCGCCGTGGAGCATCCCCTCGCGGGTGTCGAGCATGAGCCCGCCCTTGATCTTGTCCGCCAGGCGGCTGTGGCACTTGTAGCAGCGGTCGGCGAGGACGGGCCTTATCCGCGCCTCGAAGAACTGGAGGTCCCCGTCCGAGATCGGCTGCGCGGCGGGGGCGATAGGCGCGGCAACGGACGCGACTGACGCTCGAACCGGGGGCGCCAGGGCGGCCAGCGCCACGGAGACACCGACGGCCATGCCGGTCCGGTTCATCACGCGAGGATCGGCTGGACCACGTTTCCGGCCACGTCCGTCAGGCGGAAATCGCGCCCGTTGAACCGGTAGGTCAGCTTGGTGTGGTCAAATCCGAGGGCGCGCAGGATCGTGGCATGGAGGTCGTGGACGTGGACCTTGTTCGTCACCGCCTCGGCGCCGAACTGGTCCGTGGCGCCGTAGATCGTGCCGCCCTTGACGCCGCCTCCCGCGAGCCAGACCGAGAACGCCCTGGCGTCGTGGTCGCGGCCCGGGTTCTCGTAGCCGTTGCGGTCCCTCGTGGGCTTCCGGCCGAATTCGCCGCCCCAGAGGACGAGCGTCGTGTCGAGGAGGCCGCGCTGCTTCAGATCCGCAAGGAGCGCGGCGACGGGCTGGTCGATCTCCTTTGCCTTCTTCGTGATCCTCTCCTGGAGGTCCTGGTGGTGGTCCCAGCCGTCGTGCCAGACCTGCACGAACCGGACGCCCCGCTCGATGAGCCGGCGCGCGAGCAGCATCTGGTTGCCCTGCGGCGTCCGGCCGTAGGCCGTGCGCATCGCCTCCGACTCCTTGTTGAGGTCGAACGCGTCCGTCGCGGCCGCCTGCATCTTGAAGGCGATCTCGTAGGACTCGAGGCGCGTCTCGAGCACCTGGTCGTGCTGGATCTCGCGCGTCTGCATCTCGTCCATCTGCTTCACAAAGTCCATCTGGCGGCGCTGCTCCCCGGCCCCGACGTAGGGGTTGCGGATGTTCTGGATCATCTGCTGCACGTTGGCGGCCTGAGTGTTGACGCTCGACCCCTGGTAGATGCCGGGCAGGAACGCGGACCCGTAGTTCGCGGGGCCGCCCGACGGGAGGCCGCCGCTGCGCAGCGCGATGAACCCCGGGAGGTTCTGGTTCTCGGTGCCCAGCCCGTACACCACCCAGGATCCCATGCTCGGCTTGACGATGCGCAGCGAGCCGGTGTTCATGAACACGGTCGCGACCTCGTGGGCGGGGATGTCCGTGTACATCGAGCGCACGACCGCCATGTCGTCGACGTGCTGCCCGATGCCGGGGAAGAGCTCGCTCACCTCGGTTCCCGACTTGCCCATCGGCGTGAACTTGAACGGCGAGCCCATGGCGACGCCGCTGTCGCCGATCGTCCGGCCGTCCATCCGCACGAGCTCCGGCTTGGGGTCCCACGTGTCGATGTGCGACGGCGCCCCCTGCGCGAAGATGTGGATGACGGCCTTTGCGGTCGCGGGAAGCGGCGGGACGCGGGGTGCCAGGGGGTTGCCGCCGGCCGAGGTGCCGTCGGCCGCCGAGGGCCCGGAGACAAGGTCCGCGGGGTTGAGCATCGTCGCCAGGCCGAGGGCGCCCAGGCCCATCCCCACCCGGTTCAGGAATTTCCTACGCGTGAGGAAATAGTCCTCGATGTTCGTGGACACCCCACAGCAGGGTCGCTCGTGGGTCGTCATGGGGTGAGGCATATCAAAATGGGGGGTTGTTGCAATCTAATGACGCCCGCCGGGGGCCGTGGTTTCATACGGCTGGCGGCGATTCCTGTTGATACGCGGGCCGCCCCGGCTACCCTGTCATCTTCCATGTTTAGGAGTGCCCGGGGCGCCGGGCTGAGAAGGCAGCGCGATCCGCCGCCAAATCCTCGGAACCTGATGCGTCTCACACCGCCGTAGGGAAAACAGGGCCGTCCGCGGCTAGCGGAGGGATCTGTGACCCGACCGGCGGGGCGTGCCGCGGCCGACAACAATCCCTCCCATGCCCCCATCGAACGAAAGCGCCCCCGCCGGCCACCGCCTCTTCCCCGCGTCGCGCAGGGTCTACATCACCGGTTCCCGAAGCGACCTGCGCGTCCCGATGCGCGAGATCGTGCTTTCCCCCACCCGCCAGCCCAACGGCACCGAGGTGCACAACGAGCCGGTCCGCGTGTACGACACCTCGGGACCCTGGGGCGATCCCGCGTTCCACGGCGAGCCGGGCCTCGGCCTTCCCGCGGCCCGCGCCGCATGGGTCGCCGAGCGGGGCGACGTGGAGGAGATCGCGGGCCGGGAGGTGGCGCCCGTCGACGACGGCTACCTCTCCGAGAAGCACCGCCAGCAGGCGGAGGCCGAGGGCCGGCGAAACCCGATCAAGTTCTTCGACCGCACGGCGCGCAGGATCCTGCGGGCAAAGCGGGGCGCGCGGGTGACCCAGATCGCCTACGCCCGCCGGGGGATCGTGACCCCCGAGATGGAGTTCGCGGCGATCCGCGAGAACGCGAAGCTCCAGCGCGCCGCGGACCTGATGGAGCTCACGGCCGCGGGCCCGCGCAACTCGCTCTGGCGCCAGCACCCCGGACAGGGCCTGGGAGCCTCGATCCCCGCCGCGATAACCCCCGAGTTCGTCCGCGACGAGGTCGCCCGCGGCCGCGCGATCATCCCGGCGAACATCAACCACCCGGAGCTGGAGCCGATGGTGATCGGCCGCAACTTCCTCGTCAAAATCAACACGAACATCGGCAACTCGGCGGTCGCCTCGTCGATCGACGAGGAGGTCGAGAAGATGCGCTGGTCGGTCAAGTGGGGCGGCGACACGCTCATGGACCTCTCGACGGGCAGGAACATCCACCAGACCCGCGAATGGATCCTGCGAAACTGCCCCGTGCCCGTCGGGACGGTGCCGATCTACCAGGCGCTCGAGAAGGCCGGGGGAAGGCCCGAGGACCTGACCTGGGACATCTTCCGCGACACCCTGGTCGAGCAGGCCGAGCAGGGCGTCGATTATTTCACCATACACGCGGGCGTCCGGCTGCGGGCGATCCCCTCCACGGCCCGACGCATGACCGGGATCGTGAGCCGGGGCGGCTCGATCATGGCCAAGTGGTGCCTCTCGCACCACCAGGAGAACTTCCTCTACACGCGCTGGGACGACATCTGCGACATCATGGCGTCCTACGACGTCTCCTTCTCGATCGGCGACGGCCTGCGCCCGGGCTCGATCGCGGACGCGAACGACGAGGCCCAGTTCGCGGAGCTGAAGACCCAGGGCGAGCTCACGGTCCGCGCGTGGGAGCTCGGCGTCCAGGTGATGTGCGAGGGGCCCGGCCACGTCCCGATGCACATGATAGCCGAGAACATGGAGAAGCAGCTCGACTGGTGCAGGGAGGCCCCCTTCTACACGCTCGGGCCCCTGACGACCGACATCGCGCCGGGCTACGACCACATCACGAGCGCGATCGGCGCGGCCATGATCGGCTGGCACGGCACGGCCATGCTCTGCTACGTGACGCCCAAGGAGCACCTCGGCCTCCCCGACAGGGATGACGTGCGGGCGGGCGTCATCGCCTACAAGATCGCCGCCCATGCGGCCGACCTCGCGAAGGGCCATCCGGCGTCGCAGTACCGCGACAACGCGCTCTCCAAGGCCCGCTTCGAGTTCCGGTGGGAGGACCAATTCAACCTCTCGCTGGACCCGGAGAAGGCCCGGGAGTTCCACGACGCCACCCTGCCCCAGGAAAGCGCGAAGACGGCCCACTTCTGCTCGATGTGCGGGCCGCAGTTCTGCTCGATGAAGATCACGGACGACGTCCGGCGCTACGCCGAGGAGCAGGGGCTGACGACGGAGGCCGCGCTCGAGGCCGGGATGAGGGAGAAGTCCGGCGAATTCCGCGAGCAGGGCGGCGAGATCTACGTCGACGCCTCAAAATGAACGCGACGGCGCCCACGCTCGGGATTTTCGTGAACGACCGGCCCCATGCGCTGGCCGGGGCCGCGACGCTCAAGGGGCTCCTGGGGGAGCTCGGGCTCGCGGACAAGAGGGGCGTCGCCGCCGCGGTGAACGGCGAGGTCGTCGCCAGGGGCGCGTGGGAGTCGCGCCTTCTCGCCGAGAGGGACCGCGTCCTCGTGATCCGAGCCACCCAGGGCGGCTGAGCCGAGAACCGCCCGCCCCCCATGCGAATCGTCGTCATCTCCCCCGAATCCCGGGACCCGCGCGAGATTCCCGCGATGGAGGGATTCTTCGCGGCCGGGCTGGAAACCTACCACGTGCGCAAGCCCTCGTGGACCGCCCCGGAGCTCGAGGCCTGGCTGCTCGGCCTCCCGGAGGCGTGGCGCCCGAGGATCGTCCTTCACGAGCACCACCCGCTGGTCGAGAAGCTGGCGCTCGGCGGCCGCCACGACAAGGACGGCGGCCCGGGCGCGGATCCCCCGCCCGGCGCGGTCAGCCGCTCCTGCCATGACCTCGCCTCACTTCGGCGGCACCTCGGCGCGCAGGGCTCGATCCTCTTCGGTCCCGTGTTCCCCTCGCTGACAAAGCCGGGATACGGCCCGGCGGCGGATTTCCCGTGGTACGAGCTGTGGGCCCTCCTGAGGCAAAGGAGGCGCACGCGCGCCCGCGACCCCCGGTTGCCGGCCCGCGTCCTCGCGATCGGGGGGGTCACCGCCGACAGGCTCGCCCGCTGCCGCGGCCTCGGCTTCGACGGGGCCGCCGTCCTCGGCGCCGTCTGGGGAGAATCAGACCCGGCGCGGGCCTTCGAGCGCATACGGGACGCAGCCGCGAGACTGGAGGACACGCGCCATGCCGCTTGATCCCAGGAGCCGCTTTGCCGTGATGTGCCTGACCCAGGACGGGATTGGCCTCCCGCACGCCGAGCAGGCCGGGCGCCTGTGCGCCGCCGGCGCCCGGTGGATCCAGCTTAGGATGAAGGGGGCGACCCCAGCCTCCTGGCTGGCGGAGGCCGCCGCGGCGGTGGCCGCATGCCGCAGCCACGGCGCCGTCCTGATTGTCAACGACAGCGTCGAGATCGCGCTCGAGTCGGGAGCCGACGGGGTCCATCTCGGCGGCCCGGACGCGGACTATCGCGACGCCCGGCGCCGCCTGGGGTCGGCCCGGATGCTCGGCGGAACGGTGAACAACCGCCCCGACGCCCTTCGCGCCTTGGCCGCCGGATGCCTGGACTACGCGGGCGTCGGTCCCTTCCGGTTCACGCCGACCAAGCGGAACCTGGCCCCGGTGCTCGGCCCCGGGGGCGTCCGCGCGCTGATCGCGGACCTGCGCGGAATCCCCGCTTGGGTGATCGGCGGGATCACGCCCGCGGACCTCCCGGGTCTCCGCGCCGCCGGAGCGGCGGGCGCTGCGGTCTCGTCCCGCCTTTATCTGGAAGGCCGCCTGGAGGAGAATCTCCGCGCCTTCCTCGACGCCTGGAACATGCCGGCCGAGCTTATGGCGGGCGCCGCTTCATCCTCATGAGCCCGAAGCCCCTCGTCATCGCCGGAGTCGAGTTCTCCTGCCGCCTGTTTGTCGGGACCGGGAAGTTCAGCTCGGGTGAAACCATGCGGGCGAGCCTCGAGGCCTCGGGCACGCAGATGGTGACCGTGGCCCTGGGCCGCGTCCGCACGGGCGGCGAGCCCGACGACATCCTCGGCCACCTGGACCCGGCCCGCTACAGGCTGCTCCCCAACACCTCGGGCACGCGCAGCGCGCGCGAGGCGGTCCTCGCGGCCGAGCTCGCGCGCGAGGCGCTCGAGACCAACTGGCTCAAGCTCGAGATCCATCCTGACCCGAAATATCTGATGCCCGACCCGGTCGAGACGCTCCAGGCTACCGAGCTCCTCGTCAAACGCGGGTTCATCGTGCTCCCGTACGTCCACGCGGACCCGGTCCTGTGCAGGAGGCTCGAGGAGGCGGGCGCCGCCGCGGTGATGCCGCTCGGCTCCCCGATAGGCAGCGGCCTCGGCCTCGAGTCCCGGGCGTTCCTCGAGATCATCATCGCCCAGAGCCGCGTGCCGGTCGTCGTCGACGCGGGCCTCGGCGCCCCGTCCCACGCGGCGGCCGCGCTCGAGATGGGGGCCGACGCGGTGCTTGTGAACACGGCGATCGCCGCCGCGGCCGACCCCGTCGCCATGGCGGAGGCATTCCGGCTTGGTGTCGAGGCCGGCCGGATCGCCTGGGAGTCCGGGATTGTGCGCCCGGAATCCGGGCGCGAGGCCGCGCGCGCGAGCGCGACCTCGCCCCTGACGGCGTTCCTCGGGGAGGCCGGGCCATGAACTTCATCGACCTCTGGCGCCGGCACGACTTCGGAGAGGTCGCGCGAAGAATAGGGTCAAAGACGCCCGCCGACGTGCGGCGCGCGCTCGGCCGGCCGCGCGGATCCGTCGAGCTCGACGACTTCGCCGCGCTCCTCTCGCCCGCCGCCGCCCCCTACCTCGAGGACATGGCGCAGGCGTCCCGCCAGTACACCGTCGCGCGGTTCGGGCGGACCATGCGCCTCTTCGCGCCGCTCTACCTCTCGAACGCATGCGCCAACGTGTGCACCTACTGCGGGTTCAGCGCGCACAACAAGATCCGCCGCAAGGTTCTCTCCGACGCCGAGATCCTCGCGGAGGCCGGCGCGCTGCGCTCCCGCGGATTCGACAGCGTGCTCCTCGTGACCGGCGAGACAAGCCGGGTGGGCCGCGACTACCTGTCCCACGCGCTGCGCCTCCTGCGGCCGCATTTCTCGGGGCTCTGGATCGAGGTCCAGCCGCTGCCGGAGGACGAGTACCGCGCGCTCGCGACGGACGGGCTGAGCGCCGTCCTCGTGTACCAGGAGACCTATGACGAGGCGGCCTACGCGAGGCACCACCTGAGCGGCCCCAAGTCGGACATCGCCTGGCGGCTGGGGACGCCCGACCGGCTCGGGCGCGCGGGGATAAAGCGAATCGGGCTTGGCGCGCTGTTCGGCCTGAGCGACTGGCGGGCGGACGCCTGGTTCACGGGGCTGCAGCTGCGGCACGTCGAGACGGTGCACTGGAGGACGCGGACATCCGTCTCGTTCCCGCGCCTGCGCCCCCACGAGGGCGGGGAGATCCCGGTCACGCCGTTCGGCGAGCGCGACCTGGTCCAGGCCGCGTGCGCGTTCCGGCTGCTGAGCCCGGAGGCCGAGCTCTCGCTCTCCACCCGCGAAAGCGAGGCGTTCCGCAACCGCGCGTTCAGGCTCGGGTTCACATCGATGAGCGCGGGATCTCGCACCAACCCGGGTGGCTACGCGAGCGCCCCCGACTCCCTCGAGCAGTTCGAGATAGACGACAACCGCAGCCCGGAGGAGGTCGCCGCGTTCCTCAGGTCGCAGGGCTACGAGCCCGTTTGGAAGGACTGGGACGCGACGTACGACGGGTTCGAGGGCCGGCAGGGCGCGATCCGCCCGGGAACGGCGGTCCCCCAGGCGATGGCCTCATAGCTGGCCCCTCCCCCAGAATGGCACTAGGCCCAGACGAGATCGCCCGATACCAGCGCCACCTGTCGCTGCCAGGCTTCGGGCCGGCCGCCCAGGAAAGGCTCAAGTCGGCCTCGGTGCTCGTCATCGGGGCCGGGGGCCTGGGCTGCCCCGCCCTCCTGTACCTCGCCGCCGCCGGCGTCGGGCGGATTACGATCGTCGACCCCGACCGCGTCGACGTGTCCAACCTGCAGCGCCAGGTCCTCTACTCGAGCGACGACCAGGGCGCCGGCAAGGCCGACGCGGCCGCGCGCAGGCTCCGCTCGCTCAACCCGCTCGTCGCGGTGGACCCGCAGCCGGTCAGGTTCGACCGGTCGAACGCGCTCGAGCTCGTGCGCTCCTGCGACCTCGTCGTCGACGGCTCAGACAATTTCCCGACCCGGTACCTGGTGAACGACGCGTGCGCGATTGCGGACCGGCCCTTCGTCTACGGCGCGATCCAGGGATTCGAGGGCCATGTGAGCGTGTTCAACTGGCGCGGCGGCCCCACGTACCGATGCCTCTTTCCGGAGCCCCCCGCGCCCGGGACCGTGCCGAACTGCGCCGAGGCCGGCGTCCTCGGCGCCGTGACCGGGCTCATCGGAACTGCACAGGCATGCGAGGCGATCAAGGTCCTCGCGGGCATCGGCGAGCCCCTTTCCGGCAGGCTCCTCGTCTGGAACGCGCTGACGATGGTCACCCACGTCGTGGCGCTGCGCCGCGATCCCGCCGGGCGCCGCATAACGGAGCTCCCCCCCGAGGGGTACGGCGAGACTTGCGACGCGCCGGCCGCACCCGACGAGATCAGCAGCGGCGAGCTCCGGCGGCTGCTCGGGGCCGGATCGCCGCTCCAGCTGCTCGACGTGCGCGAGGACTGGGAGCGGATCCTGGGATCGATCGAGCCGTCGGTCCATGTCCCTCTCCGGCGCCTGGAGACGAGCTCCCGCTCGGACATCGCCCCGCTCGATCCCGCCATCCCGACGGTTGTCTATTGCTCGATGGGCATCCGCAGCCTCCGCGGCATACAGATATTGAGGGAGCGGCACGGATTCCGCTCGGCGGTCAGCCTTCGCGGCGGCACGGGTGCGTGGTAATTACGCGCAATGCAGCCTTGACGCAGGCGGTCGGAAAGCGATGAAGAAACCCATCCAGCCGCCACAACCAACCCGGGGCCTCCTCCCTGGTCGCCCGTTTCAAACGTCGCGATGAACGCCCCCTTTTGCGTCCTGACGATCGCCGGCTCCGACAGCGGAGGCGGCGCCGGAATACAGGCCGACATGCGCACGGTCCGCTCCATCGGCGGGCACACGCTCACCGCGGTCACCGCGGTGACGGCGCAGGACACCAAGCGCGTCATCTCATGGAAGCCGGTTCCGGACGCCCTGATCGCCGCCCAGATCGCCTCCGCGCTCGGCGGGTATCCCGTGGCGGCGGTGAAGACGGGGCTCCTGCCCGGGGCGGGCGCCATCCGTGTCGTCGCCGCGGCGGTCGCCCGGATTCCCACGATTCCCATGGTCGTGGATCCGGTCCTCTCGTCGTCGAGCGGCACGCGATTCCTTTCGGACGCCGGCATCCGCGCGCTGCGCAAGAGCCTCCTGCCCCTGGCGACGCTGGTCACGCCGAACTGGCCCGAGGCGGCGATCCTCGCGGGCATCCCCGTCCGGACCCATGCCCAGGCCGAGAAGGCGGCGCTGCGGATCGTGTCCGAATGCGGGCGCCCCGTGCTCGTGAAGGGCGGCCATGCGCCCGGCTCGACCTGGCGCGACTGCCTCGCCATGCCCGACGGGGGCACCGTCTGGTTCGAGGGCCCGCGCATCGTGACGCGAAACACCCACGGCACCGGCTGCGTCCTTTCCGCGGCGATCGCGGCCTGGCTGGGCCGGGGCGCCGACCTCGCGTGGGCCGTCAAGCTGGCCCAGTCGTTCCTGCAGCGCGCGCTCCTTCGCGGCCGCGGCCTCGACTGGGGATCCGGGCGCGGACCCGCCTTCTACGGGACGAGGTAGGTCAGCGCGCCGGCGCCGCGGAACTCGCCCCGCCCTGGCCTTGGGCTCCCATGAGGCGAAGCTTCATCCAGTCGACCATGCGCGCCCACATGTCCGGCAGGTAGACATGCGCGGTGTCCGGGTAGATGATGCTCACGAATGCGCCGTCAGCGCCGCCCAGCCTGTAGACCGGGGAGACCCTGGCCTCGATCGCCCTGACTCCGCTCACCGGGGAGCCCGGGTCCCGGTCGCCGGTCATGAAAAGCATCGGCCGCGGGGCGCCGCACGCGATGACAGCCTCCGTGTCGAAGTGCCGCAGCATCCCGGGCACGAAGTAGTAGATCCCGTGCTCCTTCAACCCCTCCCCCTCGATCAGGTCCTCGTAGCGGGTCATGCACGCCACGCAGACGGCCGTCTTCGGGCGGTCGTCGAGCGCCATGAGCCACCAGCTGCGCGTGCTTCCCATGCTGATCCCCGTGACGCCGATCCGCGCCGCGTCGACCTCGGGCCGGAAGCAGAGGTAGTCGAGCGCCATGAGGTCGTCGCGGACGATCGCACCCCAGAGGGTTCGCCCCGCCCACAGGCTGAACTTCGAGGCGGTCATCTCCCCGGCGGCGCCCTTTTCCTCCGGGCCGCCGGGCCCCTGGCCGTTGCGCTCGCCGAAGCCGCACGCGTCGATCCCGAGCACGGCGAAACCCAGCCTGGCCAGGGTCGGGCCCGGGGGCGCGGGAGTGGCGTTTGTCTGCAGGAGCTCCTCCTTGCCGATCTCGTATTGCCCGGCGTGCCAGTGGCAGTAGAGGATTGCAGGGACCCTGCCCGCGGCGTTTTTCGGCAGGAAAAGATAGCCCGAAACGGTCGAGCCGAGCCCGTTCGGGAAGGTGAACTTCTCCAAGACATAGCCGTCGTGGTCGGTCCTGGAAACGACCGTCACGGAAGGAACCGCGGGTCGCGGCGGAAAATCGCCGAGGAGCGACCGCAGGGTCGCCCGGATCTCGGAGCGCCGCCCCATCCATTCGTCCCATGTCGCGGGGGCGTTGAACTGCGGCACATCCACCGACCCAAGCCATCGCATCGCATTTGTGGTCGGTGCGGGCTCGCTCACGGCCGAAGGTGAGCAAACCAGGAAACCGACGGCAATTGAAATGCCCGCGCGCCTGACGGACGGGGGTGTGCGGCGCTGGAACGGAAGGCTCATGGGAAGTCGGGGCGGGCGTCCGGGGAGAGGGTTGCCCCCGCCGTGCCTAGGGGCAAGACCCGGCTGCGGCGCCGTCCGCGGAATTCCGTCTCGCCGCGCCGGCCGCAACCGGCAAGAACAGCACCCCCACGGATGAAACGACTCCAGGCGATCCTCTCGCTCATGCTGTCCGCAGGCGCTCTCCACGCCGTGGACAAGGTTCCCGAGTTCGAGATCACCGACACGTACGTGACGAGTCCGACGATGCTGGTCCGCGCCGGTGTCGACGGCCAGGTCAAGGAGATCTGGTCGGGAATGGACGCAGGGAGAATGCGCCATGTGCCGCTCTTCCTGGAAACCTCGATCTACGGCCTGGTCCGCTCGGGAGACACATGGCTCGACCTGCGCTCGCTCAAATACCACCACGACGGCACCCGGCCCGGGTATATCCGCCTGCGGTCCGACGACGGGCTGGTGTCCATCGAGATCACCTCCAGGAGGAACGCGGCGCTCAGCCCGATCTTCGTGCGGTACTCCTTCTCGCGGACGGTGGACCTGAAGCTTGTCGCGCTATTCAAGTACCCGGACTTCACCCGGAGCTTTCATTCGGATGACGCGGCCGGCTGCTCGGAGTTCGAAACGGCCTGGCGCGGCGCGAACGCCGTCCTGACGACGACCGAGGGGCCCCGGCTGGTCCTGGCCACGCAGCCCTCCGGGAAGACCCTTGCGATCGACAGGACGGGCCTGACCACCCAATTCGAGTCCGCCACCGAGGTCCTCCTCTGCGTCGACGCGACGGAGCGGGGCATGGACGCCAGGGGCTCAGGGTCGTACGTCGCCTCGTGGACAAGCCTCCTCGGCGGCACCAGGGACAGCGAGGACGAGCTTGTCCCGGGCCGCGTCACCCTGGCCAGCGACGACCGGAAGCTGGACCGGATGTTCGAGTATTCCATCGACGCCGTCGTCACGGGCCAGTTCGCCTCCGGGGACGTCATTGCCGACGAGTTCTTCTACAGGGACTCGTGGCTCAGGGACGGCACCTATTCCATGATCGGCCTCTCGCTGGCGGGGGACACGGGGGCGGTCGACCGCTACTTTGACTTCTGGAGCGCGCAGCGGGACTTCTCCGTCGGCGGTGAGCGGGAGGCGCAGCAGCCTGCCATCGCGATCACCGGGATGTGGTTCCATTCGCTCCTGAGCCCGGACGGCCCGGCCTTCCTCGGGAGGGTCTGGCCGTACGTGAAATACTACGCCGACTACTACGCGGGGCGTATCGAGCGCGAGGGAATGCTCAACGTATCGGAGGAGTGGATCTGCTTCATACCGGCCCCGTCAACCTGGCCGAACGCGGAGATCCACAGCGGCCTGCGCGCGGCGGCGAAGATCGCCTCCCGGCTGGGCCACGCGCAGGAGGCCGGCCGGTGGAACGACTCCGCCGACAGGCTCAGGACGCAATTCTCGGAGCAGGCCTATGACAGGGAAAGGGGCCGGATCATCCCGATGGCGGGAGCTCCCGGCCAGACGTTCACCGACCCGGAATTCCCCAAGGCCGAGAGCCGCAACGGACCCCTGCGCGACGACCGCGTCGACGCGGGCATGCTGATCATCGGCCGGCTGGAGGCGTTCGGCAGGGGCCAGGGCGTCATCCCGGTCGACGATCCCCGCTTCGCCTCGACCCAGGCGGAAATCACCCGCGACCTGGAAAACCCCGACCATTCCATATTCCGCTTCGGCCCGAACCCCGCGAGCCCCCACGCGCCGAAGGGGGAACCGGACAGCTGGCCCATCATCATGGCGTGGGCGGCCCAGGACGAGTGGCTGCTCGGCCGCACCGACCTCGCCTGGAGGTACCTCATCTCGGGAATCGTGAACAAGAAGGGATATGACGCGGACGCCAGCTGCTACTACCTGCCCGAAAACTGGGACCGGAGGGGAATCCCCGACAAGCCCCTGATCACCTGGTCCCACGGGGATTTCGTCACGTCGGTGCTGCTGCTGCTCCTGGGAGTCGACCTGGAGCCCGACGGCGCCGACCTGGGGCTCGCCCCAAGCCTGCCTCCCGGGACCGACCACGCGAGGGTCGGCAACTTTCATTTCCGGGACTGGCGGCTGGACATCGACCTGGCCCGCGAGAAGGGCTTGGTCGCGGTCAGGATCAGGGCCGCCGGCACGGCGACCGGCGGCAAGCCGCTCGCGATCCGCGCCCCCTTCGGCAGAGTGATCAGCCTCGGGGCCGGCCAGGAGGCCCGGTTCACGGTCGACCCCGCGCAGTACTACCTGGCCTTCGGGAGGTCCCGGAATGCCGCCGAGCGGGCATCGGTGATTTCGACCATCCTGGCCGGGAAGCCGCCCGCGAGGGATCCCCGCACCATGTCAGCTTCAGACCTTGAGGCCTTCATTTGCGATGTGGAGACACATTACACCCCGACGGAAAAATGAACGAAACAAGCCAGCTCCCGGCCACGAGCCTTTCCCGCGCCGCCCGCGATGCGGGGCCCGGCGTCCCCGTTCCCATCCGCCTCCTCCTTCTTCTTGCGCTCGCATTCGCCGTCCGTCCCTCGATGGCCGCGGCGCCGGACGCGGACGCGACGACGAGCGAGGAAAAGGACGGGCTTCGCGTCCAGTCGGCCTACCTGAATGTCGAGCTCTCCCTCAGCCGCCCGTCGCTCCTTTTCCTGGGCGTCGACAGCCTTGGGGGAGCGAAGGTCGACCACGACGTCCTTTCCGCGGACACCGCGAGCCAGGCCGGGTATGCGGTCGCGCACGCCATCACGGCGTCCGGCGCCAGCGTGAGCTACTCCCGCGGGTCGCCTCCCCTTCCGGCGGCCCCCGACTGGACGATCGAGGCCACCGCGCGGGGCATCCGGTTCACCTCGCATTTTTCCCCCGAGGCGAAACCCGAGGCGCTCACCCTTTCCTTCGACACCCACCGCTGCTACAGCACCCTGCTTGGCCTGTTTGACGGGAAGGACAAAATCGCATTGCCCGCGGTCCTGCACCTGCCTGGCTTCGGCACGCTGCGCCTGACCTCCAGCGGCTCCTCGGGGGCCGACGTGGGATACGCCTCGGGACCGGGCTGGATCAAGGTCACCCTTGCCGCCGCGGGCGCCCCCGACCCGTCGGTCGAGTACCGCTGGGACGTCGCCACGATCTGCCCGGACGTGCCGGGGGCCGCCGGCGATCCCCGGCTCGATGGCTTTCGCCGGAACTGGCTCAACATCTTCCAGCTCAACCCGAATCGGGGGGTGCTGTCCAACAACACCAACAGCGACTCCTGCGGCTTCTGCTACTTCGAGTACGCCGACATCGCGATGGAGACGCCGCCGCTGGCCGACAACCTCTACGCGCTGGACATGGTGCGGCAGTCGATCGACGCCGTGCTCGGGGGCGCCAAGACGTATGGCATGCCCGGATACGGCGACTTCCCGGAGGAGTCGTCGGACACGTTCCCCTCGCTCCTCATCGCCGCCGCCGACTATGCCGAGGGCCGCCACGACGCGGCGTGGCTGCGGCGCAACTATCCCGGGCTGAAGGCCTGGGCGGACAGGATGCTGGCGACCGACCGCGAGGGGAAGGGCCTGGTCGCGTACGTGGCGACCGGCGACTCGGGCTCTTGGCCGGAGGGGCTGCCAAAGGTCCGGCCCTCGAACTGGTGGGACACGATCGGCTTCGGCCACGAGGACGCCTATTCCAACGCGCTCGCGTACCGCGCCCTGCAGGGAATGAGCCGGCTCGCGTCGGAGCTCGGCAAGCCGGAAGACGCCGCGCGCTACGGGGGGGCGGCGCGCAGGCTTCACGACGCCTATTTTCCCGCGTTCTACGACCCGGCGACGGGCGTGCTGGCCGGCTGGCGCAGCGCGGACGGCCGGCTGCACGACTACTATTTCCTCTTCGTCAACTCGATCGCCATCCTCTACGGGCTGGTCCCCGAGGACAGGGCTGCCGGCATCATGGACCGGCTCTGGGACAAGATGGGCCGGGTGGGATACTCGAACTTCCGGCTCGGCCTTCCGGGCAACCTGGTGCCGGTGGCGCGAAAGGACTATGCGCACAAGGATCCGCGCTACGGCGGCGGCATAAGGGCGGACAACGCGGACGGCTTCCAGGTCTATGAGAACGGGGGCGCCACGGCGTGCTACGCCTACTTCACGATCGCCGCGTTCGACCGCGTCGGCCAGCACGCGCGCGCCGACAGGATCCTTTTCCCGATCCTAGACGCGTTCGAGAAGCGGGAGTTCGAGGGCTCCGGTCCCAATCATCTCACGAACGACTGGAGGAAATGGGACGGGACAGCCGAGGGCTACGAGGGATTCCTGGTCGACAACTACTACGTCCTCCTGGCCGTCCCCAACGGACGGGCGCGGGCGACGAGTCACGGGATCAGGTAGACCTCGACCAGCCCGACACCCGTCGTCGCGTTCACCCCGCTCAGCTGAAGCGTGTAGCTGCCCGCGGGGAGAGTGGCAATCATCGCGGCGTCCGCCGAGTTGGCCGGCAGGGCGAACGCGCCGACCTGGGCGAACGCGGCCGTAAGCGCCGAGGTGCCGCCCCAGCCGGCGTTGCTCTGGATCACCGTCCCGGCCGAGTCGTAAAGGTCGATCTGCGGCTGCGCCAGGACGCCCGGGACGTTGAACGGGGCCGCGCCGAGGGCCGGGCCGATCCCCCGGAGGAGCACCTGGGCCGGAAGGGAGCCCTGGATCACGAAGCCCGCGATGAGGATGTTCCCGCCGGTCCCGACGTCCGCCCGCGCCGATATGTTCACGAGGTTCGCGGTCGTCGACCCCGGATCCGCGTCGTAGATCTCCGCCAGGGCGACGCCGGTCGTCGCGCCGACGCCGGAAATCTCGGACGTGTACGAGCCCGCGGGCAGGCTCTCGAGGACGGCGGCATCCGCGGACGTGGACGGGAGGGCGAACGCCCCCACCAGGGAGAATATGTCAGCGAGCGACGCGCTGCCGCCCCAGGCCGTCCCCGTGACGATGGTCGAGCCGGAGCTCGTGTTGACGAGCGTGAGCTGCGGCTGGGCCAGGACGCCAGGCACGTCAAATGGCGCGGCGCCCAGCGTCGGTCCCACGCCCCTCAGCACCACGCTCTTGGTGCCGGAGCCGTTGATCACGAATCCCGCGATCAGGATGTTTCCGCCGGTGCCGACATCGGCCCGCGCCGAGAGGTTCACAATCCTGCCCGGCGTGGACGCGCTCACCGTCACGACGGCGGCCGCGCTCGTGATCGAGCTGGCGCCGCTCGTCACGATGGCCGTGTAGCTGCCGCTGTTCGCTCCGGAGGCGGAAGCCACCGAGTACGTCGAGCTCGTGGCGCCCGCGATTGCCGTGCCGTTCAGGTACCACTGGTAGGTGAGCGCCTCGGGTCCCGTGGCTCCGACGGTAAGCGAGAACGGCGAGCCGACCGCAACCGACTGGGCCGATGGCTGCGCGGTGATCGTGAGCGAGCTTGAGACGGCCGTCCCGATCCTCTCGGCGTTGTACTGGTACATCGGCCAGTCGGACACGGCCGGCCCCGCCCCGATGTTGAACTCGTACACCTTGTGGTCCTCGCTCCCGAAATAGAGCATCGTCCCGGCGATCGCGGGCGAGGAGCGGATGACGTCGTCGCTCGCATAGGTCCTGACCAGGGCCCCTCCCGGGCCTACCGCGTACACGTTGTGGTCGTAGCAGCCGATGTAGACGATGCCGTTCGCGTCGACCGCGGGCGCGCTGGCCCTCACCTGGGTGCCCATCTGGAACTTCCAGGAGAGCGAGCCCGCCGTCGTGAGCGCGTACAGGTTTCCGTCATAGCCTCCAAAGTACACCAGGCCGTTCGCCAGGGCCGGGGCCGACGTGATGCCGTCGCCGACAGGGTAGGTCCACCGCAGGGCTCCGCTCGAGTTGAGCGAGTAGAAATTCCCGGTGAGCGTCCCGAAATAGACATTCCCCTGGGCGTCTATCGCCGCGGCCGAGTAGATCGACTCGCCCGAGACCGGCGCCGTGAACACCCATTTCTGGGAGCCCGCGGGAGTGACCGCGTAGAACAGCCCTCCGTCGGTCCCGATGTAGATCGTCCCGTCGGGCGCGATCGTCGGGGCCGCGTACGAGAAGCCCGCGACAGGAAAGGTCCACTTGAGCGCGCCCGCCGAGGTGAGCGCGTACAGGTTCCCGTCGTCCGCGTGTATGTAGAGGGTGCCGTCCGGGCCAAGCGCGGGCGACGAATCCAGGCTGTTGTCCAGCGCGGGGTTCGTCGGGGTCGGGACCGTGAAGGTCCACTTGACGGAGCCCGCGGTGTTGAACGCGTAGACATTCCCGTCCGTGCAGCCGGCGTAGACCGTCCCGTCGGGCCCGATGGCGGCGGAGCTCGTGTCAAACACGTTTCCCGCCGTGTAGCTCCATTTCAGAGCCCCGCTAGAGCTGAAGGCATAGAATGAATTGTCGTTGCTCCCGACGTAGACGGTCCCGTCGGGCCCGACGGCGGGCGAGCAGGTCACCGCATCCTGCGTGGTCGCCTGCCACTGCGAATCGTCGATGGAAAGCGTGAATTCGCCGATGTCGTCCGCGGTCACGCCGTCGACCTTGATCATGTAGGTCGTGCCCTTCGTCGCGGCGAAGCTGCAGAGGCACTGGCTGGCGACGGTCGTCGTCCCCGTGTCGCCGGTCGCCGCCGCGGCGACGACCACCGTAAGGCCGTTGACCGCCGCGCCGGTGTAGACGCCGACCTCCGGGTTGAAGTCGTAGCTGTAGCCCGAGATCTGCGCCGACCCGGTGAAGGGCGCCGTCCAGGAATACCAGAGCGAGTGGCCGCCGGCGTGCCCGAGGATGCCGGGCTCCCCAACCTCGAGGGTCGCGTTGGGGTTCGCGTCCAGGATCGAGACGCTCGGCCCCGCGAGCACCCGCGCCGAGGCGAACGAATCGTAGACCGGGTCCGTGTTGATCGCCAGTACCGTCTGGCCGCTCTCTCCGTTCTGCCCCTCGACGTTGATCACGTACGTCGTCCCGGCCGTTGCCTGGAACTTCACCTCGCTGTACGGGATCGCCGTTCCGCCCCCCTCGGGCACCTCGGTTGCGAAGCTGGCGCTGGTCCCTACGGCGGTCAGGGAACCGAGGCTTGTCCCCGTGTATACGCCCAGCAGCGTCGCATAGGTGCTTCCGCCGGTGAAAAGCTGGTCGCCCTCCGTGCCGCTCGTGTCGATCTCGACGCTCGCATTCTCAGGGGCCGTCCACTGCCACCAGAGGGAATGCCCCGGGGTCCCCGTCCCGCCGGTGATCGCCGGGGTGCCCGACTCGAGCGCCGCGGGCGAATCCACGTTGTTGGAGCGGGTATAGGGATCGAGGCCAGCCAGGAGCGTCCTGTTCGCGAAAAGCGCATTGGGAGGCGTGTTCGCGGCCGTCGTCAGCGCGTTCGCCAGGTCCAGCCGGCCCCCCGTCTGCGCCTTGCCCGTAAGCCCCGGCTTTGGGTCCGCGCAGTTGAGGATCCGGTTGATGGTCTCCCGGTAGGAATCGCCCGGGTACTTCGCCCTGAGCAGCGCGACCGTGCCCGTGACAAAAGGCGTCGCCATCGAGGTTCCGCTCAGGTAGGCGTACGACGACGTGCTCGAGTTGAAGGTCGAGATGATGTTTTCGCCGGGCGCGAAGATCTCAACGGAGCCCGACCCGTAGTTCGTGAAGTAGACCGGCAAATCCCGGTTGTCCGTCGCGCCGACGCTTATGATGTTGTCGAGCGGGTAGTCCGCGGGGAAAAACGGCGATATGTCGATGTTCTCCGCGTTGTTCCCCGCCGCGCACACGAAGATGATGCCCGCCTTGCCCGCCGTCTGGATCGCGTCCATCTCCGCCTGCGAAAAGCCCTGGCTCCCGAAGCTCCCGCTGAGCGCAACCACCTTGGACGTGCCCGTGGTGTGGGCTATCGCGTATTCGATGCAGGGGAGCTCCGCGGACGTGGACCCCGAGCCCGTGCTGTCGATGAACTTGAGCTCCATCAGCTGAACGGTCCATGCGACACCCGTGACACCCAGGCTGTTGTTTCCCACCGCCCCGACGATGCCCGACACGTGCGTGCCATGGCCCACGTCGTCCGCGGGGGGTCCCGTCATGTCCACCGCATTGAGGCCGTTCAGGCTGTCCGTCTCGCTGATCGAACTCGGGTCGACCGAGGCATACGACATCGTCGTGTTCGGCGTGGGGTTGACCCACAGGTTGGCCACAAGGTCCTGGTGGGTCAGGAGGGCGCCGGAATCGAGGATGCCCACGATGACATCCGGGGCTGCGGTCAGCGTGTTCCAGCCGGCCTCGGCATTGATGTCGGCGCCGGCTATCCCGCCGCCTCCCGCGTTGCTGCCGGTGTTGCTGAGCGCCCACTGGTTCACGAACTGGGGGTCGTCGGGAACGACCGTCGTGTGCCGGATGTAATCCGGCTCGACGTACTCGTAGCGTCCCGTGGCCTTCAGCCTCTTGATCGCCGCCTTGACGTCGTCGCCGGCGGCGAGCCCCACGACCCGCACATGCCCGAACCGGTCAAACTGCGCCCGCGGCGTCAGCCCCTCGCCCCGCTCCACCTTGTCGATCGTCGGGAGCATCTCCGCCCGCGGCTTGGCCAGGACCACCCCGTCCCGGTAGCCCTGCGCCCTTTCCTTGGCTGTGAAGCTGCCCGCCTTCTGGAGCGGCGCCGCGGCCGCCGTGCACGCGAGCGCCACAGCGGCTGCCAGCGCGAGGAAGCCCCGATGCCAAGCCTGTGGGCGTGGAACTCCGGTCCAGCGTTGGGTGGATGCTGCGGTCAAAGGATCAGTGTGATGACAAGAGACGTATGCCGTTGTGCCTTTGTTTCGGGAAAACGGCAGTACTGTCTGATTCGTCCGACGAGGGTCATCGGATGCCCGTCCAGCGCATGCAAACAGCATTTTCGCCCCAACGGCGGTTCCAGTCATGTCTCCTGCCTAAGGATTTCCAGCGGAGGATGATCCACCACACCGCGACCGGCCACGAATCCGGTCGCGACCGCCAGCGCAGCCACCGTGAGAATCGCCGTCCCGATCTGCCCCGCGGACGCCGTCGCCGGCATGTGGAACACGTACCTCGCAAGCAGCGCGTTCCCGGCGACCGCCAGGAGCGCGCCGACGACGGCCCCCTGCACCCCCAGGACCGCGTATTCCACGAGCTGGATCAGCGCCACCTGGCGGCGCGTCGCCCCCAGGGTGCGCAGGAGCACGGTCTCCCGGATCCGCTGGTGGCGCCCCGTGAGGATGGCGCCTGCGAGAACGACCAGCCCCGTCGCCACGGTGAAGAGCGCCATGAACTGCACCGCGAACGCCACCTTCGTGAATATCCCGTCGAGCGTCTCGACGACCAGCGCCAGGTCGATCGCGGTCACGTTGGGGAACTGGTCGACCACGGCCCGCTGCACCCTCGCGGAATCCGCGGGCGAGGCCGCGAGCATGGCCGCCACATAGGTCTTCGGCGCGCCCTCGAGCACGCCCTCCGGGAACACGACAAAGAAGTTCGGCTCCATCCGCCGCCACTCCACGGCCCGGATGCTCCCGACCCGGGTGCGGACGGGCAGACCCTGGACGTCCCAGTCGATCTCGTCGCCGACGTGGAGCTGCATGTCGCGGGCAAGCCCCTCCTCGACCGAGACGGGCACCGGTCCGGCGGCGGGATCGGCGCGGCCGGCGAACGCGCCCTCCACCACCTTCTCCGTGACGGAAAGGCTTCCCCGGAAAGTCGATCGGTACTCGCGCCGCAGCGCCCATGCCGGGATCCTCGCCCCCTTCTCGGCCAGTATCTTCTCCACCGTCACCCCCCTGAGCGTACTGATCTTCATCGTGACGATGGGCGCGCGCTCGATGACCGGCGAGCCGGCCGCGGTGGCGACGCGCTCGAGGGGATCGATCTGGTCGTCCTGGATGTCGAAGAAGATCAGGTTCGGCCGGCCCGCCGCGCCGGAGCCCTGGATCTCGCGCAGCAGCGTCGTGCGGACCAGAAAGATGGTGAGGACCAGGAACGTGCCAAGGCCCAGCGAAAGCAGCAGAAGAACGGTGCGGTTGTTCGGGCGGTGCAGGTTGGCGAATCCCTGGCGCACGACGTAGGGAAGGCCCCTCGGGACAAAGCGCCTGGCCGTCCAGGCGACCGCGTAGGCGAGCCCCATCAGGATGCCGAACCCGAGCCCCAGCATTCCCGAGAAGCCGAGGCCGACCGACACGCTCCTGGTCTGCCAGATCGCGAACCCGGCCACGGAGGCCGCGATCGCCCCGGCGATGGCCAGCCTCCAGGGATCGGGCACGACCGCCGCGCGCTCGGCGACCGCGGATCGCAGGGCGGCAAGCGGCGGGATCCGCCTCACGGCGAGGAGCGGGAAGAGGGAAAAAAGCAGGCAGATGACGACGCCGGCGCCCGTCCCGCGCAGCAGCGCGGGCCAGGACACGAAGAAGTTCACGTCGATGGGCAGCATCCCCCTGACGAGGGCCGGCAGGCCCATCTGCACGGCGACGCCGAGCACGCCGCCGGCGCACGCGCCGGCCAGCCCCAGGGCCAGCCCCTGGACGACGTACACCGAGAAGCTCTGCCTCGCGCTGGCCCCGAGGCAGCGCAGCACGGCGACCGTCGGGATCTTCTCGCGGATATAGGCGTGGAGCGCGCTCGAGACCCCGATTCCCCCGAGGACGAGGGCGACAAACCCCACGAGGCTCAGGAATCCGTCCAGGTGGTTGAGCGCCTGGCCGAGGTTGCGCTTGCGCTCCTCGACCGTCTCGAACGAGAGGCGCAGCGAAGGGAACTTCTCCTTCATGTCGCGGACAACCGCGTCCGGATCGCGTCCGGCGGGCAGCCGGACCATCGCCCGGTAGCGGGCGAGCGCCTCGCTCCCGGCAAGGCCCGTCGCGGCAAGCGACTCCATCGGGATGTAGGCGCGGGGAGCCATCATCGCGACGCCCGGGGACTCTCCCGGGACCTTCCGGAGCGAGCCCACGACGGTGAACAGCGTGCGGCCGAGCTTGACGCGGTCGCCTATCCGGACGCCGAACTGGGCGAGCAGCGTCGGCTCAAGGATCGCTACGGCCCCTCCCTCCCGCAGCCGGCCGGATGCTCCGGCCGGGTCGGTCTCGAACCTGCCGTAGAATGGAAAGGCGCCCTCGACCGCATGGACCTGGACAAGCCGCAGGTGGCTTGCCTCCGGGAAGGTCATCATCGACGAGAACATCTGCTCCCGTGCGAGCTCGCCGCCGAGCGCGCCCAGGTAGTCCAGGACGGGCGGCCCGAGGGGGGCGGGCGCCGTCACGACAAGGTCCGCGCCGAGGAGTCCCTTGGCCTCCGCCTGGATGGCCTGCCGGACGTTCGCGCTGAAGGAGCCGATCGAGACAAGGGCGGCTATCCCGAGCACGACCGAGAGCGAGTACAGGATGAGGCGGCGCCTTGAGGCGCGCGAGTCGCGCCAAGCCATGTTGAGGATGAAGCCCATGCCGGACGGTCAGGGAACCGAGGTCCGCTCGTCGGAGGCGACCGAGCCGTTCTTGAGCCGCAGGATCCGCTGGCAGCGGCCGGCAAGCTCGACGTTGTGGGTCACCAGGACAAGCGTCGTGCCGCGTTCGCGGTTGAGGCCGAAGATGAGCTCGACCATGGAGCCCGCGGTGTCGCCGTCCAGGTTGCCGGTGGGCTCGTCGCAGAACAGGATCTTCGGGCTGTTGATGAACGCCCGGGCGAGCGCGACGCGCTGCTGCTCGCCGCCCGAGAGCTGGACGGGGTAATGGTCGGCGCGGCTGGTCAGGCCCACGCGGTCGAGGAGCGCCCTGCCCTGCGCCTCGCATCCGCGCTCGCCGCGCAGCTCCAGGGGAACGAGCACGTTCTCCAGGGCCGTGAGCGTCGTGATCAGCTGGAAGTTCTGGAAGACGAAGCCGACGCTCTCGTTCCGCACCCGGGCGCGGGCGTCCTCGTCGAGCGAGTCGAGCCGCTCGCCCGCGAGGTCGATCGATCCGGCCGTGGCGCGGTCGAGCCCTGCGCACAGCCCGAGAAGCGTCGTCTTGCCGCTGCCGCTCGGGCCCACGACCGCCAGGCTCGCACCCGCCCCCAGCTCGAAGCTCGCCTCATGCAGGACCGTCAGCGGGCCGGCGGCGGTCCAGTACGTCTTGGTCAGGCGCTCGACGCGCAGCATCGCTTGGTCAGGCATGGCGGATACGAAATACTCGCAGCGTAGCGAGGCCAGAGCAAACAGGCGGCTCGAAAATACCGGAAAGCCGCGCTAGGGTTTTCAATACGCCTTCGAAAACCCGTGAAACCGCGAATCTTGAGTTTCCTGGACAGGACCCTGGCCCGGCTCGCCGCCCTTGCGCTGGTCCTAGGGCCCGGCGCGGCCGTGCTGGGCTCGGCGGACGCCCCCGGGCCGCCCACCATCGTGTTCTTCGGCGACAGCCTGACCGCGGGCTACGGGCTCGCGGATCCCGACACCCAGTCCTATCCGGCGCAGATCCAAAGGAAGTTCGACGCCGAACGCCTGCCCTGGCGCGTGGTCAACGCCGGCCTGAGCGGCGAGACAAGCGCCGGCGGCCTGCGGCGGATCGACTGGGTCCTGCGCCAGAGGGTTGATGTGTTCGTGCTGGAGCTGGGCGCCAATGACGGGTTGCGCGGGACGGCGACGGACGCCACCCGGGCGAACCTGCAGTCCATCATCGACCGCGTCCGCTCGAAATACCCTGCTGCCAGCATCGTCCTGGCGGGAATGAGGATGCCCCAGAACATGGGACCGGACTATGCGGAGGCGTTCCGGGCGATCTACCCCGCGCTGGCCCAGAAAAACGGGGCCACGCTGATCCCGTTCCTCCTGGACGGCGTCGCGGGCAGGCCCGAGCTCAACCAGTTCGACGGCATCCACCCGACGCCCGCGGGAGCGGCCATCGTCGCCGATGAGGTATGGAAGGCGATCGAGCCCATCGTCCGGAGAAAGCAGTAATATCCGGCGTGTAACCTGTTGACCTGCGGGCGCAACGTTCCCGGGAGCCGCACGTGCGCCGATCCCCGGGGGAAATTCGGCCTTGCTGTTCCAATTCCACGGGATCAAAGCATGGGCATGATCAGGATGAGATGGGCCGCCATGTGCCTCTCGGCCTCCGCCTTGGTCTGCGGGAATGCGCATGCGCAGACCTTCTTTTGGACGGGCGACGGCGCCGGCGCCAATTTCAACAACGGGGCCAACTGGCAGGGCGGCGCGGTCCCGACTGGCGGCACAATCCTGGCGTTCAATGCGGATATTGCGACGGGGCCAAACGGGATGGCAATGACCCTGAACCAGAACTTTACGGCCGATGGCCTCGACATCGAGGGAGGTGCCGTGAACGGGGACACCATCGTCATAAACAATTCCCTCGTCGCGAGCTTTACGCTGACGCTGGGCGCCTATGGCATCACTGAAAATACAAGCTCCAATCCGAATCCAAGCTCGCTGACCATCAATGTCCCCGTCGAGCTGTCAACGAGCCAGACCTGGCAGATCGTCGACTCCGATCTCACCTCCAACACGGCGATCTCCCAGATCATCCCCGGGATATCTCTTGAACTCCTGGGGACCGGCAGCCTCAACGCGTTCACCCTGAATTCAGGAGCCAGCACGTTTTCCGGGGGCCTTTTTCTCTCGGGAGCCGGCACGGTCCTCTACCTCGGGGCAAGCAGCACGGGACCCGCGGGAAACGTGACGAGCGGGCCTGTGGGCACGGGAACCCTCACGCTGGGGAACGGCACGTCGGTCACCCTGACGACGAACACCCCGACCACCCTCGGGAACAACATCGTCATTGGCACCCCCGGCATCACCAGCACGGCAACGATCCAGGGCCTCGGCGCCGGGACCCTCACCCTCAACGGCAACATCACCAACGCGATCAGCGGCACCGGCAAGCTTCAGGACATAGGCTCGGGCCCGATCGACCTTGATGGGAACAACACCTATTCGGGCGGAACGCTCATCGCCAACACCGTGGCCACGTTCGGGACGAACACGGCGGCGGGTTTCGGACCGCTGACGGCGAGCGCGGCCACGATCAATTTCAGCAGCAGCAGCCCGAGCCTCACGAGCCCGACATTCACCGGCAATTCGATCGTGAATTTCACGCTTGAGGGGGGCACGCCCACGCTGACCGGTCTCACGATGACCAACTCCACCCTGAACATCGCCGCCGAATCACTCGCATCGATCGTCGGCATGGTGAGCGACGCGCCGGGTTCCACGAATGTCATCAATATCGGCTATGAGTTTTCGGACCCGACCACGTTCGTGACCCTCGACGTCGGCTCCCCCACCAGCTACTATGGGACGATCGCCGACGGGGGCACCCTTAAGATCTTCGGCAGCCCCGATGGAACGCTGGACTTGTACGGCGCCAACACCTATTCGGGGGGAACGCAGATATCCGCCGCTGCCCTTGCCGTCGCGGACAACAATACCGCGTTCGGCAGCGGAACCATCATCGTGGGAAACGGCGCAGCGCTGGGGGTCGCATCCGGAATCACGATCAACAATCAGCTCAGCCTCGCGGACGGCTCGGCGATCGAGGGCTACGGCACCTTCAACACACCGGCGGAGCTCCTCACCATTGAGAACGGAACAACCCTCTCGGGCGGCAAGGGGACGCTGGCGCCGGCATCCCCGGTTGGGGTGGTGGGCACGCTCACGTTCGGCTCAAACGCCTCGCTTGCGTTTGCCGGGGGAGGAATCCTGCAGTTCTCGATCATGACCGCCAACGGCTCGGCGGGAACGGGCTACAGCACGATCAGCGCTCCCGGCAGCAACCTCAACATCACGGCGACCCCCGGCACCCAGGCGACCGAGTTCACGATCCAGCTCCTCTCCGTCAGTCCCTCGACGTCGCAGTTGGGCTTGGCGACCTTCAACGATACGCTGCCCTATTCCTGGACACTCCTCTCGGCCGGATCGATCACGGGGTATACCGGCTCGAGCCAATTCTTTATCGACGACACAACGTTTTTCCAGAACGCGGTTGGCGGCGGCACATTCTCGGTGACCGACGTCGGCAACAACCTGATGCTCAATTTCACGCCCGTCCCCGAGCCGTCGACGTGGGCCCTCATGGCGACCGGACTCTGTGCGTTTGGCGCGGCGGTTCGGCGGCGGCGGAGATAAAGCCAGTCATTCGCAATTCGCCGTTGGCGCCTGCTCGTCCTTTCCGCAGCAATTCGGCCTTGCGGTCGCAAATTTACAGCCTCAAAGCTCTGGAATGATCCGACTGAGATCGGTCGCGATGACCTTTGCGGTTTCCGTCCTGTTCAGCGGCGTCTCGTCTGCGCAGGTTGTCGGCGACTGGACCGGTAACGGCAGCACCAGTTTTAACGACGCGGCCAGCTGGTACCAGGGCGTCGTGCCCAATGGGACCATCGTCATGGGATTCTCGCCGGATTTTTCAACGGGAGGGTCCGGCAACAGCATGATGATGAATGTCGCGGGAAGCGCATTGGGCATCGATGTCGAGTCGTCTTCGTCGGCCGGGATGGGAGGCAACATCTCGATCGGCGGCGCCAGCCTGCTGACGTTGGGAGCATCGGGCATCGCGATGAACCAGACCTTCAACCTTGCGGCGAGCGTCCTGTTCATCTCGGCCCCCCTCAAGCTTTCGGCGAGCCAGACCTGGAACATCATAGGCTCGGACATGACCATCTCCAACACGATTTCCGAAAGCAGCGCCGGGACCTCGGTGACAATCACGGGATCGGGCGCCAACATTCAGCTCAATTCCGCCAACAGCACGTTTTCCGGCGGACTGCACGACAACGCCACCTCGGGCACGGTCCTGGTTCTCGATGCGAGCAGCGTCGGGCCCGCGGGGTCCCCCACGAGCGGGCCGGTCGGCACGGGAACGCTCACTCTCGCGGGCAACGCGCAACTGTTCTCCGCGGCGACCCTCACGGTCACGCTTGCCAACAATATCACCGTCGGATCCGGCGTCGAGACGATCGACGGCGGCGCCGGGGGCGACATCAAGCTCACCGGCACCATCAGCGGCGCGGGAAAGATCCAGGCCGTCAATTCCAGCAGCTCGGTGGAATTCGACGGGGACAATAACTTCACCGGCGGAACGGCCCTCGACTTTGCGACGGTCACGGTCGGAAACGACCATGGCCTCGGGACGGGACCGGCGACGATGTTCGGCAACACGGTGACCTTCAGCAGCAATGACCCGGGCATGGGGGTCCCGAGCTTCAGCTTCCAGCAGTGCGTGGTGAATTTCACCGCGGGCGGCGGCGAGCCCATTCTGGACAACCTCACCTTCATCAGCTCCCAGCTCAATTTTGCCGGAGCCTCGATCATCTCCATCACGGACGTGACGAGCGACTCGTCGGGCTCGACGAACGTTCTCAGCCTCAACTCCAATTCCGTGCTGGGCCTGCAGATCAACTCTCCCATCAAATACTACGGGACGATAACCGGCGCGGGCTCCAACATGATCGTCAACTCGGCGGGCACCGGTTCCCTTGACTTGTTCGGCGCCAACACCTACTCGGGGACGACGACGATTGACGCCAATGTCGTTGTCGTCGCCGACAACAACTCCGCGCTGGGCACCGGCTCGATCACCGTAAATGGCGGCGGCCTGGGGATCGCCCCGGGCATCACCCTCACCAATCTCGTCTCCAACTCCAACGGCTCGACGTTCGCCGGCTACGGCACCCTCGCGCCGGCGTCGGGCTCCAACTTCCTCCTCATCCAGCACGGGGGCTACATCACCGGGGGCAAGGGGTCGTCGGCGAGCTTCGCATCGCAGCCGGTCCCCGGCACGCTGACCATCGGATCGCATGCCTCGATCACACTGGGCAACGCGGGCTCCATGCAGTTCTCGATCATGAACGCCACGGGGACGCCGGGGACGGACTTCAGCACCATCAGCGCCCCCAACAGCACCGTGAGCGTCACCGCGGCGACGACCCCGTTCACGATCCAGCTGGTCTCGGTCAGCCCCTCGACGACGCAGATGGGCCTGGCAAACTTCAACAACGCGCTGTCCTACTCGTGGACGCTGCTTTCGGCCCAGTCGATCTCGGGATTCTCCACGAGCGACTTCACGATAGACGACACGACCTTTTTCCAGAACGCGCTCGGCGGCGGCACCTTCTCCATATCCGACGTCAGCAACGACCTGGTCCTCAGCTTCACGCCCGTGCCCGAGCCGTCGACCTGGCTCCTCATGGCCACGGGACTGTGCACGCTGGCGGCTGCGGTGCGCCGCCGCCGTTGATCTCCCGCTCGTTCTGCATTGTCGGGATGGGGCTCCTGGCGGCGTCGGGATGCGTCCGGCGCGAGGCGCCCGAGGCCGCAGCCGTGCGCTCGCAGACGCTCCTGCTCGGGAACGGCGCGGAGCCCGAGGACCTCGACCCCCAGGTCGTCACGGCCTACACGGACCAGAACATCCTGCTCGCGCTGTTCGAGGGCCTGACCGCGATCGACGAGAAATCGTCCCAGCCCGTCGCGGCCGCGGCGCAGTCGTGGGAGGTCTCCCCTGACGGGCTCGCGTGGACCTTCCACCTGAGGGAGGGCCTGCGCTGGTCCAACGGCGAGCCCCTGGGCGCGGACGACTTCGTCCAGTCATGGCGGCGGATGCTGCTGCCGGCCTTCGCCGCGGAATACGCCTACCTGCTCTATCCGATCAAGAACGCCGAGGCCTTCAACGCGGGCAGGATCTCCGACCCCGGCGCGCTCGGCATAACCGCGCCCGACGCGAGGACGGTTCGCATCGAGCTCGCGCGTCCCACGCCCTACCTGCCGGTGCTCGTCGCCCTTCCGCCCTGGTACCCGGTCAATCCCAGGGTCCTTGAGCGGTTCGGCGCGACGGCGAAGCGGGGGACCGCCTGGACCCGCCCCGGGAACCTCGTCGGCAACGGGCCCTACACGCTCGACGAGTGGCTGCCCAATTCCCGGATCGTGGTCGCCAAGAACGCCCATTACTGGAACGCCGCCTCGGCGACGCTGCGGCAGATCGTGTTCTTCCCGACGGAGAGCCCCGACGCGGAGGAGAGGGACTTCCGCGCGGGCCAGCTCCACGTGACGTTCGCCCTGCCTGTCTCGAAGATCGCGGGCTACCGGCGCGACGCCCCGGACCGGCTGAGGGTCGATCCCTTCCTCCAGACGTACTTCCTGCGCTTCAACGCCAAGCGGCCGCCCTTCGACGACCCGAGGGTGCGGCGGGCGCTGTCGCTTGCCATCGACCGGGAGGCTATCTCCCAGCGCGTCCTCTCGTCCGCATATCCCTCCGCGCACTCGTTCACCCCGCCCGACTGCGGCGGCTACTCGGCCAGGGCCCGCGTCGACCTGGACGCCGGCCTGGCGAGGAAGCTCCTCGCGGAGGCCGGCTTTCCCGGCGGAAAGGGGATGCCCGCGATCGAGGTCCAGGCGAGGAACGACGAGGTCCAGCCCGCCGTGATGGAGGCGATCCAGGCGATGTGGGCCCGGGAGCTCGGCGTCCACGTCACGCTGGCGACGCTGGAGCAGAAGACATGGCTTCAGAACCAGCAGACACTCAACTACGCGGTGTCGACCGCCGGCTGGGCGGGGGACTTCCTCGACCCGGTGACCTTCCTCGACCTCTTCGTGACGGGCGGCGGCAACAACTGGACCGGATGGGGCGAAGCCGCCTACGACCGGCTGATCGACGAGGCCGCGGGCCAATCCGACCCGCGGGCGCGCCTCGAGGTTTTCCAGAGGGCCGAGGCGTTCCTGCTCGATCAGGCCCCGGTCGCTCCGCTCTATTTTGGCGCCCGCTCCTACCTGATCGAGCCCTCCGTCAAGGGGTGGGCCCCCGCCCTGCTCGGCTACCACCGCTACCAGCTCATCCGGCTGGGAGGCTGAGGTATCGAGTTGTCGCGGGCGAATCCACCGGTTAGCGTTGCCTTGGATGCGATACCTCCTCGCCTCGTTCGTCCTCTTCGCGGCCCTTCCCGCGCACGCACCCGCGGCGGTTCCCGCGCCGGCCATGAGCTTCAAGCGGGTGTGGCTCCAGTGGCACACCGCCGACTCCTTCCAGAGCTTCTACGAGTATGACACCGGGCGCGAGCTGGTCGGGAAGAAATGGACCGTCCTGCGCAGCCAGCCGGATGAGCGCACCGGCCTCTACTTCCTCGTCCGGGTCCAGAATCCCGGCGCCGTGGCGCACGGGCTCAGCTTCGTCGTCCGGGTGGTCACCCCCGACGCCACGGAGACGAAGGTCTACAGCTTTCCGGCCAGCGTCCAGGCGGGCAGCTGGCTTTTTGAGATCGGCCTGACGGGCAAGGACTGGGGGTCCTCGCGCATCGTGCCCGTCGCGTGGGACGTCGAGCTGCAGTCCCCCGATGGAAGCGTGCTCGCCAGCAAGGCGAGCTTTCTCTGGGAGAAGCCCGATGATCGATCCGAACAAAGTCACAAACCCGGCGCGGTCGGCGGCTGAGCTCGAGGAGTTCCTGCTGTTCTGCGTGGTGGTGGCCGGCAAGAACGCGGACCAGCAGGCGCGCAAGCTCGAGAGGTTCCTCGGGGGACGCAGGCCCTTCGCCTTCATCCGCGCCAGCGACGGCGACGGCACGCTCGAGGCCCGGCTCAGGGACGTCCGCCTGGGGAAGTACACCCTGCTCGGCCGAAGCTTCCGCGAGCTCTCGCGGTCGGGCGCCGACCTGCGGGCCGTCGGGTGGGAGGAACTGACCCGGTTTCCCGGCATCGGGATAAAGTCCGCGAAATTCTTCGTGCTCCACTCGCGCCCGAACGAGATGCACGGCGTCCTGGACACGCACGTCCTCGGCTGGATGCGGGACCACTGGGCGCCGGCGGGCCCGCGCCGGGCCACCGTGCCGCGCCATTCCCCCCAGGACCCGGGCCACTACCGGTTCTGGGAGACGGTCTACTTCGGGATGGTGACGGCCCGGCACCACCGGGCCCCCGGCGCGCCCGCCATCGACTGGGCGCGCTTCGACCTCGACCTCTGGATGGAGAGGCGGGGCGGCGCCGCCGCACCGTCGGCCTAGCCGCGCTGGATCAGCTCGACCTCGTATCCCTCGGGGGCGTCGACGAAGGCGATGATCGAGCCGGACCCCGTCCGCGTGGGCCCGTCGCTCAGCTTGTAGCCCTTCTTCTGGAGCTTCGCCGCGAAGGCGGCCATGTCTTCGACCTCGAAGGCGAGGTGCATCAAGTCGGGCTGGACCTGCACCGACGGGCTGTTCGGAAGCTGGCAGAGCTCGATCTCCTCGTCGCTGTTGGGCGTGCGGATGAAGGCCAGCAGCGCCCCCCTCGGCGACGTGTGCCTGCGGCCGACCCGAAGGCCCAGGGCGTCCTCGTAGAATTTCACGGTTCGCTCCAGATCGTTCACGCGCATCCGGGTGTGGAGGAGTTTCTTGACCATCCCCCGAGGCTAGGCCCTCCGGGAGCCGTTCGCAAGCGCTGCGAGGGGCGCGCGGCGCCGCGTCCCGACGGCCGGCGGGCGGTGTTCCCATTGGACTTTTCGGCCAAACCCACGCAGGGTGGGCTCAAATCCCCCCAATGAAAACCCCCGTCCTCTCCGCGCTAGGATTCCTCGTCGCCTCGTCCGCCGCCCTGATGGCCGAACCCGACCCGCACTGGCTCGGCCATGACCGCGACCGCCCGCAGCCCACGGTCGTCGATCCCGGCTCCTCCAGCACGCAGGACCAGGCCGGGCGGCCGCCCTCCGACGCCATCGTGCTCTTTGACGGAACCGACACGTCCAAGTGGGTGGCGATGGACGGGAGCCCGACAAAATGGATCGTGAGGGACGGTGCGTTCGAATGCGTTCCGGGAAGCGGATACGCCCGCACGCTCGAGTCCTTCGGCGACTGCCAGCTCCACGTCGAGTGGGCCTCGCCGACCCCCCCTCACGGGAAAAGCCAGGGCCGCGGCAACAGCGGTGTCTTCTTCGGCTACGACCGCTACGAATGCCAGGTGCTCGACTCGTACGAGAACAAGACCTACGCGGACGGGTCGGCCGCGGCGATCTACGGCCAGTACCCTCCCCTCGTGAACGTCAGCCGCCCTCCCGGCCAATGGCAGACGTACGACATCATCTGGACGTCGCCCCGCTTCGCGAAGGACGGCCACCTGATAACCAAGGCGCGCGAGACCGTATTCCACAACGGCGTGCTCGTGCAGAACAACGTGGAGCTGACGGGACCGACCTCCTGGCTGGAGCGCGCGCCCTACAAGGCCCACCCCGAGCGCCTGCCGATCGCCCTCCAGGACCACGGCAACCCCGTCCGGTTCCGGAACGTGTGGGTGCGGGAGCTTGGCAGCCCCCGCCAGAAGGAATTCATGCTGCCCAACACGGTCCTCGACGGGTTCGTCGGCGACTATCCGCGCGGGCCCAACGAGACGATCCAGGTGCGCCGCGTGCCCGACGGGCTGCTCTCGGTCACGTTCGGCGGCGTGGAATTCATCATGCACGCGCAGTCCATGACGAGCTTCTTTGCGACGACGACCGATGCGCAGTGCGAGTTCTCGGTCAAGGACGGCAAGAAGGAGCTGAGCGTGTCGGTGGGCGAGGATTGACCGCCTGGCCGGGGGGCGGCCGCGGCCCCGGCCCCGTGGATCAGAACATACAGGCGACATTCAGCCTGACCAGGACGGGCGCCGCCACCTGGTTGCCCGTGAAGTGCTCGTACAGGGGAAGCTCGACGTCCCCGTACACCTTGACCGGGTGCAGGTCGAACTCGATCCCGGGCGCGACAAGCAGCCGTGCGAAGCCCGAGGCGACGGGATGGGTGGCGTTGGCGCCCGAGTCCGTGCCCCGGAGGGATGCCTTGAGCTGCCCGATGGGCGAGATCAGCATCCTCCCGATGCGCAGGCCGCTGTAGTAGGCCCCGACGGCGAGGTCGAGTTCCGTCCCGGGGCGGTATTGCACCTGCGTCAGGACCGGCACATCGAGCAGCCCCTGCGTGAAGCCGCTCCAGCCGTAATCCGTGTCGATGTTGAAGCGCTTGAACCCGCCGAGAAGGACATCCGTGCTTCCGCTGCCTATCTCCGAGTCGCGGTCGATGTCACCATAGGCGTTGTTCTGCGTGTAGCTGCCGGTGGGCGCCTTGAGGCCGAAGAGCAGCCCGCTCGAAAGGTCCGGCGAGAAGCCCGTGTAGATCCCCTCGATCCGCATGTCGCCAAGGCCGCTGAAGTTCAGGTCCGTCAAGGGGCCCCCGGGGGCGTTGCTGACGGTCACGAAGTGCCGCTCCTCGTAGGGAACCTCCAGGCGGATTCCCCAGCTCCGGCTGAACATGTCCTGGACGCCAAGGGTCTCCCAGCTTGTCCTGATGTCCTTGTCCGAGTTGTCCGCATCCGGGGCCTCGGACGAGCCGCTCCAATTGTGGTTCTGGTCCTGGTAGTCGTAGTCGATGTCGACCATTGTCCCGGTGCCCGTGGGAAGCATCGAGCTGGTGCCCACCTCGTAGATGCCGCACCCGCACGCGCAGGCCCGGGCGGCGCTCGGCATGGCCGCGGCCAGCACCAACGCCGCGCCCATCGCGCATCGGATGCGCGATCGGCGCCCGCCCCGGCGGTCCGTCGCATCGGCTTCGTTGCGTTGTTCGCTTTCAGCCGGACAAGGCCGGCGGTTCATCGGGAGATTCATTGAGCAGGATTAATAATCGAATGTTCATGTCGTGTTGCGCGGGACAGGCCGCAGCGCGGCTGCGCGGGCCCGGAAACCGTGGAGGCGGAGACCCCGCCTCGGGTCGAAACGAGCACCCGGCGCCCCTCCCGTCGGGAAGGCGCCGGGCGCGAGGTCGCCTAGGCGACGCCGGGCTTCGGGGGAGGCACCGGCACGTCGTCGCTGCGCGCCTGGGCTCGAGCGGGCGTCGGCGCCGGCCACGCCCGCGGAGCGGACAGGGCGACAAACGGCGCGGAACGCTCGAAAATGAGGACCATCTTCCCCCCGCCCGCGGCGGGCACCGCCTGCCCCTGGCGGCCCGAGGCCTCCCGCGCCTTGCACACCGCCCTGCAAATCCCGCAGGGCTTGGCCGGGTCGAATGTCTCCTTGGCGGCGGCCGCGAACGACTCGGTCCTGGCGTAGCCCGCGAGCATCCGCGTCCACGCGGCCACCTGGGCGATGTCGAGCATGGCGCCGCTGGCGCAGAGCCAGGCGCAGAGCAGGGAAATCGCGGACAACCTGCGGAACATCCCGGCGAGACTGCGGTTCGCGCCGGGCCCTGCAAGCCTTCCCGCTCTGGACAAGGGCCGCCCGAGGCTGCAAAGTGCGTCCCTTTCAGGCAGCCGGGGGCCGAGCCTCCCCAAGGATTGGCATCCCAAAAAACCTATCACAATGAAGGAGAGACTTGTCACCCGCCGCGAAGCCATCGCAAAGACCGCCCTCGCCGGGTTGATCCTGCCGATGATGGGGGCCTCCCGGGGCCTCGGGGCCGGGGACGCCGTCCCGCAGGCATCCGACGCGCCCGCGGGCCAGCGCCTTGAGCTGGGAATCGCGAGCTATTCTCTGAGGAAGCTGCCGATCGACGCCGCCGTCGCCGCGCTCCAGGCGATGCGTGTCAGGTTCGTCTCGGCGTACAGCGCCCACCTTCCCATCCTCATCAGCACGCCGGAGGCGTGCCGGGAGGCGGCCGAGAAGTTCAGGAGCGGGGGCCTCACGCTGACGAGCACGGGAGTCGTGACGCTGACAAGCAGCGAGGGCGTCATGCGGCGGGCCTTCGAGTGCGGGCGCGCCGCCGGGCTCTCCACGATGACCGCGAGCTACGAGGCCTTTCCCGACAGGGACACGCTCCTGCTGACGGAGCGCTTTGTCCGGGAATACGACATCCGGCTCGCGTTCCACAACCACGGTCCGAATGACAAGGTGTTTCCATCGCCGCTCGACGCGTGGGCCGCCGTCCAGCCCTACGACCGGCGGCTGGGCATCTGCGTCGACGTGGGCCACACGGCGCGGGCCGGTGTCGACCCGGTGGAGGCGATCCTCACGTGCGCCGGCCGCCTCTACGACGTCCACATGAAGGACCTGACCGCGGGGGCCGGCGACAAGGCGGACCAGCCCGTCGGGATGGGATACGGGCGGCTGGACGCGAGGTCCATGATGGCGGCGCTCATCAAGGTCGGCTTCAAATACCAGGTCGGCCTCGAGGAGGAGGTCAAGGCGGACGATCCCATTCCCGGCGTGGCGCAGTCGTACGGGTACATGCGCGGCATCGTGGCCGGCCTTCCCTGAGCGTCCGATCCCGGCAAGCCCCGACTTTCCTCCCTCCCCCATCCGCGCCGGATCACGGAAAAAACCCAAACAAACCACCGACCCATGAACAAGCTATCCGACCGCCGTGAATTCATAAGGACGAGCGCAGCCGCCGGCGTGGGCCTCGGCATTGCCGCCGCCCTTCCCTCCATGCTCAGGGCGGATCCCCCGCCGAGCCCGGCCAACCGGGTGCGCCTGGCCGTCATCGGGACGAACAGCCGCGGGCTGAGCCACATCGAGTCGATCGGGGGGATAGCGGACACCGAGATCGCCTACATCTGCGACGTGGAGGACGGGGCCCTGGCAAAGGGCATGAAGGAGGTCGCGAAAACGAAGCGCGACCACCCCAAGGCCATCAAGGATTTCCGCCGCGCGCTCGACGACAAGACCGTGGACGCCGTGACGATCGCGACACCCGACCACTGGCACACGCCGCTCGCGATCATGGCGCTGGCGGCGGGCAAGCACGTCTACGTTGAGAAGCCCTGCAGCCACAACCCGCGCGAGGGCGAGCTCCTGCAGAAGGCGATCGCGAGGTACGACCGCCTGGTCCAGATGGGCAACCAGCGGCGCACCTATCCCAACATCCAGATCGCCGTGAACGAGATCCGCGAGGGCATGATCGGCAGGGCGTATTACGCCAAGGCGTGGTACGACAACAACCGCCCGAGCATCGGCCGCGGCACCGTTGTCCCGGTCCCCTCCAGCCTGGACTACGAGCTGTGGCAGGGTCCCGCCCCCCGCCGGCCCTACAAGAGCAACCTCATCCCCTACAACTGGCATTGGTTCTGGCACTGGGGAACCGGGGAGTCCTGCAACAACGGCACCCACGAGGTCGACGTCTGCCGCTGGGCCCTGGGCGTCGACTTCGCGAGGAAGGTGGCATCCACCGGGGGCCGCTACCAGTTCAAGGACGACTGGGAGACCCCGGACACGCAGGTGATCGGCTGGGACTTTGACGGGAACAAGTCGATCTCCTGGGAGGGGCGCAGCTGCAACGGCTTCCCGACCGAGCGGCTCTCGCGCGGCGTCTACGTGTACGGAACCGAAGGCTCGGCCCTCCTTGACGGAAACAACTACACCGTGTTCGACACCAAGAACAAGGTGCTCAAGGCCCTGACCGAGAAGCCCGAGGGAGACGGCACCAACCTGCAGAGCGCCTCCGGAGTGCGGCTGGACCGGATGCACGTGAAGAACTTCACCGACGCGATCCGGACGGGATCCCCGATCAATTCGCCCATCGCGGAGGGCCACAAGTCCGTCGTGATGGTCCAGCTGGGAAACATCGCCCAAAGGGTCGGCCGCTCCCTCGATTGCGACACGTCCGACGGCCATATCCTCCGCGACGACGAGGCGATGAAGCTCTGGGGACGGGAATACGAGCCCGGCTGGGAGCCCGCGGTGTGACGGCGCCGGGCTTTCCCCCCGGCGCAACCCGGGCAAGGGCGGCGACCGCGGGGTGCATGCTCTCCGCCCTCGCCTCCCTCGCTGCTCCGGAGTCCCCGGCCGGCGATTTTCATGACTGGGCGAAAACACCGCCCATGGGCTGGAACAGCTGGGACTGCTTCGCCACCACGGTGACGGAGGCGCAGACCCGCGCCGAGGCCGACTTCATGGCGGACCGGCTCGCCTCGCATGGCTGGCAATTCGTCGTCGTCGACATCCAGTGGTACGAGCCGGGTGCCACCGGCTTCGGCTACCACCCGAATGCCAGGCTCACGGTCGACGGGTTCGGCCGGCTCCTCCCGGCTCCCAGCAAGTTTCCGAGCGCGGCCGGCGTCCGGGGCTTCTCGCCGCTCGCCGACTACGTGCACGGCAAGGGCCTCAAGTTCGGGATTCACCTGATGCGCGGCATCCCCCGCCAGGCGGTCGAGGCGGACCTGCCGATCGCCGGCACCTCCCTGCGCGCCTCCGGGATCGCCGACCGCGTCCACGTCTGCCCATGGAACAGCGACATGTACGGCATCGACATGGCCAGGCCCGGCGCGCAGGACTACTACGACTCGGTTTTCAGGCTGATCGCGTCCTGGGGTGTCGACTTCGTCAAGGTCGACGACCTCTCCAGGCCGTATGTCCGGAACGAGCCGGAGATCGAGGCCATCCGCCGGGCGATCGACCGCTCCGGCCGGCCCATGGTGCTGAGCCTCTCGCCGGGGGAAACCGACATCGGCGCCGCGGCGCACGCGGTGGACCACGCCAACATGTGGCGGATCTCCGACGACTTCTGGGACCATTGGTCGCTGCTCGACGCGCAGTTCGAGCGCCTGAACCGGTGGTCCCGCTGGCGACGCCCGGGGGCGTGGCCCGACGCGGACATGATCCCGATCGGCACGATCGAGATGGGTCGAAAGACCTGGTTCACGCACGACGAGGAGGTCACGCTGATGACGCTCTGGTGCATCGCCCGGTCGCCGCTCGTGATCGGCGCCGACCTTGTCAAGCTGGACGCCACGACGCTGGCGCTCCTCACCAACGACGAGGTCATCGCCGTGAACCAGGCGAGCGCCAACAACCGGCAGCTCTTCCGCAGCGCGGCCGGCGGCGTCGGCTGGGTCGCGGACGCGCCGGGCGGCCGCGACAAGTACGTGGCGCTCTTCAACACCCGCGATCCCTGGGTCCTCAGCGATTCCAGGCGCCTCTGGCGAAGCGAGGCCGTATCGATGCGAACCCCCGCGCAGGAGATCCCGTTCGACGTCCGCGTGGACGGGATGCGGACCGTCGTCCTGTCCGCGGACAAGGGGGATTCACCCCGCTTCTGGTGGCCCCCGATCTTCCGCGACGTCCGTTGGGTCAATGCCGACGGCACCGAGGCGCCGGCCGGCCGCGAGTACGGCAGCCACGGGGAGCGGGTAAGCGGCCTCGCCGTGTCTCCCGGCGCGGTCCGGCTGCGGGGCGTCGCCCGGCTGGACGACGCCGCCCGCGAGGACGCCGGAGCCGGTTACCTGGTCTTTTCCGCATACGGCTTCACCCCGGAGGACCTGCGCGCCACGGGCCAGGCCGTCCCGCTGGACCTGGCCCGGCTCGGCCTCGGCAACGATGTCCGCATCCGCGATCTCTGGCTCAAAAGCGAGGCCGGCAGCTTCTCAGGCTCATTTTCCCCCGAGATCGAATGGCACGGGGCCCGCCTCTACCGCGTCTCCCCGGCGCACCCGTAGGGGCGCAGCCGGGAGATGACCGGCACGCGGGCCGGCCGCGGACTCAATCGCGCCTGCCCGCGTGGTAGGGGACAATCAGGGTGCCGTCGCCGTAGTTGGTCAGGATCTGCACCGAGAAATTCGTCGCGTCGTAGTCCATGTTGGACGCGGGGCCGACATCGACCACGAAGTCGATCGTGCTGCCCAGGCTCACGTTCTCGATGAGGTCGAAGTTCCACGCCGCGGGATAGCCCGCGCCGATGAGCTGCCGGGCGACGGAAGGGCGGCCATCCAGGAGGATCGTCACCCCGACGCCGTCGCCCTGCGCGCTTCCCTGGAAATCGCCGACGATGTGGACGAGGCCCGTGAGACCGCTGGTCCAGCGGCGGACCGCGCTCACGTTGGTGGAGCCGGTCAGCGAGGGGTGCATGTCGACGGCGGTCACCGACAGGTAGGGGTAATTCGCGGTCCAGTAGTAGCTCCACTCATCGGACGTGTAGGTGGGCGCCTCGATGAAGGCGCCCGCACCCACCTTGTAGCCATAGGTCCAGCCCTTGTAGCCCTGCACCCCGGCAAAGTCGGCGTCGGAGGTGGTCAGGATGATCTCGTCCGACTGCCGCGGCGCCGGGACCCCGGTGACGCTTCCCTCAACGAATATCGGGGCATCGGAGAGCGTGTAGCTGCCCGAGGTGCCCAGCGAATTCCCGAGCATGTCGACCGCCCTGGTCACGCCGCGAAGGTTGACCGACCGGCTCGACAGGGACCACATGATGCGCAGCTGCCCCCCCGTCGCGCGCTGGAACAGCATCGAGTAGACGTTGCCCGGGGTCGCCTCCTTCCTGACGAACGGGGCGCCGGCGAGCTCGTTGATGAGCGTTTCCATCGCGCTCGCGGCCGACTTGGGGGTCGCGTCGGAATTGAAGAGCCCCATCGGCTCGCTGGGATCATCCCGCAGGAGATACCAGTAGACGTTCTCGACCCCCGCGGACAGGAGGAGCGCGTAGACGCGGGTGACATACTTCGCCAGCGTGGTGTCATCCACGGGAAGGGGACCGCCTTGCTCCAGCCAGCCGATCTCCGTCACCCAGATGGGCTTCGCCACCCCGTTGTTGTATTTCCTCACCAGGGCCTGCAGCAACGCGACGTCGTTCTCGATGCCTTCCGGCGGCGTGTCGTAGCGGTAGGGATGGATGGAGAGGGCGTCCATGTACGGCAGGGCGCCGTCCGCCATCAGCTGCTCCCAATAGGGAAGCGGCGCGCCCGAGGTCGCGCCGCCAACCACGGTGACGTCCGGCCGCACCGCCTTTATCTGGGAATAGGCCTCCTTGAGCATCGCCGTGTACGTCCCCGCGAGGTCGTTCGTTGCGGGCCCCGTTGAGAAGCTGCCGTTGTACTCGTTCCAGATCTCGAGGGCCTGGATCTGCGAGCCATAGTGGCCGAGCACGGCGACGCCGTACCTGGCGTAGGCGGAGATGCCCGCGGCCGTGTACGGCGAGTAGCCGCCGTCGTAGAGCGGGTTCTCAAAGTCCAGGATGATCAGGGGCGAGATGCCGTCCTGCTTCAGCCTCGCCATGTAGCTGTCGAATGCCGCCGGAAACGCGTATGTCCCGGGGGTCGTCTCCACCTGCGCCCAGTAGAGCTCGTCGCGGGCATTGGTGAGGGAGATGCCCTCGGCGACGTCGGCCCATGAGGTGTCCCAGCCCTGCGCAAAGTGCGTCATCACGCCGACACGGGGATCGGCGGCCCCGGGCGCGGGCGGGCCCATGAGCAGCGCCAGGAAAAATGCCGCCGGGAATTTTCCGGAAACCTTCACCTCGGAACCATCGCCCATCGCTGCCCCCATTTTCAATGAAACGGCCCGATCGGTTCAGGATTTCATCAATTTTTACCACCCTCCTGTGCAAAATGCATGACTGTATCCGTGCATTGGTTACAATATTCCGGCGATGGCGCCTTTGCCCCGCGTCGGCGCCCCGGCGCCGGTCGGGCCGTCCCCAGCGGGCCCGAGCCAATTCGGCTCGCGTGAACCGCGCCGCCGTGGAAAAGTACGCGCCATGGTCAACCCCGGCCGGACCATCCCATTCGCCGCCCTGGGCCTCTGTCTCCTCTCGACCGGCATCCTTCGTGCGGCGGAGCCGCCGGTCATCCCGGTCGGGGCGGACGCCTACCTCAGGTGGGAGCAGTGGCCGTACCAGCGGATAGGCGCCCGCGCCTACATGCGCAGCACCTACGACCGCCTCGGGGGCAACGAGGGCGCGGACGCCTCGCATTACCTGTACCAGCTTCGCGACGACTTCAATGCCACGCTCGATGTCGCCGGCCCGGGCGTCCTGTACTTCGTCCGGTACAACCACTGGCACGGGAGTCCGTGGCATTACGAGGTCGACGGGACGGACCATCTGGTCGCCGAGAGCAACACCCCCGATCCCGTGCACGGGAGGCTGGATTCCGTCTTCCTGCCCGAGACGGCCTTTCCCCGGCCGGTTGCGCCGACCTGGGCGGAGACCCGGGGCGCGGACCTGAGCTGGGTCCCCATCGGATTTGAGCGCTCGTTCCGGATGGCCTACACGCGGACCCACTATGGAACCGGCTACTATATCTTCGACCAATATGTCGGCGGCGCGCGCCTTTCGCAGCCGATCCAGGGCTGGGACGGCGCAAGCCCTCCCCCCGCGGCCCTGGCGCGGCTCTTCGCCTCCGCCGGGACGGACATCGCCCCGCCCCCCGGCTCGGAGGGGATTCGGACGGATTCCGGAACGCTCGACCTTCCCCGCGGCGAACCCGTCCCGGCGTGGAGCTCCCGGGCGGGCCCCGGCATGGTGCGGGCCGTGGAGATATCCGTGCCGAGGGAGGGCGCCCTGGCGCTTTCCCGCGCGCGGATCAGGATTCGCTGGGACGGCCGCGCCGCGGCCTCGGTCGACGCGCCCGTCGCCCTCTTTTTCGGCGCCGGGATTTTCTACAACCGGGACAACCGCGAGTACCTTGTGAAGAGCTTCCCGATGGTTGTGCGGTATTCCCCAGACCGGGTGTACCTGTGCTGCTATTTCCCGATGCCGTTCTTCCGGTCCGCGGAAATGGAGCTGGTCGGGGCGGAGGCGGCCCCCATCCGCGACATCCGGTGGAGGGTCCGCTGCCAGCCCTTCGCCGATTCACCGGACCAGGTCGGCTATTTTCACGCCACCTACCGCGACCATCCGTCGCCGGACCCCGGGCACGACCTCGTGCTGCTGGACACCACGAAGACGGAGGGCTCCCCGGAATGGTCGGGGCAATTTGTCGGGACCTCGCTCATCTTCTCCCACCGCGCGAACCTCACCACCCTCGAGGGCGACCCCCGGTTCTTCTTCGACGACAGCCAGACTCCGCAGGCCCAGGGCACCGGCACGGAGGAATGGTGCGGCGGCGGCGACTACTGGGGCGGGAGGAACATGACGCTGCCCTTTGCGGGACACCCTGTCGGCACAGGGAAGCCGGAGCTCGCGGCCGCCCCGGAGGACAAGATCGAGGGGGCGTACCGCTTTCTGCTGGGCGACTTGATGCCGTTTGGACGGAACGCCCGGATCCAGCTGGAGCACGGGGGAACCGACGAGTCGACCGAGCACTATGAGACCGTCGCCTTTTGGTACGGCCTGCCGGCCCCGTCGCTCATCCTCACCGACGAGCTTTCGGTCGGCGACCCGGACAGCGAAAGCCGGCACCGCTACCTTTCGCCCGGCGCCTCCGGAGTCCAGGAGATCACGTCGCGGTATGAATGGGGCCCCGACATGCTGAACGGAAAGGAGTGTTATCCGGCGACGTCGGACCGGGGACGCTCGACGACCGGCACCTCGGAGTTTGTCCTCAAGGTCGACCCACAGAACCGCGGCGTGCTTCTGCGCCGGAAGCTCGACTACGCCTTCCCAAACCAGCGCGCCAGCGTGTCCGTGTCCGACGCCGACGGGGCCTCCCCGGAATGGCGGCCGGCCGGGACCTGGTACACGGCGGGGTCAAACACCTGCGTGTACTCCAACCCGGATTTGGAGCTTGGCCCCACGGTCCACAGGGTGGAGACCTCCAACCGCCGGTTCCGCGACGACGAGTTCCTCATCCCGCTGGACCTCACGCGCGGGCGTTCGTCGATAAGGGTCCGGGTCCGGTTCGAGCCGGTGCCGATTCCACTCTTTCCTGGACACCCGCTGTCTCCGCTGGCCTGGAGCGAGTTGCGTTACACGTGCTACAGCTTTGTCGTCCCGAGCTTCGCATTGGCCCCTTAGCCGTTCCTGATTCGAATGGCGGCGACGGCGGCTTTGGCATTTTGTGATGGCGAGAAAAAATTCCTAATCTATTTTTGAATATCAGGTTACAACCTTACATTCGATAATCATTGCATATGAAATGATATGAATTCTAACTATCGGCATGAAGCCTCGCAATCGCTCTCTCCTTCTCGGCTTGCTGATTCTCGCCGCCCTTTCCCTCACCGCGCGCGCAAACCTCGACGAACAGACCTACGCCCGGGTTGTCGCGAGCAAGCCCGCCGTCGGCGACGTCGTCTTCACCCGCATCGGCGGCCCGATCTTCACCAGCGTGGCCACGACGACCCAAAGCTGGACCTCCCACGTTGGGATCATCGTCGACTACCAGCAGGGCGACTGGATCGTGGCGGAAAGCGGCATTCCCTTCGTCCGCAAGACGCCTCTTCGGCGGTTCCTCGACCGATCGGATGACCAGAGGTTCTCCATCCGCCGCCTGAGGACGGAACCCACCGACCAGCAGAGGCACGCCATGCTCGTTTTCGCCGACTCACAGATGGGAAGGGTCTACTCGCTGGGATTCGATCTCGAAGCCCGAAAGACCTTCTGCTCCAAGTTCGTCCGTGACGTCGTCTACCAGGGCACCGGCGAGCAGATCGGCGAGATTGAGACCTTCGACCACCTGCTGCGCCGCAATCCCGACGCGCCGCTTTGGTTCTGGCGCGCGTGGTTCTTCGGATTCATTCCCTGGCAGCGGACGACGGTCACGCCCGCGAGCGAGCTGGACAGCCCGCTCCTGAGAGTCGTCATCCAAAACAACGTATGAAAAGCCTCATCTACGAGATCATCGCCGCGGCGGGAACGATCGATGCCGCGGGCAACGTGATCCTGAAGCCATTCGGCCTCACCCCGATGACCTTCAACATCCTGAACGTGCTGAAGGACGGACCCCTCTCCCAGCGGGAAATCAGCGACAGGATCATCGTCGCGGCATCGAGCATCACCTTCCAGGTGCGCCAGCTCCAAAAGAAGGGCTTCATCCAGCGCAGGCGCTCCGACGCGCGGACCTGGCGCGTCTCCCTCACGCCCCTGGGCGCGGAGAGGCGGAGCCTGGCCGAGCAGCGGATGGACAAGATCATCGAGCAGGTCCGGATCGAGCCGGACCTGGTGGCGATCGCCGAGTCGGCGTTGAAGGCGGTGCGGAACCGGTTCCCGAAGCTGGTCAAGGGGGAGCCGATCCAGTGACAGCCCCCGAGGAGAATCAGCGCCAAATCACCCGAGAATGAACATGCTGGCCTCAAGGCGGTTCCTGCCGCTCTTCATCACGCAGTTCATAGGCGCCTTCTGTGACAATGTCTTCAAGAACGCGTTCGTACTGCTGAGCATCTTCGGCCTCGCGAGCGCCCACGGGTGGAATCCCGCGAACGCCGTGTACCTGATCAGCGGCCTTTTCATCCTGCCGTTCGTGCTGATATCGGGATGGGCCGGGTATGTGTCGGACATCTGGGCCCGGCACACGCTCGTCCGCGCGCTCAAGACGTTCGAGGTCCTGGTGATGCTGGGAGCCGCCGTCGCGCTGTACGTCGACAGCTTTTACGGCATGTGGGCGATCATCGTGGCCCTTGGGTTCATCTCCGCGCTGTTCGGGCCCCTGAAGTATGGGCTGCTTCCCGTGTACCTGAGGACCGACGAGCTGGTCAGCGGCAACGCCTGGTTCGAGGCCGGGTCTTTCATAGCGATCGTCACGGGCACGCTTGTCGGGGCCAGGGCCGCGTCCGGAGCCGCGGGTCGCAACGAGGTGGGTGCGCTGCTGCTGGTTCTTGGGATGATCGGATGCGTCTCGACCTATTTCCTTCCAAGGGCCCCGGCGTCCGCGGTGGCGACAATCTCGCCGTGGAATCCGCGGTCGCTGCGGCTCTGCGCCTTCGAGGCCATCAACACGATCAGGCGGATCCCCGTGCTCTGGCGCAGCGTCCTCGGCGTCTCCTGGTTCTGGTGCCTTGGCGCGGTTCTTCTCTCGTTCCTGCCCACGTACGTGAAGGACGTCCTTCACGAGGACGCGGGGGGCGTGACCCATTTCCTCCTGTTCTTCGCCATAGGCGTCGGCGTCGGCTCCTTCCTCGGCATTTTCCTGAACGGCGGGCGCATCCGCGCGACCTATGTCCCGCTGGCCGGTTTGGCCATCAGCGGATTCCTTTTCCTGTGGGTCGCCGCCGACGTCTACGCGGGTCCACACCTGGCCATTCTCCTCACGATCATCACGGCCGGAATCGGGATCGCGGGCGGCATCTACTCGGTGCCGCTCTACGCCCTCATGCAGCACCGGAGCCCCGTGGACCAGCGAGGCAGGGTCATCTCGGCCAACAACATCATGAACGCGGTGTTCATGGTCGCCGGCGCGATCGGGGCCATCGGCGTCGAGGCGATCGACCCGCGCCCGGCTGCGCTGCTGAGCGTTCTTGGCGTCGCCAACCTCGCCGTCTCGGTCTACATGGTCTGGCTAATCCCCGAGTCCGTCCTGCAGACGGTCGTCCGGCTTTTCCTCAGGATCGTCTTCCGGGTGAAAGTCCGCGGCCTGGAGAATCTTCCGTCCTCGGGTCCGAGGCTCCTGATCGCAAACCACACCTCATGGCTCGACGCCGCGCTCCTCTCGGCGTTCCTGCCGGAGCCGCCGGTCTTCGCCGTCGACACCCAGATTGCGCAGCTGCGCTGGGTGAAACCCTTCCTGAAATGGACGACCGCCCACTCGATCGACCCCACCCACCCGCTGAGCCTCAAGACGCTCTGCGCGGCGGTCGAGCAGGGGGGGCTTGTCGCGATATTCCCGGAGGGGCGCCTGAGCACGACGGGCGGGCTGATGAAGGTGTATGACGGCGCCGGTTTCATAGCCCACAAGACAGGCGCGAAGATAATCGCGGTCCACATCGAAGGAGCCCAGCTTTCTGTGTTCACGCGCCTCGCCGGCAAGTACAGGCGCCGGTGGTTTCCAAGGATCGTCCTCACCATCAGCCCGCCCCGGTGCATGCCGGAGTCCACCGAAAGGGGCGGCCGCACCCCCTTCATCTACAATCTGCTGAGCGAGAGCGCATTTTCCGCCCATGTCCCCGAGCATTCGCTGTTCAGGGAGCTGATCGCCGCCTCGGGGCGACACGGGGCGGGACGGCCGATGTGGGGCGGGCACGACGGCCGGAGCCTGACGTACGCGCAGATCCTCGCGCGCAGCGCCTACCTGGGGACGCGCTTCGCGGGTTTGACCCGGCCCGGGGACGTCGTCGGCGTCATGATGCCGACAAGCATCGGCGGGGCGCTCGCCTTCTGGGGGCTCCAGTTCGCCCAAAGGATACCCGCGTGGCTGAACTTCACGATGGGGAGCGCCGCCTTCGCCTCGACGATCCGGACGACGGGATTCCGGTCCGTGGTCACCTCGAGGGCCTTCGTCGCGGAGGCCAGGCTCGACGATCGGATCGACGCCCTCACCGCCGCGGGGGTGGCCATCACCTATCTCGAGGACCTCAAACCCTCGCTTCCCTGGAAGCTGCGGGCCGCATGGCTCCGCTTGAGCGTCGTCTCCAGCCATGCGAAGCACGAGGCCGGGTGGATTGCCGCGGGCCGCGACCGCCGCTGCGCCATCTTCTTCACCTCCGGCTCGTCGGGACTCCCCAAGGCCGTCGTGCTGTCGCACGAAAACCTGCTGGCCAACGTCGCCCAGCTGCGGGCGCGCATCGACTTCTCCCACAACGACTGCGTTTTCAACGCCCTTCCCCTGTTTCACGCCTTTGGATTCACGGGGGGCATGCTGACCCCGCTTTTCTCCGGGGTCCGCTCGATCCTGTACCCGACGCCGCTGCATTACGGCATCATCCCGGAGTTCATCTACAGCGCCAACGCAACGATCTTCTTTGCGACCAATTCCTTCCTGAACGGCTACGCCCGCAAGGCGAACACCTACGATTTCTATTCGCTGAGATACGTCTTTGCCGGAGCGGAAAAACTCCAGCCAGCCACCCAGAAGCTGTGGAACGAGCGCTTCGGCATACGCATCCTCGAGGGATACGGCACGACCGAGGCGTCGCCCGCCGTCGCGATCAACACCCCCTTGGCGTTCAAGCAGGGGACCGTGGGCTGTTTCCTTCCCGGCATCACCTACCGCCTTGAGCCGGTGCCCGGGACTTCGGGGGGACGGCTGTTTTTTCGCGGCCCGAACCGGATGATGGGCTACTACCTACCCGACCAGCCGGGCGTCCTCGCGGACACCGGGGAATGGTATGACACGGGGGACATCGTCTCCGTGGACGACGAGGGGTTTGTCAGCATCCTGGGACGGGCAAAGCGTTTTGCGAAGATCGCCGGTGAAATGGTGTCCCTGTCCGCGGTCGAGGAGGCCGTGTCGGGCTCGACGACGGGCACGGTCGCCGTCGTCAGCCGTCCGCACCCCACGAAGGGGGAGGAACTGGTCCTCTTCACATCGGATGCCGCGCTCACCCTGGATGCGGTCCGTGAGGCGGTGCGGGCAAAGGGGCTTTCGGACCTCAGTTCGCCCAAGCAGATAAAACTTTGCACTCCGTTTCCGATGCTCGGATCCGGAAAGCCGGATCTTTTGGCGCTCCAGCAGCTGGCGGAGCGGGCGGAATCCCCCGCCTGACACCAGGCCTGCCGGGCTCAGGTCAGCAGCCAAAACGTCAGCAGATGGCCCATGTAGAACCGGAATCGCTGTCCCGTGCGGGTGTCATACAGGACCTGCCCGCCATAGAGCTCATAGGACGTGATCCGCCCGTTCTTGTTCATCTCGATCATGATCTCGGGGCTGACCCGGGGCCTTGGTCTTCCCCGGGCAAGGGTCAGCCACCAGTATATCTTCACCCGCCAGAGTTCGGCATTGAATTCCGCCGATTGCACCGCATCGAGCTGCTTGACCTTTCCCACCGGAATCTGGCTGACGGTGACGCTGATCATGGTCACCAGTTGTTGAAGGGTTTCCAGGCCGCCGGGCCGGTGCCGTCCGCCGCCCCGGCGTACATGTGGTGGTACTCTTTCCACCAGAGGCGGCCCGACATGTAACTCGCCCGCGTCGATTCCTTGCCGCCGATATGGCTGCCGCTCAGGTACCCCCTGCTCCCATAGACGGTAAGGTGTATCGGGAAGGTCGTGGGATCATAGGTCATTGCGTCGCGCAAGGCCTCGGCGATCGGGCCGATCCCCGTGGGCGTCTGCGGCTGGCTGCTCCAGCCCGGCCCGTAACAGCTGCAGCCGCTGTTGCAGCTGTCCAGGTAGAGGGAGGCGTTGTCGCACCAGGCGACCTGCATCAGGGCTTGGCCCCATGAGTCCACGTTATTCCATACCAACTGGTTGCAGTACAAGGGCCAGCCATGGGCATCCACATCGAGCATGCCGAGACAATCTTTTTTCGCGGTCAGGATGGCGCCGACCTGGGTGACGAGATCACCCACCTCGTCGTAAACGATCATAGAGTCCCCCTTCGGAAGGATGCTCTTCACATAATTGATTTCCGCATTCAGCGTGCCGGCGGCGTTGAAGGAAATCCTGCTGATCGCAACGATGCGCTGAGCCATGGGAGTTTTCGGGTTTTCGCCTTGGGTTGCCCTTCGGTCCAGTCGGGATGCCCAAGGGCAGGCTTGGAAATGCTGAGGGTCTTGTCGAGCCCGTGCCGCATCTGGCGATTTCCCGACTTCTCGGAGGCGCCCGAAAATTCCGCCGCGTTTTTCAGTCAATGACCTCAACGGCCGGATAATTACACTACAAGAGCGGCGGCAATTGGGTTGTGGTTTTGAGTTTGCTGACGATTGGTCTTACGCTGATTTGCGCCCCGGCGCCG
>Ga0182018_10000233_pt1 | contig 73114 bp, 71 predicted proteins | sample 812P2MmetaG_FD_120490 | JGI IMG/M metagenome (GOLD analysis project Ga0182018, IMG submission 120490) | Permafrost microbial communities from Stordalen Mire, Sweden - 812P2M metaG | ecosystem: Environmental > Terrestrial > Soil > Wetlands > Permafrost | place: Sweden: Stordalen | collected... | reverse complement strand
TGCGGGCGTAGTTCAGTGGTAGAACGACAGCTTCCCAAGCTGTATGTCGTGGGTTCGATTCCCATCGCCCGCTCCAACATTTTCAGAAGACGCCCCAGCGCCGTCGCCACTACAATCAACTGTAAGTTTATCTGTCGCAATTGATTTAATATAGGTCTGCCGCCAGACGATCGCGACGCAGATCGCGCGCAATAACTCTGCAAAAATCGCATCGAAGATTGCTCACGATCAAAATGAGGTGCGTGTATGTATTTATACTTAGCACGCGCGGTCCGCGCGCCATAAGCTCCGGTACAGGCTCTGCTTTTGGTGATGCAGTGACGTTGTAATCTCGGTTCGTTGCGCGCCATCAGCTACAATTCGCGCGATCTGCGCACCGATTCTTCACGAAATAACTGAATAACGAGCTTTGGGCAGCTCCCTCAGTTCCATCGCGCGTAGTTGTGGAACTGCAACTAAGGCGTTTGGCGCAGGGGGTATTGGATCATGAGCCTCGACCTACCGACCCTGATGGTCATGCAAAGCTTCGCCATGGCCTGTGCCGGCGCGGTTTTGCTTTTCGCCTGGCTGCAAAATCGAACGGCAGCCGTCTTCGCGATATGGGGGTTCGCCAATCTCATGGCCGCGGCGGGCATTATTTCGCTGATGTTCGGCTTCGTCTTGCACGAGCCGGTTTATTCGGCTTTTGGCGGCGTGCTGCTCGCCTCTCAATCAAGCTTGATGTGGAAAGTGGCGCGGACCATCGACGCAAAGCCGACGCCGTTTATCGCGCTGCTCGGGCCGTTGGCCATTGTGTTGGTAGGTGCCGTGCCGGCAACGCGAAACGTCGCCGGCTCTTTAGCCCTCGCCACCGGCGCGGCCTATTGTTTCGCCGCCGCCACAAGGCTGTGGCTCGGCCGCAAGGATCAGTCGCGCGCGCGCTGGCCGCTCATGGTTCTCACCGCGGTGCACGCTTCGGCATTGTTCATCGGCACCTATAGCACGTTCAAGGGCTCGACCGGCCAAGACGCGGTGCCGGCGCTCGCGAGCTTGTTTGGTTTCATCTATTTCGAGAGCATTATCTTTGCAGTCGGCACTTCGGTGTTCATTCTCGCCTTGGTCAAGGAGCGCAGTGAGGCTGACGGCAGAATGGCCGGGTACATCGATCCTCTCACTGGCATCGACAATCGCGCCGGCTTCGTCGGCAAGGCTGAGCGGGTTGTGGAGCGGTGCCGGCGCGATAGCGCGCCGATGACGGTCATGATGTTCGATCTCGACCGGTTCAAGAGAATCAACGACACCCACGGCCATGCGGTCGGCGATGCTGTCATCCGGACATTCTGCGCGACGGTGGTGGCGGCGCTGCGGCCGAACGACGTCTTCGGCCGCCTCGGTGGTGAGGAATTCGCCGTGGTGCTGCCGGGATCGAGCATAGAGGCCGCCTATGTCCGCGCCGAGCGGATACGCTGCGCCTTCGCGGCTAACGGCCGCTTTATTGGCGCTCGTCAGATCGACGCGACGGTGAGCTGCGGATTATCCGCGAGCTTAAACGGCGAACAAACGCTGACTGCGCTGCTCGAACAGGCCGATTGGGCGCTTTATGATGCCAAGTACGCCGGGCGGAATCGCGTCAAGCGCAGCGGGGAACTCAAGCCGGCGACCGGTCCGTCCGTGGTGATCCGCGTAGCGTGAACTTGCAACGGCGGGACGTCGCCGTAATCCAACCGACCCAGGCAACAAGTCTGCCACTCGCAATGCTTGCGGTGCAGCATCGTATTCCATCCGCGTCGGATTTTACTTTGATTAGCGGCCGCGCTGCGGTTATCCTGGGCGTCAGGAGCGTATAACAGCTCCATTGGAACGAAACTCGGGGACGGAAAGTCGGGGTGGCGACATGAGCCAGCACAGCACCAATCGGCAAAGCGAAAAACGTTCGGGATGGAGCTGGTGGTACCTGCTCCTGGGGGTTCAATTTCTCGCGGTGCTGTGGCCGCCGTTCTACAACTCGGCGGAGCCGTCCTGGGCCGGCATCCCGTTCTTTTATTGGTACCAGATGCTCTGGGTGGTGATCGCGGCGGTTCTCACCGCGATCGTTTACTTCGCAACCGACGATTAACGCGTCTCTTCACAACGCCATGGCGCTTCGCACGATCGCGAAGCGCAAAATGCAAAACAAACAAAAAAAGCGAACAAGAAATTCGGGAGGGGTGCCATGCCGGAAGTCAATTGGACTGCTCTTATCGTCTTTGTCGTGTTGTTCGGCTTTATCACCTGGCTGGGCTTCATCGCCGCGCATTGGCGCAAGGGCGATCTCGACCAGTTGCACGAATGGGGCCTTGGCGGGCGGCGCTTCGGCACTCTCATCACCTGGTTCTTGGTCGGTGGCGATCTCTACACCGCCTACACCTTCATTGCCGTCCCGGCGCTGGCCTTCGGCGCCGGCGCCATCGCTTTCTTCGCGGTGCCCTACACGATCATGATCTACCCGATCTTGTTTCTGGTGTTTCCGCGGCTCTGGTATGTCTGCCACAAGAACAACTACATCACAGCCGGCGATTTCGTGCGCGGCCGCTTCGGTAACCGCTGGCTCGCACTGGCGGTGACAATTACCGGCATCGTCGCGACGATGCCTTACATCGCGCTGCAACTGGTCGGCCTGCAGGTCGTGATCGGCGGCCTCGGCGTCGGCGGGACCGGTTATGCCGCGGATCTGCCGCTGTTCGTTGCCTTTATCATCCTGGCGGCCTTCACCTATTCGAGCGGTTTGCGCGCGCCGGCTTCGATTGCTGTCGTCAAAGATGTTCTGATCTACATCACGGCGTTCGCCGCCGTGATCGTGGTGCCGATGCAACTTGGCGGATTTGCCAAGATTTTCGCCGCGGTGCCGCCGGCGAAATTGCTCTTGGCGGTGCCCGGTGCCAACACCACCGGCGCCTATGGCGTTTACGCCACTTTGGCTTTGGGGTCGGCGCTGGCGCTGTTCCTTTATCCGCACTCCATCACCGGCATTTTGAGCGCCTCGAGCGGCCGCGCCATCCGGCGCAATGCCGCGCTGCTGCCCGGCTATTCCTTCATGCTTGGATTGCTGGCGCTGGTCGGCTTCTTCGCGATCGCTGCCGGCGTCGGCACGGCGCCTGAATACGCCGAGGGCTTCAAGCAGTTCGGCAACAATTTCGCGGTTCCGGCGCTGTTCCTGCATTCCTTCCCCTCGTGGTTCGTCGGCGTTGCATTCGCCGCGATCGGGATCGGCGCGCTGGTCCCCGCTGCAATCATGTCGATCGCCGCGGCCAATCTTTACACTCGCAATATCCATCGCGAATTCATCAATAAGAACCCGACCGATAAAGAGGAAGCGCAGATGGCGAAATGGGTGTCGCTGATCGTCAAGCTCGGCGCGCTCATCTTCATCATCTTTGTGCCGACGAAGTATGCCATCGAGTTGCAGCTTCTTGGCGGCATCTGGATCATCCAAACGCTGCCTTCGGTGCTGCTCGGCGTCTATACGCGGTGGTTCAACGATTGGGCGCTGCTGATCGGCTGGGCGGTCGGAACCGTCGCGGGAACGTCCATGGCCGTGTCGGTGAATTATGCGGCGGCCTATCCCCTGGCACTCGACGGATATACGTTGCCGGGCTACAGCGCCTTCTACACCGTGATCCTCAATCTCGTCATCGCGGCGGTGCTTACGCCGGTGTTCAAGGCGATGGGCGCGAAAGCGGTCGACACAACCGTGGCGGCGGATTATCTGGCCTGAGCTGCGCGTTGCCGGCGATGTGACGGTCGTGGCAGACTGCCGCGGCCAAGCGCGCATTCGCCGCGCGCCGTGAAACATCCGAGGAGTGAATATGGCCTGGGTCAAGGTGTCGGATATCGCCTATGGGCGTCTGCGGGTTCCCGATCTCGACGTCATGGAGGAATTCCTGACGCGTTTCGGGCTTCGTCGCACCGAGCGCACCAGCACCGCGCTCTACATGCGCGGCACCGACCCGAAGCACCACATCCATGTCACCGAGAAGGGCGATACGAAATTTGTCGGGCTCGCTTACTACGTCGACAGCGAAGACGATCTCAAGCGGCTGACCAAGGCGCAGGGCGCCTCCGGCATTGAGAATATCGACGAGCCGGGCGGCGGCAAACGCGTTCGGTTGACGGAACCGAACGGCTATCAGATCGAGGTGGTATGCGGCATCGACGCGGTGGATGAAATCCCGGTCAAGCGGCAAAAGCTGAATTCGGGCGAAGCACCGTTATCGCGCGCCGGCGAATTGATGCGCCTGCCCAAGGGGCCTGCGCATGTCAAACGGGTTGGCCATGGCGTGCTGATGACGCCGCGGTTTGACGAAACGGTGAAGTGGTTTCGCGAGACGCTGGGATTCATCTGCTCGGACGATGTTTTCGCCGAGAGTAAGGACAATCTGATCGGGTCGTTCAATCGTTGTGATCGCGGCGACGATTACGTCGATCATCATGTGTTCTTCTGCCTCCGTCACGAGAAGACCGGGCTGAACCACATCTCCTTCGAAGTGCCGGATATCGACGACGTCTGCATGGGACATGAACATTTGAAGCGGCACGGCTACGAGCATATGTGGGGCGTCGGCCGCCATGTGCTTGGCAGCCAGGTCTACGACTACTGGGCCGATCCCTGGGGACACGTCCACGAGCACTGGGCGGACAGCGACCGCCTCAACCTCTCAAACGGCTCGAATCTCGTTCCCGTCGATCAGGCGTTGGTGTCGCAGTGGGGCGAGCGGCCGCCGGATAAATTCATCAATCACGCCAGCCCGTAATACGGGCCGGCGGCAAAATGCCGGCGCGCACCGCGCGCGCTACATTTTCGTCACGCGCGCGTGCAGCAGCACCGCGCGGCCGCCGCGAACCTCTTTGACACAGCGCGCGAGCGCCGCCGGCACGTCGGCGGGATCGCTGAGCTCTTCCGCATAGGCGCCGAACGCCTCGGCGACTTTGCCGAAGTGAACGTGGGGCGCAAGCTCGGCCTCGAACGAATCGGCGGTCTTGGCCTCGCCCTCCGGATAGACGCGCAGCGTCGATTGCTTCACTGCATTCCAGCCGGAATTGTCCATGACGATGGACAAGATGGGCAGCTTATATTGCTGCGCGACGGCGAATACCGATGTGGGATTGCCGAAATAAAAACCTCCGTCGCCGGAAATCTGCACCATCATCCGGTCGGGCGCGGCAAGCTTGGCGCCAAGCGCCATCCCGGCCGACCAGCCGAGGCCGCCGCCGCCGGAGCGCATCGTGGTATTTGGCACGGGCCGCGGAATTTGCATCAGCACCGCGCCGGCATTGGTCACGCCTTCGTTGAAGATCATGTCCTCGTCGTCGAGCAATTTGCCGAGCTCCGCCATCAGGTAATGCGGATTGATGGTGCCGGGCTTGCCCTTGTCGGCCGCGAGCTTGGCGGCGCGCGCCTCGCGCTCGTCGCGCGCGGACTTGATTGTCTTAAGCCGTGCCGCCGCTGCTTCCTTGAACCGCGGCGTCGCTTTCGCCTTCAACTCATCGAGTAGCTGTTCAAGGATGCGCCCGCTGTCGCCCTGCATGCGTAAGCTGCCGGGGAAGGTCCACATCGGCGAGCCGGGCTTGAGCGTGTCGATGTCGATATGCGCCCAGAATGACTTTTCGCTCGGCTGCACGTCGCTCGGAAACCACGGCACGTCGACATCGACGAGCAATCCGACGTCGGCCTCGGGTACGGCTTTGTCCGGCGAGAAACCGACAAAGCACGGGCTGGCATGCGAGATATTGTTGGTCATGTTGGCTTCATAGACGGCGATGCCGGCGAACTGCGCCAGCGCGTCGATGGCGCGCGAGGCATGGGCATGCCGTCCGGCATAGCCGGTAATCAGGATCGGATTTTCCGCCGCCAAAAGCTTGTCGGCCAGCGCCGCCACGAGCTTCGGATCGGCGCCGCCGCCCGAAGTGGAGGCGAACTGATCGGACGGATAACGGCGGATTTCGTCGGCGTTCCAATGCTGCGTCAGCGTCTCGCGCTGCATCATCAGATAGACCGGGCCGCGCGGCTCGCTCTGCATGATCGAATACGCACGCCGCAGCGCCTCCTTGACGACGACGCCCGACGGCAGCGTCCACTCCCATTTCAGGTAAGGCCGCACCAGGCTCGCCTGGTCGAACGGCTCCTGGACAAAATGTACATAGGTATCGCGCGAGCCGACGAGCTCGTCATTGACCGTGTAGGGTGCTTTGCCGGCCATCAGCAGCACCGGCAAGCGGCTGCGGAAAAGGTTGTGCATGCCATTGGCGGTATTGGCGGTGCCGACGTCGACATGCACCAGAACACCCTGGCCGCGCCCGGTCATCAGCGCATAGCCTGCCGCCATGTGCGCGGCGGTGTTCTCATGCGGGCAGCGCACCACGCCAGGCATGGCCTCGCCGCGTTTGCGCCGATGCGCTATCTCGTCGATGATCGGCGCGTGGTCGGTTCCGAAATTACAAAACAGATAGTCGATGCCGATCTCGTGCAGCCCTTCGAGCAGGTAATAGGCCGTTGCGAAATCGGGAACATTGGTCTGGTGAGCAGTTTTGCGCGCGACTGACGTATCCATGGTGTGAGCACTCGTTGCGAAAATGTCTGTTGGAGCTTCGGCGTTTCCAGCCTGTCGTGGGCGTCCTTATAGCATCCCTTATTGCGGTCGTCCGGGACTGGCGTCAGGATCACTCCGCGGATTGCTGCAACAGAGATCATTTCAGCGTAAAGGCGGGGAATCCCCGGAGTCTTACCACCGAAGTCTTACCACCGAAATCTTGTCACCGAAGTCTTGCCACAATGCGGGGCGATACCACGGTGATTGAGCGGGGAGAGGGTACTCCATGACATGGCAGGCGGTTCTGGCCGGCGCATTGGCGTCGGTCCTGATGACGTGCGCGGCGTCCGCGGATGTTCGCATTACCAACGATCCGGGGGGCGAAGTTTCCTCCTATGTCCAAAAGTTCCAGCAGATGCGCGAGTCCGGGGAGCGCATCGTCATCGACGGACCATGTCTTTCGGCCTGCACCTTGCTGACCGGCATCGTCCCGCGCGATCATGTGTGCGTCACCCACCGCGCGGTGCTCGGCTTCCACGCAGCGTCTTACTATGACGACGCGTCGCGCTCGCTGGTTCCGACGCGAGAAGGCAGCCGGGTGGTCATGCGGCTCTACCCGGCTGAAATCCGGTCCTGGATTAATCGGCACGGAGGGCTTCGACCGCAGCTCATCACGCTTCGCGGCCGCGAACTGACAGCGCTTTACCACGCCTGCCGGTAGGTTCTTTGGACTAGCCGATCGCGGCAGCCGGTTGCGCCGGCCGCCGACGGCGTTGTCGTTCGCCGGATTCCGGCCTATCTAACGGGTCAGCCGGACGACCCGATGCCCCAGATCATAGCCCCGACGCGCATCGTAACTTGGCCGCTTCTCGCCGTTGGCGCAGCGGTTGCGGTCGGGCTGTTGGGCGCTGTCTTACTCTGGGCGCATTACGGGACCACGATTTTTTTCGAGATGATCCGCGCCGGTTTCGCGGCGTGCTTCGGTTGATGGGAAGAAACCTGTGAACGCAAAAGCCGCCCGCGTTATGCTCGTGTTCGCCGCGTTCCTTTGCGGCCTCGTGCTGTGCTTTGGCGTCATTCTTTTCGTCACCGGGCGCGCGCCCTCGCCGATTGGGCAGGCGATCGCCTCCGTCGGCGGTCCGTTTCATCTGGAGGATCAGAACGGCAAGACCGTGAGCGATGCGGAAATGAAGGGCAAACCCTTCCTGGTGTTCTTCGGCTTCACGCATTGCCCCGACATCTGTCCGACCACCTTGTTCGATATTTCGCAAGTGATGAAGGCGCTCGGGCCTGACGCCGACCGCACCGGCGCGCTGTTCATCACCGTGGATCCCGAGCGCGACACGCCAACGGTGCTTAAAGATTATCTGTCGAATTTTGATCCGCATTTGCGCGGGCTGACCGGCGACCAGACAGCGATCAATACGGCGATCAAGGAATATCGGGTCTATGCCAAGAAAGTGCCGCTCGACAACGGCGATTACACCATGGACCATACCGCCATGGTTTACTTGATGGACAAAGAGGGCCATTTCGTCGCGCCGTTCAACACCCAGCGGACGCCCGAAGCCGAAGCCGCGGAGTTGCGCCGTTATCTCTGAGCGTTCCGCGCGATCTATGAGCCGCGTCCGTGCAATGGCTCGCGCATCGATTCCATGATCCTCATCGGCCCGATCGCTGCCATCGGCGCCACGGGTTGCCCTGCCGCCAGCGGGGGCGATACCCTTCCTCCCCGCGTTCCACGGATGCCGGCGGCGGGGCTCACCACGCTATGTGAGCGTAGTCCGTCAAATAGCTTGTGGCGTTTGCGCCATAATACCGGGGTAATCGAGCGCGCGGATGGCGGCGACCAGATTGTTGACCACCGGCGCTTCGCGATACAGCGCGCAAACGATGGTGTAGATCGGCAATGCGGCGTCGTCGATATGAACCGGCCGTTTCGCCGGCGCATGGGCGAAATAGGCGCTCCACAGCCGCAAAATCGCTGCCGCCAAGAATCGAGAATAGCGTGCACATCAATCGGCTTAACGTCTCGATCATCGCGATAGGGGCCGCGGCGGAGAATAAAAAGGCGAGCAGCACAAAGGCCACGGTCGCAACGCTTCGTTTGCCCCTGGTGAGCGGCGCATTCGATAGGAGCGGCCGGTTGCGGCGAAGACTGTCGGCGGCGTGGCCGCCGAGGGTGCGCTGGGCGTGCCGCATAACGAAGTGCCGCAAGCGTTCGGATGAGGTCAGGCGGAACGATCGAACCGGCCATGACTCGCGCGGGTCGGGTAAGCGGCGCGCTATAGGCCCGCTGGGAGTTATGACCCAGACCAGATCGCGCCCTTGGCGGAGCGGCAGCAATCCCGCCGCCGCAGCCTCGATCAGCGCATCGTCGCCGAGCGGGCAGTCGGCTCGTCAAACGCCATCGAATCGTTCGTAGGATGCGCCAAGCGAACTCGCCAAAGCCGTGAGATAGGCTTCTTCGGTTATTGCATCGGCACAGATGAACACGCGCTCGGCGCCGACGTCGATCGAACAGGCGCGGTTCTCGGCGGCGGCGATGATACGATGGGGCAGGAGGTGGCGAACGCAATCGAGTTCCGGGCATGCGTCCGGCCGCGCTTTTGCCGCAGAACGGGATCGGTCTTGAGGGAAACTTGTCCGCTGCGGTCCATCGTCCAGCGAAAAGCTAGCCTTGGTGCGGCGTACGGCCGCCCGACACCACCACCAAACGCCACCGCTTACCCCCACCGACGCTACGCGCATTGTCGCCTGCCTCGACTTTTCCCCGCGTCCCCATTAAGCGGGCCGAGACAAAGCGAGCCCCACTAAAGCCTAAGCTTCCGGCCAAACTCGCGCGTGGATCGTGATCGATGCAATCTGAAATGGCAATATACTATCGTACCGTGCAATTTTACGCATCACTACCGGTGATATCGGCCTTATTTTGCGTGCTGGTCTTGGTTTTTGCCGGTGCGCGCCCGGCATTGGCGCAGGATGGGTTGACGCTGCCGCGGGGCGCGGCTGTTCCGGGTTTCTGGGATCCACGGCGGCGGCCCGAGCGGCCCGATCTGTCCCGCATCCAGTCGATCCGATTCCTCACCGAGATGGATTATCCGCCGTTCGACTATGCCGCCCCTGACGGCAATCCGGCCGGTTTCAACGTCGATCTCGCGCGGCTTCTCTGCGACGAGATCAAGACCACCTGCACCATTCAGGCGCGCCGCTTCGATTTGTTGCTCGACGCGCTCAACGACAAACAGGGCGATGCGGTGATCGCATCGATCGCGGAGACCGCGGAGACGCGGCGGCACGCCGATTTCACCGATCCCTATTACCGCACGCCGGCTCGTTTCGTGGCTCGCGCCGACAGTCCGATCGGCGACGTCGAGCCCGAGCTCGTCGAGGGCAAGAAGATCGCGGTCGTTGCCGGCACTGCGCATGAGGCGTTCTTGAAAGAAATGTTCACGGAAGCCGAGTTGCGGCCCTATGCCAATGCGGAAGCCGCGCGTGAGGCGCTCCGCAACAAGGACGTCGATCTGTTGTTCGGCGATGGCATCGCGCTCGCGTTCTGGCTCAATGGCAGCGACTCGGGTGGCTGCTGCGCCTTCCGTGGCGGCCCGTTTCTGGAAAGCCGTTTCTTCGGCGAGGGCGTCGGCATTGCGGTCAAACGCGGCAACGATCTGCTGCGGCAGGCTTTGAACTGGGCGCTGTTCCGGCAGTGGGAGAAAGGCAGCTACACCGACTTATGGCTGCGCTATTTTCCGATCAGCCCGTTTTAACGAGAAGATTTTATGACGACGTCAGAGCCCCAAGCCGCCTCGTTGCGCGAACTCGCCGAGCTATCGCATGCCTGGCCGTTCGAGGAAGCGCGCAAGATCGTCGTGCGGCTGAAGAAGAGGCCGAAGGACGAGGTGATTTTCGAAACCGGTTATGGCCCGTCCGGCCTGCCGCATATCGGCACCTTCGGCGAGGTCGCGCGCACCTCGATGGTGCGCCACGCCTTTCGTGTGCTCACCGACGATAGGATCAAGACACGGCTGATCGCGTTCTCCGACGACATGGACGGGCTGCGCAAGGTGCCCGACAATGTGCCCAACCAGGAGATGCTGGCGCAGCATCTCGGCAAGCCGCTCACCCGGGTGCCGGACCCGTTCGGCACCCATAACAGCTTCGCCGAGCACAACAATGCGCGGCTACGCGCATTTCTGGATCATTTCGGATTTGACTACGAATTCATGTCCTCGACCGCCTGCTACACATCAGGCCGTTTCGACAGCGCGCTTTTGACGATGCTGCGGCACTTCGAGGGAGTGATGGCGGTCATGCTGCCGTCGCTGCGGCAAGAGCGGGCGCAGACATACTCGCCCTTTCTGCCGATCGATCCAAAGACCGGAATCGTCCTGCAAGTGCCGGTCGTCGCCCACGATGCCGCGGCGGGCACTATCACATACGAAAACTCCGGCGAGCGCGTCACCACGCCTGTCACCGGCGGGCGCTGCAAGCTGCAATGGAAGCCGGATTGGGCCATGCGCTGGGTCGCGCTCGGCGTCGACTATGAAATGGCCGGTAAGGATCTGATCGACTCGGTCAAGCTCTCGGGTGAAATCTGCCGCACGCTCGGCGGTACGCCACCCGAAGGATTTAACTACGAGCTATTTCTCGACGAAAAAGGGCAGAAAATCTCGAAGTCGAAAGGCAACGGGCTGACCGTCGATGAATGGTTGCGTTACGCCAGCCCGGAGAGCCTTTCGCTGTTCATGTATCGCGAGCCGAAAGCGGCGAAGCGGCTCTATTTCGATGTCATCCCGCGCCATGTCGACGACTATTTGCAATTCCTCGACGCCTATCCCCGGCAGGCGGAGAAGGAACGGCTGGGCAATCCGGTTTGGCACATCCACAGCGGCGCGCCGCCCAAGCCGGACAATCCGGTGCCCTTCGGTATGCTGCTTTCGCTCGTCACCGCGTCGAACGCCGCAAATGCCGAGACGCTGTGGGGATTTATCGGCCGCTATCGGCCCGGCGTGACAAAAGAAACGCATCCGCGCCTTGCGGCGCTGGTCGATTATGCCATCACCTATTATCGCGATTTTGTCGCGCCGGCGAAGACGTTCCGCGAGCCGGGCGCGGCCGAGCGCGCCGCGCTGTTCGACTTGCGCGATGCGTTGTCACAGCTTTCCAGCGACGCGAACGCGCAGGCGATCCAGGACGTGGTCTACGAGGTCGGGCGGCGCGAACCGTTCCTCGACAAGAGCGGCAAGATCAAAACCAAGGACGGCAAGCCGGGTGTGGCGCTCGACTGGTTCAACATGCTCTATCAGGTGCTGCTCGGCCAGGAGAAGGGCCCGCGTTTCGGCTCCTTCGTCGCCGCCTACGGCATTGCGAATACGGTCGACATGATCGACGGCGTGCTCGCCCGCTCGGCGCAATGATTATCCTGGTGTCCAGTCCTTGGGCGCCAATTCAAACGCGGCGAAATCAAAACCGGGCGACACGGTGCAGCCGCACAACGTCCAGCCGCCAAGCGATCGCGCCGCCTGCCACGCATGAGCCGGCACGATCGCCTGCGGGCGTTCGCCGGCGGTGAGATCAGACCCGAGTGTGACGCGTTCGATTCGGCCGCGTTGCTGGAAAATTTCCAGTTCGAGCGGTGCGCCGGCATACCAATGCCACGCTTCGGCGGCGTCGATGCGATGCCAGTGCGAACGCTCGCCGCGTGCCAGCAGAAAATAAATCGCAGTCGAGGCCGCACGACCGCCGTCGACATACTGCGGATCGCGAAACGTCTCGCGGAAATGCCCGCCCTCAGGATGCGGTTTAAGATCGAGCAGCCGGATCACGGCATCCGCGGTCAAGTTTTGCGGGACGAGAGACGTCGTCAAGACCGGTTCTTGCGTTCGCGGATCTCCGCGAACACTTTCCAGGCCGGGCTGCCGTCAAGTCCCATCGCTTTCGCCACCTCGGCGTCATCCGCGCGCAGGAACGGATTGGCTGCTTTTTCCGCCGCGATCGTTGCCGGAATGGTGGGCTTGCCCGCCGCAATCAGCTTCGCCACCTCGGCGGCGCGCGCGGCAAGCGCCTTGTTGTTCGGCTCGATCGTCTTGGCGAAACGGATATTGGCTTGGGTATATTCGTGACCGCAATAAAAGCGGGTGTCCTCGGGTAGACCGCGAAGCTTGAGGAGCGAATTCCACATCATCTCCGGATTGCCTTCGATGACGCGGCCGCAGCCGATCGAAAATAAGGTGTCGCCGACAAAGGCAAGCTTGTCCGCCGGAAAGAAATACGAGATGTGGCCGGCAGTATGACCCGGCGTCTCGATGACGCTCGCTTCCAGCGCGCCGACCTGCACCTTGTCGCCCTCGGCCACGGTTTCGTCCACATGCGCGATGCGTTGCGCTTCGCCGCGCGGCGCGACGACGCGGCATTTATGCCGCGCTTTGAGTTCGCCGATGCCGGCGGTGTGATCGTTGTGGTGATGGGTTACCAGGATGTCGGTGAGGCGCCAGCCGGTCTGTCGCAGCGCGGCCTCGACCGGCGCGGCTTCGGGCGCATCGATGGAGGCCGTCGCGCCGCTTCCCGGATCGTGGACGAGCACGCCGAAATTGTCGGTGAGGCATGAGAACAAATAGGTTTGCGCGGGCATATCTCTTTCCTAAGCGCGTCGCGTGTGCGGATCATCCACTTTCGTGGATGACGGCGCAACGGCATGGTTAACGCCGCTAAGCGGCACAGAATGTCAACGCAAACCATGCTATTTTGTCGCCATGGATGTCGTCGACCTGCGCAATTTCTACGCTCAAAGCCTTGGCGTGGTCGCCCGGCGATTTGTCGGCCGCGGCATCCGCGCACGCTGGAACGACACCCGTTCATTGCGTGTATTAGGCGTCGGCTATGCCACGCCTTATCTCGGGCTGTTCCGCGAGGAGGCGGAACGCTGTCTCGCTTTGATGCCGGCGCCGCAAGGCGTAGTGCGGTGGCCCTCGACGCGGCCGGCGCTGGCCGCGCTGGTCGAGGAGGACGAGTTGCCGCTGACCGATTCTGCGGTCGATCGTGTCCTTTTGGTGCATGCGCTGGAAATGTCGGCCGACCCGGTCGAGCTGTTGCGCGAAGCGTGGCGGGTGCTTGCTGCCGGCGGACGGCTTTTGGCGGTGGTGCCCAATCGGCGCGGAGTATGGGCGCGCTTGGACACGACGCCGTTCGGTCAAGGCCGGCCTTATTCGCGCACGCAGATCACGCAGCTGTTGCGTGACACCTGGTTCACGCCGACCGGCTGGGGTGAGGCGCTTTACGTGCCGCCGATCCCGCGCAGCTGGTTCCTGCGCTCGGCGGTCGCATGGGAACGCACCGGCGCCACACTGTCGGCGCCGTTTGCCGGCGTCCATATTGTAGAGGCGACGAAACAAGTCTATCGCCCCATTCCGGCGCGGCGTGAGAAACGCCGGCTTGTTCCCGCGCTACGGCCGGTGTTGGCGCCGTCGCCAGGCGCGGCGGCCATGCGCTGAGACCGAATGGCGGTTGTCACGACGGCCATGGTTCGGCGGTAACCGAAGCCACGTCGGTGCCGACATAGTCCACGAGGCTCGATTGCTGGTCGCGTTCGAGCGCGGCGAGAAGCTCGGTCTTGATCTCGGCGACAAGCCGGAGCCCGCGGAATACCAGCCCGGAATAGACCTGAACGAGACTTGCGCCGGCGCGGATTTTTGCTAGCGCGCTAGCGCCGGAATCGATCCCGCCCGCCCCGATCAGTGGAAACACGCCTTCGACCCGCACATAGGTTTCCGCCAGCACGCGGTCGGCGAGGGGAAGGAGCGGCCGGCCCGATAATCCGCCCGCCTCTTTGGCTTTCTCGGTCTCGCGCAGGCGTGGCGGCCGCGTCAGCGTGGTGTTGCCGACGATCATGCCATCGACGCGCCGCGAACGCGCAATGCCGACGACGTCGTCGAGCTCGGGAAGCGACAGATCGGGCGCGATTTTGAGCAATAGCGGCGTGAGACCTGCATTGCGCGCGACGCGCTCTCGGGCGTCGATCACGCGGGCCAGAAGATCGTCGAGCACGGCGGCTTGCTGCAGATTGCGCAAGCCCGGCGTGTTGGGCGACGAGATGTTGACCGTGACGTAGCTCGCCACGGCGGCGAAGCGCTCGATCAGGCCCACATAATCGGCGATGCGATCGGGACTATCCTTGTTGGCGCCGACATTGATACCGACCACACCGCCGGCCTCTGCCCGCGCCGCGAGGCGCCGAATCGCCGCATCGGCACCTTGCGAATTAAAGCCGAGCCGGTTGATCACGCCGTCATCGGCGTCGAGCCGGAACAGCCGTGGCCGCGGATTGCCGGACTGCGGCAGCGGCGTAACGGTGCCCACCTCGACGAAACCGAAGCCGACGCGACGGAGCGCATCAGGAACTTCCGCGTTCTTGTCAAACCCCGCCGCCATCCCGATCGGATTTGGAAAATTGAGACCGAACACGCGCATCGCCAGCCGTTTGTCATCGCGTATAGGCGGCGGAAGCGGGGCAAATCTCAGCATCGTGATCGCGAGCCGATGCGCGTCTTCCGGATCGAGCGCATGCAGGAACGGCCGCGTCAGACGGTCGAATAGGTCGATCACGGTGTCAGTTCCGGAAGCGCGCGTTGCCCATTGACCTCGTCGGGCAGCGGCCGCGCCCAGCGTACTGCGTCAAGGGGGAGCGCGGCATGGAGGTGAGGGAAAAGCTCGCCGCCGCGCGACGGCTCCCATTTAAGCGCTTCGCCGAGTGCGTCGCCATCGACCGCGACCAGCATGAGATTGGTCTGTCGCGCAAAATGTCGCGCCGCGGTTTCGGCGACTTGGGCGCCGGTCGAGAAATGAATGAAGCCGTCACGCGCGTCGACGTCCGATCCGCGGTAAAGCCCGGCGCGCGCGGCCGCCTGCCACGAAACTCGTTCGCAGATCTTGTAAATGGTCGGCACGATCCCACGCTTGGCTCATCGATTGCGGCGCGACCCTATCGGGCCTTGAGCATTCAGGCAATAATTCCTATCATCGTCGGCGCTAGAGCCTTGTCGGTTCTGTGAAATCAGAACCGGGCTCTAGTTTTTTGATTGCGCATGATCTTGTCCAAAAACCGTTACCCACTTTTCGGGATCATGCGCTGGTAGGGGTGTTGATGCTTACGCACGCGCAGGTCTGGTCGGCCATCGATCGGCTCGCTGCGCGCGCGGGTCTGTCCGCATCGGGGCTGGCGCGGCGGGCGGGACTCGATCCGACCACATTCAACAAATCGAAGCGCATCACGCCGCAAGGCCGTGCCCGTTGGCCCTCGACCGAGTCGATCGCCAAAGCTTTGGCGGCGACCGGCACGCCGTTCGATACTTTTGTCACGCTGATCGAGCCGAGCGGCGGCGTGGCGGCGCGGGCGGTGCCGTTGCTCGGCTTCGCCGAGGCCGGCGCCGGCGGTTATTTCGACGACCGCGGCTTTCCGGCCGGTGAAGGCTGGGACGAAATCGCATTCCCCGCCGTCAGCGACGAGCATGCCTATGCGCTTGAAGTCTCCGGCCAATCGATGGAGCCGGCCTATCGCGACGGCGACGTCATCGTCGTATCGCCGTCGGCGCCGATCCGTCGCGGCGACCGCGTCGTGGTGCGGACCAGAGGCGGCGAGGTGATGGCGAAGGAACTCAAGCGCAGGACGGCGAGATCGATCGAGCTGAAATCGCTTAACGTGCAGCATGCCGATCGCACGCTTGCTATCGGCGACGTGCTGTGGATCGCGCGTATCCTGTGGGCGAGCCAGTGATCGCGATTTAAGCGCTTTAAGCTGGCGGCAAAGGACTGGTGGCCAAAGTGGGATGGCCCGCAGTCGCCGCCAAGTAACCATGCAGCGCCGCCACCACCTGCGCGCCCTCGCCGACCGCCGCCGCCACCCGTTTGACGGATTTGGCGCGCACGTCGCCGATGGCGAAGACGCCGCGCCGCGTCGTTTCCAGCGGGTGGCGATCAGAGCCAGCATCTTCGCCCGTCAGCACAAAGCCCTTGGCGTCGAGCACGACGTCCGAACCCGCGAGCCAATCGGTATTTGGGTCTGCCCCAATAAACAGGAACAGGTGACGAATTTCACGACGCACTTCTTCGCCGGTTGCGCCGACGCGCCAGCGAACCGCTTCCAGCGCGCCGTCGCGGCCTTCAAGCCCGGTGATTTGAGCCCGGGTCACGACTTCAATATTCGCAAGGCCCTCGATCCGATCGATCAGATAGCGCGACATGCTTGCAGCGAGATCTGCTCCGCGCACCAGGACCCAGACCTTTACGCTTTGAATCGCCAGATAAACCGCAGCCTGACCGGCCGAATTGCCGGCGCCGACCAACGCGACTTCCTGCTTGGCGCATAGTTTGGCTTCGAGGGGCGACGCCCAGTAATGCACGCTGGATGAATCGAAGGCGTGGAGGTTTTCGACGGTGAAACGCCGATATCGGGCTCCGCTGGCAATGACGATCGAACGGGTCGTGACCCGTTCACCGTCCCGCAACTGCAGCACAAAGTGGCCGTTGGCGTCATTTGGCCCTATTAGCCCGCTCACTTCATCGGGGATCGCCATTTCGGCTCCGAATTTCTGTGCTTGATTGTAAGCGCGTGCCATCAAGGCTAGGCCGGTGATCCCCGTCGGAAAGCCAAGGTAGTTTTCGATCCGCGCCGAGGCGCCGGCTTGTCCACCGAAGCCGCGGCTATCGAGCACGATGGCAGAAAGCCCTTCCGATGCGGCGTAGACCGCCGTCGCAAGGCCGGCCGGTCCGGCGCCCACGACCGCGACGTCGTAGACATGATTCGGATCAATCGGACCGACCAGCCCAACGCAGCGGGCAAGTTCGTCCTCGCTGGGATTGTGCAGCAATTGTCCGCCGGGGCAAAGCACGATCGGCAATTGGCCGGGATCGACATGGAAGCGGTCGATCAACGCCTTCGCCTCGGCGTCGGTCTCGGGGTTCAGTAATTGTTGCGGTTGGCCGTTGCGCCGAAGAAAACTCTGCAACCGGAGCACGTCGCCATTGTCGGCACGGCCGACGATGATCGGTCCGCCGGAGCCGGTCTCAAGAAGGCCGACGCGGCGCAGGATGAGCGCACGCATGATCCGCTCGCCGAGTTCGGCTTCCGCGATCAACAACGCGCGAAGCCGGTCCGGCGGAATGATCAGAGCTTGCACCGGCTCTAGCGCGGTAGCGTCCGCCAGCGCCGGGCGTCCGGCCAATTGCGCCAGTTCGCCCAAGAAGTGGCCGGGCCCATGCGTTACGATCGTCGTGCGATGGCCGTATTTGTCGACGTGGGTCACTTCGACCTTGCCGGCAAGGATGACCATCAAGCCGGGACTGACTTGGCCAATCGTGTAGAGCGCCGCACCCTTTGGAAATGAGCGGCACTCACCGAACCGGCGCACCCGCTCGATCTCCAATGGATCGAGCTCGGGCAACATCTGCTCGCCGCGCCTCTCGACAATAGAGGGTGACAACGCCATGACGATCCGGTCCCGGTAATTTCCGGTATCGCGGATATATAGCTACGCGCAATATTGTCCGCCGTTGGCGGTCAGTGTCGAGCCGGTGATCAGTCCGGCATCGTCCGAGGCCAGGAACACCACGCAGCGCGCCACTTCCTCCGGCTCGCCGAGGCGGCCGATCGGAATCTGCGGCAGCACGTTCTTTTGCAGCACGTCTTGCGACATCGCCTTGACCATGTCGGTCGCGATATAGCCAGGGCAGATCGCGTTGACGGTAATGCCGACGCGCGCGCCCTCCTGCGCCAGCGCTTTGGTGAAGCCGATCTCGCCTGCTTTGGAGGCTGAATAGTTCACTTGGCCGAACTGGCCCTTCTGGCCGTTGATGGAGGAGATATTGATGATGCGGCCGAATTTGCGCTCGCGCATGCCCTCGATGACCTGTCGGCACATGTTGAACAGCGAACCAAGATTGGTGTTGATGACGGCCGTCCACTGTTCCGGCTTCATGCGGTGAAGCTGGCCGTCGCGCGCGATGCCGGCATTGTTCACGAGCACGTCGATCGGCCCGAGATCGGCCTCGACCTGCTTCACACCGGCGGCACAGGCCTCGAACGACGAGACGTCCCATTTGTAGACGTTGACGCCGCTTTCGGCCTTGAAACTTTGCGCGGCCTCGTCGTTGCCGCCGTAAGTGGCGGCGACCTGATAGCCTGCCGCCTTGAGCGCTTTGCAGATGGCGGCGCCAATGCCGCGCGTACCCCCAGTGACCAATGCAACGCGGGGCATGATGTTCTCCCTATATCCCGCTGTCGTCTGCCCGGCACTCCGGTCCCCTCAGGCGGGCCCAAATGTAGAATCTTATGCCGGGCATGACGTGTTTCAATCGCGGACGCCGCCTAGCGTTCCACGCACATCGCAATGCCCATGCCGCCGCCGATGCACAACGTGGCAAGGCCCTTTTTCGCGTTGCGCTTCTGCATCTCATAAAGCAGCGTCACCAGCACGCGCGTGCCGGAGGCGCCGATCGGATGGCCGATGGCAATGGCGCCGCCATTGACGTTGACCTTGCCGGTATCCCAGCCAAGGTCCTTGTTCACGGCGCAAGCTTGCGCGGCAAAGGCCTCATTAGCCTCGACGAGATCGAGATCGCCGACATTCCAACCGGCCTTCTTGAGCGCGGAGCGCGAGGCCGGGATCGGGCCGGTGCCCATGATTTTCGGATCGACGCCGGCTTGGGCCCACGATACGATGCGCGCCAGCGGCGTCTTGCCGAGCTTGGCCGCCTCGCTCGCCTTCATCAAAACCACCGTCGCGGCGCCGTCATTGATGCCCGAGGCGTTGCCTGCGGTGACCGTGCCCTCCTTGTCGAAGGCGGCGCGCAGCTTGCCGAGCGTTTCGAGCGTGGTGCCGTGCTTGGGATATTCGTCCGCATCGACGACAACGTCGCCTTTGCGACTCTTGATGGTCACTGGCGTGATTTCGTCCTTGAACTTGCCGGCCTTCTGCGCCGCCTCGGCCTTGTTCTGCGACGCGACTGCAAATTCGTCCTGCTGCTGGCGCGTGATCTGCCACTGCCGGGCGACGTTCTCCGCGGTATTGCCCATGTGATAGCCGTTGAAGGCATCCCATAGGCCGTCCTTGATCATCGTATCGATCATCTCGAAATTGCCCATCTTCACGCCGCTCCGCAGATACGCGCAGTGCGGCGCAACGCTCATGGATTCCTGTCCGCCGGCGACGACGATGTCGCTGTCGCCGTTGACAATGGCCTGGTAGCCGAGCGCGACCGCCCGCAGGCCCGAGCCGCAGAGCATGTTGACGCCCCAAGCCGGTGTCTCGACCGGGACGCCGGCCGCGATCGAGGCTTGTCGGGCCGGGTTCTGACCCTGCCCGGCGGTCAGGATCTGCCCCATGATGACTTCGGAAACCCGGGGCGCTTCGATACCGGCGCGGTCGAGTGCCGCCTTGATCGCCGTCCTCCCGAGCTCATGGGCCGGCAATGACGCGAATACTCCGTTGAATGCTCCAACCGGCGTGCGCGTCGCGCTGACAATGACGACATCGTCTTTCATGGGGGAGTTCCTTCCAGGCTATTTTCGGGGGTCCGCTGGGCTTGTTGGACGCGGGCTTACTGCGAGATCATTGCCCTATGTCATAAGGACGCGACCCGGCCTCGACAAGGCGCAACCAAGGCGTGGCAGGAGGGCCGCATCGCTGGCATGCCCGGGAATCCCAGCAGGAATGCCACCCGGAATGCCGCCTCTTGCGGCTTCGCGTCGGCCAGATGTCACAAAACGGTAGCCGCGCTCCGCGAAAGCGCCTATTTTGGCGGCAACGCTGGTGGTGCCGCATCATGTCCGAAACTATGACCAAGACTGCAGAGCCGGTCACGATTAAGAAGTACGCGAACCGGCGGCTCTACAACACCGGTACGAGCACCTACGTCACGTTGGAAGACCTCGCTGCCATGGTTAAAACCGGCGAGGATTTCGTCGTCTATGACGCCAAGACCGGCGAGGAAATTACGCGTTCGGTCCTGACCCAGATCATTTTCGAACAGGAGAACAAGGAAGGCCAGAATCTGCTGCCGATCGCCTTCCTGCGTCAGCTGATCCGGTTCTATGGCGACAGCATGCAGATGCTGGTGCCGCGCTACCTTGAAGTTTCCATCGACTCGCTCACCCGCGAGCAGGAGAAATTCCGCCAGCAGATGGCGCAAGCCTTCGGTGTCGGCGCGTTCGGCTCGCTCGAGGACCACGTGCGGCGGAACATGGAAATGTTCGAGCGCGCCTTCGCCATGTTCGCACCCTTTGCGCGGCGCGAGAGCGGCGGCGAGGCTGCCGCGGAGACGGAAAAAACGCCGTCGAAATCCGGCGACATCGATAATCTGAAGCGCGAGCTCGACGAGATGAAGAGAAAAGTCGATCGCTTGTCCGAAAAAGGCGACGAATAGTTCATACCGCCTGCGCTACGCGCGCGATCCATGGCCGTTCGGTCGAGGCAAGCCCGACGAATGCGCCTTGCAGATAATCGCAGCCCCACGCCTGCAAGGTCTGCGCCGCGGCTTCGTCCTGCACCCATTCGGCGACCGTCTTCAGCTTAAGCCGCCTCGACAGGTCGATCAGCGTGCGCACGAAGGCGCGATCGTCCTCGGAACGCGTGATGTGCTGCACGAAGGCGCCGTCGATCTTGACGATATCCACGCCAAGCTTGCGCAAGTTGCGGAACGATGTGTAACCGGCGCCGAAATCGTCAATGGCGATCCGGCAGCCGAGATCTTTGACGCGAGCAACGAAGCCCCGGGTCTCGTCGATATCGTGGATCGCCGCGCTTTCGGTGATCTCGACCGTGAGACGCTCCGCTACGCCGGCATGGGTCCGCAACAGCGAGCCCAGTCCCGCCCACCAATCGGGATCGGTGGTCGAGGCCGGCGACACGTTGAAGCTGGTTTGCAGCGTAGGCGTTGCGACCATCTCGTCGACGACGAGCTCGAGGACGCGGAAATCGAGCAGACGAACAAGGCCGAGCCGTTCCGCTACCGGTATGATGTCGTTGGCGGCGATCAGGCTGCCGTCGGTGCGCCGGATGCGCATCAGGCACTCGTAGAAGGCGGGCCGCCGATCCGTCGCCGAAGCCACGGTCTCGTAGGCGAGGAAGATGCGCCGCTCGTTGAGCGCGGCGACGATCTCGTCGGTCGCCCGCACGTTCTCGCGGCGGATGGCCTCGCGTTCGATGTTGGGCCGATAGGCCTGGAATGAGCCGCGCCGCCTCGCCTTGGCGGTATCGAGGCTCTCCTGCGCGCGGGCGAGGATTTCGCTGACGCTGCGGGCATGGCGCGGCGCCGTCACGCCGCCGATGGTGACGGTGACCGCGATCGGGCCGGCGCTGGTTGGCACCATCTCGTCGCGGACGCCCCCTAGCAGGCGCTCGGCGGCAATCGCCATGTCGTCGGGCGTGCAATCGCGCAGCACCACCCCGAATTTATTGCCGGAATAACGGCCGAGTGTGTCCTTGCCGCGCATCCGGCTGTGCAGGCGCTTGGCGACGGCGCCGATCACCTGATCGGCGATGTCGAAGCCGTACGACTCGTTGACGCGTGCCAGGTTGTCGATGGCGACCAGGAGAAAGCCGCAGGAGGAGCGGAAGCGCAGCGCTTCGTCGAGGGTTTCTTCGAGAACCTCGGTGAGGCAGTGACGGTTCAGTTCGCCAGTCAGGCCGTCGCATCGGGCGAGAAAAGTGAGCCGGCGCTCATGCTCGTAGCGCTCGTTGATGACACGTATGACGCCGTGCGCGCGCACCGGCCGTCCGGCCGGGCCGGCAAACCAGCGGCCGGTGTCCTCGACCCAAAGCCTGGTTTCGGATTTGGGGTCGGGTCGGATGCCATATTGAATCTGATAAGCGACGCCGTGGCCGTCGTCGCGCTTTTCCGATTGCATGACGACGTCGAAGCGGGCCTGGGTGTTTTCCGCTTCGAGGTGCTGTGCGTAGCCGCGGCCGCTCGAGATCGCGGCGAGGTCATGGATAAGCAATACTTCGGCGGCGTTCGCACTCCAGAGCAAAATGTCGGTATCGACACGCCAGTCGTAGGCGACCTCGCCGATCGAAGCGAGGATTTGGCTGGCGTCGAGATGAACCGCCGGGCGCGCCGCCGTCGCGGGTGTTCCGGCATCGGCGGACGTAGCGTCGATGGGCTTGACGACAGGGATCGATTCTCGCGGACCCACGTTGTTCAAGGGTGTCTCTTCGGGATTGTTGCAGTCCGCGAGGCGACAGCGCGCCTTTGCTCGGTGAAGCTATCGGAGGAGCCTAAATAATTCGGAAAGCCTCGCGGCGGTCTCGGCGTCTCGGCACGCTGCTTGCGAGTTTCGGGGGGAAGCACCCTGGATGTCCCGTTTCGGGACAGGAGACGCCATTGAGCAACGCACTCGTCCCCGTCGCAATGAGCCCCGACCACGCAAGTGTGCGCGCCGGCAAGCGTCCGCGGGCCGATTTCATCGCGCACCTAATCGCCACATCGGCACAGGCGCCGCAGACATGCCAACGCCGCCGCGCCGCACCGGAAGAAGCGACTGCGGCGTATGCCGCGTGCGGCGAAGGCCCCGCGGCGTCAGGCCGGACGCTGTCCCGCTCGCTCTAGATAGTTTCCCGTATTCGCGACAGGCCGGGTTTTGCCGGATTAACCCTGACCCGGGCCTTCGACCTCGATCTGGCGCGTCGAACTACGTATCCCGACGATAAAGCCGGCGAGCACGTCAAACAGCGCAAGCGTCATCAGCAAAAAGAACGTCGAGGTGCCGGCGGGTCGCACCAAAAGAAATTCGACCAGCATGGCGATGAACAGCGCCATTGTCAGGATGTGATCCATGACGCTACGCACGCCGATCCGGGTCGATTTGATGATTTCGATCCAGAGCAAAAAAATGGCAAAGGCGAGGAGAATCTCTTCCCAGCTCAGGACCCAGTCCTGGCCGGACATCATGTGCACCGTAGTCGCCGGCGCGGTCCAGATGTCGTCAGGCAAGCGGAAAATGAAGGCGACGATGTTGTAGATGACGAACGGAACGAGCAGAAGCGGAAAGCCAAGCACGAACATGACGCAAATCTTCCGTCACACAGCTCTCTCGTCCCAAGCTGTATTCTACGGCCGCATGCGGGAAGCGGCGCCAGAAATCAAGCTTCAGCCTTCTTTGTCAGTACCTGGCGGCCGCGATACATGCCGGTTTTGAGGTCGACGTGGTGCGGACGGCGGAGTTCGCCGGAATCCTTATCCTCGACATAAGTCGGGGCCTGGAGCGCATCGGCCGACCGGCGCATGCCGCGTCTCGACGGCGACGTTTTTCTTTTGGGCACGGCCATGGGGTCGTTCTCCTCTACGTTGGATCGCCCTGCTCGGAATGCCGGGCTTATAAAAGAATAGCGTCCAGGATGCTAGTGGCTAACCTAGGGACCCCTCACGCACGCATCGAGGGCGCCGAAATCGGCTGCGCGGCGCACGTAAAGGCCGGCTAGCCTGCGCACCAGGACGCCGGACGTGCGCGCGCTGCGCGCAGCCGGGTTGGGCAGAATCGCGGCAAGTGCCGATGCCTGATAGGCGGTAAGATCGCGCGCCGGTTTGCCGAACGCCCAGCGTGCGCCGGCCTCGGCGCCGAACTCGCCGTTCGGACCCCATTGGGCGATATTCAGATAGATTTCCAGGATGCGCCGCTTGGGCAAAACCAGGTTGACCCACAGCGCCAGCGGAATTTCGAGCGCCTTGCGGACAAAACTGCGGCCTTGCCAGAGGAACAGGTTTTTGACGGTCTGTTGGGTAATGGTGGAAGCGCCCCGTGCCTCGCCAACGTTGCCGGATTGTTGCAAGGCCTCGCGCATCGCGCCAAGGTCGATGCCATGGTTGCGGCAGAAGCTGCCGTCCTCGGCGACGATCACCGCAAGCTGCAGTGCCGGTGAAATGCGATCGAGCGGAACGGCAATCTGCTCGACGCGCGCGCCGGTTACCCAACGCCACAGCATCGGCGTCGAGATCGGATCTATGAATCGGTATAACGGCGCGACCGCGTAAGGAACGACCACCAGGACGACGGCGACGGTTGCGATAAGCACGGCAAGGCGTCGCACGGGCGATCTCTCTGCGCTTGGGACGATCCGTCAGTGCTTGCGATATTGTCCGAATCTAATCCCTTGCGTAACCGATAAGCGGTCTCTTCTTGCGCCCGAGCAGGATCAGGATCGTCGCTACGATTCCGACCACAGCCCAGGCCGGCAGGTCGAAACTTCGCTGCAGGTACGGATCCCACGCCCAGGCGAGTTTCTGCTTCAACCACCCCTGCACAAGATTAAGGCTGTTCTGGTCGATGATGGCCCATACATCGCCGACCTTGGTGTAGACGATGTCATGATTGGCGATCGATTTGGTCCCGTCATAGACGAAGAACACAAACGCGGTCGCGAGCAAGCAGAGGCCGACAAAGCGAAGTAGGAACCTGATCATGAGCAGGCATTACCCTCCCGCGGCCGCTTGTTCAATGCGCCCGCTTGCCGCCGCCTCGTCGCCACCGGCTGGTGCCCCTGGGCCGGTTTCGCTACAGTTCCCCTCAAGCCCGCCCTAGATCGTCTCGGCGTCACCAACAGGAAATTGAAATGGCTTCCAAAGACGGCGGCCCATCGAAACGGCCGACCTTTACCGACCAGGAAGCTCTGCTGTTTCACAGCCAAGGCCGGCCCGGCAAGCTCGAAGTCGTCGCCACCAAGCCGATGGCGACGCAGCGAGACCTCTCGCTTGCCTATTCGCCCGGCGTCGCCGTTCCGGTGCTCGCCATTGCCGAGGACGAGGAGCGCGCCTTCGACTACACCACCAAGGGAAACTTTGTTGCGGTGATCACCAACGGCACCGCCATTCTCGGCCTCGGTAATCTTGGCGCGCTGGCGGCGAAGCCGGTGATGGAAGGCAAAGCGGTGTTGTTCAAACGCTTCGCCGATATCGACTCCATCGATCTTGAAGTGTCGACCGAAGACCCGGAGGAGTTCATCAATTGCGTAAAATTCCTCGGCAAGGGCTGGGGCGGCATCAATCTGGAGGACATCAAGGCGCCGGAATGCTTTATCATCGAGCAGAAGCTGCGCGAGCTGCTCGACATTCCGGTGTTTCATGACGACCAGCATGGCACCGCCATCATCGCCGCCGCCGGCCTGATCAATGCCCTCGAACTGACTGGGCGCGAAATCGCGAAAACCAAGCTTGTGTGCAATGGCGCCGGCGCCGCCGGCATCGCTTGCCTCGAGCTTTTGCGCGCGATCGGATTTCGTCCGGAAAACCTCATTCTCTGCGATACCAAGGGCGTCATCTATGAAGGCCGTACCGACGGCATGAACCAATGGAAGTCGGGCTTTGCCGTTAAAACCAAGGCGCGCACGCTCGCTGAAGCGCTGGCCGGCGCCGATGTGTTCTTCGGCCTCTCGGCCAAAGGCGCGGTGACCCAAGCCATGGTGAAGGCCATGGCGGACAAGCCGATCATCTTTGCTATGGCCAATCCCGATCCCGAAATCACGCCCGAGGAAGTGGCGGAGGTGCGCCAAGACGCCATCATGGCCACCGGACGCTCCGACTATCCGAACCAGATCAACAATGTGCTTGGCTTTCCTTACATCTTCCGCGGCGCGCTCGACGTGCGCGCCCGCGCCATCAATATGGAGATGAAGATTGCCGCGGCGCAGGCGCTGGCCGCGCTCGCCCGCGAGGATGTGCCCGACGAGGTCGCCGTGGCTTACGGCGCGCGGCCAAAATACGGGCCCGACTACATCATCCCGGTGCCGTTCGATCCGCGGCTCATCTCAGACATTCCCCCCGCGGTGGCCCAGGCGGCGATGGATACAAATGTCGCCCGGAAACGCATCGCCGACATGGACGCCTATCGGCACCAATTGCGCAGCCGACTCGATCCGATCGCCGGCGTGTTGCAAGGCGTATACGAACGGCTGCGCCCGCGGCCGCGGCGCGTCGTCTTTGCCGAGGGCGAAGAGGAGCAGGTGATCCGGGCGGCGGCAACATTCGTGCACCAAGGACTCGGATCGGCGCTGTTGTGCGGCCGCGAGCGGCGCGTGCGCGAGACCGCCCAGGCGCTCGGCGTCGAGCTCGGCGGCAATATCGAAATCATCAACGCGGCGATGTCGTCGCGCAACGCCGCCTACGCCGCCTATCTCTATGAGCGGCTGCAGCGTCACGGCTTTTTGCAGCGTGACTGCCAGCGCCTGGTGAACCAGGACCGCAATCACTTCGCCTCCTGTATGGTCGCGCTTGGCGATGCCGATGCCATGGTCACCGGAGTCACCCGCAATTTTTCCGTCGCGCTCGAAGACGTGCGGCGCTGCATCGATCCTATGCCGGGCCACCGTGTCATGGGCATTTCGCTCGTTTTGGCGCGCGGGCGCACCGTGCTCGTCGCCGATACCGCGGTAACGGAAATGCCTGATGCCAATGATCTTGCGGAGATCACTATCGAGGCGGCGCGGGTCGCACGTTCGCTCGGCTACCTGCCGCGGGTTGCTTTGCTCGCATTTTCGACGTTCGGCCATCCGGCGGGCGAGCGCTCGGATCGCGTCAAGGAAGCAGTTCAGCTTCTCGATCAGCGTCGCGTCGATTTCGAGTATGACGGCGACATGGCCGCCGACGTCGCGCTGAACATGGAGCTGCGCGAGGCCTATCCGTTCTGCCGTCTGTCGGGACCCGCCAATGTGCTGATCATGCCGGCATACCACTCCGCCTCGATCTCGACCAAGATGCTGATGGAGCTCGGCGGCGCCAATGTGATCGGCCCGATGCTGGTCGGCCTCGATCGCTCGGTACAGATCGTGCCGCTGTCGGCGAACGACGCGCAGCTTGTCAACATGGCGGCGCTTGCCGCCTATTATGTCAGCGGCTGATACAAGCAGGCTGCGGTTTTGGCATGCAGAAACGCAAGCTCGGTCTTTCGGGCCCGGAGGTTTCGCTCGTCGGGCTTGGCGCCAATAATTTCGGCAGTCGTATCGATCTGCAAGCGTCGCGGCGGGTGGTCGAAAAGGCGCTCGATCTCGGCGTCACGCTGATCGACACCGCCGATATCTACGGCGACAAAGGCGGTTCCGAGGAAATTCTGGGGAAAGTACTGGGGTCACGGCGCAAGGACATCGTGCTGGCGAGCAAATTCGGGCTGCCGATGGATGACGCTGGCAAACTCGCAGGCGCATCGCGGGGCTACGTCATGCAGGCGGTCGAGGCGAGCTTGCGCCGGCTCAATACCGATTGGATCGATCTTTATCAGTTGCACCGGCCGGATCCGAAAACGCCGATCGAGGAGACATTGCGCGCGCTCGACGATCTGGTGCGAGCCGGCAAGGTCCGCTGCATCGGCTGCTCCAATTTTTCGGCGGCGCAGCTCGAAGACGCGCAGGCCGTCGCGGCGCGGTATGCGCTTGAGTCGTTTGTCTCATGTCAAGACGAATACAATTTGCTCGACCGCGCATTCGAGAAAAATGGCGTTGCCATGATGCGCAAACATGGCCTTGGCCTATTGCCCTACTTTCCCTTGGCGAGCGGATTGTTGACCGGCAAATACAAAAGCGGCGCGCCAATGCCGGCCGGGTCCCGCCTGGCAGGGAGTGCACGCCACGCCGACGGTCTGCTCAATGCGCGTAATTGGCGCACCGTCGAAAGCTTGGGCGAATTCGCCGCCCGGCACGGCCACACGCTATTGGAACTGGCGATGAGCTGGCTTGCGAGCCGGCCGTTTATTCCCAGCATCATCGCCGGCGCCACCCGGCCCGAGCAGGTCGAGCAGAACGTCGCTGCAGTCGGCTGGACCCTATCGGACGCCGATCTCGCCGAAATCGATCGCATAACTCTTTGACACCGCTGCATAAAATCGCGGGATCCGATTCACGACCCCGAAACCTCTCTCGATTAGCGTACCGTTTCATGCAGCATTTCACGCCGTCCGCGCCGCTCGCTCTCGAAATTCACGGCCTCGTCAAACGCTTCGATCGCCCCGCGGTCGACGGCCTCGAACTCACTGTGCGCTCGGGCGAATTTTATGCGCTGCTCGGTCCGAATGGCGCCGGCAAGACGACGACATTGCGCATGATCGCGGGCTTGCTGCGGCCTGACGCCGGCACCATCCATGTCGCCGGCATCGACACGCTCGCCGATCCGGTGGCGGCCAAGCAGGTGATGGCGTGGATCTCCGATGAGCCGATGATCTACGACAAGCTCACGCCGCAGGAATATCTGGAATTCGTCGCCGGGCTGTGGGGCATCGCGCCTGCGCTCGCCGCACCGCGCGCGGCCGAGCTTCTGAATTGGCTCGATCTCGCGCCGCATGCGAACGAACGCTGCGAAGGCTTCTCCAAGGGCATGCGGCAGAAGGTGGCGCTCGCCGGCGCGCTCATCCACGAGCCAAGTCTCATCATTCTCGACGAGCCGCTCACCGGGCTCGATGCCGGCTCCGCCCGCCAGGTCAAAAGCGTGTTGCGCGACCGCGTTCGCGCCGGCGGCACCATCATCATGACCACGCATATTCTTGAAGTCGCCGAGCGCATGGCGGATCGCATCGGCGTCATCGCGCATGGCAAGCTCATTGCCGAAGGAACGCTTGAGGAGTTGCGGCTCAAGGCCGGCACGAGCGCCGCCGCAGGGGCAGGCAACAGCGCGAGCCTGGAAGATACTTTCCTCGCGCTCGTCGCCGAAGAGCCGCAAGCGGCATGACGTCTCGGCCCGCGACCGCCTTCTGGTTTGCGCAACACGAGTCGCGTCTCGCCTGGCGCGATTGGCTTGCCATGATGACGGCCGGCCGGCGCGAGCGGCTACGCCGCGGCATCATCGCCATCGTGATCTTTCTGACCTTCATGCATTTCGTCGCTTATTGGATGGTCGGCCGTTATGCCGGCGCCGTACCCGATAAGCCGACATTGGTCATGATCACCGCGAGCATATTGCTGTCGTGGCTCCTCATGATCTCGCAGGCGATGGAATCGACGACACGCGCCTTTTATTCGCGCTCCGATCTCGATCTCATCCTGGCGTCACCGGCCGCCGTGGAAAAGGTCTTCGCCGTGCGCATTGTCACGGTGGCGCTGTCGACGGCGATGCTGGCGGTGCCGCTTGCGGCGCCATTCATCGACGTCTTGATTGTGCTCGGCGGCTGGCGCTGGATGGGTGCCTATGGGCTGATCGTCGCCATGGGCGCCGCCGCGACGGCTTTGGCGGTCGGCCTCACCGTCACGCTGTTTCGCATCATCGGCCCAAAGCGCACGCGCCTTGTGGCGCAGATCGTTGCGGCCGTCATCGGCGCTGCCTTCGTCATCGGCCTGCAAGTGGCGGCGATCCTGTCCTACGGCACGATATCGCGGCTTTCGATATTGCAGTCGAAGGCTCTGCTGAACCTCGCACCCGATGCCACGAGCATTTTTTGGTCGCCGGCGCGGGCCGCTCTTGGTGACGGCGTGGCGCTCGCCGGCCTGGTCGGCGTGAGCTTCGCTTTGCTTGCCGCAGCCATTGCCATCGTCGCGCCGCGCTTTGGTGAATACGCCGTCACCGCCGCGGGTGTCGGCAGCTCGACCGTCAGCCAGACACAACGATCGTCCGCATTCCGCACGACGTCGCCACGCCGCGCCTTGCGCCGCAAAGAATGGACGCTGCTGCGGCGCGATCCGTGGCTGCTGTCGCAGACGCTGATGCAAATGCTCTACCTCATTCCTCCGGCGGTGCTGCTGTGGCGGAGCTTCGATGAAGGCAACGGCGCCTATCAACTCCTGGTGCCGGTCCTTGTGATGGCGGCTGGGCAGCTTTCCGGCGGGCTGGCTTGGCTCGCGATCTCGGGCGAGGACGCGCCCGATCTCGTCGCATCGGCGCCGGTGCCGGCGCGCTTTATCGTGCGGGCGAAGATCGAGGCGGTGCTCGGCGTCATCGCCGTGGTTTTCGCCCCGCTCGTCGCCGTACTTGCCATTGCCTCGCTTTGGCATGCGCTGGTTACGGTTGCCGGCATCGTCATTGCCGCGGCAGCGGCGACCTCGATCCAGCTCTGGTTCCGGACCCAAGCCAAGCGCAGCCAATTCCGCCGCCGTCAGGTCTCGTCACGCGTCGCGACATTCGCCGAGGCCTTTTCGTCGATCGGCTGGGCCGCGACGGCGGCTGTCGCCGCCGTCAATATTTGGCTCGCCATCGCGCCCGGGCTGCTGGCATCCTTGGTGGTCGTCGGCGCCTGGTTCATGAGCCCGCGCACCCGCCATGCATGATTGCCGTGAGAGCGGCTCGACGCACCAAACCTACCTATGCTTAATCGTCATGGCCGGGCGTAGCCGCTGGGCATGACGACGTAGGGATGGACGCGAAGGATGATTCCGTTCGAAATGGTCGAGCCGAGGTCGCTTGATGAAGCGATTGCAATGCTCGATCCGCAGGAGCCGTCGATCCGCGCAGTGGCGGGCGGCACCGCGCTGATGCTGATGATGAAGGCCGGCGTGTTCCAGCCGACCCGTCTCGTCTGCCTGCATAACATCGAGCCGGAGCACGGACGTATCGGCGTCACGGGCAAAGGCGACTTGCGCATCGGCGCCATGGCGACGTTAACCGAAGTTGAAAAAAATTCGAACGTCGCTACGCGACTACCCGTCCTTGCACGGGCGCTGCGCACACTGTCGAACCCGCGTGTGCGTAACGTCGCCCGCGTCGGCGGCGCGCTGGCGCACGGCGACCCGCACATGGATTTGCCGCCGGTGCTGGTCGCGCTCGGCGCGCGCATCACGATCAACGGTCCGGCGCGAACGCGCGAATTGCCGCTCGAAGAACTTTACGCCGGCTATTACGAGACCGTGCTGGACAAGAACGAGCTCATCAGTGCGGTGACGGTACCAGCGCTCGACGGCCGCAGGACGGCTTACATGAAAGTCACGTCGCGCTCCGCCGACGATTGGCCGGCGCTCGGCATTGCCGTGTCGTTCGCGCTGAAGGAAAACACGATCCGCGATCCCATCGTCGTCGTCAGTGCCGCGACCGAGAAGGTCACGCGCCTGGCCAATGCGGAAAAGCTGCTGCAAGGCGCCGCGACAGATGACGCCGTGCTGACGCGGGCGGCTGACGCCGCAGCCGAGGAAGCATCGATCCTCGCCGATGCGCACGGCTCCGCCGCCTACAAGCGCGAGCTGTTGCGGGTTTATCTGCGCCGCGCCGTGCGGCGCGCCTTGGACGAAAGCGCAGCGCGGCCATGAACCAGATCGGCCGCGATATTCCGCGTCTCGAAGTGCGCGCCAAGGTGACCGGGCGCGCCGACTATACGCACAATCTTCGCTTGCCCGGCATGCTTTACGGCAAGGTGTTTCGCTCCACCGTGCCGCACGGGCGCATCCTTAGCATCGATACGGAGGCGGTGCGCGCGCTCGCCGGCGTCCACCGCGTTATCACCGGCGAGGATATCCGCAAGCTGATCCCGGAGCCCTATTACGGCCCGGCCTTCCACGACCAGCCGATCCTGGCGCTCGACAAAGTGCGCCATGTAGGCGAGCCGGTCGCGGTGGTGTTGGCGAGCGATCCGCACATCGCCGAACAGGCCGTGCAACTGATTTCGGCCGAATACGAAGAACTGCCGGCGGTCTACGACGAGGTCGCGGCGATGGCGCCGGATATCTTGGTGCATGACGTGCTACGGCCAGCCGGCACTTTCGCCGATCTAAAACACCTCAAGGGCCGCGGCGGCACCAATGTCGCGCTCGATTATCATCTGCGCCGCGGCGACGTCGATGTCGCCATGGCGGGTGCCGATCATGTGATCGAGCACACCTTCAAGACGCAGCAATGCCTGCATCTGGCGTTGGAGCCTTTTGTCTCGCTGGCGGAGCCTGGCGACGAAAGGCTGACGATTTACACCGCTAACCAGTCCCCTTCCTTCGTGCGCATCGAAATCGCCCGGCTATTCGGCTGGCCGGAGAATCGGGTCAGGGTCAAGGTGCCCTATCTCGGCGGCGGCTTTGGCGGCAAGCTCTACATCAAGCTCGAAGCGCTGGTCGCGGCGCTTGCGATGATCGTCCGCCGTCCCGTCAAGATCGCGCTGACGATGGAAGAACAATTCTACATGATCACCAAGCACGCGACGACGTTCCGCATCAAGAGCGGCGTCGGCAAAGACGGCCGTCTCGTGGCGCGGACGTGCGAGGTGCATTGGAATGGCGGCGCCTATGCCGATATCGGGCCGCGCGTCGCGCAAAAATCCGGCTTCACCGCGGCTGGCCCGTATGACATCGACAATGTGAGCGTCGATTCCTACGAGATTTACACCAACCGCACGCCCGCGGGCGCGCTGCGCGGCTTCGGCGTTCCGCAGCTCGTCTGGGCTTACGAGTCCCACACCGACCTGATTGCACGCCGGCTCGGCATCGATCCGGTGGAATTCCGGCGCAAGAATCTTTTGCGCGACGGACGGCCGCACGCAAGCGGTACCGTGTTGCATGATGCCGCCATCCCGGAAGTATTCGATGCGGTTGTGGCGCGCATGGGTTGGGATAAGCCGTTCGATCGCGGTGCCGGAACGCTGCGGCGCGGCCGTGGCATGGCTATCGGCCTTAAGGCCGTGATTTCGCCGACCACGTCGGTCGCGATCGTCAACATTTCGGCCGATGGCAGCACAACGCTTTATACCGGCACGGTGGATATGGGGCAGGGCTCGGACACCGCGTACGCCCTGATCGTCGGCGAAGTGCTCGGTATCGGTGCCGAGGAGGTCCGTGTCGTCCATTCCGACACCGACGTGACGCCTTACGACATGGGCACGCTCGGTTCGCGCTCGCTGTATCACATGGGCAACGCGATGCGGCTCGCGGCAGAAGACGCCCGCGCCAAATTGCGCGCGCTCGCGACCGAAGCCGGTTTGCCCGAGGGCACCAACTACCCGCCGTCGGAGATTTTTAAGAAGCGTTACGGCATGCAGGCCGGCAATGTCATCGGCACGGCGAATTTTGTTCCGAGCTACACGCCCCCGGACCCGCAGACCGGCCAATCGGAGAACGTCACGCCGTTCTGGATGGTCGGCGGCTCCGGCGTCGAGGTCGAAGTCGATACCGAAACCGGCAAAGTCCGCATATTGCGGCTCATCAATGCGGTCGATTGCGGCAAACCGCTTAATCCCGGCGTCGCACGCACGCAGGTGTCCGGCGCGGCGATCATGCAGCTCGGCTTCACTTTGTCCGAAGCCATGAATCTCGACGGCGGCCAGGTCACCAATGCCTCGCTGGCCGATTACAAGATTCCGGGCATCGGCGACATTCCGCCGATGGAGGCCGTGTTGGTTGCTGCTGAACAGCATTCGGGCCCATTCGGTGCGAAAGGAATCGGCGAGTCGGGCACGTTCGGCGTGTCACCGGCGATCGCCAATGCGATCCACGATGCCGTCGGCGTCCGCATCATGGAATTGCCGATCACGGCGGAGGCGGTGCTGCGCGCGTTACGCGCCAATGACGGCCGCCCGCTGGACGACGAATGATTGGACGAATGATGAGCGCGCGCACCATCAATTTCACACTTAACGGCGAGACGGTCTCGACCGCGATCGAGCCGCATCGCAATCTGATCGAGCTGTTGCAGCGTTTCGATCTGTTCGGCGCGCGCGAAAGCTGCGGCCAGGGACTGTGCGGCTGCTGTACCGTGCTGGTCGACGGTGTGGCGGTGTCCGGCTGCCTTTATTTTGCGGTCTGGGTCGACGGCAAGGCTGTGTCGACCGTCGAGCATCTCGATGCCGACGGCACGCTCTCCAACGTGCAGCAGGCTTTCATCGATTGCGGCGCGTTCCAGTGCGGCTTCTGCACGCCGGGCTTCGTGCTGATGACGCATCAATTGCTGAAACAGCATCCCGATCCGAGCGACGAGGATATTCGCCATTACCTCGCCGGCAATCTCTGCCGCTGCGCCGCCTATCCGGAGATCATCGAAGCGGTAAAGCGCGCGGCGAAGGCGACGCCGTAAATCCCATCGCCGCATCTGGCGTTAAATTACTTCCTCGAATTGCCGCCTGTATCTGACGAAATCATCTGCGTTGGCGAACTCATCATAAAGTCGTCGCGCCGGATTGTTCGCGCGGGTGTGCCAATAAAGCCGCGACCACACGTTCGATTTGGCGCGATCCACTAAATCGGCAATCAGCAATCGGCCGCAGCCATGGCCGCGAAACTCGGTCACGACGAACAGGTCTTCGAGATAACAGGTCGGCGCGATCGTCCACGTGCTTTCATGGAGTACGCTGACGCTAAAACCAATGACCTTATTGTCGGCGATTGCAAGCCGGCCGAAAATTGCCGATGCGGGATCGAGAATGCGTTGCCACGTTCGCGCCGTTACGGTCTCCGGAATGTTCACCTCATAAAATAAGTTGTACTGCGACCACAACTCTCGCCATGCAACTTCATCTGTCGGCACCGGATCGCGTACGAATAGCGTTGGCTGAATCATCAGGCGGAATTCAACGCTTCGATGAATCGCTGCTTGATCGCGTGACCGTCGCGCAGCGGCAGCACGCGCGGTACATCATCCGCATTGATCTTTGCATTGACCAGAATCGGCCCTTCGCCCTTATGCAGCAAGTCGCGCACATCCGCGGCTTCGTCGATGCGCGACGCTGTGCGCGCGTGCTTGAAGCGGCAAGCCAATGCAACGGCGACGAAATCGATGCCCGCACTGGTATGGCTCGGCTGCATGCCGGTCTCTCCATAATGGCCGTTGTCGAGCACCACGATGACGAGGTTCTTCGGCTGCTTGACGCCGATAGTGGCGAGGCTGCCAAGGCCCATCAGGAGATCGCCGTCGCCGGGGATCACGGCAACTCGGCGGTCGGGCCGCGCCAGCGCCAGGCCTAAACCGATCATTGCGGTGCCGCCCATCGCACCCCAGAGATAAAAGTTGAGCGGATGGTCACCGGCCGCGGCGACATCATAGGTCGCAGAGCCGAGCCCGGGCACGACGAGAAGATCGCCGCGATCGGTCAGAAGCTGCCGGACGAATGCGCGCCGGTCCATCACTCGTTTCTTTGCATCATCGCGTCCATTGCTTGCGGCCGATAAGCCGCTGCGACAGCAAAATAGCGACCTGAAGATTGCCGTCGAACGCCATGTCGCAGCCGGCGCCGACGATGTCGTCGATGTCAGCGGCGCTCTCGATCCGGTAGGTGAGAAAGCCCGACAGCCGCAGCACGTCCTCGGTGATGGCGCCCATCGGCACTTGCCACGGATTGAATTCACCGAACTCGCCGCGCATGGTCACCAGCACGGTGCAGCCGAAGCCGCAATTGCGCAGCAGCGAAAACATATTGATGCAGTTGCCGACGCCGCTCGATTGCATCAAGAGTGCCGCGCGCTGACCGCCGAGGGCTGCGCCGGCGACAAGCCCGACACCTTCTTCCTCGGTCGTGAGCACGACGTCGGCGATGTCCGGGTCGTCTTTGCAGAGAGTGATGAGCCGGCTATGGCCGGCGTCGGGCACGTAACCGACCTGGCGAATGCCGACGCGCCGGAAATGCGCATGGATCGCGTCCGGCCAAGTTTTTTCTGTTGTCGTCGGGCTGTGCACGGAGAGTCTCGGCGTTATAGGCGCAATATCGCACGCCAAGCGGAAAAGCCAAGATGGCGCGAAGCCTTTACCGCCGCTGGTCTTTCACCGCCGCCACGGCAGCGCGGCTGCGTGTTCGACAAAGAACCAGGCGCCTTCGCCGAGCTCGGCGGGAAAAGTCGCGACGATACCGTCCTCGATGGCGCGCCATTCGAGTTCGGCGCGCTCGACGGCGGTTTCGGCGGCGGCAAGGGATTTCACGCGCAGCGCATAGCCGATCATGAACGGCAGCTTTGCCATTGCCACTTCAGGCAATTTTTCCGACGCCCTGTGACGATCGACCAGATACACACCGCCGCGGTCGAGGCGCAGCAATGCGCCGCCGGGCGTCGATGTCGCCGCGCGGCCGGTGAAGCGAGTGAAGCGAAGCGCTGCTTCCGCGACGTCCGCGACCGCGATGACGACATCGATGAGGCCTAAGGCGCTGTTGGCATGCGACAGCCAACGCTCTTGCCACACCGTCTGCTCGGTGTGATGGGTCAGCATCTGGATGCGGCCTTCCGGCATCGCGCCGGGCTCGACGCGCGCGATAGTGAAGGCCGCGGTGCCCGCGCCGGTCTCGGTCTCGACCAGGCGCTCCATGCGCACCAGGTCGCGGACGCGAAACCCATTCTCCGCGAGCCGCCGATGCGCCGCTTCGGCATCCGCGACGGCAAAGGCCGCCAGATGAAGGCCGGCATGGCGGTCAAGCGCAGCGTCGAGCTCACGGCTAAGCGCGGTGTCGGATGTCTTGAACAATATCTCGGCGTAGCCGCGCGACAACATGACAGTGACATTGCCCGTTCCGGTCGGATGCACGCCGCCGGCGGGGTCGGAATCGGCCTGAATCGAGATCGGCGTCGGCGCAAAGCCGCACCGCGCAAGCGCGCGGCTCGCGGCTTCGGCGTCGCGGACGAAATGACCGACATGATCGAGAAAAATCTCGTTGCCGGCCGGCAGCCGGCGGTCGATTTCCCGCTGCGCGGCCGCGCCCGACAAGCCGGTCACTCGCTTCTGGCAATGCCGGCGGCTTCGACGACCTTGCTCCAGCGCTCGATCTCGGACTGCAAGAACTTCTGGAGATCAGGCACCGACTTTGTGCCAATCGGGATCATGCCGAGATCGTTCATCCGCGCGGTGACATCGTCCATGGCCACGATTGTGTTGAGCTCGACATTGAGCTTGTGGAGGATGGGTTGCGGCGTCTGCACCGGTGCGACCACGCCCTGCCACGCAGCCGCGTCGTAGCCGGGAACGCCGGCTTCGTCGAGCGGCGGCACGTCGGGCAGCGCCGTGAGGCGCTGTTTGGTCGTCACCGCGAGTGCGCGCACCTTCTCGCCGTTGATCAGCGGCAACGCCGGGCCGAGATCGCTGAACATCAATTGGATGTAACCGCCCATCAGATCGTTGAGCGCCGGCGCCGTGCCCCGGTAGGGGACGTGCGTCATCTTGATGCCGGCCATGCTGGCAAACAGCGCGGCGGCCAGATGGTGGAACGCTCCGATGCCGCCGGAGCCGTAGCTCAGCGGGCGTTCTTTGGCGAGCTTGATGAGATCCTCGACATTGTTCACCGGCAGCGACGGATTGACGACCAGCACGAACGGCACCGAAGCGATAAGCGCAACCAGCGCCAAGTCCTTGGCCGGATCGTAGGGCAGCGTCTTGTAAAGCGTGGCGTCGACCGCGAGCGAGGACACCGACATCATGATCGTGTAGCCGTCCGGCGGAGATTTGGCGACGAAATTGGTAGCGATGACGGTGCCGGCGCCCGGCCGGTTCTCGACGACAAAAGGCTTGCCGAGCCGCGCTTCGAGTTTTGCCGCGAGGAGGCGCGTTAGAATGTCGGTGCCGCCGGCCGGCGCGAAAGGCACGACGAATGTAACTTGGTGGCTCGGATAATCTTCCGGACCCTGAGAATTGCCCGGTGTCTTGTCTGGAGTCGCGTCTTGCGCCGCATTTTGCGCGCGGGCCATCTTTACCGCCATTGCGGGGAGGGCGGCGGCCAGCACGGCGCGACGCGATAGCCCATTCGTCGCCTTTGGCATCATCGACGTTTCCTCTGTGCGGCGAGGGCTTTATCGCGGCGCTGCGCCAGTCCCGTGTTTTAACGCGCCCGGCCGTGCAAAGTCATCAATAGGACGTAGCCGACAAAAGCGCCGGGAATGCGGAATTCCTGGTCGCTTTGCATTTCTTGACAGGCACTTACCGGGCCGTCATAAGGACGCCGGTCAGCGTGCGTCCGGTGCGGGTTTAAGCCCGTTTCCACGCCGCTAACCATCAGCAGAAACGACTGGAAGAAGCCGGTCCGGACGCAAATCCGAGTATCGGGATCGAACACGAGGAACAAAGATGTTCGCGGTCTTTAAAACAGGCGGCAAGCAATATCGGGTCGCCGCCGAGGATGTGCTCAAGGTCGAAAAGGTCAAGGGCAAACCCGGCGAGATCGTCGAGTTCGGCGAGGTCTTGGTCGTGGGCGGTGATAGCGTGTCGCTCGGTGCTCCCACGGTCGCCGGTGCCATGGTCGCGGCCGAGGTGCTGCAACAGGCGCGCGGGCCGAAGGTCATCGCGTTCAAGAAGCGCCGCCGCAAGAACTCGCGCCGCAAGGTCGGTCATCGCCAAGAATTTACCCTTCTGCGCATCACCGAGATTCTCACCGATGGCAATAAGCCGAGCAAAGAGGCGCGGCCACGGCCGAAACCCGCCGCGAAACGCGCTGCGGCGGCTGAGACCGCTGCCGCGGCGTCGGACGCGGATACTGCGCCGGCGGCATCGGAAAATGCCGCGCCCAAAGCGCGCAAGGTTGCCCCAAAGAAGGCCGAGAAACCCCGACACAAGCCGACCGCTAAAGCGAAAAAGCCTGCCGCCAAGGCCGCGAAAAAAGGTAAGAAGAAGTGACGCGGAGAAGTGATGTTTTTGTCACGAATCCGGTATAACCAGTAGCAAGTCAGTTTCGGAGGCCAGCAATGGCACACAAAAAAGCAGGTGGTTCCTCACGCAACGGCCGCGATTCCGCCGGTCAGCGTTTGGGCCTGAAGATTTTCGGCGGCGAAGCAGTGGTTGCCGGGAACATCATTGCGCGCCAGCGCGGCACCAAATGGCACCCCGGCAAGAACGTCGGCGTTGGCAAGGACCACACGTTGTTTGCGTTGATCGATGGCAAAGTTGAGTTCCGTGCCAAGACCAAAGGCCGCGTGTTCGTGTCAGTACTTCCGATGACCGAGGCAGCGGCCCAGTAATACGGTGGATCATATGAGGTCCGCCGGTATCCAGTCGAACCGGTGGGCCTGAATGGGCTCCGAAAAGGGGGAGACCGGGATGCCGGCTCCCCCTTTCGGTTTTTTTGCAGGAGCCCAGACGATGACTCTGGCAACGCAAGAAGCAAAGCAAATCCCGGCGCAGACACGGCGGGACTGCGACAGTCCCGTTCTGGAAACCGAGCGGCTAAAGTTGCGCGGGCCGCGCCGTGGCGACGCAAAAGCCATCGCGCGTTTTGCGGGCGATCTGCGCGTCGCCGCAAATACCGTGCGCATTCCGCATCCCTATAGCGTCGGCGACGCCGAGCAATTCATCGCGGCGGTCAACAGGCAAAATGGCGAAGCGACGTTTGTCATCACGCATGACGATGCGCCGATTGGCGCCTGCGGTGTCGATGTGCGCGAGAGCGGACCGGAGATCGGCTATTGGCTCGGCGTGCCCTATTGGGGCCACGGCTACGCGACGGAGGCGGCGCGCGCGCTGATCGACCATGCCTTTGGCGTGCTCGGCCATGAGATGCTGGCGTCCGGCGTCCGCGTCAGCAATCCGGCGTCGCGCCGGGTGCTGGAAAAATGCGGCTTCCAATGGACCAGCGTCGGCCTTTATCGCATCCGCGCCATCAATTCCTCCGGGCCGTTCGATCGCTTCCGTCTCGATCGCGGCCTGTGGGCATCGCTCAAGGCCCGGGGGCGTGTGGGGGGGTAGCGTGAGCCTCATTGAGGCCGGCCGCCTGTGTTGACGATCGAACGATGTGGCGTCCGATCAGCGCGCGGTACATGCACAAGAAGGAGATCGTTCGATATGAAAAAGAAATTTCCGGCGCTCAGGACCGATGAAGAGGCCGAAGCGTTTCTGGAACAAGACCTGACCGACTATCTGCACGCCGGTAACTTCAAGACAGCGGAATGGATGCGCTTTGAGATCAAGCCGAAGGAGAAATCGCTCAATCTTCGGATTTCCAATTAGCTGCTCGACGCCGTCCGCAAGAATGCAAAGCGCGAAGGTATTCCTTATCAGCGTTACATCCAAGCGCTGGAGCGCGCGGTCATGCCACGTAAGCGGTGACGGCGAACACCACGCCCTCGCGGGCCGTTCTCATGCTACTGCCCGGTATTTGTCGCGAAGTAGGGGGCGAGCTTTGCAACGACCGCCGGTCCGAACGAGCCTTGCGGATTTGACGGATGGACGCGGTCCATCAACTCCCAGCCTTGGATCAGGATTCGGGCGTGATCGAAGGCGTTCTCGAAATCCGCGCCGGGCTGCAAGCTTTGCCTGAAAAAGGCGTCGCCGAAATACGTCCAGTCGCGCTCGGGGGCGCAGCCGAACGAGGTGTTCTTGGCATCCGCGGCCGTCATGACGATGGTGTTGTCGTTTTGCAGCGGGGGCACGAAAATTCCGGAATAGCAGGCCGACACGATCACCACGCGGTTCTTGATGCCCTCCTTATCAAGCGTCGAGGCGATCTGTTCCGGCGTCAACTCGCTCACATCGCCGAACAATTCAAGCGCAAAACCGGTTTGTTCGCCGTGTGACGTCATCAGCAGGACGAGCACATCTTCGTCCTTATCCATGACGTTGCCGATGGCATGCACGGCGGCTGCGAAATTATCAAAGTCCGCCACCGGAACGTTCGCGAGCGTCTCGCGATTGTTGACGAGGCGGATCGTGCGATCTTTGATCGGCAATACGCTGGCTATTGCCTGCAAACCGCCATCGAGCTCCTTGATGAAAACATCCTGATCGGCCCAGCCGGCGATGCCGAGCGCATAGACGTCGGTTATGCCCTTGCGCTGCGGCGCGAGGCGGGCGGTTTCCGCCTGCATCAGCGCTGGCTGCGCGCGCGCGACCTTGTCGACGTCGGCGCTGGTAACTTGCGGCTTGCGGTTTTTGTTCTGGCGAAGCCCGTAGAGGACTTCCCACCAATTGGCGGTACGGGCGTCGAAGCCGGGCGGCATGAAGACCGGCGCGTGCGGTACCAGTGCATTGGCGACAAACAGCGCCACCAACAGGCCTGCCACCCTGCCGAGGAGGTGCAATCGCGTCTGCCATTCGAGGCTGCCGACTACGCACACCATGGCGCCGACCCACCAGGCGACGGCAATGGCATAAATCACGCTGTCTGGAATCGTGCCGGCCCAGAGCGCGCTTTGTGCGATGGCAGGCGCGAAATGCGGTACGCCCAGCTTGATCGCCGCGATGACGGTCTCTGCCACGATCGAGAGCACGAACATGGCCGAAAGCGCCGTGGCGCGTCCGGCCGGGTGTACGAACAACGCAGCGATCGCGACTTCGAGCGCAATCCAGGCAACGACCGCATTGAGACCGTAAGGATTGAACGCGTGCCAGGAACCCGCCGCGAGCAATTGCAACCCGATGCGGACGGCGGCTGCCACGATAACAAAGCCCAGCAGGACCGGGAGTCCCACCAGCGGTGGATCGGCCGTCGTCCGCCAGATCGCGGCCCGCCCCGCAAGCTTCAAAACACGCCACACGCTGACCAAACTCCACGCTAAATTTACGCTATAGGCAGCGCCGCAATGGCAAATTTCCACACTATATCAGGCTCGCAATGCCTGCCATCGCGGGTAATTCGCGATTGTGCACGCCGCACACGCCGTTTACGAGTGGACCAATGAAATTCCTCGACGAGGCCAAGATCTATATTCGCTCCGGCGATGGCGGCAACGGCTGTGTGTCGTTCCGGCGCGAGAAGTTCATCGAATACGGCGGACCGAACGGCGGCGACGGCGGGGGTGGCGGCGACGTGGTCGCGCACGCGGTTGACGGCCTCAACACGCTCATCGACTACCGCTACCAGCAACATTTCAGGGCCGAGAATGGCGGCGGCGGCATGGGCAAGGATCGCCACGGCGCCAACGGCGCCGATGCCGTGCTCAAAGTGCCGGTCGGCACGCAAATTTTTGACGAAGATGGCGAGACGCTGCTCGCCGATTTCACCGAGACGGGGCAGCGTGCCGTGCTCGCCCGCGGCGGCAATGGCGGCTTCGGCAACACGCATTTCAAGAGCTCGATCAACCGCGCGCCGCGTCGTGCCAATCCCGGGCAGCCCGGCAGCGAACTGACGATCCGGCTGCGACTCAAGCTCATCGCCGATGCCGGCATTGTCGGGCTGCCGAACGCCGGCAAATCCACCTTCCTTGCCGCCGTCAGCGCGGCCAGACCCAAGATCGCCGATTATCCCTTCACCACGTTGCATCCGCAGCTCGGGGTGGTGGATTCCGACGGGCGCGAATTCGTGCTGGCCGACCTGCCGGGCCTGATCGAAGGCGCTCACGAAGGCATCGGACTCGGCGACCGCTTCCTCGGCCATGTCGAGCGCTGCCGCGTGCTGCTGCATCTCGTCGACGGGACGAGCGAGGACGCCGGCGCGGCCTACCAAACGGTACGTGCGGAGCTTTCCGCCTATGGTCACGACTTGACCGGGAAGGTGGAGATCGTCGCGCTGAACAAGGCCGATGCGATGACGGACGAAGCCGTCAAACAACAAGCGGCGCTGCTCAAGCGCGCGGCCAAGAAGACGCCGCTCGTGGTTTCGGCCGTGAGCGGCGAGGGCGTGCCGGAAGTGCTGCGCGCGCTGCTTAAAGTGATCGACCAGGCGCGCCGCGCCAATGCCGCGCCGAGCACTGTGGATGCCGTCTGGCATCCGTGAATCGCCGGCTTACTGAAATTCTGCGCGAGGTCGCGCAGTGAAAGGGGCGAACTTCAACGATCCGTCGCGTTCGATGCGTGGCAGCAGGTCGGTCTCCCAGGCCAGATATTCCTGCATCGCGGCCTTGGCATCGCCGGCGCGCTCATAGGGCTTGCGCCATTGATCGACGGCCTCGTCGGCCATCTTGGCTTCCGTCAAAAATGAATGTCCGGCCGCCCGCCACGCGGCATTGCCGCCTTGCAGAAAACGCACAGGCCGATCGGCTAGGGCCGCCGCTTCCACGACTGCCAAGCGCGCCAGCGCGCCATCCTCCGATGTGAGCACGAGCGCGCCGTGCAGTGAAATATTCTCGAGCGCACGCGCAAGCCGCGTCCTGATCGCAAACCACGCGCCCGGAATATGACCGTTGAGATAATTCCGGCTGAGCGAGAGATCGACGACTGTGACCGCATTGCGTGACAGAAGCTCCGTCAACGCGGCGCAGCCGACACTGGCGGCTTCGGACGGCGTATCGCTCTCAAGCATCGGTATTTTGGGCCGGCCGGACTCCGTTCCGGTCTCTGCCAAGACAAAAACATCGGCAAAGCCCATCTGGCGCAGCCATGACGCGGTCATTGCCGCGCGGACTTCGGCGTCGTCGGTGAGCACGATGCGCGCGCCGAGCGCGCCGACATATTGATCGGTCGCCTGCACCAGCTGACCGCCGGGCGCGGATACCGCGCCGGGCACGTGGCCCGCTTCGTATTCGGCCGGATTGCGGACGTCGAAAATGTAGAGCGTGCGGCTGTCGTCCTTGCGCCAAGCCTCCAGCGTCGCGCGATCGACGGGCTTGACGCCGCAGCTTTGAGCCACGCGGTGCGCGGAGTTTCGCGCCCAATCGAGCATTTGCGGTGAAGCGCTTGGCGCGCGGCGATCTTTGCCGCTGTCGCAAGCAAAACCGGCCACGCTCCAGCCCATGGTGCCGTTGCGCAGCGCCACCACTTTGTTGGGCAATCCGGCGTTGATCAGCGACTGCGCGCCAATGATGCTGCGGGTGCGCCCGGCGCAATTGACCACCACCATCGTATCCGGCGATGGCGCGATGTCGCGCGCCCGCAACACGAGCTCCGCGCCGGGCACATTGGTCGCGGTCGGTATCGATACGCGCGCATATTCGTCGAACGGGCGGCTGTCGAGCACCACGATATCGGCGCGGTTGCGGATGAGCGTTTCGAGTTCGGCGGCCGCGATACTGGGCGTGCCGCTCCAATGCTCGATATATTCGCCGAAGGCTTTGCTCGGCACATTCACACCGGAAAACAGCTCAAATCCCGCCGCGCTCCACGCCGTAACGCCGCCGACGAGAATGCGCACGTCGGCATAGCCATTGCGCGCCAGAATTGCCGCCGCGCGATCCGCCAAACCGTCGTCATCGTCGCACAGCACGAGGCGCGTCGCGCGGCGCGGCACCAGCGGCGCAAATATCAATTCGAGCCGACTGAGCGGCACCGAACGGGCCAGCAGCAGATGGCGCTGCGAAAAGATCAGCTCCTCGCGCACATCGATGAGCGCGAGCTCGCCACCGTCATCAAGCATGCCCCGCAAGTCCGCGGGGCTGACCTGCGACGTCACGTCTAAATCACGTGGCCTGCTGCGGCGTCATGCGTTTGACTTCGCCGGTGTTGAGATCGAAGCGCACGCGGTGGATGCGATCGAGATTGGTCCCGGTCACGCGGATGAAACGGGAATGATCGGGATAATCGATCGAATGGATTTTGCCGTCCTGATAAATACCGGCATGGCCGGGGGTCAGGCGGTATTTCTTCGCCGGCTTGAGCTTGGCATGTGCCGGATCGCCGCCGTCGTCATTGCGCTCCCATTCGATCATGTCGGTGTAATGGGTGGCCTGGCCGTAGATCGCCCACGAGTCGCCGTGGTCGTGCGGCGGCGAGGCGCGCGCCTTGTCGTTGATGTGAGCGAGGATCTGGAAACCCAGATCCGGGTCCTCATAAAGCACGTGCAGGCCGCGCGGCGTATCCTCGCCGGCATGCTGGCGAATAAAGTCCTGATTCTGCAGGAGGCGTTCGAGCTGTGTCCGTACTTCTTCGCGGCCCTTCGGTCCGGGGTCGCGGGAAAGGATCGAACGACAATCCGATATGAACTGATCGAGCTCATAGGCCATTGCTGTCACTCCTGAGGCGCTGTGGTTGCCCTAATGTCGCGCATCGGCGCAGCCGACGCCAGCGGCAACTAGCGTGCGGCATTTTGGATTTGAAGTTCCTACAAGGGTTTGCGGCTGCGCCATAGGAACTTCAAATCCACCGCACTCCGCCTTTGGATATGGCCCCGCCAGTCGCTACATTAGCCACCATGTTCGGTCTGCCACGGATTCACGAGCGTCCGCGAAACGTCCGGCTGGATACGCTGGTCCGCTTGCGTTGGCTTGCCGTTCTCGGGCAGTTCGCGGCCGTGCTGGTGGTCCATTTCGGCCTCGAATTCGAGGTTCCGATCTGGGCTTGTCTTGCCGTGATCGCGCTTGCGGCGCTGTTGAACGTGGCGCTGCGGATGAGCTTCCGCCAGACCCAGTGGCTCGAGCCCGACCGCGCCGCCTGGCTCCTTGCCTTCGATATCGCCGAGCTCGCGGCGCTCCTCTATCTCACCGGCGGCCTGGAGAATCCGTTCTCGTTTCTTTTGCTGGGGCCGGTGCTGATATCGGCAACGGCGCTACCGCCGCGCATGACATTGCTGATCGGCACATTCGCGATGTTCTGCGCCACGGTGCTGGTATTCCTGCATTACGATCTGCCGTGGGACAGCGAGGATCCGCTCGAACTTCCGGAAATCTATATGGTCGGGGTTTGGCTCTCGATCCTGCTCGCGATCGGCTATATCGGCGTCTATACGTGGCAGGTCGCCGAGGAGGCGCGCCAGCTCTCGGACGCGCTGGCGGCGACCGAGCTCGTTTTGGCGCGCGAGCAGCACTTGTCTCAGCTCGACGGTCTTGCCGCCGCCGCGGCGCATGAGCTTGGCACGCCGTTGTCGACCATCACCGTGGTCGTGCGCGAAATCGAGCGTGCGCTTGAAGCGAATTCGCCTCACGCCGAAGACGTGAAATTGTTGCGCGAGCAAGCGCAGCGCTGCCGCGAGATCTTGGCGAAAATCACCGAGCTTCCGACCGGCGAGCCGTTCGATCAAACGCCGCTCTCCGCATTGATCGAAGAGGCGGTCGCGCCGCACCGCAATTTCGGCGTCGCGATAGGCGTGGCCTATCCGCCCAATCGCGCCACGGAACCCGTGGGCGCGCGCAATCCGGCGATCCGTTATGGTCTCGGCAATTTGATCGAGAATGCGGTCGATTTCGCCCACAGCCGCGTCGAGATCTCCGCGCGGTGGACCGCGGACGAGGTCAGCATCGCCATCAGCGACGACGGGCCGGGCTTCGCCCCCGAGATCGTTGATCGTATCGGCGCGCCCTATGTCACCCATCGGCGGCCCGAAGTCCGCAGTCCGGAGGGCGACGAGGACGCCGTATTCGGTCTTGGCCTCGGGTTTTTCATCGCCAAGACGCTTTTGGAACGCTCCGGCGCCAAACTCTCGCTGATCAATCGGGCGCCGCCGCTCCATGGTGCCACGGTCACGGTAACGTGGAATCGCACGGAATTTGAACGCCCGCTCGTGCCGTCCCCTCTTGAGCGCGTGGTTGCCGCCTCTTAAGTGTAAGTCACTGTTCGGCTTGTTTGTTGTCGTGTTTTTGACGTTTCATACGTTACGAAACGGCAATGGTGCGATAGAGTAAGTGTTGGGCGCCGGTTCGCGCTGACGAAGCGGAATTGCGGAGTAGAACTGCCATGTCGAGTGCACTGACTACCGCCGCAACCGGTCCGCTTCCGAGCGAACGCTCGCTGCTGATCGTCGAAGACGACAAATCGTTCCTGCAACGCCTGGCGCGCGCCATGGAAGGCCGCGGCTTTACGGTGACGACAGCCGAGTCGGTCGCTGAAGGTCTGTTGCAAGTCGAGCGCGCCGCGCCGGCCTTTGCTGTCGTCGACATGCGGCTCGGCGACGGCAACGGTCTCGATGTGATTTTGGCGATGAAGAAGCGCCGGCCGGAAGCGCGCGCCATCATCCTCACCGGGTACGGCAATATCGCGACCGCGGTGAACGCGGTCAAACTCGGCGCCGTCGATTATCTCGCCAAACCGGTCGATGCCGACGACGTCGCCGCGGCATTGCTCGCGCTCGACAACAAGAAGATCGAGCCGCCGGCAAATCCGATGTCGGCCGACCGCGTCCGCTGGGAGCACATCCAGCGCATTTATGAGTTATGCGGCCGTAATGTCTCGGAAACCGCGCGGCGTCTCAACATGCATCGCCGCACCCTGCAGCGCATTCTCGCCAAACGCGCGCCGAAATAGCCGTCGCGTTTCCCGGACGCGGTGCAACGTGAAACGTTGCGCCGCTGATCCGGGATCGTTCCACATTCAGCATATGTAACGATCCCGGGTCTGCGGCGCATCACTTCGTGCTGCGCCGCGCCCGGGAAACGTGGTCCGGCTGACTAAAACTCCCCGGCGTAAGGGCCTTGCGGATCGGCGAGCGCCTGGAGCCGTAGCGCTGCGGCGTGGGCGAAACGCAGCATGATGCTCTTGCGCGTCGCCGCCGGCAGCCGGTGTTCCGGCGCCTCGCACACGATCGAGGCGCCGAAAGCGTCGGCCACGATCAGCCCGGCATCCGGCGGAAATATTTCGCAGGGCACGTCGACAATGGTGGCGAAGAACAGCCGGTCGCAATGGGCCCGGTAGTCCATCCATTTCTGGTCGGCGCGGAAATCGGCGACCGAGGATTTTATTTCAACGATGATGACTTCCCCGTCACCGCCCAGCGCAACAAAATCGGCGCGCCGGCCCGACGGCAGCGGCAATTCGCTGATCACGCAATAGCCGAGCGCATGCAGGTAGCGCGCGGTGCCGCGGGCAATCGCCAACGCGGTCTGCGATTGCCGGCCATCGACCGGCAACGCCGATGCCAGCGAGGTAAGGCTCATAGCCAGGATACCCGGTAGCGGTTGATCCGACAGCGGACGGCACGCAAGCTTACGCACGCCACGCACTCCGACAAAGTCCTCTCCCTAACCCTCCCCCGCAAGCGGGGGAGGGAAGGGTGGGGATTCATTCTGCCGCGCCGGCGCGGTCCGGGAAAGCCCCCGCCAAAGCCTCACGCGAAGCCGCGATCACGCCGCGTTCGGTGATGAGACCGGTGACAAGCCGCGCCGGCGTGACGTCGAAGCCGTAATTGGCGACCGGCGACCCATCAGGCACGATACGCACGGTTTCGATGCGGCCATCGGCGGTGCGGCCGGTCATGGTCGCTACTTCGTCGGCACTGCGTTCCTCGATCGGAATCTCGGCGACGCCGTCGGCAACAGTGAAGTCGATCGTGGGCGAAGGCAGCGCCACATAGAACGGAACATTATTGTCGTGCGCGGCGAGTGCCTTCAAATAAGTTCCGATCTTGTTGCAGACGTCGCCGTTCCTGGTGACGCGGTCGGTGCCGACAATCACCAGATCGACCATGCCGTGCTGCATCAGATGGCCGCCGGTATTGTCGGCGATGACAGTGTGCGGCACGCCGTGATGGCCAAGCTCCCAGGCGGTCAGCGAGGCGCCTTGGTTGCGCGGCCGGGTCTCGTCGGCGAAGACATGAACGGGGATGCCTTTGTCGTGCGCGGTGTAGATCGGCGCGGTTGCGGTGCCGACATCGACCGCGGCAAGCCAGCCGGCATTGCAATGGGTCAGCACGTTCACGCGTTCGCCGGTTTTCTTGCGTTGTGTGATGGCCTCGATCAGCGGCAGGCCGTTTTGTCCGATCGCGGTATTGATGGCGACGTCTTCGTCGCAGATTTCGCCGGCGCGCCGATAGGCGGCGGCGGTCCGTTCGGCGCGCGGCTGGTTGCGCACCGCCGCCACCATCTCGTCGAGCGCCCATTTGAGATTGATAGCGGTCGGACGCGTGGCGAGGAGCGTCGCATAGGCACGCTCGAGCGCCTCGTCGGACGCATCCGCGCGCAACGCCAGGCAAATGCCATAGGCCGCGGTGGCGCCGATCAGCGGCGCGCCGCGGATCACCATGACGCGGATCGCGTGTGCCGCCTCATCGAGCGTGGCAAGCCGCGCCGTCGCGAACCGGTGCGGCAGCGCCGTCTGATCGATCACGCCGACCGACCAGCCGTCCGGTTCGATCCAGATGCTGCGCCTGGCTTTGCCGTCGACTTTCATTATGGTTCCCTAGCAGATTCCGACGTGCTGTCGATGCCGCAAATGCCGCGACAACTTGCCAGCGGAACGGGCATGCCGCAATCTCGCGTGCACAATCCGAGGAGCTGCCGGTGGCCGCCATCGACTACGAAGCCGAATATAACAATCGCGCCCGCGTGCCGGAGCATCCGGAGATTTTCGCCCGCTGGTCTCGTAACGCGGAGCTGTTTCGCGCCGAAGCGCTTAAAGCTGGCCGCGCCGAACTCGGCCTGTCCTACGGCGATACGCCGCGGCAGTCGCTCGACCTGTTTCTGCCGGAGGCCGGCGAGGCCGCGCCGTTGGCGATATTCGTTCATGGCGGCTGGTGGCGTTCGCTCGATCCCTCCTTTCACAGTCACGTCGCGCGCGGTCCCGCCGCGAACGGAATCATGGTCGCGGTCGTGGGCTATGATCTCTGCCCGACCGTCACCATCGCCGACATCATCGAGCAAATCCGCCGCGCCTGCGTGTTTTTGTGGCAGCGGTTCGGCCGGCGCATATTCGTTTACGGGCATTCGGCGGGCGGTCATCTTGCGGGCGCCATGGTGGCGACCGACTGGCCTGCGCTCTATCCCAAGGCGCCGGACAAACTTATTCCGGGCGGCTATTCAATCTCCGGCGTGTTCGATCTTACGCCGCTCATCGGCACCAGCGTAAACCAGGATTTGCGGCTCGACGCAGCTGAAGCGCGTAAAGTCTCGCCGGTGTTTTGGCCGCTGAAGCCCGGGCACGTTTTCGATGCCGTCGTCGGCGGGCTCGAATCGAATGAGTTCAAGCGCCAAAGTCGCCTCATCGCGCAGACCTGGCAGGGCGTCGCGCAGACCCGCTACGAAGAGATCGCCGGCAAAAATCATTTCACCGTGATTGAAGCGCTCGCCGATCCGCAAAGCGCGATGACCGCGCGCGTCGCCGAGCTGGCTAAGTCGGCTGGGTCGTGACCACCACAGGGGTTTTGCGAGCAAGCAGCGCGCAGGCGGAAGCGGTGAAGATCAAGGCAAAGCCGGTCATGTCAGTCACGGTCGGCCGGTCGCCGAGGATCAGGATCGAAGCCATAACGCCGATCACCGGACTGCCAAGCACGCCAAGCGACGCGGTCACAGCCGGCAGGCGCCGCACGATCGCGAACCACAGGCCGTAGGCGATGCCATTGGCAAAAATGCCGGTGAATACCATTGCCAAGAGTGCCGGTGCGTGTGCGGCGCCGAGATGCAGCCGCCCCTCGAACAGCAGCATACAGATGGTGATAACGACGAAGGCGACCGTGACCTGCCAGCTTGCGACGCCCATCGGATCGGCGTCGATGCGCGCCCATTTCAGGTAAATCGTGCCGGCGCCCCAGCATATGCCGGTGAGCAACGCCAACCAGATTCCCGGCAGGATTCGCGTTTCGGTAAGCGGGTAAATGAGGATCGCCAGTCCGGCGGCGCAAAGGCCGAGCGCGATCGCCTGTATGCGGTTCGGTCGCTCGCCGAGAAACGGCCACGCCAGCAAGACCGCCCAGATCGGCATCGTGTAGGCGAGGATGGTGACCCGCGATGTCGCGGCGGTGAGCTGGGCGAAAGAGCCGAATACGACGAAGGCGACGACGTTGAGCAGCGAGGCGATGATGATATGCGCCCAGGCCTTCGCGTTCGGGACGCGCAAGCTGCGGCCCTTGACGCGGCATACCAGATACAGCACCAGCGCGCCGAGCGCCGACGTTACAGTGCGCATGCTGAACGGCGGGATTTCGATAAGCGCGATCTTCATCAGAGGCCAGCTAAGGCCCCAGAAGAAACACAAGACGACGAGCATCAGCCGCGCGCCGATATCGGCGTGATCCAAAGCTTCATGTCCGCGGCCGGGATTTGTCACGGACGATTCACGGCGCTTTCGGCCCCGCGCCGCGATACCAGTCCGCGATCTGCGCGCCGGTCCAGAACAGCACGTCGGGCTTTTTGCGGATGACCTCGAAGATGCGCCGGAAATATTTCACACGATGCGGTACGCCCATGATGTAGGGGTGCACGGACAGCGCCATGATGCGCGCGGAGTCGGCCGAGTCCGCATAGATTTGCTCGAACTGATCGAGCGCGCGCTCGCAATATTCCGAAGCCTTGTGATGCTGAATGAGCATCATGGCGACGTCGTTGCATTCCTGCGTGTAAGGCAGGTTGAGGATCGGCTTGCTGCGGGTCTTCAGCCAGACCGGCTGATCGTCGAGCACCCAGTCGGCGACATAATCGTAGCCTTCCTCGACCAAGACATCGGGCGTTTGCCAAGTCTCGGTGAGTCCCGGGCCGAGCCAGCCGCGCGGCGCTCGGCCGGTCGCCTTTTGAATGACCGCGCGGGTTTTGCAGATATCCGCGCGCTCGTCCGGCACTTTTTGCAGATTGCGCTGCGTGAAGCCGTGACCCATGAACTCCCACTTGCGCTTGACAGCCGCGCGCACGATCGCCGGATAGGCGGCAAGCGCCGACCCGTTGATGGCGATCACGCCGGGAATGGCGAATTCGTCGAATACCTTGACGAAGCGCCAGAAGCCGACGCGATTGCCGTATTCGTGCCAGGCCCAATTGGGCACGTCGGGCATCGGCGAGCCGCCGGCCGGTGGCGTGAGCACCGTGCGCGGCATCGGCTGCGTCGCGTCCCATTCCTCGACATTGACGATCACCCACACCGCCATGCGGGCGCCGTCCGGCAATTTGAGCGGCGCGCGCTCGACGATCGGCGAATAGGCGATGCGGTCTCTCGGCAGCATCGGTCCTTGCGACGGTTTTTTGCTTTGTGCTTTTCTTGGCGCTTTTCCTGGCGCGTTTTTTGGCGCGGATTTTTTCGGGCGTGTGGTCATTGCGGAGGTTGCCTTTCGACCGCTGCGATATACCAAGGATTCATCGACGATCTACTGAATTTCGCCGGCGGGCCGTCGCCGCGCGACCGCGACGCCAAATGCCGTCAGCGCCACGGCACAGACACATAACGGCACGAAGGCCGTCCATGGCCTGCCGGTTGCGTCCCACAACGCGCCGCTGACGGTCGGAATGACGATCGCGCAAGCATAGCTGACCGTGAACATGCCGGCGGCGGTGCGCGGCAGATCGGCCGGCGCGCACAACAGCGGCGGCAAAGCCAGCGTCGCGATCAACGTTATCGCGGTGGTGACGCCGACCAGAGCGGCGCAGACCATGATGACGAGGGTCGATGGAACCAACATGAGTCCGAGGAATGACGCGAGCAGAAGCGGCCCGAATATCAGGAACGGCCAAGCCCGCCGCTGCATGCGTTCCGCCATCGTGATCAAGATGAACGGCGTAATGATCTGCGCGCCGTTGAGCCAGCCCAAGGCCGTGCCGAGAAGCCCGCCGTTGCCTTCGCTGCCGAGAAAATCGCCGAGAAAAGCATTGGTCGAAAAATACGCGGCGTTGTTGCTGCCGAGCGCGATGCCGAGAAGCCAGATCAGCGGATCGCGCCAATCCGGCCACCAGCGGCCGCCGATGACGCTGCCGGCGCCAGGGCGATTGTCGGCCTTTGGGCTCAGCACAAAGAATGCTGGTACAATCAGGATTGCAGGCACGGCCCATAGAGCGAGATCGAGCCGCCAACTGCCGCCGGCCAGGGGCAACACCAGCGGAATGGTGAGCACGGTCGCAAACATCGCGCCCATCAGCATGCCGCTGGTATAGGCGATGGTGCCGAGCGCGATGCGGCCGGGTAGCCATTGCCGCACCAGCGTCGGCAGGCCCGGTTGCATGAGAGCGACGCCGAATCCGGTGGCGATCGAGGCGAGATAAAGCGTCGATACGCCGACTGCAGCGCCGCGTGCGCCTCCGGCCAGCGCCGCGATCACCATGCCGAGCAGCACCGCCAAGCTCGCGCCGACCCGCGCGATGAGCAGCGATCCCGGCACGGCGGCAAGCGCGAACATCGCCAGCGGCAAACCGACCAGGAGGCCGACCTGCGTCTCCGACATGTGCAGCTCGCTGTGCACCAGCGGAACCACCGGCGGGATGGCGAGAATGGTCATGCGCATGGCGACGCCGGCGAGCCAAAGCGCGCACATGGTCTTGATGAGACGGCCGGTGGAGAGGCCGTCTCGGCTTGCAGGGGAGGTCATAGGAGGGAAACCCGGCGTGGCCGCTAAGGTGTGCCCTAGCGGGGCGCGGGGTGCAAGAAAGCGCGGCGCATAGCGGATATTCGGGTGCCGGCGCCTTGCCAGGAGCGACGTTACACTAGGAGATTCCCATCAATCGACGGCGAGAGAAGGGCGACAAATCGATTTGGAAAATTTGTGATATTGAGAAGGTGCGAAGAGTGGGGTTCCCGACAATTGGGAGGAATGGACATATCCCAATTTGATAAAATTCAGGTACTCCTTCACGAATACGATACTCTTCGAAACGACGTATTGCAGCGATACGCTGCATCTTTTCAGACAGTCGGCGTATTCGCGCTCGTTATTACGGCACTCATAACAATTATTTCTCAAAGCGGGTTCAACAAGATCATATTTTGTTTGATTGTCAGCACCTCAGTAATTTTTGCAGCGATGATGTTATGGATCGATTTTGATATGGCCGAACATGTGTGCCGACTTCGCCAGATTGAGGCTGATGTGAATAACCGAATTGGTAACATGCCCGATTCTGCTTTCAAAATTGCTCTGGCCTCAGAACAAAGCTAGAACATCACAATGATCGAAGATATTCCGGGCCTCGCGGCGGCGGAGCGCTTGCTCCACAAGACCTTCGGCTTCGAGGCCTTCCGGCCCGGACAGGCCGAGATCGTGTCCGCCATCCTTGATGGCCGCGACGTGCTGGCGGTGATGCCGACGGGCAGCGGCAAGTCGCTGTGTTATCAACTCCCGGCGCTGCTCGGCGGCGATGGCCTTACCGTCGTGGTATCGCCTTTGATCGCGCTGATGCGCAATCAGGTGGCGCAACTGCGCGGCTATGGCATTGCCGCCGCGGCGCTGAACTCGGCCAACGATCCGGACGAAAACCGCGCCGTGCTCGATCGCCTAGCGCGCGGCGAATTGCGGCTCGTCTATGTCGCGCCGGAGCGTTTGGTGCGCGCGGACACGCTCGATCTGCTCAAGCGCGCCAAGGTCACGCTGCTTGCGGTCGACGAGGCGCATTGCATCTCGCAATGGGGCCACGATTTCCGCCCCGAGTATGCGGCGCTCGGCAAGGTGCAAGCCGAGCTCGGCGGCGTGCAGACGGTCGCATTCACCGCGACCGCCGATGCCGCCACGCGAACGGATATTTTGGCGAGGCTTTTCAGCCGCGAACCGGCCGTTTTCGTCCACGGCTTCGATCGGCCGAATCTGCGGCTGGCGATGGCGGCAAAAGCCGGCGGCCGCAAGCAAGTTGCCGATTTCGTCATGGCGCATCGCGGGCGGAACGGCATCGTGTATTGCAGCTCGCGGCGCAAGACCGAGGAGCTGGCCGAGTTTTTGCGCGGCAGCGGCGCCAAGGCGCTGGCTTATCACGCCGGCATGGAGCCTTCGGACCGTTCGCGCCATCAAGATGTGTTCTTGCAGGAGGACGGCATTGTCATGGTGGCGACAGTGGCGTTCGGCATGGGCATCGATAAACCCGATGTCCGCTTCGTTCTCCACGCCGACATGCCGGCCAATATCGAAAGCTATTACCAGGAAATCGGCCGCGCCGGCCGCGACGGGCTGCCCGCCGACACGCTGACGCTGTATGGCATGGGCGATATCCGCCTGCGCCGCATGCAGATCGACGAGACCGACGCGCCCGACGAACAAAAGCGGGTCGACCGGCAACGGCTCAACGCCCTGGTTTCGCTGTGCGAGTCGCCGCGCTGCCGCCGGCAGACACTGTTGGCCTATTTCGGCGAGACCACGCAGCCGTGCGGCCATTGCGATTTCTGCTGCGACGGCGCCGAAGTGATCGACGGCACGATCGCGGCGCAGAAGGCGCTCTCCGCCATCGTACGGACCGGTCAGCGTTTCGGCACCGAGCACCTCACCAACGTGCTGATCGGCGAAAACAGCGAGGCGGTGGAAAAGTTCGGCCACGATTGCCTGCCGACCTTTGGCGTCGGCAAGGAGTTCGGCAAACAGGAATGGCGGTCGATCTTCCGCCAGCTCCATGGCGCGGGCCTCATCGCGCTCGACATCACCGGTTACGGCACCTGGTCGGTCGCCGAAGCCGGCCGCGGCGTGCTCAAGGGCATCGACAAGGTCACGTTGCGCAAGGACACGCTCAAGCCGGCCACGCGCAAAACCGCGCGCACCGCCGCCAATGCCGCGGCGCTTGCCGATGGCGCGCCCGGGGATTCCGACTTGTTCGAGGCGCTGCGGAAACGCCGCTCCGAGCTCGCCAAGGCGCAACGTGTCGCGGCCTATGTCGTGTTCGCCGACAAGACGCTGATCGACATGGCGCGGCGAAAACCGTCGACGGCGATTGAGATGAGCGCAGTGCATGGCGTCGGCGAGGCAAAGCTCAAGCAGTACGGCGAGGTTTTCCTCGAAGCGATCCGGCAGCACGCGGCGGCGCAGCCATAGCGCTTGCGTGGCCTCCTCTGTGCCGGCGCGGGGGCAAGCGGAAATCGGCCATTCGCGGGCATTTCCGCGTGTTGCACCGCTTTCCGCTTCATGTTAGCAACGCGACGATTTTCGCGGGGCTCGCGGGTTCTCCGCAACATCCGCGATATCCAAAGTCCTGCTTGAATTCCAATGGCTTGTGCCGACCATTCGCGCCGGTTGCGGGTCTTGCGGAAAAGCTCCAAAAGAACGCCAAACGAGCACGCGAAGCGAGCACAAATCTTGGCAGCCGAAGAACCCATCGTATCCGGCATGGCGGGCCGCTATGCGACCGCGCTGTTCGATCTCGCCAGCGAGACGAACGCGATCGACGCCGTGAAGTCGGACCTCGAACGCTTCGACGCGCTCGTTGCCGAAATCGCCGATCTCGCCCGCCTGGTGCGCAGTCCGGTGTTTTCCGCCGATGAGCAGTTGCGTGCGCTGGGCGCGGTGCTCGATCAGGCGGGTATCGGCGGAGTTGCGGCGAAATTCCTCAAGCTTGTGACCTCGAACCGCCGCCTTTTCGCGGTGCGCGAGATGATCCGAGGCTACCGCGAACTCGTAGCGCTGCACAAAGGCGAGGCGACGGCCGAGGTCACGGTCGCCGAAGAACTCAAGGACGAGCATCTTGAGGCGCTGCGCGCCGCGCTCAAATCGGTGAGCGGCAAGGAGGTCGACCTCGCTATCAAGATCGATCCCGCCATTATCGGCGGGCTCGTGGTCAAGCTCGGTAGCCGCATGGTCGACACCTCGCTGCGCACCAAGCTCAATGCGATCAAGCACGCGATGAAAGAGGCCCGCTAATGGACATCCGCGCCGCGGAAATCTCCGCAATCCTCAAAGAGCAGATCGAGAGTTTCGGCCAGGAGGCCGAAGTTTCCGAAGTCGGCCAAGTGCTGTCGGTCGGCGACGGCATCGCGCGGGTTTACGGCCTCGACAACGTGCAGGCCGGCGAAATGGTCGAGTTCGAGAGCGGCGTCAAAGGCATGGCGCTCAACCTCGAAAGCGACAATGTCGGCATCGTGATCTTCGGCACCGACCGTGAGATCAAGGAAGGCCAGACCGTCAAGCGCACCCGCGCCATCGTCGAGGTGCCGGTCGGCAAGGGGCTGCTCGGCCGCGTCGTCGACGCGCTCGGCGATCCGATCGACGGCAAGGGGCCGATCAAGTCCGATCACAAAGCGCGCGTCGACGTCAAGGCGCCGGGCATCATTCCGCGCAAATCGGTGAATGAGCCGATGGCCACGGGATTGAAGGCCATCGACGCGCTGATCCCGATCGGCCGCGGCCAGCGCGAGCTGATCATCGGCGACCGCCAGACCGGCAAAACCGCGATCGCGCTCGACACGATTTTGAACCAGAAGTCGCTCAACCAATCCGGCGACGAGAAGATCAAACTTTATTGCGTCTATGTCGCGATCGGGCAAAAGCGCTCCACCGTGGCGCAATTCGTCAAAGTCTTGGAAGAAAACGGCGCGCTCGATTACACGATCGTGGTCGCGGCGACCGCGTCGGATCCGGCGCCGATGCAGTTTCTGGCGCCGTTTTCCGGCTGCGCCATGGGCGAATATTTCCGCGATAACGGCATGCACGCCGTGATCATCTACGACGATCTGTCCAAGCAGGCCGTCGCCTACCGCCAGATGTCGCTGTTGCTGCGCCGACCGCCGGGACGCGAAGCCTATCCGGGCGACGTGTTCTATCTGCATTCGCGGCTGCTCGAGCGCGCGGCGAAGATGAACGACGACAACAAGGGCGGCTCACTCACCGCGCTGCCGGTCATCGAAACGCAGGCCAACGACGTGTCGGCCTATATTCCGACCAACGTCATTTCGATCACCGACGGCCAAATCTTTCTCGAGACCGATCTGTTCTATCAGGGCATCCGCCCCGCGGTGAACGTCGGCCTTTCGGTATCGCGCGTCGGTTCGGCGGCGCAGACCAAGGCGATGAAAAAAGTCGCCGGCCGCATCAAGGGCGAGTTGGCGCAATACCGCGAGATGGCGGCCTTCGCGCAATTCGGCTCCGACCTCGACGCCACCACGCAGCGGCTCCTTAACCGCGGCTCGCGGCTCACGGAGCTGCTCAAGCAACAGCAATTCTCGCCGTTGAGCATGGAAGAGCAGGTTTGCGTCATCTATGCCGGCGTCAACGGCTATCTTGACCCGCTGCCGGTCGACCGCATCCGCGCCTTCGAGGACGGCCTGCTCGGCCAGCTGCACACTCAGCATGCCGATATTCTCGAGTCGATCCGCGATTCACGCGACCTCGACGACGGAACCGCAGCCAAGCTCAAGGGCGTGGTCGAAAGTTACGCCAAGAGCTTCGCGTGATGCCGCACGCACAAACCATAGCCCGTCACCCTGAGGCGCGAGCGAAGCGAGCCTCGAAGGGCGACGGCCTCGGCGCCGCGGCCGACATCCTTCGAGGGCCGCTGCGCGGCCACCTCAGGATGACGGATTAGAGGTCGGCGATGCCTTCACTTAAAGATCTGCGCAACCGTATCGCCTCGACCAAGGCGACACAGAAGATCACCAAGGCCATGCAGATGGTCGCGGCATCGAAGCTGCGCCGCGCGCAGGCGGCGGCCGAGGCGGTGCGGCCCTATGCCAGCCGCATGGATACGGTGCTCGGCAATATCGCGGCATCGGTCGCCGGTTCCGACACGGCGCCGCGGCTTTTGCGCGGCACCGGCAGCGATCAAAAACATCTCCTTCTCGTCTGCACGGCCGAACGCGGCCTGTGCGGCCCGTTCAACACCGCGATCGTGCGGCTTGCCCGCGAGCGCGCCAATGCGCTGATGGCGGAGGGCAAGGACGTGAAGCTCTTCTGTGTCGGCCGCAAAGGTTACGACCAATTGCGCCGGCTCTACGCCCAGCAGATCGTCGAGCTGGTCGATTTGCGCGCGGTGCGCGCGTTGCGTTTCGAGAATGCCGAGATGATCGCCGAAAAGATCATCGCGCTGTTCGATAAGTCCGAATTCGACGTCTGCACACTGTTTTATTCGCGCTTCCGCTCGGTGATCGCGCAGGTTCCGACGGCACAGCAGGTCATCCCGCCGGTGTTCGACCAGAAAGCCGCCGATGCGCTGGGCGGCGCGATCTACGAGTTCGAGCCGGAAGCCGAAGACATTTTGCACGAGCTCCTGCCGCGCTATCTCGCCGTCCAGATCTTTCGCGCGCTTATGGAAAACTCGGCGTCATTCTACGGCGCGCAGATGTCGGCGATGGACAATGCGACCCGCAATGCCGGCGACATGATCCGCAGACAGACGCTTACTTACAACCGCACCCGTCAGGCGATGATCACCAAGGAACTGATCGAGATCATCTCCGGCGCGGAAGCTCTATAAAAAGCATTGGCGCTGTAGCCGTTTCGTAAAGAGGGCCATGATGGCGAACACAGTCGGACGTATCACTCAAGTCATCGGCGCGGTCGTCGACGTGCATTTCGACGACCACCTGCCGGCGATTCTCAACGCGCTGGAAACGAAGAACCAGGGTAATCGCCTGGTGCTCGAAGTCGCCCAGCATCTCGGCGAGTCGACCGTGCGCACGGTCGCGATGGATACCAGCGAAGGGCTGGTGCGCGGCCAGGAAGTCACCGACACCGGGGCGCCGATTTCGGTGCCGGTCGGGCTGGGGCTGCTGGGACGCATCATCAACGTGATCGGCGATCCGGTCGACGAAGCGGGCCCGGTCAAGGGCGAGGCCTTGCGGGCCATTCACCAGGACGCGCCGCCTTATACGGACCAGTCGACAGAGGCCGCGATCCTCGTCACCGGCATCAAGGTCGTCGATCTGCTCGCGCCCTATGCCAAAGGCGGCAAGATCGGATTGTTCGGCGGCGCCGGCGTCGGCAAGACCGTGTTGATCATGGAGCTGATCAACAACGTCGCCAAGGCGCACGGCGGCTACTCGGTATTCGCCGGCGTCGGCGAGCGCACCCGCGAGGGCAATGATCTTTATCACGAGATGATCGAGTCGGGCGTCAACAAGGACCCGCACAAAGGCTCGGTCGAGGGCTCCAAATGCGCGCTGGTCTACGGCCAGATGAACGAGCCGCCCGGCGCGCGCGCCCGCGTCGGCTTGACCGGACTAACGGTCGCCGAGCACTTCCGCGACCAGGGCCAGGACGTGCTGTTCTTCGTCGACAACATTTTCCGCTTCACCCAAGCCGGCTCCGAAGTGTCGGCGCTGCTCGGCCGCATTCCGTCGGCGGTCGGCTATCAGCCGACGCTGGCGACCGACATGGGCGCGTTGCAGGAACGTATCACGACGACGACCAAAGGTTCGGTCACGTCGGTGCAGGCGATTTACGTGCCGGCCGACGACCTCACCGATCCGGCGCCCGCGACCTCGTTCGCGCATCTCGACGCCACCACGGTGCTGTCGCGCGACATCGCGGCCAAGGGCATCTATCCGGCGGTCGATCCGCTCGATTCCACCTCGCGCATGCTGTCACCTTTGATCGTCGGCGAGGAGCATTACGCGGTGGCGCGCCGCGTGCAGCAGGTGCTGCAGCGCTATAAGGCGCTGCAAGACATCATCGCGATCCTGGGCATGGATGAGTTGTCGGAAGAGGACAAGCTCACGGTCGCGCGCGCGCGCAAGATCGAACGCTTCCTGTCGCAGCCGTTCTTCGTGGCCGAAGTGTTCACCGGCTCGCCCGGCAAACTGGTCGACCTGCAGGACACGATCAAGGGCTTCAAGGACCTTGTCGAAGGCAAATACGACCATTTGCCGGAGGCCGCTTTCTATATGGTCGGTACCATCGAGGAGGCGGTCGAGAAGGGCAAGAAGCTCGCGGCCGAGGCCTAAGCGATGGCGGGCTTGCATCTCGAATTTGTTTCGCCGGAAAGCGTGTTGTTCTCCGGCGATGTCGATCAGGTGGATTTGCCCGGTTCTGAAGGGGATATGGGCATTCTCCCCGGCCACGCGCCGCTGGTGACGACATTGCGGCCGGGCATCGTGACCATCTTCCGCGAGGGCCGGCGCGAGCCGGTCGTCGTGATCGGCGGTTTTGCCGAGGTGAGCCCGGCAGGATTGATGGTGCTCGCCGACAAAGCGGTGGCACGCGAGAATTTCGACCTGGCGCTTCTCGCAAGCGAAATCAAAGATACCGAGGAAGACGTCGCCGATTCCAAGAACGAGGCAGAACGCGACAAGCTCGCGCGTCACCTCGATCAACTCAAATCGCTGCAGGCGGCGCTAGCCTCGTAAGGTGGCGATTTTCCTGCCATAATTGAGCGCCGGCTGACTGTTGCATGACAACGCGTCGCTCGGGCATTTGCGGTGCGGCAGGCTTCTATGAAAAGAAAAATCGCGGCCATTTTTGCTGCCGACGTTGCCGGCTATAGCAGGCTCGTCGCCGAGGATGAGGAAGAAACGCTGCGGCGGCTCGCGTCTTATCGCGCCGTAATGGATGATTTCATCGCGCGCGCCGGCGGCCGGATTTTCAACACCGCGGGCGATGCGGTGCTTGCCGAATTTTCGAGCGCGGTCGAGGCGGTGCGTTGCGCCATCGACATCCAGGAAAGCCTGCGCACCCGCAACATGGCCTATCCGTCCAGCCGGCAGATGTCCTTTCGCATCGGCATCACGGTCGGCGACGTGGTCGAACGCGACGGCGATCTGCTCGGCGACGGCGTCAATATCGCGGCGCGGCTCGAGGGTATCGCGCCGGTCGGCGGCATCTGCATCTCGCGCACCGTGCACGAGCAGGTGGCGAACAAATTGTCCGTGCACTTCGCCGACATCGGCGAGCAGCAGGTCAAGAACATTCCGAATCCGGTTCACGCCTACCACATCGAGATGCGGCCGGACGATGCGCGGATCGAGGGCGGTGCGGCTAAGAAACCGTCAAAGCCGGCGTCGTGGGTGGTGCCGGTCGCTGTCGCAGTGGCCTGCGTTGCCGCGCTTGGCGTCGTGGCTTTGAGTTTTGTGAAGATCGGCGTGCCAAGCCCCCCGCAAATGGTGCGCGCGCCGCAGCCTGCGCCCGCGCCCGCTTCATCCGCAGCGCTGCAGCCGGCGCCGCAGCCAACTGAGGCGGTGGTGCCGGAATCAATTCCATTCATCCCCGACCGTGCCCGTGATGCCGTTCGCAACGCTTACTTGCCCGCGGCCGATCACAAGGCGCTCGCGGTCAGCACGGCTCCCATAGGGTTCAGCACGGGTCAGGCGGACGACGCCACCGCCGAGTCGATGGCGCTCGATATGTGCCAGAAGCGCGCGGATGCGCTGCCGCAGCCGCGAAAATGCGAGCTCTATGCCGTGGGTGACAAGGTCGTGTACACGCATGGCCGTCCGCCGATGCCGCCGACGCCCTGGGCCACGCACGATCCTTCCGTCGAAAGCCCGCTGGTTGTCGCCGACATTCCGCTCCTGCGCGACAATGGCAAAGCAAATGTCGAGCGAAACTACCTGCCGGCGCACGGTCCGAAAGCGCTGGCGCTCGGCCCGCTTGGCGGCCTCTTTTTCTTGTTCGGTCAAGAGTCGGACGACGAAGCCGTGCGCAGGTCGCTGGAGCTTTGCGGCAACAACGCCGGCGTGCCGTGCCTGATCGTCGCGGTGGACGATAGCTTTGTCGTGCCGGTGCCGATGACGATGAAAGCAGTCGGCTTTTTCCAGGCTGCGACCGCCAATGCCATTGCGCCTGAGCTGCGCGCGGACCTCGCGCAGCGTCTTGCCAATGGCAGCGGCTGGCCTGCGGTCGCGGCGGGCGCCGGCGGGCAGGTCGGACTAATGACAGCCGCGAACGAGCAGGCGGCGGTCGATGGCGCCATGGCGGATTGCGCCAAGCATGATCGCGTCTGCCGCGTTATCGCTATCGGACCGTTTGCCGTTGAGCCGAAGTGACGAGCTTACGCTTTCGCCAAATGCCGGAATTCACCGGCCACGCGCTCATAGACCGCCCGCTTGAACGGCACCACGAGGTCGGGGACGCTTTGCAGCGGTTCCCAGCGCCACGCCGCAAACTCCGGCTCCATGGCGCCGTCAGGATGTGCGACGTCGATCTCGCTCTCCGCGCCGATAAATCGCATCGCGAACCATTTTTGCGTCTGACCGCGATATTTGCCCTGCCACGCAACGCCTACGATTTCGCGCGGAACATCATATTTGAGCCATTCCGCGATCTCCCCGAGGCGCTCGACAGAGCGGATGTTGGTTTCTTCGCGCAGCTCGCGTAGCGCCGCCGGCCACGGCTCTTCGCCGGGATCGACACCGCCTTGTGGCATCTGCCAGGCGTGGGTGAGATCGACGTGCTCAGGGCCCCCGATGCGGCGGCCGACAAAAGCCAGCCCCTCACGATTGAGCAGCATGATGCCGACGCAGGGCCGATAGGGAAGATCTTCGAAGCGCATGGGGAGTGGCGACTAGCAAGCAGTGAACGGGTCTTCCGTTACTCTATTCGCGATTTAGCCACTTCGCTATTCGCGTCCCTTCTGACTGTTAATCGTTAGTCGCGCGCTTGAGATCGGCGTCCGGCTTTGTCGCGACGGCGCTGATCGGGACCAGGAGCAAACCACGGCTCCGTGCGTCCTTCGCCCATTTGGCGATGTGTTCGATCGAAACCGGCAGCGCCGATGCGATACCGACCGCGGCACCGCGCTCGCGCGCCGCCGCTTCCAGGCGGCCCAAGGCGCGGTCGATCTCGGCCGGGGTTGGAACCGAATCGAGGATCACGTCGGCGCGGGCGAACGGCAGATTGTTGGCGCCGGCAACGCGGCCGGCGACGCTACGCGGATTGGAGCCATCGTCGACGAAGATCAGTCCGCGCTTGGCCGTCTCGTGCAGGATCGGACCGAACGATGGCTCGGAAGCGGTGAAGCGTGCGCCCATCGTGTTGGCGAGCCCGACGTAGCCTTGGAACCGGCTCATCAACCAGTACAGCCGGTCGATGTTCTGTTGCGGCGTAAGCGATGTGAGCAGGGTTTGCGGGCCGGGATCGTTGTCAGGGTATTGGAACGGCTCCATCGGCACTTGCAGCAGCACCTCGTGGCCGCCGCCACGCGCGCGCGCGACGAGCGAGGGGGCATCGGTGCCGTAAGGCACGAAGCCGAGCGTCACCGGACCCGGCAGCTTGGCGATCGCGTCGGATGTCGCGCTCGTGCTCACGCCAAGGCCGCCGACAATCAGTGCGATGCGCGGCGTATCAGGCTTGCCGGGAATGGGTTGCACCGGCCGCGCGAATGCGTCCGCCGGCCGCGTGCCGTCGGCGGCGATTTTCGGGATGGGACCGTGCGTGGTTATCTCGACGAATTTCTGGTCGAGCGCAGCTCCGTCCGCCGGCGCAGCAGCGTTTGCCGGTGCCGCGCCATTTGCCCGTACCGCGCCAATCGCCGGCGCCGGAACGAGGACATCCTGCTTTGCCCCGGTCTTGCCGTCGATGATGGTGATCGTTGTCGTGTTGGCCGGCGGGCTTGCCGCGCCCTGGCTTGGCAGTGACGGCGGTGGAGGTGGCGCGGCTGACACGCCATGCGGCGCGGCGGCGTCAGGCGAGGGAGCTGGCGGCGGCGCGCCGGAATTGTCCGATGTTTTCGCCGCGATTTTCAGATTTGCCGGGACGACGGCGATCGGTTCGCCGCCGAACGGATCGTCCGTCACGATCGCCCACAGCACGAACACGGCAAGGAACAGCGCCAGAGCGCCGGCCATGATTTGCGGCACCGGAATCTTGATCCTGGGCCGGCGTTTCTTCGGCTGCAGGCCGAGCGGAGCGTTCAGGTCATCCGCCGCCGTCATGAAAAGATCCTTTGTGCCATTCTCGTGCGAATCATGTCGCGAATCATGCCGCGCGAATCGTGCAGGTAAGTTTATCACGGCAGGCCAAAGAGCCCGGCTGGAACCGGAATTCGTCAAGCGTGCCAATGCGGTAGGACAAAAAAATCAGGGCGGCACAAGGCCGCCCCATCGCAGATTCTTTGGAAGGCGCGTGCCTTAGTTGGGAACCGCAGCCTTCGGATTCGGCGGGAAGGCACCGTTGCTCGCCGTCCCGCGCAAGAGATCGAGCGACATCTGCAGTGCCTTGTCGTTCTTCTCATCGGGCGGCACGTAGGACTGCGAGCCGGATTCCTCGGGGCCCGTGTCACCCGTGAGATGACCGCGTAGCGAGGCTTCGCCCTTGGAATCGGTCTGCGCCTTCAGATCGTCCGGGACATCCTGGAGCACCTCGATATCAGGCGTGATGCCCTTGGCCTGGATGGACCGGCCCGACGGCGTGTAATAGCGCGCCGTGGTCAGCCGCAGCGCGCCGTTGCCGGCGCCGAGCGGGATGATGGTCTGCACCGATCCCTTGCCGAACGAGCGCGTGCCGATGAGCGTCGCGCGCTTATGGTCCTGCAAGGCGCCGGCGACGATTTCCGAAGCCGAGGCCGAGCCGCCGTTGATCAGGACGATCACCGGCTTGCCTTTGGTCATGTCGCCCGGCCGCGCATTGAAGCGTTGGGTCTCTTCCGGGTTGCGGCCCCGGGTTGAGACGATCTCGCCCTTGTCGAGGAAAGTATCGGACACGGAGATCGCCTGGTCGAGCAGTCCGCCCGGATTGTTGCGCAGATCGACCACGTAGCCCTTGATCTTATCGGCGCCGAGCTGGCTGTTGAGGTCGTCGATCGCCTGCTTCAGGCCATCGGTCGTCTGCTCATTGAATTGCGTGATGCGGACATAGGCGACGTCGCTGCCCTCGGCATGCGAGCGCACCGACTTCACGCGAATCACGTCGCGCATGATCGTCACTTCGATCGGCTTGTCGGAACCCTTGCGCATGATGGTGAGCTTGATCTTGGTGTTCACCGGCCCGCGCATCTTGTCGACGGCTTGATTGAGCGTGAGACCCTGTACCGCCTCGTCGTCGAGCTGCGTGATGATATCGTTCGCCATGACGCCGGCCTTGGCCGCGGGCGTATCGTCGATTGGCGCGACGACCTTCACCAGGCCGTCTTCCATCGTGACCTCGATGCCCAGCCCACCGAATTCGCCGCGCGTCTGCACCTGCATGTCGCGGAAGCTCTTCGGATCCATGTAGCTCGAATGCGGATCGAGCCCGGCCAGCATGCCGTTGATCGCCGATTCGACCAGCTTCGAGTCATCGGGCTTCTCGACGTAATCGGCGCGCACGCGCTCGAACACGTCGCCGAAAAGGTTGAGGTCCCGGTAAGTGTCTGAAGCCGACGCTCGCGCCGCCGAGCCAAACGACAGTGCGTGTGGCTGCGTCACCAGCAGCGTTGCCGCGGCGCCGGCCACTGCACCGAGGATAATCAGGGAAGTTTTGCGCATCATCATCCGCGAACCTTTTCGCCTTCGTTAGTCGCCCACCACGGGCTGGGATCGATGGGAACGCCGTCCTTGCGGAATTCCACGTAGAGTACAGGTTGCTTGGGCTCGGTCGTGACGGTCGCGGCAGCTTGCGACCCATCACCCATCACTGCTACCGGCTCACCGGTTAGTACGAACTGACCGAGATCGACGGAAATCCGATCCATCCCCGCTAAGAGCACATGATAGCCGCCGCCCGCATTCAGGATCAAGAGTTGCCCATAGCTCCGAAACGCGCCGGCGTAAACCACCCAACCGTCGCATGGCGCAGTAATCTGCGCGCCGGGCCGAGCGGCGATGGACAGCCCCTTTTGGGTTCCACCCACCCCATCGGAACCGCCGAACTCGCGGATTCGAGGGCCGTTGACCGGCAATCGCAGGTGTCCGTGCATGTCGGCAAATGCCACCGCCGGCGCTAGGCGGCCGGGGTCGCCCAGCGCTGCAAGATCGGGACGTGTCGCGTCTTCCTCGATCGAGCGGGTGGCATCGTGCGCTGCGCGGGTGGCGGGATCGAGGTTCGCTTCGAGCTTTTGGATCAGGTCCTTGATGCTGTCGACCTGATGGGCGAGGTCGGTCGCGCGCTGCTGCTCGGCGCCGAGCGCCTGCTCGGCTATGGCCTCTTTCTTCTGCCGCTCGTCGATCAGAATGCTCATGCGCAATTGATCGCGCCCGAGCTGATCGAGGTCGTGTGACAGCCGGTCGCGTTCGCCGATGATTTCTTTGCGCACGCGCAGCAGATCGGAAAGGTCGCCGGCCAAAGCATCAGCCTCCACGCGCATTTCCGGCAGCACGGCGCCGAGCGTGATCGCGGTGCGCACCGCCTGCAGTGCATCTTCCGGCCGCACCATGAGCGCGGGCGGCGGCTGCCGGCCGATGCGCTGCAAGGCGGCGAGGATCTCGATGATCACGCCGCGACGCTCGTCGAGCGATTTTTGAAAAAGCCCCTCTTGTTCGTCGAGCGGTGTGAGGCGCGCTTGCGTCGCGTCGATATTGGCCTCGACGTCCCGGATCCGTCCTGCCGTGTCGATCAGTTGCTGATTGAACTTGCGGCGGTCCGCGCTCGTCGCCTCGATCTCGCTCCGCAGCTTGGCTTGGCTTTGCGCGGAATCGCGCTGCCGGGCGAGCGTGGCGTCGAGCTCCCGATCGCGCTGTTTGAGCGCATCGGCGCCCGACACGGGCGCCGGCGGGATTTGGGGTGCGGGTGCTTGGCGTACAGGTGCCTGTGTAGCGGGTGATTGGCCTGCGGGTGCAAGCTTGGTTGGCGCCTGCGCGAAAGCGGCCGAACCCGCTCCGAAATCCGCGCTAAACGGCAGCACGAAAACCAAAGCCGAGCCGAGCACAATGCGCGGATCGGTTCGGCTCGACCGTCGGAGAATCATCGCGTGCAAGGTAGAGACAGCCCTCAGGAAGGCAAGAGAAACACCATAAAACAGGCCAGGTTGGGACAGGAATAAGACATGCGGCCCTTTCGGCCGTCACAATTCGGTGAGCCAAGATTACATCGCCGCAATTAACGATCGGCCGCAATTAAGGATCAGCCGCAATTAAGGATCAGCCGCGATGATAAGGATGGCTGGCGAGGATCGTCCCGGCCCGATAGAGCTGCTCCAGCAGCATAATGCGCACGAGCTGATGCGGCCAGGTGGCGGCGCCAAAGGCGAGCTTGACCTTGGCGCGGTCGCGCAGGCTTTGCGCCAGGCCGTCGGCGCCGCCGACGACAAAACAGACGGCCGGACGGTCTTCCTCGCGCCACTTGCGCAACAGCGCCGCGAATGCCGCACTGTCGATATTTTCGCCTCGCTCATCGAGGATGGCGACGATCGCGCCTTCTGGAATGACGTTGGCGATCGCGATCGATTCCTCGGTCCGCCGCCGCTCGGTGTCTTGCGCGCGGCTCTCGCGAATTTCGACGATCTCGAAATCACGAAGACCGAAATTGCGCCCGATCGCTTCCGCGCGCTTGCGATAGGCCGCGGCGAGCTCGCGCTCGGGGCCCTGCTTGAGCCGGCCGACAGCGGCGATAATGACACGCATGGACTACCGCTTCGTTTTGAAACGTTTCCCGGGCGCAGCGCAGCACGAAGTGATGCGCTGCAGAACCGGGATCGTTACAAACGCCGAGTCCGGGACGATCCCGGATCAGCGGTGCACCTCTTCGTGCTGCACCGCATCCGGGAAACGAAGTCTGAGACTCCGTTCCCGGAGGACCGAATAAATTCGCAGTGAGCCTAACTCGCGCGCCGCGCCGGCCCGCCAGCCATCCACATCTTTTCGAGATTATAGAATTCTCGCACTTCGGGGCGGAAGACGTGGACGATGACGTCGCCCGCATCGATCAGCACCCAGTCGCAATGCGGCGCGCCTTCGACACGGGCGCGAACGCCGGCTTTGTGCAAATCCTCGACGACCCTGTCGGCCACCGAACCGACATGGCGCTGCGATCGGCCGGAGGACACGACCATATAGTCGCCGATTGAAGATTTATCCCGAATATCGATGGTGAGGGTGTCCTCCGCCTTCATATCGTCGAGGCGGGTGAGGACCAGACGGAGGATCTCCTCGGCGTCAACACGCATTCTGGAGACCGCTTCGGGCGCGCGACGTTCGGCCCGGGGGATTACAACTGTGGACAGGGGTGCTTATCCTTTTCGCTCCTGTTTCGCTCCAGCTCTTTATATCGTTCCAGCTCGTTTATCGTTCCATTTCAGCCCCGGCAATCGAATCCAGGGCTCCCCCTTAAGATAGGCACGCCGAGTTAACGGATTCAACTCCTTTGCTTCAACGAATTGTCATCTTGCGATCCGACGCAATGCGCGTGCCGCCCGCAAGGCCGTCGATGACAGCGGCGATTTGAGACCATGCAGATAGGTCCAGGCTGGCGCCCTTTGTTCCGCGAGCGCCCTCGCCGCGGATTCGGGGATGCGCGCCCATGCCAGCGCCTGGCCGGTGACGCTCGCGGTCGAATATAGGCTCGGTCCCAGCCGATCGACCACCGCGATCGGCACCAGTGCGGCAATGTCGCGCCAGCGCTGCCAGCGATGAAAGTGCCGCAGGTTATCGGCGCCCATGATCCAGACGAAATGCACGCCCGGGCAACGCCGGACGAGATACTTGATCGTCGCATAGGTGTAGCGGGTCCCGAGATCGGCTTCGAAATCGCTGACATCGATGCGCGGATGCTGGGCCAATGCGCGCGCCGCAGCCAGGCGTTCGGTGAGTGGGGCAAGACCTTGCGTATCCTTGAGCGGATTGCCGGGTGTGACCAGCCACCACACCCGATCGAGGTTGAGCCGCCGCATCGCCAGGAGCGAGGCCGCGCGATGCGCCGCGTGCGGCGGATCGAACGTGCCGCCGAATAGGCCGATGCGCATGCCGGGCCCATGCGCAGGCAGGACGATACGGCCTCGTCCCCCGCTCTTCCCTCTGCCGTTTGCGGAGGAGGCTTGGGAGGCGGCAACCGGGCGCGCACGAGGAACCTCGGACTTCATGGCTTTTGGAAAGAATCCCCTCCCCATACGCCCGCCGCCCTCGCCGCGAGGGGACATGGCGAAAATTCACGGCCGCGTTTGCCCGCTGCCGCGTATGCGGTAGTTGAAACTGGTGAGCTGCTCGACGCCGACCGGTCCGCGCGCGTGCAGCCGGCCGGTGGCGATGCCAATCTCCGCGCCGAAGCCGAATTCGCCGCCGTCGGCGAACTGCGTCGAAGCATTGTGCAGAACGATCGCCGAATCTACTTCGCGCAAGAATTTCTCCGCCGTTTTCTTGTCTTCGGTGACGATCGCGTCGGTGTGATGCGAGCCATAGCGCTCGATATGCGCGATCGCGGCATCGACGCCGTCGATCACGCCGGCGGTCAGAATGGCGTCGAGATATTCGGTGCTCCAATCGGCGTTGCTTGCCGGCTTGACGCGGCTGTCGACGGCACGCACGGCGTCGTCGCCGCGGATCTCGCAGCCGGCGTCGAGCAACATCGTGACCAGCGGCTTGAGCAGCTTCGCCGCGCCGGCGCGATCGACCAGCAGCGTCTCGGCCGCTCCGCATACGCCGGTACGGCGCATCTTGGCGTTGAGCACGATCGATTTAGCCATGGCGAGCTTGGCCTTGCCGTCGACGTAGACGTGGCAGACGCCTTCGAGATGGGCAAAGACCGGCACGCGCGCTTCGGTTTGCACCCGGCCGACCAGGTCCTTGCCGCCGCGCGGCACGATCACGTCGATCGCGCCGTCGAGTCCGGCCAGCATCATGCCGACGGCCTCGCGTTCGCGCGTCGGAACAAGCGCGATCGCCGATGCTGGCAGTCCGGCTTCGACCAGGCCTTCGACAAGTGCGGCATGGATCGCGCGGCAGGATCGGAAGCTCTCGGAGCCGCCGCGGAGGATGGCGGCATTGCCGGCCTTGAGGCAAAGCGCGCCGGCGTCGGCTGTGACATTGGGCCGACTCTCGTAGATCACGCCGACGACGCCGAGCGGCACGCGCACCCGCTCGATGCGCATGCCGTTGCGCCGCCGCCATGACGCCATGACGGTGCCGACCGGATCCTTGAGCTTGCGGATCACGGCGAGTCCGGCCGCCATCGCCTCGATGCGCTCCGTGTCGAGCGAGAGCCGGTCGAGAAAAGCGGTAGTCGCGCCGGCAGACTTGGCCTCCGCCTGGTCCTCGGCGTTAGCGGCGAGGATCTTGGCGCGGGAGCCCCCGATCGCCTTGGCCATGGCGGCGAGCGCCCGGTTCTTCCGGGCCGCAGGAGCGAGCGCAAGCGCGCGCGCCGCCTTGCGGGCCTCACGGCCGATCTCCCGCATGACGACGTCGAGCTTCCCGGAACCTGCGACCGCCTTGAGCGGGGCGTTCATTGGCAACTCATGACCTAACTCTTGGCCTTGATCCGTCTTGCATTCGGGAACTTCCTACCATGCCCGGCCAAATCCGGCGAGGCGCACCGCGAGCCGGTTCCCCGGCGAAGATGCCCACAGCAATCCACAGCATTCGCGGGGCCGTCACATAATTCGAGGAACCTGACCAAATTGGTCGGCGTTCGCATTCCAATCCCAGCAACGAGAGGGTGTCATGCATTTGTCGGAAAATTGTAAGCAAGGCCGTCTGCCCAAGAGGTTTCCCGTCGGCTCGACCTTTGTGGTCGAGGGATGCGGCGTGGAGGACGGGCATTTGCGGGTATTTTCGCGCTACGTCGTGCTGCCGGGCGGCCGGCGCATCAATGTGGGTGGCGATTTCGGCGGTTCGGGAACCGCCGGAACCCGCCGCCGCGCGCGCAAGCGCGACGAAAATCAGGTCCCAACCCCGAAAAAGCACCACTCGACCCGAGCAAAAAAATTATGGCGGCTGCTGGAACGAGTCGCCGGCGCCGCCGTTGAAGGTCAGATGCCGGGCGAAGCCCCCCAGCCCCTCACCCTCAATCACCCGGTGTCGAACCCCGGTCGCATTAGCGGCCGGGGTTCATCTTTTTATGGGGAAGCGGTAGCGCTTACCAATCGTTGGCCATAGCGCCGCCTTTTGCCCCCGCGGCCCGGAACCCGGTGGCAGTTCCACTGTTCGATACTGATTGGCACCTTGATGCGTGGCGAGATGGAACCGAGTGTCGTCTTAAGGGATGGCGCTCGGTTCCGTATTTTGGGGTCTATTTCGGCGGGCCGCGCTTATTCGCGGGCCGTGCTTATCCCCGACCAACGACCAGATCGTCGCGATGAATCATCTCAGCTCTGCCCGAAAAGCCGAGGATCAAGTCGATATCGGCTGAAGCGCGGCCTCTGATCTTCTGCGCATCCTCGACGTCATAGGCGCACAAGCCGCGCCCGATTTCCGCGCCGTCGGGGCCGCGAATGATGACCGCATCGCCGCGCGCGAAGTTGCCGTCGACCCGCATGATGCCGACCGGCAGCAGGCTGTTGCCCCGCCGCAGCGCGGCGACCGCCCCGGCATCGATGATGAGCGTGCCTTTGGGTTCGAGCGAACCCGCGATCCATTTTTTGCGCGCCGTCACCGGGTTGCCGGTCGTGAGGAACCAGGTGCACCGCGCGCCTTTAGCAATGGCATCAAGCGGATGTTCGACGCGCCCCGAAGCGATCACCATTTGGGTGCCAGAGGCGGTGGCGATCTTGGCCGCTTCGATCTTGGTCTGCATGCCGCCGCGCGACAGGCCTGAGCCGGCAGCGCCGGCCATCGCCTCGATCTCCGGCGTGATGCGTTCGACGCGCGGCAGATGTTTTGCCGCCGCCGTGCTGCCGGGCGGCGCGTCGTAGAGCCCATCGACGTCGGACAGCAGCACCAACAGATCGGCGCTCACCATGGTGGCGACGCGCGCGGCGAGCCGGTCATTGTCGCCATAACGGATCTCGGTGGTCGCGACCGTGTCATTTTCGTTGATCACCGGCACCGCGCGCCATTCCAACAGCTTGTCGATGGTCGAGCGCGCATTGAGGTAACGCCGCCGCTCTTCGGTGTCGCCGGGCGTCACCAAAATCTGCCCGCCGGTGATGCCATGCCGCGACAGCGCCTCGGTCCAGGTGCGCGCCAGCGCGATCTGGCCGACGGCCGCCGCCGCTTGGCTGTCCTCGAGTTTGAGCGGGCCGGCAGGCAGTTTCAGCACCGCGCGGCCGAGCGCGATGGCGCCGGAGGACACCACCAGGAGGTCGCGTTTCTCGCCATGCAAGGCGGCGAGATCGGCCGTCAACGAGGCAAGCCATGTCTCATTGAGCCCGCCGGCCTGCGAGTCGACCAGGAGCGAGGAGCCGACCTTCACGACGATGCGGCGGAAGTCGGCAAGCGTGGGCGTGTCCATGGCAGGGGTTTTGATAGAGCTTTTGACCCGGCGCAAGCCGGCGGGTTTACAGCTCGGCCTCGATTTGCAGCTGCGCCTTGTTCTCGAGGCAATAATAGCCGGACAATCGGCTGACCAGGTTGCGGCGCTTCCAATCATTGAGGATGCGGCTGACATTCTCGCGCGCGATGCCGGCCATGGCGGCGAT
>Ga0182018_10000231_pt1 | contig 73371 bp, 60 predicted proteins | sample 812P2MmetaG_FD_120490 | JGI IMG/M metagenome (GOLD analysis project Ga0182018, IMG submission 120490) | Permafrost microbial communities from Stordalen Mire, Sweden - 812P2M metaG | ecosystem: Environmental > Terrestrial > Soil > Wetlands > Permafrost | place: Sweden: Stordalen | collected... | reverse complement strand
AGCGGCGCAAACCTCCACAATCGAGGTCCCTGAGGGCAATTTGCTCTCCAAAAACTCCGGTCTCCATCCCCTCTGAAACCCCCTCCGAAACTTTTCCCGCGGAGTTCTGCAAGTCGTTCACACCAAATTCAAATATTTTTTCATCCTCCAACCCCCACCCCATCAATCTCTTACAAAAATCCGTCCCAGCCATTCCCCCAATTCCGCAAACTCGTCTGCTACAACCAAATCGGGAGATGCGCACCGTCGGCCAACCTCACGGAACAGCCGGCCAACTCCTCATATCTGAGCAGTCGTTCGCACGTAAGCGCTTTCCCTGCAACAAACGTATCCGATTTACTCCTCACATCTGAGCAGTCACCTATGGAAAACGTATCCCCAAACCCATCCGGCGAATCGTGGATCGGCCGGCAACAGGCGTTCGCCATGATCGCCCACAAATGTTCCGAACACCAGGCCCAGTGCCTCAAGCAACTCAAACAGGACCGCGTGTACGAATCCTTCGGGCTCACCTGGGAACAGTTCTGCGACCGTCACCTCGGCCTCAGCCGCGCTTCCGCCGACCGCCTCATCCAGCAGCTCGCCGAGTTCGGCTCCACTTACTTCAGACTCGCCGCTCTCGCCAGCCTGTCGCCCGAAACCTATCGCCGCATCGCCCATCGCGTCGAAGGCGACACCATCGAAATCGAGGGCGAGCCCGTCTCCATCGATCCAGCCAACGCCTCCAAAATCCGAGCCCATATTCAATCCCTCCGCGCCGGCCTGCGCGCCGAAAAACAGCGCACCGACCCCAGCCTCCAGGAATTGCGCTCCCGCCTCGACAACTTGCTCTCCGAAACCTCCCGCCGCGTCACCATCACCATGCCCACCGTCCAGCAGTCCTACCTCCTCGATATCGCCGATGACGCCGCCCGCAAATGGGCCAAAATTGCCAAAGACCTTCGCCGCTTTATGAATCCCGCCGGCCATCGCGGCGACGAAGCCGCCTAAACCTTCGGTTTGACATGGGCTCTCGGAAAGAGGTATTACTGAAAAACCTATGACAACCCGCTTCGCCACCCTGGGTAGCGCTTCTCTCGCGCTCGTACTGGTTTCCAGCTTCGCCGTGACCCCCTCGGCGGCGCAGAACAAGCAGGGGAAACCCGCGGCGCCGCCTGCCGCCCCTGCTCCTCAAAAGATCGACGAGGAATACACCAAGTTGATCAAAGAGTACCTGCAGGATCCGCGCATCTCCACCGACCTGGTGGACCATATGCCGGCCTCCGACAAAGTCCCATCGCCGCTCAAGTTCCTGGGCCGCATTCCCGGCAAACCGGGCGAGCTCACCTACGCCAAGGATATCGAGCGCTACTACCAGGAGCTGGCCCGCGTCTCGCCGCGCGCCAAGTTCTGGAAGCTGGGGCAAAGCGAAGAGGGCCGCGACCAGGTGGTTCTGGCCATCGCCGACGAAGCCACTCTCAAGGATCTCGACAAATACAAAACGATGCTGGCGGAGTTAGGCGATCCGCGCAAGATCACCGACGAAAAGGCGCAGGAGATCATTCACAAGACCGGCAAGCCCATCTATTGGATCAATAGCGGCATCCACTCGCCCGAAACCGGCGGTCCGGAAATGCTCATCGAACTGGCCTACCGGCTGATCGTGGAAGAGACGCCATACATCCAGCAGATCCGCAACAACGTCATCACCTTCATCACTCCGGTGCTCGAAGTGGATGGCCGCGAACGGGTAGTGGACGCGTATTACTACAGCAAGAAAAACCCCGGCGTCTCGCGCAATGCGCTGATGATGTATTGGGGCAAGTACGTGCAGCACGACAATAACCGCGACGGCATGGGACAGGCCCTGAAGCTCACGCAGAACTTTACCAAAGGCGTGCTGGAATGGCATCCCACGTTTCTGCACGACCTGCACGAAGCGCAGTCGTACCTCTATGTTTCCACCGGCACCGGACCGTACAATGTGTCGCTCGACCCCATCGCCTCCGACGAATGGTGGTTGCTGGGCGAGACCGAAGTCATGGAGATGGCCAAGCGCGGCGTACCCGGCGTCTTCACCTACGGCTACTACGACGGTTGGGTTCCGAACTACCTGTTCTGGATCGCGCTCACGCACAACTCCTTCGGACGCTTCTACGAAGTGCAGAGCTACGGCCCGGACGTCCAGGCGAACCTGCAGTTGGGCGCCAATGCCACCAGCCGCGAATGGTACCGCACCAATCCTCCGCTGCCTTCTATCAAGTGGGGACCGCGCAACAATACCAATATTCAGGAATCGGCCATGCTGATCGCCTTGAACCGCGTCGCCCACGACAAGGAACTCTACCTGGAGAACTACTACGACAAGAACAAGCGCGCCATCGAATTCGGCAAGACCGGAAAAAATGCCAACGACAAGCCGACGCCCAATGCCTGGGTAGTCCCGGCGAATCAGTATCGCAAGGCTGACGCCGCCGACCTCATCAATGAGCTCCGTAACCAGGGCGCGGAAGTGCACACCGCCACCGCGGCGTTCAAAGCCGGCAACGTGGATGTGGCCGTGGGCGATTACGTGATCCGCGCCGACCAGCCGTATCGCACGCTGATTGACATGTATACCAGCGTCCAGAATTATCCGACCGCCAACCCGCGCCCGTACGACGACACCGGCTGGACCATGCAGTACATGCGCGACGTGAAGCTGACTGCGGTCTACGACAAGCAGATTCTGGACCAGCCCATGACCCTGCTGGCAACGGATGCCAAGGCCGCCGGTGGCGTGGACGGCAGCGGCAGCGTCCTGATTGTCGAGCACACCAGCGATAACAATCTGATGATGTTCCGCATGCGCAACAAGGATGTCAAGATGCAGGCGGCGGAAGACGATTTCGAAGCCGGCGGCCACAAATTCCGCGCCGGCGCGTTTCTGATTCCCAATGCCGACCATGCCAAGCTCGATCCCATGATTAAGGAACTGGGACTCTCCGCCTGGGCCGTGGCTTCGGCGCCCGCCGTCAAAACGCATGAGATGACCATGCCGCGTATCGGGTACGTCCATTCCTGGGCGCGCACGCAGGATGAAGGCTGGGTCCGCGCGGCGTTCGACTATTACGCCGTGCCGTATACCTATTTCGCCGATACCAAACTGCGCGAGGGCAACCTGCGGGCCAAGTACGACGTGATTGTCTTCCCGCACACCGGCGGCAACGCGCAATCGGAGATTACGGGCGTGGCCGGCGCCAATCCGATTCCCTACAAGAAGAGCGAATTGACGCCCAACCTGGGCGCGGTCGATTCGAGCGACGACATCCGCGGCGGCATGGGTTTCGAGGGCTTGGAGGAACTCGGCAAGTTCGTCGAGCAAGGTGGAACGCTGATCACCGAAGGGTCGACTTCGTCGATGATGGCCGAATACGACCTCGCCGGCGGCGTCACCGTGGAGCATCCCGACACCCTATTTGCACGCGGCTCGATTCTGCGCGGCGTATTTGCCGACCGCAAAAGCCCGCTGGCCTACGGCTACGAGGATAAGGACCTGCCGGTGTACTTCAACCAGGATCCCGTGTTCAACGTGGCCGGTGGCGGTGGCGGCGGCTTCGGTGGGGGACGCGGCGGCGGCGGACGCGGCATCAACGGCGGCGAAGGCCAGAACGTTACGCCCAATGTCACGCCGATTCATATTTCTCCTCTCGATGCGGCGTCGGCCCCGCCTGAAACGGCAGCGCCGGCCGGCGGCGGACGCGGTCGCGGCCGCGGTGGCCGCGGAGGCGGCGGCGCGGCGGCAGGTGCGGCGCCAGGGGGCGCCGATGTGGCCGCGGCAGGCGGCTTCGGCGGCGGCGGTGGCGGACGGGGCGGCCGTGGAGGCCGCGGCGGCGCCGCCGGACCCTCGGCTCGTGTGGTGCTGCGCTTCCCGTCGAATCCCGACGACATGCTGCTTTCCGGAACTCTGGGCGGCGGCGAAGCCATTGCGAATCGCGCACTGGCCGTGGATGTTCCGTTAGGCAAGGGCCACATCGTGCTCTTCGCACTGCGTCCCTTCTGGCGCTGGCAGACGCAAGGCACGTACTTCCTGGCCTTCAACGCCATTCTGAACTGGGACCATCTGGACGCCGGCAAAGCGGCGCCGGCCGCCGATGCCGGAACCGGGACGCCGGGACAATAGAGACTACTGATACCGCAGCGCCTTGTCGGGCTCGGTTTGCGCGGCACGGCGCGCGGGAATCAGGGTTGCCACCAGCGCCACCACAGTCAGCAGCAGGGCGACGCCTCCAAAGGTAATCGGGTCGAAGGCCTTGACGCCGAAGAGCAGGCTGCCCAGGAAGCGCGTCATGGCCCAGGCCAACGCCAGGCCCACCACCACGCCGATCCCCGCCAGCTTCATTCCCTGCGCCAACACCATGCGCAGCATTTGGGCGCCGCCGGCTCCCAGCGCCATGCGGATTCCGATCTCGTGTTGCCGTTGTTGCACGCCGTACGACATCAGACCGTAGATTCCAATCGCCGCCAGCAGCAGCGCCACTCCGGCGAAAATTCCCAGCAGCAGCATGTTGAAACTCTGGCGCGCCACGGATTTCGACACCACCTGTTCCATGGTTCGTTCACGGGCAGGCGTCATGGCCGGGTCCACCGAACGGAACTCCTTTTCCACCGGCAGCCGCATGTCGAGCGGGTTCCGGGCGGTACGCACCGCCCAACAGAGCGGGAGCACGTGGCTCGCCAGTTCCGTCAGTCCCTGCGGCACCTGGCTATGGGGGATGTACATGACACCCACCTCGCCATCGTTCAACCCGGTCTCGCGTACGCTGCCGACAATGCCCACAATCTGGCGCGGCGGGTCGTCAAATTGCGGTCCGAGGCCCCTGCCGATCAGGAGGGTCTGGCCGATCGGATCCTCTTTCGGCCAGTAATGGCGGGCCATGGCTTCATTGATCACCAATATTTTGGGAGCGGCCGCGGTGTCGGTCTCGCGAAACGTACGGCCGCGCAGCAAGGGGATACGAAACACTTGAAAGTAATGCTCGGAAACGAAGCGCCATTGCTCGTCGCCGTTGTATTCGCCGCCCTTCCCCGGAGGTTTGCCCACAATATTGAAGGGCAGGTCGACGCCCGAAGATACCGGAAGCACAATGGATGAGGCGGCCGCTTCCACGCCCGGAATCCCCTCGATGCGCCGGCTGACGTTGACGATGAAATCGTCGACCTTCGCCGTAGTGGCGTAGTTGCCGCCGCCCATGGAGGTCTCCAGGGTGAGAATGTTGCGCGGATCGAAGCCCGGCTTCACCGAATTGAGACCTACAAACGTTCGGATGAGCAAGGCCGCGCTCACCAGCAACACCAGCGCCAGGGCGACTTCGGAAACTACCAGTACGCTGCGCGCGCGGTTCTGGCGCAGACCGGTGCCGGACCGGCCGCTCGATTCCTTGAGGCTCGACGCCAGGTCGGGATTGGACGCGTGCAGCGCTGGAAAGAGCCCGAACAGGACGCCGGTGAGCAGCGCGACGCTCAGCGTAAAGACGGCGATGCGCCAGTCGATGGGCGGCGCGACGGCTTCCAGGCCGTCGGACGACATCAATCGCGGGATGTTGCCGGGAACCAGCTTCAGCAACATGCCGACTCCCCAGGCGCCCAGACCGAATCCCAAAACGCCGCCGATGGACGCCAGCAGCACGCTTTCGGTAAGCAGCTGCCGCAACACTCGCCACCGGCTGGCCCCGATGGCTGCGCGCACCGCCATTTCCCGCTGGCGCGAGGCGGCGCGGGCCAGCAACAGGTTGGCCACATTGGCGCAGGCGATCAGCAGCACGAATCCCACCGCGCCCACCAGCACCATGAGGGACAGTTTGACATCGCGGACAGTGGCTTCCCGCATGGGCGCCACGCCTACGCTTTCCGTCTTCTCCATCCACTTGGGATTCTCACGCCGGAACTGTTCACCGGCGAGTTTCATATCGGTACTTGCCGCCGCCAGGCTGATGCCCGGTTTGAGGCGCGCCGCCGCGTACAGGTAATGTCCCTGATTGGTGCTGTGCGGATCGGCCTGCAACGCTGCCCAGACGTCGGCGTCAGGATCCGGCTGGAAGCCCCTGGGCAGCACTCCGATTACCACGTAGGTTTCGCCGTCAAGGGCCACCGGACGGCCGAGAACACTCGCGTCGCCGCCGAACTGGGTGTGCCAAACGCCGTAGCTGATGACCAATGTCTTAGGGCCGCCGGGCAGATCCTCGGCCTCGGTGAAGGTACGGCCCAGCGCCGGTGTCACTCCGAAGACCTGAAAGTACCCGCTGGAAGCGTGCATGCCGTGGACCTGCCGCGGGCGGTCGCCCGTGCCCAGATTCATTGCCGGCGCGCTCTGCCCGTACAGAGTCATCGCCGAAAAAACGTGGTTGCCGGCCCGCCACGTCATGAACTTGGTGATGGAGTTGGAGTCCCCATGGCCATTCGGATACTGGCGCTCGAGCTTGACGATGCGGTCGGGCTCGGTGTAGGGCAGCGGCTTGAGGAGGACTGCGTCCACGACGGTGAAAATGGCGGTATTGGCGCCGATCCCCAGCGCCAGGGTGATGACTGCGATGGCGGTGAACCAGCGATTGCTCCGCAACACACGGAACGCGTAGCGGATGTCAGACGCAAAAGTTCCCATGGCAGGTTAGTACGTTGGCACAGCGGCCGAAGTTCGCAAAAAAAACTACCACAACAACTTTAACCCGAACTGGATCTGGCGCGAGGTGGTGGATGTGGTGGTGATGACTCCGGCGGTGGGCGATGGGACCGTCGAGGCCGACGTGAAGACTACCGCGTTGGGCGTTCCGAAGTTGGCGCGGTTGGCGATGTTGAAGAATTCCGCGCGAAACTGCAGACGGGCCCGGTCCGAGAGAGGGGTGGTCTTCAGCAGCGAAGCGTCCAATTCCGCCAGGCCGGGGCCGACCAACGTATCGCGGCCCACGTTTCCATAGGTGCCGGTCGCCGGAGCAAGAAAGGCGGCGGGATTAAAATACTGGTTCGGTCCACCGAGTATGATGGGGCCGGAGAATGCCGGGTTATACGAAGGACGTATCGGGTTGCGGGTGTCGCCGTTGCCGGTGGGGTTGTATCCCAACTGCGCGGTGAACGGAAAGCCGGATTGCAAGGTTTCGATGGCGCTGACCGACCAACCGCTGGCCAGTTTCCCTTTGCCGAGGGGAAGCTCATAGGTTCCGTTGATCGACGCCAGGTTGCGGACATCCGTGGTCGAGGGACCCCAGTCCAATTTCGGATTCGCCGGGTACATCACGAAACCGGGAGCGTTGGCGCCGACGCTGCTGTTCCACGCGGTCCCATCGTCCAGGCTCTTGGAGAAGGTGTAGACGCCGCGAAGCTGAAACCGGTGGCTGAAGCGGTGGTTCACGTCCAACTGCAGGGACTGGTAGGAGCTGAGACCTTCGGAGAACCAGGTGGTGGTATTCGCCAGGTTCGGATTGGCCAGCGGCGGCTCGTTGGCGTCCACCGACAGCATTTCGTGATATCCGTGCGAGCCGGTATAGCCGACGCTGAATGAAGTGTCGGGCGCGATCTGCTGTTCGATCTTGAACGTCCAGGTAAGAACCGTGGGAGTGTACGCATCGGGCTGAATGCCGCTGGGCGAAATCTTGCTGCCGGCCGGCAAGGGGCTTCCGGGAACAATCTGCAATCCCACGATGGAGACGTTCTTCAAGGATTCGGTGGTGTTGAACGGAGCGGTCTGGTCGAGGCGGTAATCCAGATTGTCCAGCAGGGCGCGATAGATGCCGAAGCCGGCATGAATCGCAGTTTTGCTCTTGCCGAACGGGTCCCACGCCAGGCCCACGCGCGGCTCCGGCAGAAACCTGGCGCGGTTCACGGTGAAGACCGAATTCCCGATCACGGGGTTGGTGGCGATCACGCCATCGACAAAGGTGTAGTTGGAGGCGCGGCCGTGCGATTCGTTCCATCCGTTGGTGGATTCAAAGCGGAAGCCCACGCGCAGCTGCAGGTTCCGCCGCAGCTTGATGGTGTCCTGGACGAAGCCCGCGCCTTCCACCGATCGCCAACCGAGCGGCGTGGGCGAGGGCACCACGGTGAACGTGGAGACGGTACCCTGCTCAAAGGCGGCCAGGCTGCCGAAGGATGCCTGTCCGTACTGATCTTGCGCCAGGTTGTCGTTGGCCTGAATGCGCTGCACCCAGGCGCCGGCTTCGAATTGATGGATGCCGTGAGTGAACGCCACATGATCGTCATAGGTGAACAGATTTCGAACCGCTTGCAGATTGCTGCCGGCGTTGGCGCCCGCCAGGCTGATTGACGAAGCGCCGTTCAGCGCCGTACCGCCGCCGATTACGACTGCGCCGACCGGATCGCCCGAAACCCATCCAGGGACATCGACGGGCGTTTCGCCGGTAAAGTAGTATCCGGCGCGCGAAAAGCCGACCCGGGCGGTATTGAGAACCGCAGGCGAAAAGACGTGTTGTTCCTGCAGGCTCAGCACCTGCTCCCGCAAGCCCTCGGACACGGAACTCAGCGGATTCACGGAAGGAGTCTGCGCCACGCTGTCGTCCACGGTATAGACGGCGAACAGGGTGTCCTTATCGGAGACGTTGTAGTCGAGCCGCGCGGTGGCGAAATCTTCGCGGATTTGCTGCAGCGGATGGCTGAAGGCCTCGGCAATGCCGCCGCCGAGGTCGGGACCATTCGGCACGGGCCACAGGGCCAGCAGCGGCGCCACTCCGGGCGCGGTTGCGGCACGCGCGGAATTGTCGGGCACCAGGGTCACGTCGCTCAGTCCCAGGTTCTGCCGGTAGCCTTCATAGTTGGCGAACAGGAAGAGCTTGTCCTTGCGAATGGGACCGCCGAGCGAAACGCCGAAATCGTTGCGGCGAAATTCCGGGATGTTGCCCTGGTCGAAAAAGTTGCGGGCGTCCAGGTCGCTGTTGCGCAGGAATTCGTAAGCCGACCCGTGCAGTTGATTCGAACCGGAGGCCGTGACAATGCTCACCTGGCCTCCGGGACGTTTGCCATATTCGGCGCCATAGGTGTCGGTCACCACGTTGAATTCGCGAACCGCGTCCACACCCAAGAGTTGGCCGCTGGTTCCTCCGGGCGTGTTGTTGATCAGGGACGCGCCGGTAAACTCGACGCCATTCAGCAGGAACAGATTCTCCTGCGGGCGGCGTCCGGAAACCGCGAACATATTGCCCACCGAGGAATCGGAGGCGCCGACGCCGCCGGAACGCTCCACGGTGTAATTCACCACCGCGGCATTCAGCGTCATCAGTTCGTCAAAGCTGCGGCCATTCAGCGGAAGATCCTTCACCTGGCGCTCGCTCACCAGTCCGGAGGTTTGCTGGGTGGAGAGGTTCACCGGCGAAGCCGCTTCTTCGACCACCATCACCTGCTTCAGTTCGCCGACGGGAAGCACCAGGTCGACCGTGCCGCTCTGGCCCACCACGAGGTCGACGCCTTCGCGAATCTGGGTGCCGAAGCCGGCCTTTTGCGCGGTGATCCGGTATCGTCCAACCGCAATGGAAGGCGCCCAGTAGCGGCCGGCTTCGTCGGTGACCAGTTTCCGTTGAGACCCGGTTTCCACGCTCCGGATGGTGACGAGTACCGCGGGCAGGCCTGCGCCGCTATCGTCGCGGACGGTTCCGGAAATCGATGCACCGACCACCTGTGCGTGCAATGGGGTGGCGGCGAACAGCAGGGAGAGCATAGCAGATGTGAGTTTCGACATAATCTACGCAATCTCCATAGAGTATAGGGCGATTTTATATTTGTCAACGCCTTAGGGGAACGGGCATCACTTGCGATTGTAATAGGGCCTGCGGCGCTTGAGGGACAATCTTGCGGGCGCGCTGGCCGGGCAGCCGGCATTACTCAAATCGAGTTCATTCGCTGATCGCCCGCTTCGAGGCCCGTAGCCTATCTGTGCCTCGTCTTCCGTTCCTCCAGAGATCAGTCCCCATAAACGCGATCGTGACTTGTCACCTCGGTCGGAGTTGCCGACTGGCAGCCGATGACACGGAGAACACCCAAGGATGTCTCGCCGCAGACTTAGACTGCGGGCGGTCACAAGGCGACTTGTCGGGGAGTAATCGCCCTTCAGACTGCGGTGATATGCTCGAAGAATGGTTTCCCGGATCACAATCGAGCCCGGCAAACGTTCCGGTCAGCCCTGCGTCCGCGGGCTGCGCATCACCGTATGGGATGTGTTGACTTGGCTTGCGGGCGGTATGACAGAGCGGCAAATTCTGGACGACTACCCCGAACTGCAGCCGGACGATTTTCCTGCTGTGTACGAATTCGCCGCCCGAATGGGTAGGCGCGTGGCCTTGTGAAACTGCTCTTCGACGAGAACCTCTCGCGCAAACTCGTCGCCCGGCTCGCTGAGCTATACCCGGATTCACTTCACGTCGCAGACGCAGGCTTGCTGCAAAGCCCCGACTCCGAGATATGGGAGTTCGCAAGGGCCGGAGGTTTCGTTGTCGTGACCGCCGACTCGGACTTCTATGAACTCGCGACCACAATCGGGCCGCCTCCAAAGGTGGTGTGGCTGCGCCGCTGGACGCACCCGACGAGGGATGGGGAGCGGGTCCTGCGGCGGGAGGCCATCAGGATCACGGAATTTGCCGCCGACTCCGAACTCGCGGTCCTAGTTCTCGAGCGGGATTGAAGGTTCTGGAACAGTTGGTCGTGGGCCAGAAGCCGACTTGTCGGGACCTATTGCCGTGGACGGCGTGTCACTGGAGAAATCGCGCGGCGGAGGCCGGCCACTCCAGCGGAACCGGCACTTTGCTTCGCGGCAGCAGCCCCACCGCCGTTGCCAAATGCTATAAATGGCTCCAGAGCAGCCATGACAAAGATGGTCTTTGAGACAGCCACGAACATATACAACTCCACGGGCAGCGTCGGTGACGGGGGATGCGGAACTGTCTTTCGAGTGACTGATGCCGATGGCGAGGTGTTTGCGCTGAAACTCCTTCGCGACACAACCACGAACAAGAGGAAACGGTTCAAGAACGAACTGGCATTCTGTCGGCGAAATCAGCACGATCGCATTATTAGAGTCGTTGATGAGGGGGTCTACGCAGATGGAGGGAAACACCTCCCCTTCTACGTCATGCCGCTGTTGGCTTCCACACTACGGAAGTACATGCAGGCCGGGATTTCCAAGGATCAGGTCTTGCGAGTGTTCAGTGACATCTTGGACGGTGTGGAGGCCGCGCACCTGCAGGGAGTAATCCATCGTGACCTAAAGCCCGAGAACCTGCTCGTGAGCGAAGACAAGCGGATCGTCGTGGCGGATTTCGGGATTGCTCATTTCCGTGAAGAAGAGTTGTTCACCGCCGTAGAAACACGCGCCACAGACAAGTTAGCCAACTATCGTTATTCTGCGCCGGAGCAGCGCATGCCTGGAGGTGCTGTTGACCAGCGAGCGGATGTCTTCGCCATGGGGTATATCCTGAATGAAATGTTCACCGGGGACGTGCCGCACGGTGCGGGGTACAAACGGATTGCGGAGGTCGCCCCGGACTACGCGTACCTTGATCCGCTAGTTGATGAAATGATTCAGCAGTCACCGACCAACCGACCAGGGGCCGTCGCGAAGATCAAGGAGGAACTGATCGGGAGGGGTAATGAGTTTGTCGCGAAGCAACGGCTTGATGCCGCCAGACGGGCGGTCGTGGCGGATTCGCTTCCGAACGACCCTTTAGGAGGTCAGGATATACAGGTGCTCGGGTTTGCGGGTTATGCCGATGGACTGGTCGGCGTCCGGCTGTCCGCTGCTCCGCCACCCGATTGGATAACGGCGATGCAAGGCGGGGCATTCTCACATTCCAGCGTTATGGGAGACTCGAACCCACAGACGCTGCGATTCCGGGAGGATCAGGCGCTTCTTAAGGTGACGCCGTCAACGGCGGAACGGACTATTGGGAATTTCAAAGATTGGCTGACACAGGTGAATTACATCTACCGAGATCGCCTCAGACGCAAAGCTGCTGAAGATCAGCGGAGGGAAGCTGAGCGGATAAAGAAGGAAGTACAGAGAGCAGAGGAAGAGGCACGGATTGCAGAAGCCTTACGGAATATCACGTTCTGAGCGTGCGGCCCCAGATTCGTTCAGGCAAGCACTTCTTCCCGACGAGCAAGATGCCGCGGCCCAGAAACGCAAGCGTATGGCGCTCACTTGCGGCCTGACCTTCGGAGCGCCGAGTTCCAGTCGCGATACCGACTTGTCGGGAGTAATCCGGAAGAGCGCCACTTCGACGGTTTGTCGATCTCTACGGATAGGTGGATCGCCAATCACTGGTCGATACTAGGCTAAATAAATGCGACCATAGAATTTGTATCAACCTACATCGCGCAATCACTACAATCCGTGCTTCTGGGTGGCGCTATGGAACAGCGAGTATTTCAGGGAGTGGCAGTCTGCATCGTCCCCATTGAAGCGGCACGCTCGCGAACAGTCGGTTTGGGTCCTGAACCTCCGATCTGATCGCATCTATGAGAGTAAAGTAGAAGGCGTTCACTTCCACAAGGGGTTTGGGGTGGCCGAGATCTCGCCGGAGTCCATGCTCGACTGGTGTAAACGTTGGCATCCCTCGAGAGTCGAAGCACTAGCCGAGCACGTCCGCCAAGATCCTCACCCGCTCTATCTTGATTTTGAGCCGACACTGCATGGATTGGAGCAGCTACAGGGATACGAGGCCATCATGAATGCGGCGCGGAACGAGCGGATACTTTCGGCGACTCACAAGGGTTTCCTCGCCTGCGCGCTGATAGATCATGCGATGCGAAGCTACGAGTTGTCAACGAGCATGATTCAAAGACAAGGACAGCCAGGGCAGCCGAGCAAGTGGGAGTACCTCTGGCTCCTGAAAACAGCGTGGGCAAATGAACTCGTCGGGGCACGCGCCACGTTGCCGTTAGCAATGGGCCAGTGGACTTTGTGGCGTACGGGCGACTTTACTTTTCCGCTCTGTGACTCGCCGGTCGTTGTTCACCGGGATGGCCTTGTCGCAGTGCTCTCCCCGCGACTTCTGCTGGAAATCGACCTGACCGTCTCACAGCCGGAGGACCAGTGGATCTTGCGCGAGGAGGTTCCTCCCCAGGAACTCGACGTATTCCGCGGTGCTTTGCTTGCGAATACATTCAAGGAGCTGGTCGCCTGGGATCGTGCAACTCTGGAGCGATGGAAAAGCGATGCGCGATGTCAGACTCGGGTTCGAGCACTGTCCAGCCAAGAGGGGAGGCACACCACTATCGAAGATGCGGCAGAACGCGTCGTTTGGGGCCTTATGGGCTTTGGCAGAGTTCCGGATGACTTCGAGAAGTGGGGACCGGCGGTCCGGGATAAGGTTTTACAGAGCGACCAGGGGCGAGCGCTTCTTTCCGAATTGCGGTCGCAATCCGCGGTTCGTCATGATCATCGACAAGATTGACCGGGAAGCCGATCCTGGGCGTCGATTTCTCGAGCAGGAACGTTGGCGGAAGACGCCCGGACCTCCCTCCAAAACTGACGTTGAAGCCGGCACACTCGGGGGATTTGCCGGGGCGAACCGATTCCAGTATCGCGAACGACTTGTCGGTCCTGATCCGAACCAGCACTTCACACCATAGACGACTATACGGCCCAATGAATGTTTCAAACTGAGCGCGCGGGTCGCAGATCGACGATCTGCACCGTACCTCGCAATCCTGGCTTGCTGATTTCGGTGTTTTGCGGATCCTTCACAAAGCTCGGCTGGTCGCCCCGACTTGCCAGGACGCACCACATTCCGCCCATCTGCAAAATGAAGTCAAGTGACGCATTGGCTGGAACGCACATGATGCGGTGCCCCTCGCTCTCTAGGATCTTCTCGATCACTGCTTGGCGCCGTTGGCATGCCGCGGGTGTTGAATTGATCACGAATGAATCACGGCAGATCAGTGCCCCGACGCAAGCTCCGTAACGGTCAATCGGGTTCCGGCCGACATCAACCCTTCCGCCTTGGTAGGTTTGGCTGTCATCCGGCATCGTCTTCTGGCACATCAGCTCCGGGGAATGCTCCGGATCAACCCAATATGCCTCGGAATAGCCCTCGCTGAGTAGGCTGGCGACAAACATCATCTCGTATTCCACCGCGTGTATCTTGAGGCATTTGAGGACATCGCCCGCTGGAATGCTCGGGACTCCGGTGGAACCGTAGTAGGGCCTTCCGAGGTTAAGCGCTTCCGGTAGAACCAGAAGAGTTCCTTGGAGTTCTGGTTTTTTCTTTCGCGTCAACTCATCCACCAGCAGCGTTAAGGGGTTGCGGCAGTCGTCTTTGAAATCGAAGAAACCCAGCCGTCTGATGAGCACGTGCCGATGGTAGCAGATTCGGCTGTTTCGATTGACCACTTGGCTGGAAAACGCGCATCCCACTGATCTGCCTGCAATTCCGGCGCTACTGGTGGATAGGGACCGAGAAACGCCCTTGTGACTTGCCACCTCAGTCGGAGTTGCCGACTGGCAGCCGATGACACGTTGTCTTGCGGGCCTTCACGGTAACCAGCGAGCCGCGCATCAGATCGCCTTCGAAACCGGCGAGAACCTTTCGATCGAGTGCAACAGTCTCGGGGGCGCCCAACCCCTGCAACCGTACACGAATCACCGAAGGTCCGATCGCGCAGGATACGGCCAGGATCGTGTGAAAATCTGCGTCCAGTGTCACGACCACTGCCTTCCTACCCAGCGAGAATGCGAGTATCTCCTCATCGGCCGACTTGCTCATCCCGATTTCCGAGACGTGTATACAGCCGTATCCGATGCTGCGCAGGAGGGCGCCCGATTTATATTTGTCAACGCGGACGCCGAACCTGCCTAGCCCTGGACCCGCCGCTCCCGTCCTTGCCAGAAGACCTCGCGGAGTTCCCGTTTGAGAATCTTGCCGGTGCCGGTCTTGGGCAGCGGTCCCTCCAGGAACTGGAATCGCCGCGGCATCTTGAACCGTGCGAGGCGGCCCTCCAGGTGCTCTCGCAGTTCCTCGGCCTCCAGGCGGTGGCCCGGTTTGAGCACCACGAACGCCGCCGGCACTTCTCCCCACTTCTCGTCGGGCGCCGCCACCACGGCGCACTCCAACACCGCCGGATGGGCGCCGATGGCTCGCTCCACTTCAATGGACGACACGTTCTCCCCGCCGCTGACGATGATGTCCTTCTTGCGGTCGACAATCTGGATGTAGTTCTCTTCGTCCCAGACGGCTACATCGCCGGTGCGCAGCCAGCCGTCCGGCAGAACGGCTTGGGTGGTTCGCGGGTCCTTGTAATAGCCGTCCATCACCAGGTCGCCGCGGATCGCGATTTCGCCCACGGCCTGGAGATCGCGCGGCACATCGTTGCCGGCAAGGTCCACCACGCGGATCTCGCATCCCGGCAGGGGCCAACCGGTGCGCGCCATGTGGGTGAGGCGGTCGTCTTCGTCCACGTAGTCCACCGTGCTTTTGTCGCGGGAACAGGCGGCCACCGGGCTGGTCTCGGTGAGGCCGTAGCCGGCCTCAACGGTGCAATGGAAGGCCCGCTCCAGCCGGTCGACCAGTTCCGGGGTGGAGGCAGCGCCACCGAGGTTGATCTCGCGCATGCTGGAGACGTCGAACCGGCCCAGCTCGGGGCAGTTGAGCAGCGCATTCGCCATGGTGGGGACCAGCGCCATGAACGTGGCGCCTTCCTCCTGGATGAGGCGCAGGACGTGCGCCGGATCGAAGCGCCGCACCATCACCTGTTTCAATCCGCTGGCGGTGGCGCAGTGCGGATGGCCCCAACCGTTGGCGTGAAACAGCGGAATGGTATGCAGGTCCACATCGCGCCCGCTTTGAAAGAACACCGAACCCACCGCCATGGCGTGCAGATACAGGGTGCGATGGCTGAGCATCACACCCTTGGGGAGCCCCGTGGATCCGCTGGTATAGAACAGTTCGCAGATGGCGGTTTCATCGAAGGAGAAGATATCGGGGCGGGCGATGCGGTCCGCCGCCAACAGCGCTTCGTAGGGTTCTCCGATCTCGATGAAGCGCTCGATGGCGGGGCAGGCGCGCCGCAACTGGTCCACCGTGCCGGCGAACTCGGTTTCGAAGACGAGCATACGCGGCTCGGCATGGTTGAGGATGCCGGTGAGTTCGAGCGGCGTGAGCCGGACGTTGAGCGGCATGACGATGGCGCGCGCCAGCGGAACCCCGAAGTATCCCTCCAAGAGCTGATGGTTGTTGAAGCTGAGGTAGGCAACGCGGTCGCCGGGAGCGATTCCGGCGGCCAGCAATCCCGCGGCCAGACGTTCGCACCGTTCGCCAAGCTCGGCATAGGTATAGCGGCTGGAGCCGGAGACGACGCCGGTCTTGCGGGGCCACAGATCGACCGCCCGGTACAGGTAACGAATCGGGCTTAGGGGAACGTGCATGACTTGCGATTGTAACAGGGCCCGCGGCGCTTCACGGACAATCTGGCGGGCGCGCCGGCCGGGAAGAGCCGGGCGGACGCAAACGCCAGGGAACTCGCGGACCGGTGCGAGGCGCGGGTGCTTCCCCGTTGACCTACGAGAAGAATGTCACGGATTTTCAGAACGCGTTGGGGCCGCAGCGCCAGACGCTGGGGGATCCGCTCGCCGGCCGATAGGGTCATGGAAGCGCTGCTCGTGATAGTCGGGACCGGGCGTCATGGCGCCGTTATCCCACGTTATCCCAAAAGAGGCTTCCCTACTGTTTCCAGCCGATCAAAACCAATTGCCGGTGGCGGAGCTCCTGGAGCGAAACCGACGAAAAAGGGGCGTCAGCGCTAGGATTCATGATCGTCAGCGTGCTCTTTCCGTCAGCGGGAAGGCCGATCCCATACACGACCACTGTGTGGGATACTTCCGGAGTCAACTTGTACATCACCAGCAGATGACCTTTGGTAGTCAGTCTGTCAAGGAGTAGGCCGTAAGTAATCCTACTTCCGGCGACCGCAATCCAGTTAATCCTCAGTGGCACTGCGACGCGGTCAAAGTCCGTGATTTTCCTCAAATCGAGCTCCCCGTCAGGCTGGAGGCCATACTTCTTCACTAGCTCGCCCTGACTCATGTTGATCCCCCGCGCTACGGCGAGCCACGATTCCAGTCCGGCGGCCCAACAAAGCATCGTGTCTTTCTGAACGACTCGTTTCGGCTGTGGTTGGAAAGCTCCGTTTGCAAATTTCAGGTACAGCTCATCGCGGATCTGCAGCCATTGCTTGACACCTGGCTTGTCCGTCTGCGCATGCTGCAGGGGCCGTCCCATGGCGATGTTCGGGTGCCTACGCCGAAACTCCTCGTCTATCTGCTGGTCGAGTTCTTCCCGAACGAAGGGCTCAAGCCCCTGGTAGCGGCGGGCCACATCCTTTGAGATATGCGTATTAGCCATTAGTTGTCCGGCGCCGATCAACGCCTTCCGATCGTCACCCTGCCTCCGAAATCCTCATCACAAGAATACGCGGACCGACAGGGCCGCTCCAGTTTGCAGGCAAATCCGTTTCTTCGATCGTTCGGATTGAAACGCTCTTCGGAATTCCAGCCCCAATGACAATTATGTCCGCCGGAAGTTTGGCGCTGTGTGCGAGCACCTCCAAGGCGCAGAGCGAAGCAGTGGCCCGGCAGTACACCAGATGCGTTCCCTTGTGGTTCCAACGACCACCGGCGAGCCGAGCGCCCTCGCCATCGTTTGCGGGGTATTTTGCCTTGCAAATCCGGTAGACCGTCAATTACCAGACACCGTGTTCGATTTGCGTAAGAACGTCGTTTACGCGGGTCACGCCTTGGGGAGTGCCGATGACGGAGACCGGTGTTGCATAGTCCAGCGCGGCGACAGGTGTTCCGAGCCATCGAAGAGCTGCATCCTGGTCACCCAAAACTTCCGTGGCCCTGGCGACCGCCTTCGTCAATTCCTCGGGGTCTGCCTTCTTTCGAGGGACAAGGTATGCCATAACGAGCGAACCCCGGGCAACCCGAACATCCAGATTCCCGAAGGCGCTGGACCGGCGCGACCGCACTCCCGTTCTTGTCCTCGGCATCAATTCGATTCTACCTCCGCCACCTCGACGCCGCACGACTACTGCCTTCCTACCCAGCGAGAATGCGAGTATCTCCTCATCGGCGGACTTGCTCATCCCGATTTCCGAGACGTGTATACAGCGGTATCCGAAGCTGCGCAGGAGGGGCCCGCGTCGCACGGAACTCCCCGATCCTCAGCTTCCCCCAACGCCGTTTCGGGTTACCTCCCGAGTGGCCGACCCACCGGAAACAATCGCGCCGACCGTTACTTTCCGGCCGGCACCCGCCGCCGCAGTTCGTCGAAAAAGTTGAAGAGGAACACTACCTCGTGTTCCTGCTTGGGCGGTTCCGCGGACTCCACAGGCGTGAGCACCAACATGCGCTTGCCGTCCGGCGCCAGATCAAAATCCCGCGCCTTACCGGGATTCGGGATCCATACCCGCGGTTTGTCCGCGACAAACGTGTCGACCTTTACGGTATAACTGACCACCATGAACTGGGTGTCTGAACCGTAAACCAGTTGGCGCCTTGTACGCCTGTCGGCATAAAACAGTACGGCAAGTTCTGGGATATGGTAGAAGCGAGTGTAAAGACAATGGGTTGCCGGCGACTACTTCGCTTTAGGCCGTCCATGACCGGTTGTATCCATGCCGGTGTAAACAAGAATTAGTCCGCAGAGGGGTACCCGATGAAGCGCACGTGGACGATCATAGGGGTAGGCGACGTGCCGGGCAGCTTGAAATGGTACCAGGCGCTGTTCGGTCAGCCGGCTACCCTTCCTGCCCATGATTACTTTGGGCAAATCCTCGATTCAGATGGAACCGTCTTGCTCTGCCTCCACCAGTGGGGCGCCCACGAGCATCCCTCATTGAGGAGCCCCGATCACGGGACACCCGGCAACGGGCTCCTGTTGTTCTTTCGTGTCGATGATTTCGACCTGGCGCTTCAAAGGGCACACTCTCTCGTCACTCGGCTCGAAGAGGAGCCACACGTGAATCCGAACACTCAAACCAAGGAGTTCTCGCTCCGGGATCCGGACGGATATTACGTTACGATCAGTGCGCTCTCCGCGGCCTGACAAGGCGTTCCCTTGCCGGCCCGGAAACCCGGATCAGTTGCCATCCTATGAGTCCACGCCGCATAATTGACCTCGGCATGACTGCAATCGGCGATTTGCGGGTGGGACTCTTCTCAATCGGGCTCGAAGCCTACTGGAGCCAGTTCGAAGGCTTGCGGCAGCAACTCACGGATCATGCCGGGAGGGTTGCGCGATTGCTAGGGCGGCCGGGGGTGGAGGTGGTCAACCTCGGAATGATCGACAGCCCGGAGAAGGCGGTAGCGGCCGGGCACGCGTTTCGACGGGCCGACGTCGACCTGCTGTTTCTGCACGTCACCACGTATTCGCTGTCATCGACCGTTCTGCCCGTGGTGCGGCGGGTGAAAGTTCCGGTGATCCTTCTCAACCTCTCCCCCGGAGCCGCCATCGACTACGCCTGGTTCAACGCCATCGGCGATCGGCGAAAGATGACCGGCGAGTGGCTGGCATGGTGCCAGGCCTGCCCCGTGCCCGAGATCGCCAACGTGTTCCGCCGCTCGAACATTCCGTTCTTCCAGATCACGGGAATGCTGGACGACGATCCGGCGGCGCGGAGGGAGATTCGGGAATGGCTGGACGCCGCGCAAGCCGCCCACACGATGGAACACAATCGCCTGGGCGTGATGGGGCATTACTACGGCGGCATGCTGGACGTATATTCGGATCTCACCTTACAGTGCGCCACCTTCGGCGGGCATATCGAAATGGTGGAAGTGGATGAACTCGCCCGATTGCGAGCCGATGTAACGCCGGAGGAAATCGAGCAGCGGGTGGCGCACTTCCTGGACGCATTCGATGTACAGCCGGAGTGTTCGCGTGAAGAACTGGAACGCGCCGCCAGAACCTCGGTGGCGCTCGATCGGCTTGTGGAGCGGCACGATCTCGGCTCGCTGGCATATTACTACTCAGGCTCGGGAAACGCGGCAAACGAAGACGCAATCAGCTCGATCGTTCTGGGCACGAGCCTTCTGACGGCCCGCGGGATTCCCGTGGCGGGAGAGTGCGAAGTCAAGAATGCGCAGGCGATGAAGATTATGGACGCCTTCGGGGCGGGCGGCTCGTTCACGGAGTATTACGCGGTGGACTACCAGGACGACATTGTCCTGATGGGGCACGATGGTCCGGGGCACATGGCGATCGCGGAAGGAAAAACAAAGGTTCGGCCGCTCGAGGTGTACCACGGTAAGGTGGGTCGAGGTCTTTCGGTGGAGATGAGCGTGAAGCACGGCCCCGTAACGTTGCTGGCGGTGGTAGAGATGGCGGGGCGTCTCAAGCTCCAGGTGGCCGAAGCGGAGTCGGTTCCCGGCCCCATCCTGGAAATTGGCAACACGAATAGCCGCTACCGGTTCGGGATCGGCGCGCGGCAGTTCCTGAACAGGTGGAATGGCCAGGGCCCGGCGCACCATTGCGCGGTCGGAACGGGGCACATCGCGGCGAAGATCGAGAAGCTCGGCGCGCTGCTGGGCATGGAGACAGTGCGAATCTGCTAGGGGATCGATTGTTATTGGGGCTGGCCGAATCCGGCCGCCGCACCGCGTGTTATGGTAATTTCGGAGCCGCCGCGAACGTTTTCTTTCCTGGAGAATCGGCCAATGTCGACTGAAACCAATCCGCGCAGGGATTTCCTGCGTCTCACCGGCGTGGGAGTTGCCATCTCGGCCGCAGCCCTTCGGGCGGACCAAGGCATGGTGCGCCCCGCCGCAACTTCCTCCGCCGCTTACTTTGACGTCAGAGGGTTCGGCGCCACCGGCGACGGGAAGACTCTCGATACGGCGGCTATCAATAAGACCGTTGAGGCCGCCGAGGCGGCGGGAGGCGGGACAGTGATCTTCCCCGCTGGAAATTATCTGTCGTATTCCATCCATCTGAAGAGCAACGTGGCGCTGCACCTGGAATCGGGCGCGACCCTGGTGGCGGCGGATCCGCCCGCCGAAGGCGCCGGCGGGTTCGATCTCGCCGAGCCCAATGTGGAATGGGACATGTATCAGGATTTCGGCCACAGCCATTTCCGCAACAGCCTGATCTGGGGCGATGGGATCGAAAATGTGAGCATTACGGGAACGGGCCGCATCTGGGGTAAGGGTCTGAGCCGCGGAACCGGCCAGGGCCCTAACGCCCACACTCCGGGAGTGGGCAACAAGTCGATCAGCCTGAAGAATTGCCACAACGTGCTGTTGCGCGATTTTTCGATTCTCCACGGCGGCCATTTCGGCATTCTGGCGACCGGGGTGGATAATCTCACGATCGATAACCTGAAGATCGACACCAACCGCGACGGCATGGACGTGGACGCCTGCCGCAACGTCCGCATTTCGAATTGTTACGTGAACTCTCCCTGGGACGATGGCATCTGCCTGAAGGCCGATTACGCGCTGGGCCGCGCCAAACAGACCGAATATGTCACCATCACCAACTGCTACGTCAGTGGGTGCTGGGAAGAAGGGAGCATGCTCGACGGCTCCTACAAAAGATTCGGACCCGAGGTCCGTGTGCCGCATACGGGCCGGATCAAATTCGGCACCGAATCGAACGGCGGGTTCCGCAATATCACGATTTCCAATTGCGTCTTCGAAGGCTGCCAGGGGCTGGCGCTGGAGACCGTCGACGGCGCCATCCTCGAAGACGTGACTGTGACCAACATTTCGATGCGCGATATTATCAGCGCTCCGATCTTCCTGCGACTGGGCAACCGCATGCGCGGCCCCGATAATACGCCGGTGGGGAGCCTGAAGCGGGTAATCATCAGCAACCTGGTCTGTTCGAATTCGGTCTCGCGGCTAGGCTCGATTATCAGCGGGATACCGGGCCATTCGATCGAGGACGTGAAGATCAGCAACATCCAGATTGTGCATCAGGGCGGAGGAACCAAGGAGGATGGCGGCTATCAGCCGCCGGAATACGAGGATATGTACCCCGAACCCACCATGTTTACCGGCGGCCCGCGACCCAACGGACGAACTCCGGATGGACGCTGGCTTCCGGAGGGACAAGGCCGCGGTGGGGCGGGACGAGGCGCAGCCGTACCCGGCCAAGGACGCGGCGGTGCGCCGGCCCCCATGCACAACATGCCGTCACAGGGATTTTACGTGCGGCATGTAAGAGGGATTCAGTTCGATAACATTGAGATCCGGGCCGACACAGAGGACCTGCGGCCGGCGTTCGTGCTGGACGACGTTCAGGATGCCGACTTCTTCCGGATTAAAGTGCCGAAGGCCGCCGGAGTCCCCGAGTTCGCGCTGCACAACGTATCCGATTTTGCAGTCCATATGTGCACAGGCGTTCCGGATACGCAACTGAAAACCGTCGAGAATACGAGTCTGTAAATGCCATCCAACCCAAAGAGCCCTGTCATGGACCAACCGCTGCCGCCCGAACTTCTGCGCAAGATGAACGCCTACTGGCGGGCCGCTAACTACTTGTCCGTGGGTCAGATTTATCTATACGACAATCCGCTGTTGAAGAAGCCGTTGAGCCTTGCGCACATCAAGCCGCGCCTGCTTGGCCATTGGGGCACGACGCCGGGTTTGAATTTCATCTATGTGCACTTCAACCGCATCATCAATAAGTACGACTTGAACGCGATCTACGTCACCGGTCCCGGCCACGGCGGTCCGGGATTAGTAGCCAATACCTATCTGGAGGGAACGTACAGCGAGGTATACCCGAATATCTCCGAAGACGAAGCCGGCATGAAGGCGCTGTTCACCCAGTTTTCCTTCCCCGGCGGCATCCCCAGTCACGTGGCTCCGGAAACGCCGGGGTCCATCAACGAGGGCGGCGAACTCGGCTATTCCCTGGCGCATGCGTATGGCGCCGCGTTCGATAATCCGGATCTGCTGGTGGCCTGCGTGGTGGGCGACGGAGAAGCGGAGAGCGGACCGCTGGCGGCGAGTTGGCACTCCAACAAATTCCTGAATCCGGTTCACGACGGCGCGGTCCTTCCGATCCTCCATCTCAATGGCTATAAGATCGCCAACCCCACGGTGTTGGCGCGCATCCCGCAGGCGGAATTGGAACAGCTCTTTCGCGGCTACGGATACCATCCCTATTTCGTGGAAGGAGACGATCCCGAGACGGTTCACCAGGCGATGGCCGGAACACTCGACACCATCGTGGCCGAAATCCGAGGGATTCAAAGCGAGGCGCGCACTAACGGCTTCCAGACGCGGCCGGTCTGGCCGATGATCGTTTTCCGCACTCCCAAGGGATGGACGGGACCGAAGGTGGTGGACGGCCTGCCGGTGGAAGGCACGTTTCGCTCGCACCAGGTGCCGCTTTCGGAACTGGCGACGAAGCCCGCGCACGTGAAGATGCTGGAAAAGTGGATGAAGAGCTATAAGCCGGAAGAGCTGTTCGACAAGAGCGGCAAACTGATCGGCGAACTGGCGGAACTGGCTCCCAAAGGGGAGCGGCGGATGGGGGCGAATCCACACGCAAATGGAGGGCTGCTCCTGCGCGATTTGAAGATGCCGGGCTTTCGGGAGTATGCCATTGCGGTCCCCCAGCCGGGTACGGTGACGGCGGAATCCACGCGAGTGATGGGAGCGTTTCTGCGCGACGTGCTGAAGCTGAATTGGGAGCTTCGCAATTTTCGGGTTTTCGGCCCGGATGAAACCGCCTCGAACCGTTTGACGGCGTTATTCGATATCACGGATCGCGACTCCACCGCGGAGATCCTGAAAACGGACGACCACGTATCGCCCGACGGCCGCGTCATGGAGGTGCTGAGCGAGCATCTGTGCGAAGGCTGGCTGGAAGGGTATCTGCTGACTGGCCGGCATGGCCTGTTCTCCTGTTACGAAGCCTTCATCCACATTGTGGATTCCATGTTCAACCAGCACGCCAAGTGGCTGAAGGTCACCCGCGACATCCCCTGGCGGCGCCCGATCGCTTCGCTGAACTATCTGCTCACCTCGCATGTCTGGCGGCAGGACAATAACGGTTTCAGCCATCAGGACCCGGGATTCATCGACCACGTGGTGAACAAGAAAGCCAGCATCATTCGCGTCTATCTGCCGCCCGACGCCAACACGTTACTCTCGGTGACCGACCATTGTCTGCGCAGCCGCAACTACGTCAACGTGATTGTTGCCGGCAAGCAGCCGGAGTTGCAATGGCTGGATATGGATTCCGCCATTAAGCACTGCACCGCCGGACTCGGCATCTGGGAGTGGGCGAGCAACGATGAAAACGGCGGCGATCCGGATGTGGTGATGGGCTGCTGCGGCGACGTGCCCACGCTCGAGACCCTCGCCGCCGTCCAGACGCTGCGGCAGCACTTTCCCAATCTGAAAATTCGCGTGATCAACGTGGTGGATCTGATGACCCTTCAGCCCCAGAGTGAACATCCCCACGGGCTCAGCGACAAGGATTTCAATACTCTCTTCACGGCGGACAAGCCCATTATCTTCGCCTTCCATGGCTATCCCTGGCTAATTCACCGCCTGACGTATCGCCGCACCAATCACCAGCAGATGCACGTTCGCGGCTACAAAGAAGAGGGGACCACAACTACTCCCTTTGACATGGTGGTGTTGAACGACCTCGACCGTTTCCACCTGGCCGGCGACGTGATCGACCGGGTGCCCGGATTGGGTTCGCGAGCCGCGTACGTCAAGCAGTATCTCCGCGACAAACTGCTGGACCACAAGCACTACATCCACGAGCACGGTGAAGACATGCCGGAAATCCGCGACTGGACCTGGCGGCTGGGCAAACCGGGTAAACGGAAGTGACAACCTACCTGGGCGCGGGCGCGTTGCGATATTGAGCGAGCGTCTTTTCCAGGGCGCGGCGGGCCGGAGTGGGCGTGGGCTCGATCAAGGTGAGCGCCTGTTCGATGGAGTGCGCCGCGGACGCGCGGTCGGCGTTGAGCCAATAGGCTTCGCCCAGAATCTCCTGGACCTCGGAATCCTTGGGATCGAGCGCGGCCGCCCGTTTCGCCAGCTCCAGACCCATCTTGGCATCCGCCATGGCCGGGACTTTCGTTTCGAGCAGAGCTCGCGCGGCAACCGCCAGTTCCACGGCGGAAGCCTGCGGCTTGGAAGCAATGTCCCGCAGTGTGGAAATGCCGGCGCGCGCCAGCCGAATGGCCTCCTCGGGCCGTCCCGTTTCCAGCGAGAGATTGGCGGCGTCCGCCTGCAGTTCCGCCTGACCGAAGCGGTACGACTGGTTGGCGGGATTCTTGGCCCGCAATTGATCGCCAATCCCAATGGCGATCAAGAAGTAACGCAGATTCGCCTCTCGATTGCCGGCGAGCCCGCTGACGATTCCCAGATTGCGGTACGGAATGGTCCGAAAAAACAGAGCCCCGATATTCCGCGGATCTTCTTCCGACATCCGGTCGCGAATCTGGCGGGCTTCTTCGAGAGCCGCCAGAGCCGGCGTGTAGTCGCCCAGATTGCCGAGATTCCAGCCCAGGCCGAGAAGCGCCGAGGAACGGGCGCTGCGCGACTGCGGCGTATCGCGATCCTTGGCCGGAATCCGGTCCGCGACGGCCAGTGCCTGCCGGAAGAACGGAGTGGCGGCCGGCCGGTTGCGCAACTCGGTAAGGTCGCCCATGTGCTTGTAATTCGAGGCCAGCGCGATGAGCGTATCCGGATTCTGCGGGCGGAGTTGGGCCGCGGCGTTGGCATGCTCGATGGCCTTCCCCAGCGCGGCCGTGGCCGGATCCAGATTCTGCGCGCTCACGTAGCTGTTGTTGGCGCTGAGGGCGCTGCTGAGGGACTGGAAGGCGACGCCGGCCTGGCGGCGGACATCGAAATCGGAGGGCCAGCGGCCGGCCAGTTCGCCGAACTCCCGCGCGGCTTCCTCGACCAGCTTGAGACCTTCGGACGCGTTCCCGCTGAAACCGATGCTGCGGCCCAGTTCCAGTTGCGACCGCGCCAGGCTGACACGGGCGCGGCGATTGTCCGGGTCGTTGGCCGCCACCGGCCGCAGTATCGCGATGGCCTTACGAAAACTCTCGCGCGCCTTGGCGGTTTCACCGAGATTCGGCTGGAAGGGACTCCCCATCACAGCGCCCAGGTCCGCATATCCTTCGCCAACTTCGGTGCGCAGCAGCGGGTCGTGGATCTTCTCCGCCGAGAGGCGATCCAGATAATCCAGGGAATGGCTCACCATGTCCGCCTCCACGGGCGTGGAACCGGGAAGCTTGGCCACCGATTTTCGAAGATCGAACTCCAGATAGCGGGCCAGTTCGTGCGCCACGGCAAAGCGGCGTTCGGCCACGCGCGCTTCCCAGAGCGTCGCTACCAGGCCGGCCACCAGCGACAGCGTCACCAGCGTCACGGTGGCCGCCGCGGATTTGTGGCGCGACACGAACTTCCGCGCCCGGTAGAGCCGTCCGGCCGCGGCGGCTTCGACCGGGTGGCCATCCATGCAGCGCAGAATGTCGTCGGCGAACTGTTCCACCGAAGCGTACCGGTCGGCCGGCGACCGGGCCAACGCCTTGGATAGGATTGCCTCCGGATCGCCTCGCAACATTCCCCTGAGCGAGGCGACGGTTTCCCCTCGCGCGGCGGCGGCGGCCTGGGGGTCGTCGTTTTGGGCAACGGCCTGGCTAAGAAGCGGCGCATCGGAGGAGAGCACCGACTGGATGATCTCGGCGGGGGTAGCGGCGCTCCGGCCGAAAGGACAGACCCCGCTCAACAAGAGATATAACAGAACGCCCAGCGAATAGACGTCGGCGGCCACCGAAACGGGCTGATTGCGGAGCACCTCGGGGCTGGCATAGAGCGGCGTGAGGAACAGATTGGAGGTGGCTTGGGAACTATCGCTATCCGCGGCGAGGGGGCGGGCCAGGCCGAAATCCAGCAATTTCGGCTCACCTTCCGCCGTCACCAGAACATTGCCGGGCTTCAGATCGCGATGCACAATCAGGCGGTGGTGCGCGAAACTGACCGCCGCGCAGACCTTCAGGAACAGGGTGAGACGCCGCTCGATGGACAGGCGCCGGGAGTCGCACCAGGTGTCGATCCGTTCGCCTTCCACGTATTCCATCACCAGGTAAGAGAATCCGTCGCCCGTGAGTCCGCCGCCCAGGAATGCCGCGATATTGGGGTGGTGCAGTTCGGCCAGGATCTGGCGCTCGCGCCGAAGCCGCTCCTCCAGCAACGGGGAATAAAATGCCGAAGCGATGGCCTTGATGGCCACTTGCTGCCGCACTTCGCCATCTTCGCGGCTGGCCAGATAGACGGCGCCCATGCCGCCGGCGCCAATCAATTCGCGGGCCTGGTAAATGCCGAAGCGGGGCAAGCGCGAAGGCGCCGATGAGGCTCGTTGGCGAACCGCCGCATCGGACGCCAGGAGTCGAGCCACTTGCTCGCGCATGCCGGCATCGGAGCCGCAGCGGGCATCCAGACAAGCCTCGCGTTCGGGCCCGGACGGCAACTTCACCGCTTCCTGGAAGAGGAGAGCCAACCGCCGGAAGCGCTCTTGCGATGACACTGCCATATATAAGAGACGGCGTAAGACTGGGGAAAAACGCGTCCGCTTCGGCCGATTACGGCGATTCTCCCAGCCGTTCGTGCAACCACGCCAGGGAGAAGCGGACGTCGCGGTCGATGGTGGACGCGGAGACACCCAGCAACCCCGCGGTTTCCTCCACGGTACATCCAAGAAAGTAGCGCATTTCCACGGCGCGAGCTTTTCCCGAGTCGGTGGCTTCCAACTCGTCGAGCGCCAGCGCCAGGTCCAGATTGTTTTCCCCGGACGGGCTCACCCAGCAGAGTTCGGCGTTGAGCGGGATACGGTCCAAGGCGACGCCCCGTTTGGCGGTTTTCAGCCGGCGGGCGTAATCGATGAGGATGCGGCGCATGAGCTTGGCGGCAAACGCGAAAAAATGCGCCCGATCGCCCAGCGAAATGCGATGGAAGTTGACCAACTGCAGAAACACTTCGTTGACCAGGGCGGTGGGTTGCAGCGTATGGTCGGATCGTTCGTTATGGAGCAGTCCATTGGCCACCTTCCGCAATTGATCGTAAACCAGGGGAGCGAGCCGATCCAGAGCCTCGGTCTCGCCTTTCGACCAGCGATCCAGCCAGATTGTGACTTCGCCCGGACCGTCCATTAGGAATTCAATTCTATCATCGGGGCCGACGGCAGCCGGGCGCTGAGAATCCGAGACAGTCGTTTGGTAAGCTGAGGCGGATGAGTTCAGCGCCGGCCGGCACCGACACCGCCAGGGCAGTCACCGTTTCTCTGTTGGCCCTGGCGGCCGTTCTGCTGTGCTGGCAGGGCGTAAGTTGGGCTTTTCAGCCCGGCGGCTTTCTCTTTCTGGATGAACTGACAAACATCCCATGGCAGCGGCATTTTCCGTACGCGGACCTGGTACACGTCTTGCCGCAGCAGGTGGTGCACGACCGGCCGACCGGCTTCGTGCTGGAGTACTTTCTATACCAGCGGTTCGGCTTCCGGTATTCGCCCCAACTTGCCTGCTTTCTGTTGTTCCATTTCGCCAATTGCATCTTGATGTACGTGCTGTTCAGGCGACTGGGGATCGGGGCGCCGTTGACTGCTGGCTGCGTGGGCCTGTTCGGCGTCCTGTGCACCACGGCGCAATCGGTGACGTATCTGGGCAACTCGTTCGACGTGCTGTGCATTTTCTTCCTGCTGGGAAGCACGGTGGCGATTCTGGGCAAGCGGCCGTGGCATTCCTGGCTGAGCGCGCTGCTGTACCTGCTGGCGGTGCGCAGCAAGGAAACCGGAATCGTGATTCCGGTTTTCCTCACGGTACTGGTAGCCTGGCGGGAAACCGGAGCGGCCCTGGAGTGGCCAACGGCGCGTGCCTTGTTTCGACGCCTCTGGCCGCACTACGCCATCCTGGCGGTGCTGGGGTTCTGTTATTTGTCGCTTCACAGAGAGCAGCCGATCCCGGCCGGCAATCCGTATCATCTGGATTTCGCGCCTGCCACCATCGTGAAGTCCCTGGGTTATTACCTGGCGATGCTGGTACAGCGCGAGGACCGCGCCACCTGGGCGCCCGTCGCCATTGTTGCGGTGATGGCCGTATATTCGCTGGTGCGCCGCAACGCCGGGATGGTGTTTGCCCTTTCGGCGTTCTTCCTGACGATTCTTCCAGCCGCGGCGTTGCCGCTGCACCGCTCGCCTGTCTATACCTATTGCCCGCAGATCTTTCTCCTGTTGGCGGTGTGCTTCTTGCTGGAGGACGGTCTGAAAAGTCCGCGGCTGCGGGACACCACCAGGAATTGGGCGTCCGTGGCAGTCTCCGTACTTTTTCTGTGTTACGGCCTGGCGGTTCGCACCAGTCCCTATTACCGCTTCCGGATCGAGTATGAGCGCAATGTTCGCGCCATCTCCGCCCGGACCGCCGCCGACGTCCAGTTGAAGCTGGGGAACATAGGACACGGAGCCCGTGTGTATGTGAACAACGGGACCGAGCCGCCCTTGCTGATGATGGCCGGGCCGTGCTATTTCCTGAAGCTGATGCGCCACGACGATACCGTTACCTGCGAGATGCAAGAGCCGTACGAGCGACTGCGCGCGGAATACGACCGAGACCGGCACGAGAAGTACCTGGTGGACTATTTCAAGGACGGGTCCCTGGAAGTCCGAATGCAAGCGTCCGGCGCCGAACCGTAGTGGGGCGTGGCACTCGTGCGCGCCGCGGCCCGCCAAAGGTTTCCACGAAGGGTACGGGTTTATCGCATCGCCCGGCAAGCGGCTGGATGCCGCGAATTGATAGAATAATCGTTTCATGTCCAGATCCATCGAGGAACTACAAGTCATCGCCAAGCGTATCCGGCGCGAAATCATCGTAATGATCGGAGCCGCCAAGTCGGGGCACCCCGGCGGGTCGCTGTCGGCTGTCGAGATAGTGGTGGAGTTGTACTTCAACACCATGAAGATCGACCCGAAGAATCCGAAGTGGCCGGATCGCGACCGCTTCGTTCTCTCCAAGGGCCACGCCGCGCCGGTTCTGTACGCGGCCATGGCGGAGGCGGGGTATGCCGATACGCCGATCGACCAACTGAACACGCTGCGCACGCTGGGGTCGGTCTACCAGGGACACCCCGACGTGCGCTACATCCCCAGTCTGGAGGCGTCGACAGGCTCGCTGGGCGAAGGCGTTTCGGTGGGGATCGGAATGGGGTTCGCCGCCCGGCTCGACGGGTGTCCCTCACGAACGTACGTGATGCTGGGCGATGGCGAAAGCCAGGAAGGGCAGGTCTGGGAAGGCGCCATGGCCGGCGCATTCCATAAGCTCGACAACCTATGTGTCATCGTGGACTACAACCGGATCCAGCTCGATGGGTTCGTCAAGGACATCATGGAAGTTGCGCCGCTGGCCGATAAATGGCGTTCCTTCAGTTGGCACACGCTGGAAATCGACGGCCACGATCCGATGGCGGTGCGCAAGGCGTTCGAAGAAGCCGAGGCCACCAAGGGAAAACCCACCTGCATTGTGGCCCATACCATCAAGGGCAAGGGCGTATCCTTCATGGAGAACAATCCCAAATTCCACGGCGTGGCGCCGACGCCCGCCGAAGTGACGCTTGCCTTACAGGAGCTGCAATAATATGCCGGCCAAGATCAAATTCGAAATGAAACTGGGAGCCGCGACGCGCGAAGCGTTCGGCCGAACGCTGGTGGAACTGGGCCACGAAAACAAAGACATCGTGGTCTGCGACGCCGACTTGTCGAAGTCCACCATGACCGTATACTTCCAGAAGGAGTTCCCAGACCGGTTCGTCTCCTGCGGCATTGCGGAGGCCAACATGACGGCCATCGGGGCAGGTCTGGCGTATGCGGGCAAGATTCCGGTGGTCTCCAGCTTCTCGGCTTTCGCGATGAACAAGGGCTTCGAGCAGCTTCGTTGCTGCGTGGCCTACCCCAAGTTGAATCTGAAAGTGGTGGGCACGCATAGCGGCATCTCACTGGGAGAAGACGGCCCATCGCAGATGAGCATTGAGGAGACCGCGCTGGCCTGCGCGCTGGCCGGGTTCGTGGTGATTTCGCCGGCCGACGAAATCTCCTGCAAGGCGCTGTTCCGCGCCGCCGTGGCGCATGTGGGCCCGGTGTTTGTGCGCACCAGCCGGCCCAAAGCTCCCATCATTTATAACGGAGACCAGAAGTTCGAGATCGGCAAGGCGATTGAAGTGGTGGAAGGCAGCGACGTCACCGTGATTGCGAACGGCCTGCTGGTGGCCCAGGCGATTCTGGCCGCCGAAGCGCTGGAGGGTGAAGGCATTTCGGTGCGAGTGGTGGACATGCACACGGTGAAGCCGCTCGACCGCGATGCGATCGAGCGCGCGGGCGCGGAAACCGGCGCCATAGTGGTAGCCGAGGAGCACCTGGTGGATAGTGGCTTGGGCGTGCGCGTGGCGCAAGTGGTTGCCGAGACCGCGCCTTGTCCAATGGAGTTCGTTGGTATCCACGATACCTATGCCGAATCGGGGCAACCCGATGAACTGATGGACAAGTACGGACTGGTGGCCCGCGATGTGGCCGCCGCCGTACGCAAAGTTGTGGCGCGAAAGCGTTCATAACGTAAGACGCAATACCGGTGTCTACCGGCATGACTGAGCCGCTCGCCGAAGCCTTTCTCGAACAGTGTCCCGAGTGCCAGTGGATCTCGGGCGCGGACGGCGTGTTTCTCCGCGCGTATGGCGACACGTTGTCGATCTTCGGCAAAGCGGCCCCTGAGTGTTCCGGGCGCTGCCTTTCCGACGTCCTGGACCCGGCGGCGGCCGGCTTGTGGCAAAGCCGCGTGGACCGCATTCAGGCCGGCGAGACGCTGCGGCTGAGGGAACGCCGCGGCGCGGCCGCATGGTACATCACGATGTTCCCGGTGCGGGCCGCGGACGGCGTCACATTCGCCGGCGGCTTGGCGCGCGAGCTCACGCCACTGGCCACGGCCGAACAGGAACTGCGCTCCGCGGTGCTGAGCGCGCTCAAGGCGCAGGAATTCGAGCGCAACATGGTCTCCAAGTTCCTGCACGACATGGTAGGGCAGAACCTGACGGCGCTGGGCCTGCAGCTCGACCTGCTGCGGATGGATCTGGACAGCGTCGCGCCCCAGTCCTGCGCCCATATCGGAGAGATACAGAAGTTGCTGGAAACCGTGATGGAGCAGGTGCGCGACTATTCCTACGAGCTCAACCCTTCCACGGTGGAACGCGCCGGCCTGCGCAGCGCTTTAGACCGCCTGGTGACGCGCCTGCGAACGCGGTTTACCGGCACTCTGCGGCTCAACGTGGATCCATCGACCAAGTTCGATCCGAAGATTGCCACGGCTTTGTACCAGATTCTGCAAGAGGCCGTGGAGAACGCCGTGCAGCACTCCGGTTGCTCCTCCATCGAAATCGCGGTAAAGTCCACAAAGAGCGGGCCTTCACTGGAGGTGCGGGATAACGGGAGGGGATTCGATGCGGGAGATCTCTCGGCGGGCCGCCGGGGCCTGGGACTGCTGAGCATGGAACATCATGCGGCCCAGGCCGGGGTGAGCCTTTCGATTATGAGCCATCCAGGGAGCGGGACCACGGTGCGAGCCGTAGCAGGGAGTGTCTGAAGAGGTATGAGCTTCACGATTGTTCTGGTGGACGATCACAAACTGGTGCGCGATGGCGTGAAAACCATTTTGGAGCGCGGCGCCGAATTCCGGGTGGTCGGGGAAGCCGAAAACGGCTCCGAAGCGGTACAGCTCTGCAAGAAAGCCAGTCCCGACATGGTGCTGATGGATATCGGGCTGCCAGGCATGAACGGCATCGAAGCCACCACCGAGCTGCTGCGCCATTGTCCCACCGTGAAGGTGGTCATCCTTTCGATGTACGACGACGAGAACTCGGTGGTGAGCGCCATCCGCAGCGGAGCGCGCGCCTTCGTGCTGAAGAAGGCCTCCTCCATCGAACTGCTGGACGCGTTACGCACGGTGGCGCGCGGCGGATCGTACCTGAGTTCGCAGGTGTCCGACCGGTTGCTGACCCGCATCCAGCGCGGCGACCTGGAGACCCACGATAAGAGTCCTCTGGAATCGTTGTCCCCGCGGGAATTGCAGGTGCTGCGGCTGGTGGCGGAGGGCAAGACGAGCAAGGATATCGCGGTGATGCTGGATCTGGGGCTGCAGACCGTGCGGAGCTATCGAAAAACGATGATGAAGAAGCTGGGCGTCAACAATGTCGCCGGGCTGACGCAACTCGCGCTGGCGGCCGGGATCACGCACTGGAACAAGCCCGAGACGAACGCGGGAACGTAGGTTTCGGAGCGCCAAAAAACTGAGACGCCCGGGCCTCTGGGCGCACTATCGCTTTAAAGCATGAGCCTATGGTTCCGGCCCCGGGTGAGACATCCGCTCTATCCGGGGCTGGCCCCGGCTGCCGCCACGGAAGCGGCTGGCCGGTGCCCTGCCCTCAGCGGAACATTCGAAGATCTTCTGCGCGCGGCGGCTCGAGGCGCTCAACCGCGGCGCGCCGTATTCGTGGAACGCACCGCTTCCAATCCTTTGTTGAGCACTCGCGAACGGGATGCGTTGTGGAATCGCTTCGGAGTCCCCGTGTTGAGCGTGCTGGTGGATGACGAGGGAAGGCTGCTGGGATACGAGTGCGAAGCCCAGAAGGGCGTTCACCTGAATGCGCCATGGCAACCGGGTCCGCACCACCAACTGGAGCAATCGCCGTGCGATTGCGGCCGGCCGGGCAATCGATTGACAGCCATCCACGCGCGGCGCGGCAAATAACCAATTTCAATGGCCGCCGAACCGTTACCTGGCCGGTCTTCCGTGGTCCAGGCAAAGCGCGACCAGATCCGAAAGCTTGGCTTCGCCCACGCACATGACGGTATCGGCCCCGCCCCAATAGATCTTCACGGTTCCATCCGGTTCGGGAACGGCGCCGCAGGTGAAGACCACGTTATGGACATAACCGGTCAGTTCCCACGGATCTTCCGGCTGTAAAATCCACGATTCGCCCACGCCGATGATGGTTGCCGGATTCCGCAGGTCATGAAGAGCCACCCCCAAGCGATACACCGATCCATCCATGGTGCGGAAAACCCCGTGATAGATGGAGAGCCATCCCTGGTCTGTCCGGATCGGCGGCGCGCCGGGGCCGATCTTCATTTCGTCCCAGTGGTACTGCACCGGCCTCATGATGAGCTGGGACTCGCCCCAAAAGCGAAGGTCCGGAGAGTACGAAATCCAGATGGACCAGGGCGCGATTTCCGAATGAGGACGGTCCAGCCGGGCATACAGCCCGTCAAACTTCTCGGGAAAAATCACGACGTTCCGGTAATCGGCCTCGGTGATGAGCGAAACCCTGTCCACGTGTTGGAAGTCTGACGTCTTGGCAAGGGCGATGCGCACACCGTTCCGCGAGTAAGCGCTGTAGGTGATCAGGTACTCCCCATCTATGAAGGTCACGCGCGGATCCTCCACGCCGAACTCCTCATAGGCGGCAAAAGGGCCGCTGCTCTGGGGAGTGAGAAACGGCTCGGGTGCGGCGGTGAAATGGAATCCGTCGGGACTGCGCGCTAACCCAATGATGGAACGTCCGGTGCGGAGATGGGAACGGAACAGCATGATGTATTCGCCACCATGCTTCACCACCGCCGCGTTGTGAACGGTTTCGACGGTGTACGGGATCTGGGCCTTAGTGAGGATGGGATTCCCGCTGTACCGTCTGACAATGTCCGCATTCATGATCGTTTTCCCGCTTCCAGTTCAAAAATGGTGGAGTACACCCGCTCATACGCCTCTACCATCGTCGCGATCGAAAAACGCCGCTCGACGCGCTTGCGGCAGAGGGCGTCATCGATCCCGCTCACCAACCGCAGAGCCTCCACGGCTTCCTGGACGTTGTGGACCAGAAATCCGGTCTGGCCCTCTTCGATCACTTCGCGGCAGGAGCCCAGATCCATGGCAATGACCGGGACGCCGGCGGCATTGGCTTCCGCCAGGACAAGTCCGAACCGCTCCGGGATGGTGTTCAGGTGGAGCAGCGCCTTGGCTCGCGCGAACAATTCGTTCTTGCCCTGAACATCCACCGGCCCGATGTAGCGGATCCGCCCGTCAAGGTGAGGCTGCACCTGCTGGCGGAAGTAGGCTTCATCTTGAACGATGCCGGCAATGAGCAATGGCAACCCGCTCCGCTGGGCCACTTCGATTGCCAGATGGACACCCTTATCGGGGTGAATGCGCCCCAGAAAAATCAGATCCTCACCGCCGGATTTCCGAAGCGGATACAGGTCGAGGTCGATTCCGTTGTAGACGGTCGCCAGGTAATTCAGCCCCGGCGCCCGATCCGAATCGCTGATGGAAACAAAATAGCCGTCGCGGTACTTTTGATAGACTGGCAGGATGCGGGGAGACGAGAAACCATGGATGGTGGTGAGGACCGGCGTCCTCACGAGCCGCGTATACGTCAGAGCCATGAAATCGTAGTGGCTGTGGATAAGGTCAAACTCGGCGGCGTGCTCGAAGACTTCGGAGATGTGAAGGTATTCCGCCACTTTGGGATCGATGTCTTTCTGCTCTTCATATCCCTTGTCCACGACGGCATGCAGATGAGCGCGTGTGACGGAATCCGCGGTGGCGAATAAGGTAACGTCCCAGCCGCGCGCGACCAGCCCTTCGGCGACATTGCTGGCGACCGTTTCCCAGGCGCCGTAGCGCAACGGAGGCGTTCTCCAGGCCACCGGCGATAAGACTGCCACCTTTTTGCGAGACATATCAATCGGGTTGCATGGCGGCCAGGACCTCATCGAGCGGGACGATCGCGAAACCCGTAGCGTGGTCGGCCATTCCATACGGAACGATCAGCTCACCCTGGTGGATAAGAGCGCCGCACGTATAGACGACGTTGGGCACATAGCCTTCTCGTTCGTTCTGATTCGGCTGCAGCAACGGCTCGCGAAGACGGCCGATCACCTTGCTCGGATCCTCGCGATCCAGGAGAAACGCGCCGATGCAATACTTCCGCATGGGGCCCACTCCATGGCTCAGGACCAGCCAGCCAGCATCCGTTTCAATGGGGGAGCCGCAATTCCCAAGCTGGACCAGCTCCCACGAAAACGCGGGCTCCAGGAGCACCTTGTGCTCATTCCAGAAATGGACATTGTCGGAAAACATGAGATAGATATTTTCGTTGTCCTGCCGCGACAGCATGGCGTAGCGTCCATTGATTTTCCGCGGGAAGAGGGCCATGCCTTTATTCTGGGCGGCCGGGCCATTCAGGGTAATGAATCGAAAGTGGAGGAAATCGTTGGTTTCCACCAGTTCCGGCATGACCAGCTTGCCATCGTAAGCAGTGAAGGTCGCGTAGTAATCGCAGCCGCCTTCATCATTCTTGAAACACACGAACCGCGCGTCCTCAATGCCGTTGCGTTGCGAGGGCGTGGCCGGGAACAGGATGCGTTCGGACAATTGCTGGTCCGGCTGGAACTGGACCTCGTAGTTGGACCGGGCGAGCATCCAAATCCCCTGTGCTTCGTCCTGATCTTTCTGCGCCATTCCATCCGGCAGCCGGAATTGTTCGGTTTGGAGACTGGAGCGCAGTTCTTCCAGAGCGAAGGAGTCCCCCAGCTTGCTCATCACCCGGCGGGTCAATTCGCGGGTCAAACCGAGCTCAGTGAGCTTTCGTTCGAACAGTCCCTTCTCATAAAGAGGGTTCGGAATCTGACGAGGTTCGATGAGGAAGCCGTCGGGTGTACACACCTCGATCCGCCGATCGGAATGGATCACACCGGTGCGGAAGGTGATGGAGGAAATATGTCCCTCCCCGGTGGCGCGCAGGCTGAGAATGAATCGCAGGGATCCGGAGGGAAGGCCGGTCTGATCGGGATGGCGCACGATGGAGGGATTGAACAGAGCCGCGGATTCCAACGAATACTCGGCCAGAAAATACGAGCCGATCAAGAGCCGTCTTTCCTTGGAGATGTCTTCAGGAATCGATACCATCTCGCGGATTTGTGCGAACCGTTCCAGAAAGCTCTCGCGGATGTGGTGATGCCGCTCGGAAAATTCGGCGGAGACTTCCTCCAGAAGCAGGAGGACGCGTTCTTCGGGAAGCGAAAGGATCCGCGTGACGATCCCGGCGGTGCGCAGGGAATCTCCGGGACTGAATGGCCGGAGAAGCACGCGGGACTGGTCGGGATTGAGTATGGTGGACGTGCGGCGGAGATGAATCGAAGTAGCTTCAATTAATTTGGTATTCATGTGGAATTATGCCCCGATGACGATCGGCTCGCGGAAGCTGGTGACCATGTTTTGGGCCTGGCGCATTTCGGCGAGCGAGAGCAGGAAGGCCAGGGTGGATTCGGCTCCCTGATTACCGTTCACCCGATCCACGTGCAATCCGTCCCGGCAGCCGCCGCTATCGGGCGAGTACAGTTCCAGGCCGAGATCGTTCCATCCGAGAAACCAGTCGAAGGCGCGTTGGGCCTGTTCGTACCACCAGAAATCGGAGGTGGCGCGATACGCGTCCAGACAGGCCGAGACCATTGCCTGCGCCTCGATGGGCTGCTGATCGAAATTGGCGCGAGCGCCTCCGCGCCGGTAGAAACCGTTGCTGCCGATGGGACGAAAATGACCGTTCTCGGAGAGCTGTACCTCGTTGAGCCAACGCAAGGCGCGCAAGCCGCACTCAAAGACCTCAGGTTGTCCAGTGGCGCGTCCGCTCAGGATCAAGGCATGGGCGAGCTTGGCGTTGTCGTAAGCCAGATCCTGTTCAAACCAGCCCCAGTCCGGTGTGGCGTTCCTTTCGAAGAGTCCCATGAGCCGGCAAGTGAGGGTATCGCGGGTCTGGGTGACCAGGCTGTCGCCGCTCAGGCGCCGCAGGTATTCATGGATTCCGATAAGGCCGAATGCCCAGGCGCGCGGCGACGTGAACTCAGTCAAGGCGGGCAAGGCCCGGGCGAAGAGCTGCCCCGCCATCATCTGAAAGCTTCGGAACGGGGAGCGGCCGACGCCGATCCCAAGGGCCCAGAGAGCCCGGCCGTGAGAGTCCTCGGACCCCGGATTGTCGAGCCAATGGCGGTCAAAGCTCATCTGGTTGTGGAAACGCAGAGTTTTGGTATCGAAGGCATACTGCAGAAACGCGGCACACGTGGTGGCAATGGTCCGCAGGTGTTCCGGTTCCTCTCCCAACTCGCCCAGAAGCACCGCCAGGATGAAGGCGCGGGCGTTGTCGTCGGTACAATAGCCTTCGGAAAAATTGGGGACGCTGAAATTCGCGTGCTGGAAAACGCCGGTGGAATCGGCCATCCGCAACAGGTGATTCAACTTCAGTGCCGGAAGTTCGCGCGGTCTCTGGTCGAGGGTTTTGGTGACGAGAGATTTTCGGGAGAGTGAGGCCGCCTGCAGCCGCGACAACTCAAACGAATGCATGTAGAGCTGCGCAACGTTGCTCCAGATCATCTCACGGCCGATGCGGTAGGCGTTCTTTCGCATGGCGTGGCGGCGGGGATCGTCCCGCAGCAAGCTAACCACCTGGGTGGCGATGGCCTGGGCATCGGCGAATGGAACCAAGACGCCGCGATCGTCGGCCAACAGTTCGGCGGCATGCCAATACGGCGTGGAGATTACCGCTTTGCCGGATCCGAACGTATAGGCCAGTGTCCCGGACGTGATCTGGGCTTCGTTGAGGTAGGGCGTTATATACAGGTCGGCGGCTCCGATGAACTCCTTGAGGTTTTCAAGATCCACGAAATCGTTATAGAAGATGACGCTCTTCTCGATTTTGTTTTTCTTCGCGAGCATCTCCAGACTGACCCGGTACGCTTCGCCATGCTCACGCAGTTCGTTCGGGTGGGTGGCGCCCAGAACGATATAGACGACGTTCGGAAACTCCTCCAGAATGCGCGGCAGAGCGTTCAATACAAACTCGATGCCCTTATTGGGCGAAAGCAGGCCGAAGGTGAGCAGGACCACTTTGCCTTCGACGCCAAACTGGTCTTTGAAGTAAGTCGGATCCACGAACCCAACGTCGGGGATTCCATGCGCAACCAGATCGATTTTCGCCGATGGCGCCCCGTAGATGTCAAGCAGCATCTGCCGGCCGCGCTCGGCCATCACAACCACGCGCGTGGAGAGAGAGATAATCTCCCGCATGACGCGCCGCTGGTCGGCTCTCGGTTCCCGCAAAACCGTGTGAAGCGTGGTGACCACCGGCATTCTCAACTCGCGCAGGAAGGCCAGAATGTGACTGCCGGCGGGCCCGCCGTAAATTCCGAACTCGTGCTGCAGGCAAACGATGTCCACGTTGCTGATGTTGAGGAAGTCCGCGGCCCGCAGATAGGACGACAGGTCCTGCTCCTCGATCTCAAAGCGAACCACTTCCGGATAATCGTAACCGCCCTTGATGTCGTTGACGGACACGCACAGACACTGGCTTTGCGGATGCGCGGTGGCGACCGCGCTTAGCAGGTCGGAGGTGAACGTGGCGATGCCGCATTTGCGCGGCAAATGATCGCCGACAAAAGCGATCTTGCGAACTTTAGAGGGTTGAACCATAGAACTTCCTTTCCCCCGCGATCAAGCGGATACCTTGGTGAAATGGAGCGGGTCCCGCAGGTTTTGCAGTTCCCGGTAATAGAACAGAGCAGCCGGCCGCCTTCCCTGGAACTTCAAGCTCTTCAGGAATTCGATTTCCCCTTCCGTGGCGTCGCCGCTGAGGGCCTTGTCCAGAAGGAACTGTTCCAGGCCCGGCTCGATGGAAACAGTCTGCCGGGGCAGTTGTTCGACAAATTCGAATCGCTTGAGGCTGGCGGGCGCCAGGCGGCGGTTCAAGACAACTTCCATACCGAAGCTCTTCACGTCGATGTCCCAGGAATCGATCATCGGATCGAGGAACGCGACGCAATTCTCAACGGAGACGTTGAAGACGTCGGTATCGAGAAACTCGAGGACCGCGACCCGCACCTGCTCATAGCTGCGCCCGCTCAATTGGGCCATCACGCGCAGCCAATCCTCGCTCCGCAGTTCCTCCTTGGCGACGCCCTGGGCGACATCGAGGAGCTTTTGCGTGACCAGGCGTTCGAGCTCGCCGAAGGGTTCTTTCTCAAAAATCCTGCGGATATCCATGCGCCTCTCGGGGTCGCATTTGCGGAGAACCAAGTCCCGGCACTCCTTGAAGAGAGGCCGCGGCGGTTCGGCCACTCGCTTCTTCAGAACCTCCTGGCGCTGCAGGTCCGCCAGTTTCGAAAGCTCGCCGGGAGGGAGTTTCAGGAACTCGCCCATGCGGTCGTAGATATCCGTGCGAGCCGGCGCTGGAGGGGCTTTCCGGCGCGTCAGGATCTGGGAAATGTAAGAATCGGTGACCTGAATCGCAGCGGCCAGATCTCGTTGATCGAGTCCAAGCTCACTCAAACGCTGCTTGATCACCAGCGGGACGTCCACAGGTGCTCCTTCCTGAGGTTTAACCGTAATTAGTAAACTACTGTTCCATTGTGGCACGCAAAACGCTTGACTATCAACTTTATTTAACCGATACTAGTGAATGTCTGGGCGCTCCAGCTCACACACGGAATGTCTGAACTAAGTCAGGCGATCCGACTCCGACTTCTTAGGCCATCCCGACAACGTCAGGAGCTGCCATGTTCGATGCCCGCCAGAGGTCTATTGGAGCCGGAGCCATTCGGGTGATTTTCTGCGGAATCCTGGGGACGGCGATGTTGCACGCCGTGGATTTCTCCAGCTACCGCGGGCTGCAGTTCGGCATGGACTTGGCCGCGGCAACGAAACAGGCGCCGAGACTTACCGAAGTGCGAGTGGTCCACCAACGTCCGGCCTTACTTCAGGAACTGGAATGGCAGCCTCGTCCAAGCATTCAGGGTGACGCAGCCCGGACCGATCCATTGAAGGAAGGGCTGCTGTGCTTCTATAATGGACAGCTCTTTCGCATTGTCGTTACGTACGAGCGCTACAAAATCGAGGGGATGACGGCGGACGACATGATCGACGGCATCTCGGCGACCTATGGAAAGGCCAGCACGCCCGCCGTCCAAATCGCGTACCGTTCCATCTACGGGGAGACGGCGGCAGTGCTCGCGCGATGGGAGGACCCGGAGTACTCTTACGACCTGATCCGCACTGGCGACCGGTCCAGTTTTGCCCTGGTTCTCTATTCGAAGCGGCTGGATGCGCTGGCGCAAGCAGCCACCGTGGAAGCAGTCCGGCTGGATGTGCAAGAGGCGCCGCAGCGGGAATTGGACAGGCAAAAAAAGCAGAATGAAGATGAGCAGCTTGTGCTTGTAAAGGCGCGGTTGGCGAACAAGCTGAATTTTCGTCCGTAGGCCGCCCATGACATCGCAACAAGCTGGCGATAATCCGATCCGTTCCGGGGACATTCTGGTGGAAAAGAGTATGCTGCTTCCGGAACCGTTTCGGCTGGAAAGCGACTCCACGGGGAGCGGATTTGCCCGAGTCGCGGATCACGCCGATGCCGGGCGCCTCGAAAAATCGCTCGCCACCGTGGGATGGACGATGTTCTACACGGCGGGAACCCTCCGCGCAAGCGCTTTCGGTTTTGACAGAGAGCGCATGATCGGCGCCGCAACGGGGCGGCTCCTGACAACGGCGAAGGAACAGAATTGCAATTGCCTGGAGATTGACGGTATCGCGGCGCATCGCTTCTGCGGTATGCGTTACGTGAGCGTCTCGGCGCATTCCCGCCGAATTCAGCTCGGGACGGTCTTCACAGGAGCCACTACATGACGGGCACTCCCAGCCAGATCGAGTGGGCCGAGCAGATCCGGCCGCGCGTCGATGCCGAGTTCACTCGCATTGCGAACGCCTTCCAGGCGGCGGCGTGGAACCAGACGGACCGGGATCGAACGGACACCTTGGCCATCATCGCCATTCTGGAAGAGAAGCGCGTCGAGGTGATGGAGAAAGGCCAGGCCGGGTATTTTATCCGCGACTGGCAGGAACTGAAGGACCAGGTTCGGCAGATGATCGCGCACGACTCCCGGTACCAGACGATCCGGACCAATCGGGAAGCGCGATCGCAAAAACGCGTGGCGGCCAGTTCCCGGAAGGCCGCGGGCGGAACCGAATGACCCGCGTCACGGTAAAACTCACCGCGAGGGAACTGGAGTTGTTGAGCAGTCTGGCGTCGGATCAGCTATTCCGCCGGGAGTTCATCGATCCGAGGATGCCCGGCTACAAATCCAATCCCGAGGACTTGAGCCTCGGCAAAAAGCTCATCGAACGTCTGCGGGCGATGACGGATCGGGCGAATGGAGTGACGGTTTGAAAACGTCTTCACTATTATCGGCTGGAAGCTTTGGAAGGAGCGCAAAGATGCAGTTTGTACTCAACGGATTCACTCACGATTTGGGATTCCGCGTATTCGCGTTCGATCACGTAGCGGACGACAGGGTACGTACCAAATGCACGGTTCGAGCCGATCTCGCTCTGGTCCGGCGATATGGCATCCAGATACAGGAACTGCCGCTGTTGTGCCGGAGTCTGCTCGACCGGCATGAGGAAGGCGGCGAGATTCAATCCCTTACCTTCACCGAGGACGAAATGCGGACTTGCGCCAACGAGAAAGCCGCGGCTCGCGAATTGGCCGCCAAGAAGAGAAGGCCGCCGCAGAAGCCATCGGGTGAGAATCTCGGCTCGGCCTGGCGCGGTCAGCACGTATAAATATGCTCCACGCGCATTGTCCCAATTGCAAATCGATCGAATTCAGAGGCGTCGGCGCCCGGAACGCGCTGGAAGCGGCTTTCAACTGGATTCTCTGGCCCTACCGCTGCTCGCTGTGCGGCCGGCACTTTTTCCTGTTTCGCTGGCAGGCTCCCATTGACGGGACGGCCTGACGAGGACTGGCAGACCGCGGGTCCGTATCGGGAGAAACTCGCTAGCGAAGCGCCTGGACCTGGGGCAGATTCGAAACGTTCCAGCCTCCGCCGAGCGCCTTGATCAGCAGGACATCGGCTTCCAGGCGCCGCCGCATAATGTCGATATCGTTGCGCTCGTTTTGCAGTGCCGCCGTTTGCCAGGTGACGACCTGCAGGTAGGTGTCGACACCACCTTCGTACCGGGTCTTGAAAAGATCCAACGACTGTTCGGCAGATTCCGTCGCGACGTGCTGTTGCTGGGCTTCCGTCTCCAATTCCCGCAACGCCGCCAGATTGTCCTCCACCTCTTGAAATGCGGCCAGCGCCGATTGCCGATAGGCGGCCACGGTGGCGTCATAGTTGGACCGCGCAATTTCCGAATTGCCCTGGCGCAGGCCATGGTCGAATAGAGTTTGCGACAGTGCCGGCCCCACGGCCCACAGGCGGCTCGGCCACGTGAGCCAACTTACGGGTGACGTACTCTGAAGCCCCAGCAATGCCGACAGGCTGACGGTGGGATAAAAGGCAGCTTGCGCAATGCCGATCTGCTCATTGGCCGCGGCCATGCGGCGCTCCTCGGCGGCAATGTCCGGCCGTCGTTCCAAGAGTTGCGATGGCAGGACGCCGGGAACCGCGGGTAACGAGGGCGGCTGGATGGTGAGCGGCTGTGCCGCCAGGTCCAGTGAGGCGGGCGGCTTGCCCACCAGGACGGCGATGGCGTGTTCATCTTCGGCGCGCGCGATGGCAACGTCCGTCCGCACCACCTGGGCAGCCTGCAATTGGGTGCGGGCCTGCGTGACGTCGGAAAGCGGCGCCGCGCCGCCATCGTAGCGGTCTTGCGTTACTTGCAGCGCGTCCTGGTACGCCTTGACAGTTTCGGCCAGCAATTTCTCTTGCGCATCGGCGCCGCGGAGATCGAAGTAATCCATGGCCAGTTCGGAATGCAGGCTCAGGCGCGCTGTTTCCATGTCGGCGGCACTCGCCTGGGCTTGTTCCACCGCGGCGGTGACGCCGCGCCGGACGCGTCCCCACAGGTCGAGCTCGTAGTTGAGATCGAAGGGCAGAGTGAAGTTTCCGACTCCACCGTTGGCGGCAGCCTGGTTGAAATAGGGCTCATTCGCCGAGTCCCGCACTGCACCCGCCGACGGCCCAGCCGTCAAGGTGGGCGCCTGGTTGGAACGGCTCACTCGAATGGCGGCGCGTGCGGCGCGGAAATTGGCCGCTGCCTGCTGCAACGTCTGGTTGGCGCCATCCACCTGCTGCTCCAGTGCGTTGAGTTGTTCGTCCTGAAACAGCTCCCACCACTTGCCACGGATAGTCTGGTCGCCCGGCTGGGCGGTTTTCCAGCCGGCCATTTCCTTGAAACTCGCCGGTCCCGGTTCCTTGAAGGCGGGTGTGAGCGGCGCCGAAGGAGCCGTATACTTCGGGCCGACCATGCATCCGGACAATGCCAGGAACGCCAGGCAGGCAAGCCATACGCGGGCCCGTTTCATTGCCGATCCCCTTTTTCCACCACGACGGGAGTTCCGTCGATCAGGGAATCGGATGGCGACAGGATCACCGCGTCATTTCGACGCAATCCGGAGGCGACCTCGACGGTATCGCCGAAATCGCGGCCGATGGAAATGGGCACCAGCGCGGCGTGCCCATTGCGGACCACCCCGACCTGCAGACCTTGTGCCCGAAAGAGCAGTGTGGTGGAGGGAATCTCCAGACCGCTGGCGGCTCCGGGAGCCCGAATGTGGACAAACGCATAGGAGCCGGGCAGCAATTGACCGGTAGGATTCTCCACGTCCACCTCCACGTTCAGCGTCCGCGACGCCGCGTCGATCGCGCTCGAATCGCGCACTATGGCGCCGTGAAAAATCCGATTCGGAAATTGGTCGGAGGTCAGGGTGACCGGTTCGCCGGTTCGCATCGCGGAGGCTGAGACTTCCGGCACCGGCACGTACACGCGCAACTTGTCGATGGCCGCCAGGTGGAACAGTTCCTTGGGAGACGACCCGGCATCGATCAACGCACCCACGTCGGTTTCCCGCGCGGTGATGACTCCATCGAACGGGGCGTAGATCTTTTCGAAGCTTTGTAACTGTTCCAGGCGGTGGACATTGGCCGCGCTGGCATCGACGGCGGCCTGTTTCGAGGCGAAATCGCTGAGGGCCTGATCGGTCTCCTGCTTGGAAACGGCGTGCTTCTCCAGCAGGCTTTGCCAGCGGACGGCCGTGGAATGCGCCAAGTCCAGATTGGCCTGGACGCTCTTCAGATCGGCGCGCGCTTGCGCAAGCTGTTGATCCACTTCGGGGGTCTCGATTTCCGCCAGAAGCTGTCCCTGCCCGACGTGGGCGCCGATGTCGAAATACCAGCGCTTCAGGTATCCATTGGTGCGCGCATAAATCGGCGCTTCCACATAGGCCTGGATATTCGCGGGCAGCACGAGTTCCTCGGCCTTGCCGCCGATTTTCGGATACACTACGGATACGCGCTCCGCCGCGCCAGCCTGCGCCGTTAGGACCAGACTCCCGGTCGCCGCATTGCGCTCCCGGATGCCCGAGACTACGACGGCCGCAATCGCCAGGACCGCGCCGGCCAACAAGACGGCTAATACTCGTACGAGCGTCCGCGATTTCCGGGGTTCAGTGGCTTTCACGGTTTCAACGGGGCTGGTTTCGATTTCTGGCGTCATTGGATTCTCCTTATTCATACGTGCGCCGGTTCCCAATCGGCCTCGGGCCGGCTATGGGCCGCGGGGTCCTTAGGGCTTCCATGCAGCAGCGCAAAGACAGACGGCACAAATACCAGGGTGGCCACAGTGGCCAGCATCAGGCCGCCGATAACGGCGCGGCCGAGCGGCGCGTTCTGCTCACCGCCATCGCCGGCCCCCAGCGCCATGGGAATCATGCCGATGATCATCGCCAGCGCGGTCATTAGAACCGGACGGAAGCGCGCGGCGCCGGCCTCCAGCGCGGATCGAATAGCGTCGCCATGCTGCTCCAGCCGCTCCTTGGCGAAAGAGACCACCAGAATACTGTTGGCCGTCGCAACGCCCATGCACATAATGGCGCCCATCAGCGCCGGGACGCTGAGCGTGGTATGGGTGGCGAACAGAAACAGAGTGATTCCAGCGAGGGCCGCGGGCAGCGCGGTGATGATGATGAAGGGGTCGAGCCAGGATTGAAAGTTGACCACAATCAGCAGATACACCAGGACGATGGCGAAGGCCAGCCCCGCCAGCAATCCCACATAAGAAGACCGCATGGTTTCCAACTGGCCGCGCACGTGGATGAAGCTGCCGCGCGGAAGCGAGCGTTCGTTGGAGCCGGCAATGCGGTGAATGTCCCTGCCGACAGCCCCCAGGTCGCGGCCCTGGACCGCGCCATAGATATCCAGCACCCGGCGAATGTTGTAGTGCGAAATTACGGCCATTTCGTCGCCACGCGAAACGGAGGCGACATCGGCCAGAATCTCGGGCTTGGTCATACCGGCGGCCGTGATCGGAATACCCTTCAGATCCTGCAACGACTGCATCTGGTACTGCGGTGTTTCCGCCACCAGGTTGTAGTTCACGCCATTCTGATAATTCAGAAAGAACATCGGCTGCACTTGAAAGCTGCCGCTCAGGGTGTTCAGCAAACTGGTGGCGATATCGTGTTCCGTGTATCCGCCCTGCCAGGCCTTGGTACGGTCCACATTCACATCGAACACCGGATAATCCTCGGGCTGCTGGATCCGAAGATCCACCAGCCCCGGAACCTGGTGCAGTTGCCGCAGCATGCCATCGGCAATCTTGCGATTCCCCACTCCGTCGGTCCCTTCGATTTGTACATCGATCGGCGCGGGCAGGCCGAAGTTCAGAATTTGGGTGACGATATCGGCGGGCAGGAAGGAAAAGGTCGCGCCCGGAAATTCGTCCGGCAGTTTGGCGCGCAGTTGGCGGACATAGTTCGCGGTCGGGTTGTGCTGTTCCTTCAGCGAGACCATCACGTCGGCGTCGCCCGCGCCGATGGTTCCGGAGGTCATGTGCTGGGCATTCAACTGGCTGTAGGGCATGCCGATGTTGTCGATGACGGAGCCGACTTCCGCGGGCGGGATGGTTCGACGAATGGACCCCTCCACCAGATCGCAGAGGCGGGCGGCTTCCTCAATGCGCGTGCCGCTTTTCGCGCGCACGTGCAGAATGAACTGGCCGCTGTCGGTATTGGGAAAGAAATCCTGCCCGAGGAACGGGATCAAGGCAAACAGGCTGCAGGCGGCTAACAGAAAGACGGGCACGAACACTTTGCGGAAAGACACAAGAAATGCCAGCAAGGCGCTATAGGCCTCGCGGATCCGTTCGAAGATTCGCTCGAAACCGCGCTGGAAGAGGACCAGCGGATTGCGGGAACGGCCGGGGCGTTTCGGTCTCAGCAGATACATCGCCAGGGTGGGAACCAGGGTTCGCGACAAGATGTATGAGGCAAGCATGGCGAACACCACCGCTTCGGCCAGTGGCACGAACAGATATCGCGCGACACCTCCCAGGAAAAACATGGGTAGGAACACGATGCAGATGCACAACGTGGAGACCAGCGCGGGAACGGCGATTTGCCCGGCGCCTCCCAGGATGGCGTCGCGCAGATCGTGCCCTTCTTCGAGAAAGCGCTCGATGTTTTCGATAGTGACGGTGGCGTCGTCAACCAACACGCCTACCGCCAACGCCAATCCACCCAGGGTCATGATGTTGATGGTTTCGCCGAGGAAGCCGAGGGCGATCACGGAAGTCAGGATGGACAGCGGGATGGAGATGGCGATGATCAGCGTACTGCGCCAGCTTCCCAGAAACAGCAGGATCATCAGGCCAGTGAGCGCGGCGGCAATCACGGCTTCCCGGATTACGCCGCTCACGGCGCCCCGCACGAAGATGGATTGATCGTCGAGCGGCTCAATCTTAAGTTCCGGCGGCAGGGTGGTGGCGATGCGAGGGATCAGGTTCCGGATGCCCGAGACCACATCCAGGGTGGAGGCGTTTCCGGACTTCACGACGGTGACCAGCACTCCGCGCCGGCCGTCCTGACGGACGATATTGGTTTGCGGCGCGAAGCCATCGGCGACGGTGGCTACATCGCGCAGATAGACGGTGGTTCCATTGATGCGCTGAATCGGCAGATCGCTCAGCCCTTCAACCTTCCGCGGGCTGCCGTTCAGACGGACATCGTATTCCGTCGGGCCGATCTTGGCGGTGCCCGAGGGCAACACCAGGCTTTGCAGGTTCACCGCGGCCAGCAGGTCCTGCGGAGACAAGCCTTTCGACTGCAACAGGCCGGCGTTCATATTGATCATCACCTGCCGTTGCTTGCCGCCGTACGGATACGGCACGACGGCTCCGGGAACCGTGATCAACTGAGGACGCAGAAAGTTGAGACTCAGATCGTTGAGCTGGTCTTCCGAAAGTCCCTTACCGGAGAGGCCCAGTTGCAGAATGGGAACGCTGGATGCGCTGAAGTTGATGATCTGCGGCGGCTGGGTTCCGGGCGGAAGTTGCCGCAGGAGAAATTGCGAAGCCGCGGTCACCTGGGCGTTCGCGGTGTTCAGACTGGCATTCGGTTGCAGGAACAGTTTGACGACAACCACGCCGTTATACGTGGTGGATTCCAAATGTTCGATGTTGTCTACCAGCGTGGTGAGCGATTTCTCGTAAGGGGTGGTCAAGCGGCCTTCGAGTTCTTCCGGGTTCAGACCCGTATAGGTCCAGGCCACGGAGATCACGGGGATGTCGATATCCGGGAAGATGTCGGTGGGTGTCCGGAAAATGACCACCGGAGCGACGATCAGAATCAGAAGCGACAAGACCAAGAACGTGTACGGCCGATTCAGCGCGACTTTGATTATCCACATACCTTCCCTTCCGAGGTCACTCTTGCGCCACGTGCAAACCATCCAGGACGTATTTCATGTAGGCGCGGCTGGCGATCATACGCGCGCCCTCCGTCGCCATTTGCAGCAGTGCGCTCTCGCCAATCGGGTCGACCGAAATCACATCTTCGAGATCGATCACGCACTTCCGCCCGGCGCGGGAACTCCGCGTCTCCGCCCACAGTTTTTTGAGGTCGGCGGCCCACTGGCCGCACAGCCGGCCCTGCAGAGTCCACGTCTGCTCGAACGGCGCCTCGGAGATCATGGTTCTCAACATCTCTGTCTTCGAAAGGCACCGCACGGGCCAAAGGCTAAGTGATGGGAAGGAAACAGTTTGAGTAAGTGAGAGGTCGGCGAATGACAGTGTCACAGCCTGTCATGACACCGTCAAAAGTGGCGGATGACAGTGCGGGAATTGATGCCGAGCCGTTTCAGGTGAGCAATGAGCGTGGTCCGTTTCATGCCCAGCCGGGCCGCGGCGCCGTCCGCCCCGCCGATGCGTCCGCCGGTCGCCTGGAGCGCTTCGAGCACTTGGTTCCGCTCCGGCCGGGGAGCATCGCTTCGACTGCGCTTGACGGGCGCAATGGCGGCGCCCCCGCTTCTGCCGGAGGCGCCCGCGCCTTTCTTCAGATCCGTGGGCGACACCCTCAGAACGCCTCCCGATGAAAGGATGACGGCTCGCTCGATCACATTCTGCAGTTCGCGGACATTGCCCGGCCAGTCGTATTGCACCATGGCGCGCATGGTTTCGGCCGGGACGCTCTGAATCGTTTTGTTGATGCGCCGGCTGAACAGTTCGGCGAAGTGCTGCACCAGCAGGGGCACGTCTTCGGGCCGCTCGCGAAGCGGGGGCGACAGAATGGGAATCACATTCAACCGGTAGAACAAATCGGAGCGGAACATCCGCTCCTCCACCATCTTCTCCAGGTCCCGGTTGGTGGCGGCGATCAGGCGCGCCTCCGTCCGCAGGGTCCGCGAACTGCCGAGCCGCTCGAATTCCCGCTCCTGGAGGACGCGCAGAAGCTTCGGCTGCAGGTCGAGCGGAACCTCTCCGATTTCGTCGAGAAAAATGGTCCCACGGCTGGCCAGTTCGAAGCGTCCGATGCGCTGCGAAATCGCTCCCGTAAAGGCGCCCTTCTCGTGGCCGAAGAGCTCGCTTTCAAGAAGTCCCGAAGGAATCGAGGCGCAATTCAGCTTGACGAACGCCTGGTTGCGCCGGGAACTCAGGTTATGGATGGCGCGCGCGATCAGTTCCTTTCCGGTTCCGGTTTCGCCGTTGATGAGCACCGTCGATTCGGTTGCCGCCACGGTTTCCACCTGCTTCAACACGTTGCGCAGCGCCGCGCTCTTGCCGACGATTTCCTCGAACATCGAAGTCTCGTCGATCTCCTGCCGCAAGGCCACATTCTCATGGTAAAGCTGGTCCTTGAGCGCTTTAATTTCCTCGAACGCCTGTTCGAGCGCAACTCGTGCCTGGTGCTGCTCCGTGACATCCACGTGCGTGCCCACGAATTCGACCAGTTCGCCCGATGCAGTTGCGACCGGGTGCCCCAGCACGTGAATGTGACGAACCGTTCCGTCCTCAAGAACGATCCGAAAATCGCGCTCGAAATGGCTGCGGCCGGCGATGGCTCCGCGCACGGTCTGTTCCATGGAGGCCCGATCTTCGGGATGGATGCGATGGAGGATGACATCGAGAGTCGGCTTGGTTCGCGAAGCGTCTAGACCGAAGATGCGGAAGCTCTCCTGGCTGAGAAACACTTCGCCGGTCGACACGCTGCGGGCCCAACTTCCGGTGTGACTGATTCTTTGTCCTTCAGCCAGGTAGGACTCGCTGCGCCGCAGCGCATTTTCCGCCCGTTTGCGCTCCGTAATATCGCGATAGATCCCGTAAATCTCAGGAGCTCCGCCATCCACGGAGACTGGGGCGGCGACGAACGAAACGTTCAGGATGGCGCCGTCCTTGCGGCGGCGAACCAGTTCGGCGTTCACGCGTTCCCCGCGGTTGAGCGCTTCGCGCAGGCGTTCGGACTCATCCCAAACTTCGCCGGGCACAATCAGGTCGCTGATATTCCGGCCGAGCGATTCCTCCAGGGTGAAGCCGAACAGTTCGGTAAACTCCCGATTGGCCCGCAGCACGCGGTTTTCGCCATCGCGCAGGACGATAGCTTCGGGCGCCAGTTCGAACAGCTTCTCAAAGTGGGCCTTCTGTTTGCGCAGTTCCTCTTCGACATGCTGCTGCTCCTGGTTCCGGAGGGCGTTGTCCACGGCCAGCGCAACCTGATCGGCCACCAGGGACAGGTACCGGACGTCGTCTTCGGAAAAGCCATTCGGCTCTTGCAGGCCGAAACTGAGACTGCCCAGACGGCGATGCGCCGTGGTGAGCGGAAGAACGCATGCGGACTGCACTCCGTAGTTCCGGTAGATTTCCATCATGCGCGGGAAACGGATCTCTTCGTCGCGCGATGGAATCACTACCGGCGCATCGGACTGCAGCGCCCACCACGTGACGGTCTCTTCGGCCGGGAAGTCCTCCGGAATCGCGAAACCCGGACCGCTCACGGTTTCGAGCACGGGGTTGCGGATCTGGTGCGATGCCTCGTCGTACAGGAAGACCGCGACAAAGTCGAACGTGACGGCTTGGCGAAGTTCATCCGCCAGAACGCGGAACAATTCTTTGGGGTCGCGATACACGCAAATCGCCCGCGACACTCGGGAAAGCGCCTCATACAACGCCTGGAGTGAGGACCCCGGCCCGGATTGTGCCTCCTGAGTGAGGCGGCGCACCATTCGCACTTTATTCATATGATGCGAAGAACGGCTTCCAGGGTGCGACGCATGACGGCGGCTTCGACCGATATACCCGTCCACAGTTTGATACCCACGACGCCCTGGTTGACCAGCATACCCAATCCATCGAGCGTGGCGCATCCACGAGCTTCGGCCCGGCGGATCAGCGGCGTTCGGGGAGGATTCGGAATTACATCCGCCACGGTCATGTTGGCCCGGACGGTCTCGAAGTCGATCCGGGGCGTTGCGCCGATCTCCGGGTAGAAGCCGATCGAGGTCGCATTCACGACCACATCCACGTCGCCCGGAATGCGATAGTCTCCATCCCAGGGAACAAACTCCACCTGCGCGGAAGTGTTCTCCGCGATTGTCCGGGCGAGACTTTCCCCGCGCGCGCAATCGCGATTGACCACCGTGATGGAGCGAATTCCGGCGAGAGCCGTCTCGACGGCGATGGCTCGCGCGGCTCCGCCCGCTCCCAACAGAACCATCCGTTTCCCCGAAGGATCCACCTTTTCGCGCAATGACAGAAGGAAGCCTTGACCGTCGGTGTTCTCGCCAATCCACCGGCCATCGCGGTTGACAACGCAATTGACGGCTCCGATCAGCGAGGCGGATTTTGCCAGTTCATCGAGATATTCAACGACCGCGACCTTGTGCGGAAGCGAGCAATTGAAACCAATCCAGCCCATGGCGCGGGCTCCCGCGACGGCGTCCCGCAATCCCGGCGCAGCCACCTCGCAGTTCAGATAGCGGGCGTGGATCTGGTGATGCCGGTACGCCGCCTCGATCATCGCGACGGTCGGATTTGGCCGCGCGGGTGTGGAAAAACAACCGGTGATCCGGGGCAGAAAATCGAGTTCGGGAGAAGCGCTCATTGGAAGACTGTCTCATCCTACCGCCTTTGTGGCGCGCGCACTCTCCGGAAACCTCTATTGCGCGGCTGGCGGAGCGGCCCGAGAGAGAGGACCTAACCACGTACCCGGCGCCAGAGGCGTTCCCGGCAGGGATCGTCTTTCGCTCGTGCGTGCCGGGCGCCGCGAAAAGGCGCGACGCAGCACGCACACGGGCGTGCGCCACAAACTCTTGCTCACCGCTGGCCTTCGTGCAGTAACCGGTAGAGCTGCGCACCGTACTTTTGCACGATGTTCAGTCCGATGCCCGGGACGGCGAGAAGCTCGGCGGCAGTGGCGGGACGGGCGGTTGCCATGGCCTCCAACGCGCGATCGCTGAAGACGCGGAAGGCGGGGATGCCGAGCTTCCTGGCTTGGGCCAAACGCCAGTTGCGAAGGACGGTTTCGAGGCGGGAATCCGCGGTAGCGGCCGGCTTCCCTTCCCTTGCGCGCTTCGCGGGTATCGCCGTTTTCTTCCGCCGCTTCCCCTTACGGCAGGGCGTTGCCGGCGCCGCCTCCACCTTCATGAGGATTCCCGCAGGCTCCTTATCGTCCAACAAGTACGCCTTCCGGTACGGAATGCTCTTGCCATCCTTTTCGAAAACCTCATCGGTCAAGCGAATGGATCCGGACCGCGCCAGCGCGCCCAGCAAGTCCTCGAACGCATTGCGCGTCATCGCGCCATCGGGATGCAATTCCGTGTGCAGCCGGCCGGTGGATTTCCCGCCCTTGCGAAGCGCCGCGATCGCAGCCATGGCCGTCGCGCGTTCCGTCCCGGTGGCGGGCCGGAAGCGTTGGCCGACGCATTCGGAGGGCGCGCAGAAATCGCAAATCCCGCAGGGTTTGTGAGCGTCGGCAAGATCTCCGAAGTGGCGCACCAGCGCGGCCATACGGCATTCGTTGCTCTCCGCGAAACGCAGCATGAGATTGAGTTGTTGCTGTTTCTGGCCGGCCTGGGCAATATAGAAGTCGCGCCAATGGTCATGGCCGCGAGTGACATTCTCGGCGAAATCCAGCACGGCGCCACCGTGGATCCACAGCTTTTCGAGCGCCTTGTCGAATGCATCCTCACTCAAGCGCGATTGCCGTTGCAGCGTGGCCTTCTCCTGGGGCTCCGCGCCGAGCCGCGCAAAAATGCCGTCCAGCACCGCGACATCGGGGTAGTCGCGCTCGAAGAAGAAGTCGTGCGTCCGGCGGTCGGCGTAAGAATGCATAAGGATGGACCGGCTCGGTTGGCCGTCGCGCCCGGCACGGCCGATCTCCTGGTAGTACGCCTCCAGGCTGCCCGGCAGCGCGGTATGGATCACGGTGCGTACGTCGGGTTTGTCGATTCCCATGCCGAACGCGATGGTGGCCACCATCACTTCCACGCGGCCTTCCAGAAACTGTTCCTGCACGCGCTTGCGGCGTTCGGCGTCCAGACCGGCATGGTATGCGGCGCACGGGAAATGAGCCCCCAGTTCCGCGGCCAGGCTGCCGGCCTGCACCCGGGTGGGTGCGTACACGATGGCCGGCCGGCGCGCGGCAACCTGCAACAGCTCACTGGTGAGCGCGGCCCGTTCCGAGGGGGCCACCTCAATGACTTCCACGGCGATGTTGTCGCGCCGGAAGCCGTGAATAAAGCGGGACGCCTGGGCCAACCCCAACTGCTCGGCGATGTCGTCCTGAACCAACGGCGTCGCGGTAGCGGTCATGGCAATGACCGGCGCGGGACGCAAAGTCGGCAGGTATTGTCCGAGCATGCGATAGTCGGGCCGGAAATCGTGTCCCCACTGCGAAATGCAGTGCGCTTCGTCGATGGCGATCAGGCTGGGCTTGCGCTTCGCCAGCATCTCCGGGAAAGCGGGGACGCGCAAGCGTTCGGGCGCGATGAATAGGAATTGCAGGCTGCCGTTGAGGTAATCGATGCAGGCCTGGCGCGAAGCCGCGCGGTCGCGCCCGGAATGGATGCATGCCACCGCGAAGCCCCGCTGCCGAAGTTTGGCGGCCTGATCTTCCATCAGGGCGATGAGGGGACTGATGACCAGCGTAGTGCCTCCGCGCGCAATCGCCGGCAACTGGTAGCACAGCGATTTTCCGGCGCCCGTCGGCATCACCAGCAATACGTCGCGGCCTTCAATCACGGCTTTGCATACTTCTTCCTGATTCGCGCGGAACGAGGGAAACCCAAACGCATTGCGGAGCAGTTCTTCCGGCGTGCCCGAGTAGACCGTCACCTGGGGAGGGGCATCCGGAGCGGGATCGGCGGCGGCACTCGGGATGGCACTTAGGGACACCTGGCCGACCTTGCCGACGACTTCAGTTACGTAATCCTCGATGCCTTTCAGAAATGGCGCCAACTGCGCCGACCCGCGCTGGATGCGGTGCAAATACGCCTCCCACTGTCCCGTCATGACAGGGCTCTTGACTTCGGGATGCACCACCTCGATCAGCCGGATCCCCTTGTCGGTGGCTTCCAGGCTCTTGCCATCGCGCACGATGTACCCGCGCTTGAGCAACACTTCGATGATGGCCGCCCGCGTGGCTGGCGTACCCAGCCCGGTCTCCTTCATGGCGTCAGAAAGCTCCTTCTCGTCGAGCGTCTTGCCGGCCGTCTCCATGGCCGTCAGCAGCGTTCCTTCAGTAAGACGTTTGGGCGGACGGGTCTTCTTTTTGAGAACCTCGACATCCATGACGTCCTGCGGCTGGTCTTTGGCGAGGCCCGCCGGCAACACCTGCTCCGCCCGTGCGTCTTCGGCGCCGGGCTTGCTCTTGGCAGCTTTCGAGGCCGGAGCGAGATCGAGCACCTTCCAGCCTGGGTCCCGCACCTCGCTTCCGGAGGTGTGATAGTGGTCCACCATGCCGGGGGTCCGGATCGCCGTAATCACCGTGGTAACCGACCAGATATGGTCGCCGTGCCAGGCGCTCAGGAGACGCCGGCAAATCAGGTCGTACACTTTGCGCTCCTCGGGCGCAAGCGACACCCTTTCGGGCGACGTAGTGGTGGGGATGATGGCGTGGTGGTCGGTCACTTTGGAATCGTCGACGAAGCGGCGGCTCAGGGGCCGTTCGCCGGCGCCGGGCGCCAATTTGCCGGCGTAGAGAGGACCGATGGTGTCGACGATGCGGGGCAGAGTACCGGCCACGTCCTGCGACAGATGCCGGCTGTCGGTGCGAGGGTAGCTGATCAGTTTGTGGCGCTCGTACAGCGCCTGTGCGATATCCAAAGTCTTCTGCGCGCTGAAGCCGAACAGGCGGTTGGCGTGCCGCTGCAGTTCTGTCAGGTCGTAGAGCGCCGGCGGGGCCATGCGCTGGGTTTGGGCTTCGATGGATTCGATAGCGGCCTGCCCGGTGCGCGCGCGCCCGGCAATGCGGCCGGCCTCTTCGCCATCCGCCGGCAGACGCATGGCTTGCTGCGGAGATTCCTGCCGATCCCGAAACCACGTGCCCCGGTACGTGCTCTCGCGGGGAGCGCCGGAGGGGTGGAATGTCGCCAGCACTTCCCGGTAATCTTCAGGGACGAACTTGCGAATGGCGAGTTCGCGATCCACCACCATGGCCAGAGTGGGAGTCTGCACGCGCCCGACGGACAACTCCTTTTCGCCATACGCCAGGGCGTAGGCGCGCGAGAGATTCATGCCCACCAGCCAGTCCGCCCGGCTGCGGCCGCGCGCGGCGTCGGCCAGGGGATCGTACTCTCGTCCGGGCCGCAAGGCGTCGAAGCCCTTGCGGATGGCGTCGGGAGTGAGCGAGGAGATCCACAAGCGGCTGAAGGGCTTGGAACACTGCGCCGCCTCGTAGATATAGCGGAAGATCAGTTCGCCTTCGCGGCCGGCGTCCGTGGCGCACACGATACGGGAGACGCGTGGCGAGTTCAGAATCTTGCGCACCACTTCGAACTGGTCCTTGGTCTTTTCGTAGACCACCAGGGGCCATTCGGCGGGCAGCATGGGTAGCAGATCGCGCCGCCAGTTGCGCCACTCCGAGCGGATCTCGTGCGGCTGCGCCAGCGCCGCCAGGTGGCCGATGGCCCAGGTAACCACATAGCCGTTGCCATGCAGGTACCCTTGGCCCTGGCTGGTGGCGCCCAAAACACGCGCGATATCGCGCGCCACCGATGGCTTTTCGGCCATCACCGCGATGTTTACGGATTCCGTATTTGCCATCCCCAACTTCCAGTGTAGCGGCGCTGATTGCTTCCGGGCCCCAACAAGTGAGGGAGCGGCGACTGTCCGCTGTCCACTGTTTACTGATAACTTGGAACTCGTGTCCACCGCACTAGTGCTTTCGGCGGGCGGCATGTTCGCCGCCTGGGAAGCGGGCGTCTGGAACGTGCTCCATAGGCACGTTCGGCCGGATCTGATGGTCGGCGCCTCCGCGGGGGCTTGGAACGCCTGGGTCCTGGCGGGCGGCGGTTCACCGGACGATCTGGTCCGCGAATGGCTCGATCCGGCGGCCCGTCACTTCCTGGAGCCCGGACTGCACCGCACCGGGATTCTGCGGCCGGACGCGCTGTACCGCAAGGCGCGCGAACTGGCGGAGCGTTTCCAGCCGCGCATCCCGTTCGGGCTCACCATGGTGGAAGTGCCTCGCATGCGCTTACGGCTGGTGCGCGGCCCCGAAATAACATGGCAACATCTGGCAGCCACATGCAGTATCCCGTTTTGTTTTCCCCCGGTCCGGATTGAAGGCCGGCATTACGTGGACGGGGGGCTGATGGGCGCACTCCCACTATGGGCCGCCGAAGAAATGGGGGCGCAGCGCGTCATCGCCATCAACGCGTGGACCAAGGCGCCGTTCCGCTGGCTGCATAAGGCGATCGGACGGCGTCCCAGCGCGGCGCTCGAGGTCATCCGCGTGGAACCTTCGCGGAACCTCGGATCGATTGTCGCATCCATGCGCTGGAACGAACGGAACATCCGGCGCTGGATCGAATGGGGAGAACGGGACGGGACGCGGGCCCTCACTTCGATTACAATGTAGGGCTATGCCGCTCTATCGGATCTATCGCATGAAGGATTCGCCACGGCAGCAGTTCCGCTGGGCTCCCCACGTCTCCGGATGCGCCTCCCTGAAGCCCAAGGATTACGAACCCCTAGGCCAGGTGGAAGCCCTGCACGAGTACGATGCGTGGCGGCTTCTGCGCGAAGAGGGCACACCGCTCGAAGTGGGCGACCTGCTGGAGACGGAACCTGGCCGGTTGAGCATCTGCAAATACGTCGGCTTCGAACCGGCGCAATGGGTGCTTCCCGAACCCAAACAGGCCGAGCCGGAGACCGCCGCTCAGTCTATGGGCAGTTAGGAGCCTTCGATGCGCGAACCGCGACTCGGAGATGACATCGACGATTTTTGCGTCCGCTGCAAGCGGGTCATGAACCACGCCATTGTCTCGGTGCTGAATGGCGAGGCCGCCAAGGTCCGCTGCCGCACCTGTCACAACGACCACGATTTCCGCCATGAGCAGCCTCCTCCACCCAAGGTGGACCTGCGCAAGCAGGCGTTGTTCAACGAGGCGTTGCAAAAGATCGATCCGGCCGCCGCGGCGGAGGCCGGGCCGGTGGCCGACGTCGACCTGGAAGCCGAGGACCTGGCGGCCGAGGAATCGGCGCCCGAACTGGAAGCCGATGCCGACGGCGATTCCGCACCCGCGGAAGAACTTGAGCCGGAGCCGGAGCCGGAACCGGAACCGGAACCGGAGAAACCCAAGGCCGCCGCAAAGACCAAGACCAAGGGTCGCAAGAGCGCAAAATGATCGCGCACCCTCTGGCCTGAAGTGTCCTGGTACTGGATTGCCTCCGGCCCCGCCATTCTGCTGGCGTTTCTCTCTTTGCTCGGGGAGCGGAAGCGCGCGGACTATGTGTCCCGGCGGCTTACCCAGGCGTCCCAATTCCTGCCGCCGGTCTGTGTCATCGTACCGGTAAAGGGCGAGGACGAGGGTCTGCGCGAGAATCTGGCGGCGCTGGCCTCCCTGGATTACCCAAACTACAATCTGGTCATCGTGGCCCGAACGGCATCGGACATTCCGCGCGGCGTGCTCCCGCACCGGGCCACTATTGTGCTGGCGCATGGGGAGAATCCGCACGCAGGCGAAAAAGTTCAGAACCTGACCGCCGCAATCAAATGCGCCAGCAGGTCCGCCCAAGTGTATGCCTTTGCCGATTCCGACGGCCGCGTGACACCGCGGTGGCTGCGTGCGCTGGTGGCGCCGCTGGAAGAACCGGGCGTGGGAGCATCCACCGGTTTCCGCTGGTTTGCGCCCGAGCCGCCCACTTTCTGGTCGCTCCTGCGCGGCGTGTTCGACGCCCCCGTGCTGGAGTGCCTGCCGCCGCGCGGCGCCGCCTTCGCCTGGGGTGGGGCAATGGCCATCCGCAAGGAGACGTTCTTCGAAGTGGGAGTGCTGAGCGCCTGGAAGAACGCTGTCAGCGACGACTATGCGTTGTCCGCCGCCGTGCAACGCGCCGGGCTGAAAATCGTCTATGCTCCGGGTGCGCTGGTGCCTTCACGCGAACGGCTGTCCGCGGGCCGCTTTCTGGAGTGGGCGCGCCGCCAGATGGTCCTCACGCGGATCTACAGGCCCCGCCTATGGTGGCCGGCGCTCGCGGCTTACCTGATCTACTGCGGCGGAATGGCAGCGTCGATCGCGGCGTCCATTCAGGGGTACCGGCTGGCCGAGTGGGCCTTGATCGCACAGCTTTCGCCCGGAATGCTGAAGGGACTGAATCGCGCGACCCTGGCCAAGGCTGCCTTGCCGGAGTATGAGGCATGGTTCAAGCGCCACATCTGGGTGCACGCGATCTGGACGCCGCTCGCCACTTGGATCTGGCTGATTGTGCTGGCCGCCTCGGCTTTCGGCCATACCATCCGGTGGCGCGGCTATACATACAAACTCTCCGGAAAGTGCTCCCCAGGCGCCGATTTCCCGCCGGACCCGGCACGGAGCCGGTAGAGCGGGAGGGGACCGGACGTCGCCCCTCCCCTCGTCGAACCTCGGCTTGGGATTGCGGAGGGATAAGCAGTGCGAGGATACCTGGTCCGGTGCGCGCGGCTTAGCCCGCCGCCATCGTGCTGCCGGCCTCAATCACGCGGTACATGCCGTCGAAATCCGCGAAATAACATTCCACCTGCATGGATGGCTCCGCGGCGCGGACCACTTGCGCGGCGCGGCGCAGATCGGCGATGACGGCTTCGGGCGGCGCGCCGCCATACGCGCCGCAGTCGTTGTGGCCCACCATCACCACCAGGGGCGGCCGATGCAGACGCATCGAAATACGGATCATACGGAGCATGAACTCGCGGTCGGCTTCGTGATCGGGCGAGGCCAGGCCTTTCACCGATCCGGCGATCTTGAGGTGGTCCACCAGGAAGAGGCTGCGCCGCTTCGAGAACTTACGCAATACCAGGTCGAAGCGCGCGTCGTAACAGGAAATGACGCACGCGTCGGCCTTGTAGACTTCGGGCGGCGTATCGAAGTGGAAGAGTTTTTCCATAGCGGATCTCCGGATTACGACAACGCCAGCACCAGTCCGTGTCCTTCCCGCTTCAGGTGCGGAGCGCGGGTGGCCAGATCCGCCAGGAATTTGCCGGGATCGGCGGGCGAAATGCGCAGCTCCGATCCCAGTCCGTAGCGGATGGCGATACCGTCGATGGCCAGCGCCAGGCTCTTGCCGCCGCTGCACGGTTCGGCCTGAGTGATGGCGCCGTACGGAATCAGGCGGCGGAACAGGGTCGCGCGGATCAGCAGGCCGCGGTCGGTGGTCTCGTACTTGTGCGGGTACACGCAGAGCACGAACAGGATCAGGGCCGGACCGCCGATCCAGTACAGACCGGCGCCCAGGCTCGCGGACACACCGAGAAAGAAGGCGGCGACAAGCCACCAGTCATTGCGACTTTTGTGAACCATATCAGCCAGCCTTCATCTTGCTCTTCAGCTCGGCCAGCAGGCGTTCCACTTCATCCTGCTTTTCGAGCGCCGCGAATTTCTCGTCCACATTGTCGGCAGCCATGTCGGTAGCCATCTCGGAAGACGCCTGGGCGGTGGCTTCGCTGTGCTGCACCTTGTTCTTCATGCGGTCGAAAGCGGCGGCGTTGGAGTTGTCGCCCATGGCGCGCCCGGCATCCGTGGCCTTGCTGAGGGCGCGCGAACGGCGGTGCTGGGCAATCAGCAGATCGCTCTTGCTCTTGGCTTCGTCCAGCTTCTGTTCCAGCCTTAAGAGCGCGGCCTTGAGGTTCTCCACCTGGGTCTTCTGGTCTTCCACCTGCTGCCGGAAGTTCTCCGTTATGTTCTTGCCGCTCATGGAACGCTCCACCGCGGCGCGGGCCAGGTTGTCGTCCTGCTTCTGCACCGCCAGTTCCGCGCGGCGCATCCATTGTTTCTCGTGCTCTTCGCTCTCTTGCAGTTTCTTGGCCAGCACGTGCTGGTCGGCGATAGAGATGGCCACCTGCGTTTTCACCTGGAGCAACTGGTTCTCCATGTCCAGGATGACCTGCTTGATCATTTTTTCGGGATCTTCGGCCTTGTCCACCAGGTCGTTCAGATTCGCTCGGACCAAAGTTGAAACTCGTTCTAATAGTGCCATAGGGATCTTCCTTTTCGTCGTAGCGGCCCCTTGAGGCCGCTACCTTGCACAGTGCTGCCGGTCTGTCAGTTCGTTCCGTCAGGCTTTATCGCCCGGCTCCGGTTTGGTTCCCTTGCCGCCGCCCGTCTTGTCGCCTATGGTCCGCACCTTCGCGAACAGCTCGCTGAACGGCATGCCCGAGAGCGTTTCGAACAGTGCGGGGATCTGCGCGGCCATCTTGGTGATATCGCCCGTGATTTTGTTCAGGCCGGCGGCATCGCCTCCGGTGGAAATCACGGTGATCTTGTCGACGTTGGCGAGCGGCGCGGCCAGCGCCTTCGCGATCTCAGGCATGCTGGAGATGAGCTTGTCCACAATCGCCGCCTGGTTGAATTCCTGGTAAGCCTCGGCTTTTACGTTCATGGCCCTGGCTTCGGCTTCGCCCTTCTTGAAAATGATCTCGGCTTCGGCTTCGCCTTGCGCGCGGATGGCGGAAGCGCGGCCTTCGGCTTCGGTGATGGTGCGCTGGCGCTCTGCTTCGGCCCCCATTTCAATGCGCTTGCGAGAGTACTCGGCGTCCTTAAGAACCGTGGCGATCAGCTCGTTTTCACGGCGCGCGATTTCGGCTTCCTGCACCTTGGCTTCGCGCTCTTTTTCAATAATGTGGATATTGATTTCCTCGGCACGGACCTTCTGCTGCATGATGTTGGTCTGAATTTCATAAGATTTGTCGGCCTGCGCCTGCTGCTTCTTCACCAACTCGTTGTATTCGGCCTTTTTCACTTCCAGGTCGCGCTGGGCCTCGGCCTGCTTGGTGAGCGAGAGCGTCTCGGCGAGCACGCGCGCCTGGTCGGCATTGGCTTTGGCGATGGCCGATTCGCGCGAGGCCTCGGCGCGTTTGATGGCGGTATCGCGCTCGGCTTCGGCCGCGGCCACGTCGGCGTCGCGCCGGATGCGGGCCACGTCAGGCCGGCCCATATTGCTGATGTACTCGTTCTTGTCGCGGACTTCCTTAATGGTGAAGGAAATCACCTCGAGGCCCATTTTGTTCATGTCGTCGGCGCAGGTGGAGCGCATGCGGTCGCCCAGCATTTCGGGCTCCTTGACGATCTCTTCCACCGTAAGTTGGCCGATAATGCCGCGCAGATGGCCTTCCATCACCAGACGGATGAGGCCTTCGCGCTGGCCGGGGTCTTTGGTCAGAAACTGTTCAGCCGCGGTCAGGACGGATTCGGGATCGCTCTTCACTTTAATCTGCGCCACGGCCTCCACCGTGACGGCGACGCCCTGCTTGGTATAGAGATCCTGTTGCGGCGCCACGTCGAACGACATCAGTTCGAGCGACAGCCATTTATAGCTCTCCACCATGGGGAGAATCACGGTGCCGCGGGACTTGACGACGCGAGTTCCGCGAAATCCATATACGATGATCGCCTCGTGCGGCCCCGCCTTGCGAAACAGCTTGGCGAACATGGCCATCAGAAAGAACAGCGCAAGAATCGCTCCTGCGACGATAATGTAGACTTGGTTTTCCATAAGGTTTGTATGTCTCTCCTTGGGGCGGCCGGACCGCCCGTTCGTTCTCTTTCCCTACCTCCCGAGTTCTAATTCATCCTTCCACGGACGCACATACGCAATCCCTCTCTCATAACGGGTCACCATGACTTCGGCTCCCTTGGGGATGGCCACTCCCTGCTCGCTGCGCGCCCCCGCGACGCGGCGCGTGCCTTCCTGCGAATAGATAATCTCCCCGGTGCCGCCGGGCCGGATGGAGATGCTCAACTTCCCGAGCATCCCCACCATGTCGTAATCGGCCGGGTCGAGGGGGGCTTCGCGGCCCATCAGCACCTTTGCGAGAAACCAGAACACCACCGACGCGCCGCCGATTCCGCTGACTGAGGCGATGCCCAGGGCCAGCAAATACCAAACCGCGTAGACGTGCACCAGAATGTATCCAATGCCGCCGAACCAGGTCAGAAACGCCGCCATCGTTCCGAAATTGACGAACGAGATGCTGCTGCGTCCCATCCGGCCGCCACCGCTGCGCCCGACGTGAATCCCGTGGTGGAAGTGCAAGTGCGGCAAATGCAGGTGCACACTGCCGGCCAGAAACGACAAGGCGCTCAGGCCGAATCCCACAAGGAAACAGAGGAAGTAAAAATCCGACCAGCTCATACACTTCTCCTAGGCTTGGACCCGGCTGCGGAAGTTTTTAAGACATCCATCAACCGCTCCGCCAGTCCCGCGTTCTCCAAAATGGTACCCAACAGCTTCAGGCACATCCGCGAATCGTCGTGACGCGCCACCGCCAGCAGCGCGTGGTGCAGATCCACGTCCTTGCGGAACCGTTCCGCGCCGCTCACCAGCCACAAATCCACTTTGTCTTCCATCGCGCCCAAATCCGAGATGAGCTCGTTCTGGAAGCCCTCCGGGTCGTCTACCAGGTACCCCGGATGCACCTTGAAAAACTTCGCCAGCAGCATGCGCGACGAGTTCGTCAGATGCGGCCGCGCACCGCTCTCAATTTGCGATAGATAGCTCTGGCTGAGGGACTTTCCCAGATCTTTCCGGATCAGCCGCGAGAGTTCCAGTTGCGACAATTCGCGGCTCATTCCGCGCAATGTCCCTTCCACTTCCCGCAAGTACCGGATTTTTTCACCGAGCCTCATATCGCAATCTGTGATTACTATATTGCAATCCGTGATCGTCGTCAAGAGGAAACTTCGGCTTGTTTTCAGAGAGTTGGAGGGCCGATTTACGAAGCCTTACTTATGTGACGTGAGATACCAGGGGATATTGACCACGCTGATCCGCTGATTGCCTCTCACGAACAGCAGCGCCTTGAGAATCGCCGCGCGCTGGTTGTGCAGCAGGTAGTTATACCAATGATGCTCTACCAATTCGGGGATCAGCACCGTGATGTGGCGATTCGGAAACTGCTTTTCCAGGCCGGCGACGAACTTGAGAATCGGCCGGAAAACCAGGCGGTATGGCGATTCGACCACCGTCAGTTTCGGCACGGGAACACCCAGTTCCAGGGCCGGCTGCTCCACCAGGTGGACCCAGGAAGCGCGCAGGTCGGGGGTGTGCTCGGAAACCATCACCTGTATGGCGTACACATCCGTGGACAGTTGAATGGCGAAACGCAGAGCTTTCTCGGCGATCCGGTTCCAACTTTGCAGGGGCACCACCACGATGGGCGGGCCCAGATCGGTCAGGCGCAGCGGATCGGTAAGCGCAATCTCGTCGCGAACCTCCACATAGTGACGATGTACCGCAAGCATGAGGGCCAGCAAACCCGGGATCAGAATCACCGTCACCCATGCTCCTTCGAGAAACTTGGCGGAAAGGATAATGGCCGTAGTCACCCCCGTCGCGGTAGCCCCCAGCCCGTTGATGAACATGCTGCGGCGCGCCCCGCGGCCGCCCTGCCGTTTCCAGTGGAACACCATTCCCAGTTGAGAGAGCGTGAACGCCAGGAAGGCGCCCACCGCAAAGAGCGGAATGAGCCGGTCGGTGATGCCGCCGAAGATGGTGAGCAAGACGCCCGCGAGGACCGCGAGCATGTAAATGCCTTGTGAAAATACCAGGCGGCGGCCGCGCGACGCGAACCCGTGGGGCAGGTAGCCGTCATCGGATACGATCTGGCAGAGCCGCGGAAAATCGGCGAAGGCCGTGTTGGCGGAAAGGGCCAGCACGGCGAGAACCGACGCCATGGAGACGAAATAGAATACACCCCTTCCGGCAACGGCGGCGATCAATGACGACAGCAGGCTTTCATAGCCCGGCTGCGTGGGGTCGGTGGCGCCGACGTGGTACACCTGCGCCAGCCAGGCAATGCCGGCGAGCATCAGAATCAGGATGCCGATAATGGCGGTGAGGGTGCGGCGGGCGGAATCGACGGCCGGCTCGCGAAAGGCGCGCACGCCGTTGCTGACGGCCTCCACGCCGGTCATGGCGGTACAGCCGCTGGCGAAGGATTGAAGAATGATCCACGTGCTGACAGCCGTCAGGGTGCCCTTCAAGGGATGCGGAGGAACCACCGGAACGGGGTGTCCGCCCGAGAGCAGGGTCTTGGCGATACCCAGCACAATCATGCCCAGCAGAGAGGCGATGAATAGATAAGTGGGAACCATGAAGATGTTGCCCGTCTCGCGCATGCCACGGAGGTTGACGAGCGTGATGACCACCAGGATGCCGAGGCAAATTCCCAGCGTATGCGGCTGCAAGCTGGGCACTGCCGACACCAGTGCGCCCACGCCGGCCGAGATGCCGACCGCAACCACCAGAATGTAATCCACGATGAGGGCGGCCGCGGCGAGCAGGCCGATGTGGGGTCCGAGGTTTTCGCGCGCCACGGTGTAGGAACCGCCGCCGCCCGGATACGCCGCGATGGTCTGGCGGTAGGAAATGTAGACGATGATCAGCAGCGCGATGATGCTGAAGCTGATGGGGACCACATAGCCGATGCCGAGCATGCCCAACGGGATGAGCAACGAGAGCGCGGCTTCCGGGCCGTACGCCGCGGAACTGAGCGCGTCGAGCCCGAAGACGCCGATGCCTTGCACGGGTCCGAGGCGCTGCTCGGTGTCTTCGTAGTTGGCAAGCGGTTTTCCAAACAGCAGGTCGCCGAGGGACATGTAGGACTATTATGCGACAGAAGCGCGGATCTTTTGCTGCCCGCGACTTTCGAGGTCTTCTATGCGCTGCTCGTGGGCGATGACGATGTTGCCCAGTCGCGTCATTGTTTCCATCAGTTGCCCCATGCGTTCGTCGTTCTTAGTCTGCGCGGCGGCGATGAGCTCGACAGACTGCGTAAGGGCTTGGGTGTGGCGTTCCGTTTCGGCCTGCATACCTGCCATGAGTTCGACGGCTTGGGCGAGTGCTTCGAGGCGTCCGTCGATCGTCATATCAGTCCAGTGGGGCGTCGGCTGATTTCAGGATGACTCAGCCGGTCAAGCGCCCGCTTGCAGCGATAATAGCAGAGATGCTCCCGGAGCTTGCAGGCGCGCTTGCACTATCGGTATGGCTGTACCTGCTGCTGGGACGCGGCGGTTTCTGGCGCGAGTTTTTGCAAGCCGATCCGGCGCCGACACCCGGAGATGCCGCGAGCGTCGTCGTGGTCATTCCCGCGCGCAATGAAGCCTCCGGAATCGGCCGCGCCGTGGAGTCGCTGGTCCGCCAGCAACCCTCGCGCATCATGGTGGTGGACGATGCCAGCGACGACGCTACCGCCGCCGTCGCCCGCCAGTCCGCCCCCGCCGGCATCCTCACCGTGATCGCGGGCGAACCTCTTCCCGCGGGCTGGACCGGCAAACTGTGGGCCGTCGAACAAGGCGTCCGTCAAGCCGCGCGGTTCCGTCCGGACTACCTGCTGCTCACCGATGCCGACATCGTACACGCGCCGGGAACGGTCGCCGCGCTGGTGGCCCGCGCACAATCCGGCGGATACGATCTGGTTTCCTGCATGGCCACGCTCCACTGCCGGACCTTCGCCGAGCGAGCGCTGATTCCGGCATTCGTCTATTTCTTCCTGGCGCTGTACCCCCCGGCGTGGATCCGCAATCCACGACGCGCCACGGCGGGAGCGGCCGGCGGCTGCATCCTGATCCGCCGCGACGCCCTGGAACGGATCGGCGGCATCGTGGCGATTCAGGGCGAGCTAATCGACGATTGCGCCCTGGCGCGCGCCGTCAAACAATCCGGCGGCCGCGTCTGGCTGGGCCTGAGCGCCGGCGTCGAAAGTATTCGCGAGTACGCTACATTCGCCCAAATCGAGCAGATGATCGCGCGGACCGCCTTCACGCAATTGCGCCACTCCGTCCGGTTGCTGGCAGGTACGCTAGCCGGGCTGGCGGTCACCTATCTGCTGGCGCCCGCTCTGGCGCTGGCCGCTCCGCCACGCGCCGCCGCGTTAGGCGCCGCCGCATGGCTGCTGATGGCGGCCAGTTACTGCCCCGCCTTACGCTTCTACCGCCGGCGCCTCTGGTGGGCGCCGCTGTTGCCGGTAGCCGCTATCTTCTATGCATGCGCCACGGTGCACTCCGCGGTCAACTCCTGGCGCGGTACGGGCGGCATGTGGAAAGGGCGGGCGCAGGATGCTGCCGCGCGCGGTTGACAGGTCCTCGTCGCAGGATCACATCGATACGGGAAAGCAGCAGCCGCAGTTTCGCGCGCGGTAACTTGTCGACGGCTTCCGTCAGCACGGTCCTGTCGAGACCGATCACTTGCGAAACGTTGGCCACGGAGTCCTTCGACAGTCCGGTGATGCGCGCCGGAAGGCGCAGGTTTCCGGGCAAATCGGCCCACAGGACGTCGCCCTGCGAAATCACCACCCCGTGCGCTCAAGAATCCGGCGGGCGGCAGCGCCGGCGAACGGGTCGGGCGCCGATCCCAGGCCGGCACAGACACGGTCCATCGCTTCGGTCACCTGTTCCGCCGCGTGCCGCGCTACAGATTCGCGGACCGCGTCGCTGAACAATGCTCGGCGCGGCGCCCGAACTTAAGTAGGGTGTCCGCCCCTATATATAGATGGTAGACTCGTTGGTCCGAATTTGAGATCGCGATCCCCGAGGCCTATTCTTGAAACCCGCGTTCATTGACTATCTCATTCTCGCCGTCTATTTCGCCTTCGTTCTGGGCATCGGCTGGAGACTCCGCAAGCGCATCTCCACCAGCGGCGATTTCCTGACCGCCGGACACTCGGTGCCGGTGTGGATCACCAGCCTGGCCTTCCTGGCGGCCAACCTGGGTGCGCAGGAACTGGTGGGGATGTCGGGCGCGGGAGCCAAGTACGGCATCATGCAGTCCCATTTCTACTGGATCGGCGCCGTCCCCGCCATGATCTTCGTGGGATTGTTCATGATGCCCTTCTACTACGGGAGCCGCGCCCGCTCCGTACCCGAGTATCTGAAACTACGGTTTGACGAGAAGACGCGCACGTTCAATGCCTGCACCTTCGCTGTGATGACCATCTTCTCGTCGGGCATCTCCATGTATGCCCTCGGACTCCTTCTTGAACTGGTGCTCGGCTGGAGCTTCACCACGTCCGTTCTGTGCTCCGCGGCCATCGTGCTCGCATATACCTTCCTGGGCGGCCTCACCAGCGCCATCTATAACGAAGTTCTACAGTTCTTTTTGATCGTGCTGGGCTTCTCGCCGTTGGCCATCATGGCGGTGATGAAGGCCGGCGGTTGGGCGGGCATGGCGGCGCGTCTCCCGCCGGTCATGACCCACAGTTGGCGCTACCTGGGCAGCGCCTCGGAAAATCCCATGGGCATCGAGATATTCGGACTGGTGGCCGGGCTGGGATTCGTCCTCTCCTTCGGCTACTGGTGTACCGATTTTCTGGTGATCCAGCGCGCCATGGCCGCCGATTCCATGTCGGCCGCGCGGCGCACTCCCATCCTGGCGGCGCTCCCGAAAATGCTGATGCCCTTCATCGTCATCGTGCCGGGTATCGCAGCGCTGGCGCTCTCCAAAATGGCGGTCGGCTACGCCCTGCCCACCAAAGGCGGCGGCTACGATTACGACCAGGTGCTCACCACCCTGATGGCCAAGTTCTATCCGGCCGGCATGCTGGGCGTCGGCCTCACCGGACTCATGGCGTCCTTCATGTCGGGGATGGCGGGCAATGTGACCGCCTTCAACACCGTTTTTACCTATGACATCTACCAGACCCACATCCGTCCGGGCGCGCCCGATGCGCACTATCTCACGGTGGGACGCGTCACCACCGTCGTGGGCGTGGCGCTGTCCATCGGCACGGCGTACCTGGCCACGCAATTCGACACCATCATGGATTTCCTGCAACTGGTCTTCGGATTCGTGAACGCGCCGCTGTTTGCGACGTTTCTGCTGGGCATGTTCTGGAAGCGCGCCACCGGCCACGCCGCCTTCTTCGGTCTCTTCAGCGGCACGCTGGCCGCGGCCCTCACCCACGGTCTGACGGTGGCCGAACACAAGGGCGGCTGGCTCGGCGCGGTCCACACGTTCCCCTCCACCATGGCGCAGAACTTCTGGATCGCCATTCTCGCCTGGACCACGTGTTTCGTCACCACCGTCCTCATCAGCCTGGCCACCCGGCCGCGTCCCGAAAAGGAACTGGAGGGGTTGGTCTACGGCCTCACCAGGATCCGCCACGAAGAGTCGCCAAGGTGGTATTTGCGGCCGGTCCCCGTGGCCGTAGCTATTGGATTGTTCGCAGTGTTTCTCAATATCTGGTTTGCCTGACATGATGGACTTACGAGTGCCTTCGGGCTTGTTTTTCACGGTGGTCGGCCTTCTGCTGCTGGGGATGGCCGTCTTCGCCCCGGATACGCGGGCGGCCCTTTCCGACGCCAACGTCAATCTGTATTGCGGCCTGGCGATGGTGGTCTTCGGAGCCTTCCTCCTGGTGCTGGCGGCGCGCGCGCGCAAACACTCATGATCGACGCGTTTCGCCGGCAGTACGGCTCCGTTGAGGGCCTCCGCGTATTTCGCGCGCCGGGGCGCGTCAACCTCATCGGCGAGCATACCGATTACACTTTGGGCTTCGTCCTCCCCGTTGCGTTGGAACTGGCCACCTGCGTGGCTACGGCGCCCGGCTGCGACGGCATGTTGCGCATCTATTCCGAGGATCGCCACGAACTCGCGGCGTGGCCGGTCAGAGAGCTTCCGAACCTGAAGCCCGCGAACCAGTGGACCGACTATCCCATCGGCGTCGCCCGCGAACTGATCGAAGCCGGCTTCCCGCTGGCGCCGGCCAACCTGCTCATCCGCAGCACCGTGCCCGAAGGCGGCGGTCTCAGTTCCTCGGCTGCGCTCGAGATCTCGACAGCGCTGGCCATGCTGCTCGGCCGCCCCATGGATCCCGTCGAACTGGCCAAGCTGGGGCAGCGCGCCGAGCGGCGCTTCGTCGGCAATCCGTGCGGCATCATGGACCAGTACATTGCGGTCTTCGGCCGCGAGCGCGCCGCCGTCGAGATCGATTGCCGCAGCCTGGAACACCGTCTGGTGAAACTGCCGGCGGGCATCGCCTTTCTGGCGGTGAATACCATGGTGAAGCATGCGCTCTCCGGATCGGCCTATCGCGACCGGGTGGCCGAGTGCGCCGCCGCGGTCGAAGGCTTGCAGCCGCTGTACCCGGGGGCCCGGACGCTGCGCGATATCTCGGTGGAACAGTTGGATTCCGGGGCGCGCGAACTGCCTCCGGTGGTCGCGCGGCGCGCCCGCCATGTAGTGACGGAGAATGCGCGGGTGCGCGCTTTGGTGGATGCGAGCGCACGGGGCGACCTGGGGGCCATGGGCCGGCTGATGGTGGAATCGCATCGCAGCCTGCAGCACGATTACGAAGTTAGCTGCGATGAGCTCGATTTCCTGGTGGACCGCGCGCTCGAAATCGAGGGCGTTCTGGGCTCCCGCATGACCGGCGGCGGATTCGGCGGCTGCACGGTCACCATGCTCCGCGAAGAGGCTGTGGCAGGCTTCGAGGAAGAGATCGCGCGGCTATACGAAGCCCGATTCGAGGTGACGCCGAAGATCTACCCCTGCATACCTTCCGCCGGTGCGGGCGAAGTGAAACAAATTCGCGGCACAGAACCGCGACCGTGAGGGAGCGGCCCGGCCGGCGAGCGACAGCTATCCGATGCGGCGATGGTGGAGACGACGGCCAAGGAGTTCAAGCTGCTGGCGTACTTTGTGGCGCGGCAAGGACGCGCGCTCGCGCGCAATGACGTCCTGAATGCCGTCTGGGGTCACGCCGCGTTCGTGACGCCGCGGAGCATCGACCGGTGCGTCACTACCCTGCGCGCCAAGATCGAACCGGATCCGCACCGTCCCAGGTATATTCAGACCATTCGGGACATCGGATACCGGTTTGAGCCGTAACCTGGCTACCGCCCCGCTCCACTGGTAAACCGCGCCAGCCGCTCCGCCTTGCCTCTTGCCGCGCCGCTGTCGATCGATACCGTCCCGATGGCCATGCCTTCCAGAAATGTCTCCGTTTTTCCGGCCGCCACCAGCGCCGCCGCCGCGTTTACCAGCACGATATCCCGCCGCGGACCGCGTTCGCCGCCCAGCACCGCTATCGCAATCTCGTGATTCCGCGCCTTATCGCCGCCCACCAGATCTTCCGGTCGCGCCCGTCTCACCGCGAAATCCTCCGGCTCCAGGAGTCGACGCTCCGCTTTCCCATCGCGCACTTCGAACGCCGCCGTCGGCCCCGTCGTAGTGATCTCGTCGAGCCCGTCGGACCCGTGGACCACGAAGCCGTGCCGCAGTCCCAATGCCGCCAGCGCTTCCGCGATCAGTTCCGCGGCTTTCTCCGATGGCGCACCCACCACCTGCGCGTCCGCCCCCGCCGGATTCGTCAGCGGACCCAGCAGGTTGAACACCGTGCGCATTTTGAGTTCAATCCGCACCGGCTGCGCGTGCTTCATAGCCGTGTGGACCGACGGGGCAAACAGAAATCCGATACCCACTTCCCGGATCGCGCGCGCGGCGTCCTCCAACGGCATCGGCATCCGGACACCCAGCGATTCCAGCAGATCCGCGCTGCCGCAGCCCGCGCGGCCGGTGATCGACCGGTTGCCGTGCTTGGCCACATGCACCCCCGCGCCCGCCACCACAAACGCCGCCAGAGTCGAGATGTTAAATGTGCCCGCGCCATCTCCGCCGGTTCCGCAGGTATCGACAAGCGGTTTGCCGGCCAGCCCGGCATCCACTCTAACGGCCATTTGCCGCATGGCCCGCGCGAAACCCACCAGTTCGGCGGACGTCTCGCCCTTCATGCGCAGAGCCACCAGGAACGCGGCGATCTGCGGCCCGCTCACTTGTCCGTTGAGGATCGCGTACATGGCGGCTTCCGCTTCGCCGGAGGGTAAATCGGTCCGATTGACCACTTGTTCAAGGTAGTTCGGAAACGGCATGATATATTGAAGGTTTCGCGGTTCCGCCATAGTAGCACAAGCAGGTTTCCATGAAAATTCACGAGTATCAGGCGAAGGCCATACTAGGCCAATACAACGTCCCTGTGCCGCGCGGTGAGGTGGCCTTCACCGCCGAAGAGGCCGAAACTGCCGCCAAGCAGATCGGCGGAAGCGTGGTGGTGAAGGCGCAAATCCACGCCGGCGGCCGCGGTAAGGGCGGCGGCGTGAAGATCGCCAAGGATTCGCTCGAAGCCGCCGAACTCGCCCGGCAGATGATCGGCATGAAGCTGGTCACCCACCAGACCGGTCCCGAAGGACGCATCGTGCAGCGCCTTCTGATTGAGGAAACTCTCCCGATCGAGCGCGAACTCTACCTCGGCATTGTGCTCGACCGCGTCCAGGGCAAGCCGGTCTTCATGGCCTCTTCCGCCGGTGGGATGGAGATTGAAGAAGTCGCCGCCAAAACCCCCGAACTCATCCTGAAAGAGACTCTCGATCCCGGCATCGGACTGGCCGCCTATCAGGCTCGCAAACTGGCCTTCGGCATCGGCATCCCGCCCGCCAGCGTCAATGCCGCGGCCGCCGCCATGTCGGCGCTTGCCAAAGCCTACCTGGCCAGGGACGCATCGCTCGCGGAAATCAATCCCTTCATCCTCACCCAGGACGCCAAGGTCTACGCCCTGGACGCCAAGATCACCTTCGACGACAACGCCCTCTACCGTCATAAGGAACTCATCGATCTTCGCGATCTCAACGAAGAGGATCCGCTCGAAGTGGAGGCTTCCCGTTTCGGCCTCAACTACATCAAGCTCGATGGCTCCGTCGGCTGCATGGTGAACGGCGCGGGTCTCGCCATGGCCACCATGGACATCATTAAATATGCCGGCGGCAGTCCCGCCAACTTCCTCGACGTCGGCGGCGGCGCCAGCGCTGAGCAGGTCAAGAACGCGTTCCGAATCCTGCTATCCGATGTTCATGTTAAGGCCGTCTTAATCAATATCTTCGGCGGTATTTTACGATGCGACACTTTAGCTACTGGTGTCGTCGCTGCCGCGCGCGATCTCCACATTCAGGTCCCGATTGTGGTCCGCATGGAAGGCACCAACGTGGACCTCGGCCGCCAGATCCTCTTGGAATCCGGCCTCAATTTCAATGTCGGCGCCGACATGCGCGATGCAGCGGAAAAGGTCGTCAAACTGGCGGCGTAAGAGGATAAATGAGCGTACTCGTAGATCACACCACCCGCCTGATCGTCCAGGGATTCACCGGCAAGGAAGGCACTTTCCACGCCCAGCAGGCCATCGCCTATGGCACCACCGTAGCCGGCGGCGTAACGCCGGGTAAAGGCGGCTCCAAGCACCTCGACCTTCCCGTCTTCGACACCGTGGCCCAGGCCGTCCGCGAAACCGGCGCCAATGCGTCGGTGATCTTCGTGCCGCCGCCGTTTGCGGCCGACGCCATCATGGAAGCCGCGGATGCGGGCCTT